>SMVB01388722.1_pt1 | contig 12845 bp, 13 predicted proteins | sample 2456461 | NCBI WGS metagenome assembly SMVB01 (sample SAMN11095934, study PRJNA526329) | marine sediment metagenome | biome: Marine sediment; feature: Surficial sediment; material: Deep marine sediment; isolation source: Hadal surficial sediment | place: Pacific Ocean | collected 2014-05 | depth...
CACCGTCGAGAAAACGAATTCCTGGAAGGGAAGGGTTCCGTTGAGGGTTTCGAGCGGGGGCCCGTCGATCGTCATCGACGCAAGCACGCAGCGCCCACCCGGGAGCCGGCGGACGCGAATCCCCATCGCCTCGAGTCGCCGCAACACGCGTTCCTGATCCGATTCGTCCTTGATCTCGTCCACGCGCAGTCGCCGCCTCCAGCCTTCTCGCTTGCTTTCGTCTTCGGCAGAACTGAAGCATGTCTTGAAGCCGGGTGAAGTCGGGTCAGCGGCGCTGATTCTCAGCGCCGTCGACCGACGCTTTCAAACAAAGAGACGGCCCCGGAGCAATGCTCCGGGGCCGTCAAAATGACACCGCAATTCCGCTTTTGACGGAATTACATCATGCCTGGCATTCCGCCACCCATACCTGGCATTCCGCCACCCATACCGCCGCCACCGCCACCCTCTTCGGGGGCGTCGGCGATCATGGCCTCGGTCGTGAGCAGCAGACCCGAAACGCTGGCTGCGTTCAGGAGTGAGATGCGCACCACCTTGGTCGGGTCGATCACACCGGCCTTGAGCAGGTCTTCGTACACTTCGGTGGCAGCGTTGAAGCCGAAAGCTCCCTTCAACCCCTTCACCTTGTCCACGACGATCGAGCCCTCGACTCCGGCATTGTCGGCGATGAACCGACAAGGAGTCTCAATGGCCTTGCGCACGATCTCGACACCCGCAGCCTGGTCGCCCTCGAGGTCGAGTTTGTCCAGATCCTTCTGGGCGCGAATCAACGCCACACCACCGCCGGGGACGATGCCCTCTTCTACAGCGGCGCGGGTTGCGTTCAGTGCGTCTTCGACGCGGGCCTTCTTTTCCTTCATCTCCGTCTCGGTTGCGGCGCCGACCTTCACGACCGCAACACCGCCGACCAACTTGGCGAGACGCTCACTGAGCTTCTCCCGGTCATAGTCCGAAGAAGTTTCTTCGACCTGTGCCCGAATCTCCGCGCAGCGACCTTCGATCTCCTTCTTGGTCCCACCGCCGTCGATGATGGTGGTGTTGTCCTTGTCGATGATCACGCTCTTGGCCTTGCCGAGATCCTTGACCGTCACGTTTTCGAGCTTGAGGCCGAGTTCTTCAGCAATCACCTGACCACCCGTGAGGATCGCCATGTCCTGGAGCATTGCCTTGCGGCGGTCACCGAAGCCGGGCGCCTTGACGGCGGCGACGTTCAGCGTGCCACGGATCTTGTTCACCACCAGCGTGGCCAGGGCCTCGCCGTCGATGTCCTCAGCCACGATCAGCAGCGGGCGACCCTGGCGGGCAACCTGCTCGAGCAGTGGGAGGAGATCCTTCATGTTGGAGATCTTCTTCTCGTGAAGCAGGATCAGGGGCTCTTCGAGCGCGACTTCCATGCTCTCCGGGTCCGTCACGAAGTAGGGCGAGAGGTAACCGCGATCGAACTGCATGCCCTCGACTACGTCGAGCTCGGTCTCGAGGCTCTTGCCCTCTTCGACCGTGATCACGCCTTCGCGTCCCACCTTGTTCATTGCTTCGGCGATGATTTGGCCGATCGTCTCGTCGTTGTTTGCCGAGATGGTCCCGACCTGGGCGATCTCATCCGCGTCGCGCGTCGGCTTGCTGAGCTTGGTCAGCGACTCCGAAACGCATTTGACAGCGGCGTCAATGCCGCGCTTCAGGTCCATCGGGTTCATACCGGCGACCACGAGCTTGGCGCCCTCGCGGTAGATCGCCTGTGCGAGCACGGTGGCTGTCGTGGTTCCGTCACCGGCGACATCGGACGTCTTGCTGGCAACTTCCTTCACCATCTGGGCGCCCATGTTCTCGAACTTGTCTTCGAACTCGATCTCCTTGGCGACCGTGACACCGTCCTTCGTCACCGTGGGAGAACCGAAACTCTTGTCGATGATGACATTGCGACCCTTCGGGCCGAGCGTCACCTTGACCGCATTGGCAAGCCCGTCGACGCCGGCGAGCAGCTTCGTACGCGCTTCTTGATCGAACTTAATTTCTTTGGCCATGATTGCTTGCTTCTCCTACTTCTCGATGATCCCGAGGATGTCATCCTCGCGAATGATGAGGTGTTCTTCACCGTCGACGGTGACTTCCGTTCCGCCGTACTTGCCGAACAAAACCTTGTCGCCCTTCTTTACGTCCAGGGGACGCACGGTGCCGTCCTCCGACACGCGACCACTGCCAACCGAAACGACCCGGCCTTCCTGGGGTTTTTCTTTGGCGCTATCGGGGATGATGATCCCGCCTTTTGACTTCTCATCCTCGTCGATGCGCTTGACTAGAATGCGATCTTGGAGCGGACGAATCTTCATGAGTCCGTTTTCCTCTTCTTCTTTTTGTTTGGGCCCCGCTCGCATGGCCGCCTCGGGCCGCACGGTGAAAGGGCTTGGGGGAAACTGTGATTGCCGCCGGTCGGGAGGATGAATGTGCAACTCGTCCTGCGGGCTGGGATTTTGGCACTCGAACCACTCGACTGCCAACAGGCGGCGGAATCTATTCGCTCCACTGTGAGCGTCAAGACGCAGCTTCGAAATATTCCCGCCCCAACTGGCGAAGCGGGCGATCTCAGCGCCTTGGCGGTCAGCTTTTTCGCCGGTTTTGTCGATGAGTTGAGAGAAAGCCCGGCGCGGATCCTTTGCCCGGCTGCGGTAAAAACGTTGAAAAAACATAGACTTAAACGATCTGCCCGCGACAGCGGTCGGCTCGACCCCGGTGCCGAAATCACTCGGATGGGCCGCTTCATCAGCGATATCTACGATCTCGAACTTGATCTCAAGGGAGACGATTTTTTAATCTCCCCGCGTCTCGCTCGTGCGCAGCTACCCGCTCCCAGCCCGCGGACGGGGGTGTTGGTGATCGAACAGGCAGACGAGCTGCAGCTGGGCGTCTACCTCGATCCCAGCGACCGCGACGACCCCTCGGCCCTGGTGGAAGAAGCCAGTCATCTGGTCTGTCTAGCCTGGCATGCCGCACACGATTTGCCGGTTTCTGCCCTGATTCTCGAACTCCAGTCCGAAATCGACCGTTTCCTCTACTTTTGCCACGTCTCGGGCCATTTGAGCTTCGCCTGCTTCGAGTTCGAGGGCTTTGCCGACTGGCTCGACGACGAAACGCGCTGTCGCTACGAAGTGGCGCGCCACCGGGCCCACGGCTACTGCCGAGCCCTGGCCAGGCGCTATGCCGACCGGGGCGACACCCCGGGGCTCGCCCGGGAGCTCCGTCGCTTCTACCGCGCATCGCCCGAATTCAAGCTCGCCAGCTGACGCGCGCCGGCCCGAGCCGGCCCAGTCCTGGGTCCGCTGCGAGAAATTTGCCCAACTCATTGACTTTCGTCTCATGTTCGTGAACTCTCGTAGGCGAGACGAGAGAAAGGGCGTTCACCCATGGCACTCACGAGACGACAGCGAGAAATTTTTGATTTCATTTCCGCGTTCGTAGAAGAGCAGGGCTACTCCCCGAGCCTCGAAGAGATCGCCGAGCACTTTGGCCTCTCGTCCGTTGCCACGGTGCACAAGCACGTGCAGCACCTGGTGGAGAAGGGCCTGCTGCGAAAGGCGTGGAACCGCTCTCGCTCCGTCGAGCCGGTACCTCAGAGCGAAAGGGAAGGGTCCGCAGAAGACGCCGGGCTGACAACCTTGCCCCTGGTCGGCACGGTCGCTGCGGGTGCGCCCATCGAAGCCATCGAGGAACACGAGACAACGTCCGTCCCGAGCGAGATGGCCGGTCGACCCGGTGAGAGCTTCGTACTCAGGGTGCGGGGAGATTCGATGATCGACGACCAGATCTGCAGCGGCGATCTAGTCGTGGTGGAAAAACGCACCGAAGCGCGCAACGGTCAAACGGTCGTCGCCCTGATCGACGGCAGCGACGCCACGCTCAAACGATTTTACCGCGAGGGCAACCAGGTCAAGCTGGTGCCCGCCAACAAGACCATGGATCCGATCCTGGTGTCCGCAGAGAGGGTTACGATCCGCGGCATCGTGCGCGGCTTGCTCCGCACCTACTGACCTCAGCCGAGTTTTTGGGCCTGACGGGAGCCGAGCCCGCTTTTGCCCCGGACCGCCCCGCTTGACGCCCGGCTTTTTCGGCGGCTATTCTTGTGCAGCGATCTTGTGCGGCACATCCTCATTTAAATCAAGGAGTTATCGTTGTGGTACGGGTGACCCGTGCAATCGAGTTCTCGGCTTCACTGCGCTACCGCGCAAGTGGGCTGAGCGACGCCCAGAATCGGGAGCTCTTCGGCCTGTCCGCCGAGCAGCACGGCCACAACTACCGGTTGGAGGTGACGGTGCGGGGAGAGCCCGACTCGAAGTCAGGCATGGTGATCAATCTCACCGATCTCAAGGCGATTCTCGAGCGCGAGGTCATGTCGCGTTTCGACCACAAGGACCTGAACGCCGACACCGAGTTCTTCAAGGACGTGCCTCCGACGCCGGAAAACCTGGCCAGCGTGATCCACAAAGTCGTGGCCGCCGCGCTGCCCGCGGGCATGTTCGATCGGCTGCGTCTTTACCAGGACTCCGATCTTTACGTCGATGTCGTGGCCTAGGGCTAGGGGAACAGGTAGACACCGATGTTGGAATTGACTCGCCGCTACAAGCTTCCCGCCGCTCACGTGCTGGCGAATCCCCTGCTTTCGGTGGCGGAGAACGACAAAATCTTTGGCAAGTGTGCAAACGAGAATGGCCACGGTCACAACTACGAGTTCGAGGTGACGATCACCGGGCCGGTAGATGAGACGACCGGCCAGATCCTCCCGACCGAACAGCTCGACAATATTTTTGCCACAACGATCGCCGCTCGATACTCACATAAGCTTCTCAATCAGTGCGAGTCGTTTGACTCGCTGGTTCCCACCACGGAGAACTTCGCCGAAATCGTGTACCGAGAACTCGCCCCCGCCCTCGAGCGCCTGCATCCAGTCCGACTCGTTAGAGTTCGGCTCACCGAAACCCCGCGCAATTTTTTTGAATATGGAGACCCTCGATGAGCGACCCGATCGAAGCTGCAGTCACGACCATCCTGACCGAACTGGGCGAAAAGCCCGAACGCGACGGCCTGCAGCGGACCCCCGCGCGGGTTGCCGCGGCGATGCGCTTCTTTACCAAGGGCTATGCCCAGGACCCGATTGAAACCTTGAACAATGCGTTGTTCGAGGTCGACTACGACGAGATGGTGTTGGTCAAGGACATCGACTTCTACAGCCTGTGCGAACACCACATGGTTCCGTTTTTTGGCAGGGTGCACGTGGGATACATCCCGGCGGGCAAAGTGGTCGGGTTGTCGAAGATCCCGCGCCTGGTCGATATGTTTGCTCGCCGGCTGCAGGTCCAGGAGCGGTTCACCATGCAGGTGGCGAGCATCATCGAAGACGTTCTGCGGCCCAAGGGCGTTGCCGTCGTGGTAGAGGCCAAGCACTTGTGCATGGTGATGCGCGGCGTCCAAAAGCAAAACTCGTTCGCGATCACGAGTTCCATGCGCGGTGTTTTCAATTCCGATTCGAAGACCCGTTCCGAATTCATGGAACTGATCCGCCACCGCCCGGACTCATTCGCCTGAGCGGTGGGGGATGTCTCAGCGGTCCGCGATCAATGCCGCGTTGACCACCAGCCGCTGCTGGTTTTCGAACGCCTTTCGACGATCGTCGACCCAGGCCTGTAGCAACTCGTTCTGGCGCTGACGCGAGAGAGAATCCTTGGCTCTCGTCACAGCGTCCGCCAGCACAGCCGGGTCGGGCTCTGGACGATCGAGCAACTGAATCAGCACTTGCTTGTTCCCCACTTCAAAGATCCGCTTCGAACTCGGCGCGTCGAGGTCCAGGCTAAAGGCCGTGGCGAGGATTTCGAGCGAAGCGCCCGCGAGTCCGGGGATGAAGCCGTCGCGTCTTCGCGTAAACAGGCCGGTTCGCTCCAAGGTGAAGCCCGCGTTGCGCGCGGCGTCTTCAAGACTCTGCCCCCCGGCGACGGCGTCCGAGATTTCTTTGGCCAGGCGGTTCGCAGTCTCCTCTGCGGCGCCTTCGGAAGCCAGGGTCATGCCCGCCTCGTCGAAGCCGGTCTTGCCGGACTCGATCTTCTCGTCGATCCAAACGATGTGCAGTCCTTCGATGCCTTCGACGATCTCGCTGGGCTGGCCCGGCTCGAGTGCAAAGACCACCGCTTCGAGATTGGGTGCGACGTCGCCTCGACCGATCAGGCCGAGCTTGCCGCCATCGTCTTTGGAACTCGGATCCCCTGAATACTCCGAGGCCAGATCTGCGAACTGCTCGCCGGCGGCGAGTCGCTCGAGCACTTTTTCGGCCCGAGCGCGCTTGCCGTCGGCTCCATCCACCCCGTCGTCCACCCCGTCGTCGCCTGCGTTCGTGATCAGGATGTGCCGCATCATCACCTGTTCGGGGGTGCTAAAGCGGCCGTCGTCCGCGTCGTAGGCGGCTTGAAGCGCCTCCAGGTTGTCCTCGAGGTGTTGTTGCACCTCGTACGCCCCGGGTTTCAGGTCCTCGGGAAGTGTTTTGGCGTCGATCGCGACATATGCGATGCGAACCTCCTGGATTCGGTACTGCCCAGCACTCTGGGCTTCGGCGTCGCCGACCTGAGCCTGGCCAACCAACAATTCGTACAATTTCTGCTGTAGCAGGTCGCGTTGCATGGCACCCAGGTAGGCGGCCTGGCTCCCGTAGTCCCACTTGATGTTGTCGTCGAAGCGCTGCTGGTCGAACCGGCCGTTGGCGTCGCGCAGGGAGGGATCGTGTCGCAGCAGGTCCTTGACCTCTTCGGGGCTCACGACCAGGCCGAGATCGAGTGCGCTCTGAGACATCACCACGTTGTTGACGATTGCGCCCAGGGCCTGAGAATCGAGAAACGAAGAGAACGAGCTGGCATCGAATTGCTCGCCGAGAGACGCTTTGATCCGCGCCTCCTGCTGGGCGCGTACGCGCAAATAGTCGGAGAGCTGAATCTGTGTGCCGTCGAGTTCGACGACAATTTCGCCCCCGCGTGTCGTCGGGCCGCCGCCGGGCTGTGAACCTCCCAGACCCAGGAAAAATACGAACACAATGCCGATGGCGAAGATGAAAAAGGCCGTGAGCCAGCGTTGACGCTTGCGAATTTGGTCGAGCACGAGTTCTCCTTCCGAATCGAGTGCGAAAAATCTGTTCCGAGCCGATCCGACGCGCGGTTTGACAGCCAACTCGCCGCCGATCGGATCCGAGATCGATCGAGCGGGCCGATGCCTGCCAGGGAGGAGCCCGAGAGTAGTTATGCGCTCCGCATCGGGCAAGCCGAACGCAGTCAATGGTGTCGCATCGCTTGTGGTCATTCGGGTCGGTTGGTATTGTGCACGCGTGGGCGGGAGGCATCCAAACGTCCGCAATTTCGTGTACTTAGCCTGGCCTATGCCGATGCATCCCCGGCCATGAGGGTCTGAGCAAGGTCTAAGCAAAGTCTAAACAAGGTCTAAACAAGGTCAGGGCAAGTTAGTCGAGACAAGTGCGAACGTGGGTCTGACAGAACCGGTCGAGAGGGCAAGTAATATGATTTTGAACAGCATTCTGGGATTATTTTCGAGCGACCTCGCCATCGATCTCGGCACTGCCAACACACTCGTCTACGTCAAGGGTCGAGGCATCGTGGTTTCCGAACCCAGCGTCGTGGCGATCTGCAAAGACGGTCGCGGCCCGGACCGAGTTCGCGCCGTCGGGACCCGGGCCAAGGAAATGTTGGGTCGCACCCCCGGCAACATCGTGGCGATTCGCCCCATCAAGGACGGCGTCATCGCCGACTTCGAAATCACCGAAGCGATGCTTCGCTACTTCATTGCGCGAGTGCACGATCGCAAGCGCCTGGTGCGCCCCAGAATCGTGATCGCGGTGCCGTCGGGCATCACCCAAGTCGAAAAGCGTGCGGTGAAAGAGAGCGCCATGCTCGCCGGCGCGCGTGAGGTCTACCTGATCGAAGAGCCGATGGCGGCGTCGATCGGCGCGGGGCTTCCGATCACCGAACCCTCGGGCAACATGATCGTCGACATCGGCGGCGGCACCACCGAGGTGGCGGTGATTTCGCTTTCGGGTGTCGTCTACTCGAACTCGACCCGGGTCGGCGGCGACAAGATGGACGAAGCCATCATCAACTTCGTCAAACGCAAGTACAATTTGCTGATCGGCGAGCGGACGGCCGAACAGATCAAAATACAGATCGGCACTGCGTACCCCATGGACGAGGTTCGCTCGATGGAAGTCAAGGGACGAGATCTCGTTCAGGGAGTCCCCAAGACGCTCGAAATCAAGTCGGAAGAAATTCGCGAGGCACTCGCCGAGCCGATCAATGCGATCGTCGAAAGCGTGAAGATGGCGCTCGAGAGGACTCCCCCAGAACTCTCGGCAGATATTGTTGACAAGGGAATTGTGCTCGTTGGCGGTGGATCGTTGTTGGCGAACCTCGATGTCCTGTTGCGCGAAGTCACGGGTCTGCCTGTCATGCTGGCAGAAGATCCGCTGACCGCAGTCGTGATGGGAACCGGCCGCTGTCTCGACGACCTGTCTTTGCTCAAGGAAGTTTCGATTCGCTTCTGACTCCGACGGCTCCCGGACGGGTGCGGTCTGAAAGGTCGCGCGACGGTCCGCTGCAATTGGCTGGAGTTGTTGGTTTTTTTGCGATCTTGACTGTCGCAGCGGGGGAACATGCTCGAGTTCCTGAAGCGCTTCAGCGCGCCCATCGCGTTTATCTTCCTGCTGCTCATCGCGGCGGTGGCGATGGTGAGCGACACCCGTGACCTCGAGAACCCAGACCGACAACTCCCGTGGTGGCAGGCCCTGGTGCTCGAGATCGCGGCCCCTGTGCAGCAGTTGGTTTCGGTGCCCGCGACCGCCGTTCGCAACGTGTGGAACAGCTACGTGAACCTGATCGACGTCGGGATGGAGAACGAACGCCTGCAAGCTCGCGTGTCGGAACTCGAGGAAATCAACCTGCAATATCAAGAGGCGCTGGTCGCCAGCGGGCACTTGCAGCGGATCGCCGCCATGCGGGGTGATTTCGAGGTGCCGATGTTGCCCGCCCAGGTCGTGGGTCTCGATATCTCGCTCTGGTTTCGCTCGGTGGTGGTCGATCGCGGAAGCAACGACGGTGTCAATGCCGGCAACCCGATCATTACCAACAACGGGGTGGCGGGTCTTGTGACCGCGGCGTCGAGCCACGCGGCCAAGGTCATGTTGTTGCTCGATCGACAGAGCGCCGTCGACGGTGTCGTCCAGCGCAGCCGCACCCGAGGTGTCGTGCACGGCAACGGCGCCGGCAAACTCGAGTTCGAATTCGTGGCTCGAGAGGGTGATATCCGCCCCGGAGATGTGGTGATCACCTCGGGTCTCGATGCGGTGTATCCCAAGGGGCTCAGGATCGGTTCGGTGGCCGAGATTCGCGAGCGCGGAAGTGATCTGATCCAGGTCGCAATCCTCACCCCGGCCGTCGACTTCGAACGACTCGAACAAGTGTTCGTGATGTTCCATCGAGGTCCGACGATGGAACTGCTCTACGGAACCTCCGATCCGCTCGAAGGGGATGAGGTCGAGGGAATTGCTGTCGACGGCGCAGTGACCGGTAAAGTTGCCGCCGGCCCCGAGTTGCCAACACCCGCTTCATGATGGCCGGGGAGATGACGATCGACCGCTACACCAAGTGCGCCAAGTACACCACGTACACCAAGACAACCCAAGCGACGGGTGATGTGCGATGAAGCGTTTTATTGCAGTGCTGGTCCTCGGCTTGATCGCCCTCGGTATTCAAGGGGGTCTGTCCATGGTGATTCCGCGCGAGCTGTGTCCGGACCTGGGTCTATTGGTCGTGATCGCGCTGGGCCTTCACTGGCAGGAGGCAACCAGCGGCTTGATCGTCGCCTCGGTCCTCGGTTTTACCGCCGACCTGCTGTCGAGTTCGATCTTCGGCGGGCACGCTTTGATGCGACTGCTCGTTTTTTCGGCGACCGCGATCTCCCGCCAGAAAATCGACCTGCGCGGTGGGGCGGCGCTGGGGTTGTTCGCGGGGGTGATGACGATCTTCTACGCCCTGGGACTCCTGCTGTTGATGCGATTCTTCGGCGCCGACTCAGAATGGCTCAGCCGGTCCGAAATCGGGGGTTTGTTCCTACATGTGCTGGTGAATGCAGTCTGTGCCCCGGCAATCGCCGCCCTGATGATCCGAGTTTGCGAATGGGCCGACGGTGAAGCCAGTCGTCCCGGCCTCGAGATCGAAACCCGAAGGACCAGCCTATGAACTCCGGCTACCGCAATGGGCGGCTCTTGGGTAGCGGGTCCCAGGAGATCTCCAGCGCCCGCATCGGCGTAATCGCGGTGGCGATCATGCTGGCGTTCCTCACTTTCTCGCTGCGCTTGTTCCAGCTGCAAATTGTCGAAGGGGCCGATCTTCGCAGCCGCTCCGAGCAGAACTTCGTGCGAACGATCCGTCTCGAGGCGCCCCGGGGCGACATCGTGGACCGGGAGGGTCGCGTGCTGGCTTCGACCCGGCCGGCTTATCGCGTACAGATCATCCCCAACGAACTACACCGCGGCGACCGCACCTTTCGCGCCCTCAGTCAGATTTTGGACGAGGCGCCGGGCGAGCTTGCGAGAAGGGTGGGGCAACCCACCGGGCGCAGACGCTTCCAACCCGTCGTGTTGCGCGGCGATCTCAGCTACGAGCGTTTCGTCCAGGTGGAATCCCATCGCTACGCCTTGCCCGGGGTGGTGACCAATATCGGTCCCAGGCGCCACTACGTCGAAGGCGATCTCGCAGCCCATCTGCTGGGAACCATCGGCGAGGTGGGGACGCGACAGCTCGCGCTGCCGCAGTTCAGCGACTACGACGCGGGCGAAATCGTGGGGCAGTTCGGTCTCGAATCTCAGCTCGAGGCCCATCTGCGCGGCCGTGCCGGTGGGCGCAACCTGGTTGTGGACGTGGCGGGCCGTGAGATCGAGCTGCTCGACGAGATCAAACCGATCCCCGGCGGCCGGGTGGTGCTGACGTTGGACCTGGATCTGCAGCGCGTTGCAGAAGAGGCCTTTCGCTCGACGGATCCCGAGGTGCCGGACCACATGGGAGCCCTGGTCGCGATCGACCCGACCAGCGGCGAAATCTTGGCTTTGGTTTCTCTACCCGCCTATGACCCGAACTCGTTCGCCGGCGGCATCGATTCGCAGACCTGGGAACAACTGCTCTCCGATCCCTGGAAACCCCTGCGCAACCGTGCGCTGTCTGGCGAATATGCTCCCGGTTCGACCTACAAGGCCGTGATCGCAGCGGCTGGGCTGGCAGAGGGTGAGATCACTCGCGACGAGGAGATCACGTGTCCCGGCTACTACCGCATGGGACGACGGATCTATCGCTGTTGGAAGCGAGGGGGTCACGGCCGGGTGGCGATGGACGTGGCGCTCAAGGAATCGTGTGATGTGTACTTCTACAACTTGGGGGTTCGCCTCGGGATCGATCGTATTGCGCACTACGCCAGGGGTTTTGGTTTCGGCTCTCTTACGGGCATCCATCTCGGCGCGGAGAAGGCGGGCCTGGTCCCCACCATGGAATGGAAGCGGCGCGTCAAAGGCGAGGGCTGGATCAAGGGCGAGACTGTCTCGGCCGCCATCGGCCAGGGCTACAACCTCGTCACTCCGCTACAAATCGCCGTGGCGTACGCGGCGATCGCAAACGGGGGCAGGGTGCTTCGTCCACAACTGGTCAAACGCCTGGAGACCTGGGATCGGGAAGTGCTCGAGATCATCACCCCCGAAGAGCGGTCGAGATTGCCGGTTTCTCGGGAGATCCTCGAAATACTGCGAGACGGTTTGATCGCGGTGGTCCAAGGCGAACACGGCACCGGGGCCAGGGCTCGGGTGCCCGGGATCGTGGTCGCGGGCAAGAGCGGCACGACCCAAGTGGTGAGCCTGGACCTCGTCAAGGGTCTAGAGCCCGAAGAGATCCCGATGCGCTATCGCGACCACGCGTTGTTCGTGGCCTTTGCTCCGGCCATGGCGCCCGAGATCGTGGTCGTGGCCCTGGTCGAGCACGCGGGTATGGGCGGTGGCAAGGTGGCCGCGCCGATCGTGCAAAAGGTGCTCGCGCGCTACTTCGAAAAGCATCCCCGGCAACCCGAAGTGGAGGAGACGTCAGTGGTTCTCGCCCAGGGGAGTCTGCCGCGATGATGCTGAACATCGACCGAAGGTCCCTGCAGTCCTTCGACTGGGTGTTCTTCTCGATCGCGGCGATCCTGGTCGTGTTTGCCTTCGTCAACCTCACCTCGGCGACCAACTCGGGTGTCGAGGGCGGCGTCTCCGACATCGTGCGCCGCCAGGGCATGGTGGTCGCGCTGTGCAGCGTCGTGATGCTGATCATTTTGACGATCGACTATCGACACTTCGAGCGCTTCGCCCCGCTGATCTACGTGGCTAGCCTGCTCTCGCTCGTCGCGACGCTGATCATCGCACCCGAAACCCGCGGCGCGCGCGCGTGGTTGTTCGAAGGACGTTTTCAGCCGTCGGAGTTTGCAAAGGTTGCCCTGGTGCTCGTGTTGGCGCGCCACTTTCACCGCAATCCGCCCGAGGCCCACGCGGGGCTCCGCCAACTGATACGCCCGATCTTGATCGCAGCGCCGCCGGTGGCGTTGATCGTCGCCCAGAAGGACATGGGGGTCGCGCTGCTGACCCTGTTGGTGGCGATCACGTTCCTGCCCTTCGTGCGCATTACCGGGAGCGCCTGGGCGCTGATCGCGGTGGCTGGGGTCGGGGCCATGAGCGCGCTCTGGAGCTATGGCCTGCGGCCGTATCAGCAGCAGCGGATTTTCGATTTTCTCGACCCCGA
>SMVB01004381.1_pt1 | contig 12843 bp, 11 predicted proteins | sample 2456461 | NCBI WGS metagenome assembly SMVB01 (sample SAMN11095934, study PRJNA526329) | marine sediment metagenome | biome: Marine sediment; feature: Surficial sediment; material: Deep marine sediment; isolation source: Hadal surficial sediment | place: Pacific Ocean | collected 2014-05 | depth...
AGATCAAGAAGCCGGAGACGATCAACTACCGGACCTTCAAGCCAGAGCGCGACGGTTTGTTCTGCGCGCGTATCTTCGGTCCGATCAAGGACTACGAATGCCTGTGCGGTAAATACAAGCGCATGAAGTACCGCGGCATCGTTTGCGAAAAGTGCGGCGTCGAAGTGACATTGCAAAGCGTACGGCGCGAACGCATGGGTCATATCGAACTGGCCTCGCCGGTGGCCCATATCTGGTTCATGAAGTCTCTGCCGAGCCGGGTCGGTTTGCTGCTCGACATCACGCTGCGGGCGCTCGAACGCGTTCTGTATTTCGAGAATTTCATCGTCACCGAGCCGGGTCTGACCGAGCTCGAGTTGCACCAGCTTTTGACGGAAGAGCAGTACGCTGCCGCGCAGGAAGAACATGGCGACGAGGCGTTTACGGCGATGATTGGCGCCGAGGCGTTGAAGTTCATGCTCTCCGGAATCGACCTGGAAGCGGAACACGCTAAATTGCGCATCGATCTCAAGGAAACCGGTTCGGAGGCCAAGCGGAAAAAATACGTCAAGCGCCTGAAAATTATGGAGGCGTTCATCGGTTCCGGCGCCAAACCGGAATGGATGGTGCTCGATGTCGTGCCGGTGATCCCGCCGGAATTGCGGCCGCTGGTTCCCCTCGATGGTGGCCGGTTTGCGACCTCCGACCTGAACGATCTGTACCGGCGCGTGATCAATCGCAACAACCGGTTGAAGCGCCTGATCGAGCTGCGTGCGCCGGATATTATTGTGCGCAACGAAAAGCGCATGTTGCAGGAATCAGTTGATGCCCTGTTCGATAATGGCCGCCGCGGACGGGTCATCACCGGCGCTAACAAGCGCCCGTTGAAATCACTGTCCGACATGCTGAAGGGCAAGCAAGGGCGCTTCCGCCAGAACCTGCTGGGGAAACGCGTCGATTATTCGGGCCGCTCGGTCATCGTCGTCGGCCCGGAATTGCTGCTGCACCAGTGCGGGCTGCCGAAGAAGATGGCGCTCGAACTGTTCAAGCCGTTCATCTATCACAAGCTCGAACTCTACGGGTACGCCACCACGATCAAGGCCGCCAAGCGCATGGTCGAGAAGGCGCGTCCGGAGGTTTGGGATATCCTTGAAGAGGTAATCCGCGAACATCCGGTGCTGCTCAACCGGGCGCCAACGCTCCATCGCCTCGGCATTCAGGCGTTCGAGCCGGTGTTGATCGAAGGCAAGGCGATTCAACTGCATCCGCTGGTTTGCGCCGCGTTCAACGCCGACTTCGATGGCGATCAGATGGCCGTTCACATTCCCTTGTCGCTGGAAGCCCAGTTGGAAGCGCGTGTGCTGATGATGTCGACGAACAACATCCTGAGCCCGGCCAACGGTAAGCCGATTATCGTGCCGTCGCAGGATATCGTTCTCGGTCTTTATTATCTCACCTACACATCCGATGATGTCCGTGGCGACGAGGTCGGAATCGATACCAAGAAGGCGCTAGAAGCGGCGCTGGAATCCGGGGTGGTCGTCTTTGCCAATACCAAAAAGTCGGATGCAGAGATCGACACGAAGAATGTCTCAGCGCTGAACAAGGCGCTCAAGGACGGTTCGGTCAAAGCCTACCGCATTCCAAGTTTTGTTTCGCTCGATGAGGTTGAAAAGGCGCTCGACGCCGGCGTGATAAATCTGCACACCCGCGTGATTTCCCGCATAGATACCGTCGATGAAGAGGGTAAAAAAATCATACGCCGGGTGGATTCAACCCCGGGGCGCTTGATGATTGGCCGGATATTGCCGAATCATCCTCAGGTGCCGTTCGATGTTGTCAATCGTTTGCTGACCAAGCGCGAAGTCAGTGAAGTGATCGATATGGTCTATCGTCACTGCGGTCAGAAAGAGACGGTTATTTTCGCCGACCATATGATGGCGCTTGGTTTCCGGTCCGCTTGTAATGCCGGCATCTCGTTCGGCAAGGACGATCTGATTATTCCGGACCTGAAGGGCCGGCTCGTCGGGGATACGACGAAGCGGGTGAAAGATTTCGAGCAGCAATACCAGGATGGATTGATCACCAAGGGTGAGAAGTACAACAAGGTGATCGATGCCTGGACCCGCTGCACCGACGATGTCGCCGACGCCATGATGGCCGAAATGCAGCGCCTCGACGAGAACGGCCAGATCAATTCGGTCTATATGATGGCCCACTCCGGCGCCCGTGGTTCGGCGGCTCAAATTCGCCAGCTTGCGGGCATGCGTGGCCTTATGGCCAAGCCATCGGGTGAAATCATCGAGACGCCGATCATCGCCAACTTTAAGGAAGGCCTGTCGGTGCTCGAGTACTTCAACTCGACCCATGGCGCCCGCAAGGGGCTGGCCGACACCGCATTGAAGACGGCGAACTCGGGTTATCTGACGCGCCGCCTGGTCGATGTTGCGCAGGATTGCATCATCGTCGAAGTAGATTGCGGCACCAAAGACGGCCTGACCACGTCGGCGGTGATCGAAGGCGGGGACGTCGTTGTTGCCTTGTCGGAACGTGTTCTGGGCCGCACCGTGGCCGAGGATGTCGTCGATCCCTTGTCCGGCAATGTTATTGTCAAAGGCGGACAGCTTATCGATGAGGCCCTGGCCGATAGCATTGAATCGGCTGGTATCGAGAGCATTAAGATACGTTCGGTCCTAACCTGTCAAAGCGACGGCGGGGTATGCGGCAATTGTTACGGTCGGGATTTGGCCCGCGGCACGGCGGTTAACGTCGGTGAAGCCGTTGGTGTCATTGCCGCCCAGTCCATCGGCGAACCCGGTACGCAGTTGACGATGCGCACGTTCCACATTGGCGGCGCCGCGCAGGGCGCCTCCGAGCAGTCGAGCATCGAGGCTGCGTTCGACGCGACGGTCAAGGTTGAGAACAGAAACGTGGTCGAGAACTCGGAAGGCGTGCTCATCGTCATGAACCGTTACACCGAAGTTGTCCTGATCGATGAGGCCGGCCGTGCCCGGGCCCATCACAAGCTGCCCTATGGCGCGCGCCTGCTGGCCGATGACGGCGCCACCGTTGAAAAAGGCCAAACGCTGGTGACGTGGGATCCCTACACCCTGCCGATCATCACCGAGAAGGAAGGCTACGCCGATTACGTAGATCTGGTGGAAGGTGTGTCGGTGCGCGAAATTCTCGACGAAGCGACCGGTATTACGTCGAAGGTGGTCATCGATTGGAAGCAGCAGCCGCGCGGCGCCGATCTGCGCCCCCGCATTTCCTTGCGTCCGAAGAAAAACTCGCAAGCGGGCGAGGTGGTGAAACTGGCCAACGGTATGGATGCCCGCTATTTCATGTCGGTCGATGCCATCCTCAATGTCGAACAGGGGCAGCTTGTCCAGGCCGGCGATATCGTTGCCCGCATTCCGCGTGAGAGTTCCAAAACCCGGGATATAACGGGCGGCTTGCCGCGCGTCGCCGAGCTGTTCGAGGCAAGGCGTCCCAAGGATCATGCGATCATTGCCGATGGCGACGGGCGGATCGAATTCGGCCGCGATTATAAGACCAAGCGCCGTATTGTGATTGCGCCCAGTGAAGAAGATGCGGCGAATGGCGTTGAGCCGATCGAGTATCTGATCCCGAAAGGTAAGCACATCTCGGTCCAGGAAGGCGATTTCGTCCAAAAGGGAGATCTGTTGCTCGATGGAAATCCGGTGCCCCACGATATTCTGCGGGTGCTGGGTGTCGAGGCCTTGGCCAGCTACCTGGTGAAAGAAGTTCAGGACGTCTATCGGCTTCAGGGCGTGACCATAAACGACAAGCACATCGAAGTGATCGTTCGTCAGATGCTGCAAAAGGTCGAAATCTCCGACGGCGGTGAGACGACATACCTTGTTGGTGAAGTCGTTGACGAAATCGAGTTTGATGCGGTCAACGCCAAAGCCAAGGAAGAGGGTTTGAAACTCGCGGTAGCGACCCCGGTCCTGCAAGGCATCACCAAGGCAAGCCTGCAGACGAGCTCGTTCATCTCGGCGGCCTCGTTCCAGGAAACGACGCGGGTGCTGACGGAGGCAGCCGTGAATGGCAAGGTCGATCAACTCGTCGGGTTGAAGGAGAACGTCATTGTCGGGCGATTGATCCCGGCGGGTACGGGCCACGTGATGAACAATGTGCGTATCGCCGCCGCCGAACGTGACATCGAATTGGCCGCGGAAGCCGCCAAGCGGCTGGCCGAGCAGGAGGCTGCGGAAGAGGTGATTGTTGAAGAGGCAGGGGCGGCGGAGTAGCCGGCTGGCCTGTAAGGCAGGAAATTCGCCGTTTACAGGGTGGTTACCCTTTGAAAAGGAGTGTTATTGGCGCTGTGGATCGATCCCACTGTTGCGCATAAAGACGGCTTGATCAGCGTGTGAAGAATTGTTGCTCAAACCCCCGGAAACGCAAGGATTATCGGTTGACGGGGGTTGGGTGCGTAAGTAGTATCCGCGCCGCTACATAGGGGGGCGGTCGTAGGCGCTTAAAGTCAGCCTAAACACGACCCCAAGCAAAAGGTATATGAGTGTTGACACGCCGTGCGGGCTGGCGAAAAGAGCCCGTTGGGGTAAGACCAATTGTCTTGCTCCGCTTGGTGTGTTCTATCCGGCTACTAGGTGTGGCTGGCCCGCCGGGCCAGAAAGATTGAAGGAAGGCTGATGCCGACTATTAACCAATTAATCCGTAAGCCGCGGAAAGCGCCGGTCAAGCGTACCAAGGTGCCGGCGCTAGAGGCATGTCCGCAGAAACGTGGTGTTTGCACCCGTGTGTATACGACAACGCCGAAGAAGCCGAACTCGGCGCTGCGCAAGGTGGCGCGCGTGCGCCTTACCAACGGATTTGAGGTTACCTGCTACATTCCGGGCGAAGGCCATAACCTGCAGGAGCATTCGGTCGTGATGATCCGCGGTGGCCGCGTCAAGGATTTGCCCGGTGTCCGTTATCACGTAATTCGCGGTACGCTCGACACCCAGGGTGTCGGCGACCGCCGTCAGCGCCGTTCGAAATACGGCACCAAACGGCCGAAATAGGGAGCGCGCGAGATGTCACGACGTCGGCGGGCTGAAAAACGCGAAATGCTCCCAGATCCCAAATTCGGTGATCGGGTGGTCAGTAAATTTATGAATAATGTGATGCGCGACGGTAAGAAATCCGTGGCCGAGCGGATTGTGTACGGCGCGTTCGATGAGAGTGCGGCGCGCGGCGGTCAGGACGCGGTAAAGGTGTTCCACGACGCGCTTGAAAACGTGAAGCCGCAAATTGAGGTTCGCTCGCGCCGGGTTGGCGGTGCGACCTACCAGGTGCCGATTGAAGTGCGGCCCGTCAGGGCGCAGGCGTTGGCATTTCGCTGGCTTATCGCCGCGGCGCGTGGCCGTTCGGAGAACACCATGGTGCAGCGGTTGTCACGTGAATTAATGGACGCGGCGGAGAGCCGTGGTAATGCCGTGAAAAAGCGGGAGGACACCCATCGGATGGCGGAGGCCAATAAGGCCTTTTCCCATTACCGGTGGTAGGGCCGACACACAACCACCCGTAAGGACGAGTATTTCGCCGTGGCTTCCCCTCGCAAAACACCTCTCGAGCGATACCGCAATATCGGTATCATGGCTCATATCGACGCCGGTAAAACGACGACGACCGAACGCATTCTTTATTACACTGGCCGTTCCTACAAAATCGGCGAGGTGCACGATGGCGCCGCGACGATGGATTGGATGGAGCAGGAGCAGGAGCGTGGTATTACGATCACGTCGGCTGCGACCACGACCTTTTGGCGTGACCATCACATCAACATTATCGACACGCCCGGCCATGTGGATTTCACCATCGAGGTCGAGCGCTCGCTACGCGTTCTCGACGGCGCGGTTGCGATCTTTGACAGCGTTGCCGGTGTTGAACCGCAGTCGGAAACGGTTTGGCGTCAGGCCGATAAATACGGCGTGCCGCGTATTTGTTTCGTCAACAAGATGGATCGCATCGGCGCGGATTTCTTCAATTGCGTTGAAATGATCGAAGATCGTCTCGGTGCGGTTCCGATAGTGGTTCAATTGCCGATTGGCGAGGAGGCCGGGCACCGCGGCATTATCGACCTTGTGCGCATGAAGGGCGTTGTCTGGAAAGATGAGACGCTGGGCGCGGAATACGAGGATATCGATATTCCCGCAGAGCTTGCCGAGGTGGCCGCCGAATGGCGCGTAAAGTTGGTGGAATTGGCGGTCGAGCACGATGACGCGGCGATGGAGGCCTATCTTGACGGCACCGAACCCGATGAAGCGACGCTCAAGGCGTGCGTTCGCTTAGGGACGTTGGCCGGCGTCTTCGTGCCGGTGCTGTGCGGTTCCGCCTTTAAGAATAAGGGCGTCCAGCCGCTGCTCGACGCTGTTATCGACTTTCTGCCGTCGCCGCTCGATGTGACGGCGATTAAAGGCGTTAAGCGAGATAGCGACGATCAGATCGAGCGTAAGAGTTCCGACGACGAGCCCTTCGCCGCCCTGGCCTTCAAGATCATGACCGATCCGTTTGTCGGCTCGCTGACGTTTGTGCGGATTTATTCCGGGGTCCTGGAATCCGGTCAAACGCTGCTGAATTCGAACAAGGACAGGCGCGAGCGTGTCGGCCGTATGCTGGAAATGCATGCCAACGACCGCGAAGACGTCAAAGAGGCGCGGGCGGGTGATATCATTGCACTAGCCGGTCTCAAGGGGACGACAACTGGCGATACATTGTGCGATCCGAACAACGTGGTGGTGTTGGAGCGTATGGATTTCCCGGATCCGGTGATCGAGATCGCGGTTGAACCGAAAACCATGGCCGACCAGCAGAAAATGGGCGCAGCCTTGGCGAGCCTCGCCGCCGAAGATCCTTCGTTCAGGGTTGCCAGCGACGAGGAAAGCGGCCAGACCATCATCAAGGGGATGGGCGAGCTTCACCTCGACATCATCGTTGACCGGATGAGGCGTGAATTTAAGGTCGAGGCGAATATCGGCCCGCCGCAGGTGGCTTATCGCGAGACCATCACCAAATCGATTGAAATCGATTACACCCATAAGAAACAAACCGGTGGGTCCGGTCAGTATGCCCGCATGAAGGTTCGGTTCGAACCGCTCGAGCCGGGTTCAGGCTTTGTATTCGAAAGCTCTTTGCGCGGTAGTTCGATCCCGCGGGAGTTTGTGCCGGGCATTGAAAAGGGCTTTAATCTGCAACGTGAATCGGGTTCCGTTGCTGGTTTCCCGGTGATTGATTTCAAGGCGACCGTTGTCGATGGCGCCAGCCACGACGTCGATTCTTCGGTGATGGCGTTTGAAATCGCTGCCCAGGCGACCCTGCGTGAAGCGTTCGAAAAAGGCGCGCCGCGTTTGCTTGAACCGATCATGAGCGTCGAAGTGGTTACGCCGGAAAAATATATGGGCGACATTATCGGCGATCTGAACAGCCGCCGCGGCCAGGTTGGCGCGATGGATAGCCGGGGCAATGCCCGGGTTATTTCGGCGATGGTGCCATTGGCCAATATGTTCGGCTACGTCAACACGTTGCGTTCGATGAGCCAGGGTCGGGCTACCTACACCATGGTGTTCGATCATTACGATCAGGTCCCGCAGGCAGTAGCCGAGGAAGTTGTCGCCAAGATGGCGTAAGCCAGAAGTTAAGAGACCAGGAATTAGGGCCGCCTTCATTCGATGCTGCGGCCAAGTGAAGCGGAGAAAAGAGCATGTCGAAGGAAAAATTTGAGCGTACGAAGCCGCACTGCAACGTGGGTACGATAGGCCATGTTGATCACGGCAAGACGACGCTGACGGCGGCGATAACGAAGGTATTGGCGGAGTCCGGTGGGGCTGAGTTTACGGCGTACGACCAGATTGACAAGGCGCCGGAGGAGAGGGCGCGGGGTATAACGATTTCGACGGCGCATGTGGAGTACGAGACGGAGGCGCGCCACTATGCGCATGTGGATTGCCCGGGCCATGCGGATTACGTGAAGAACATGATCACGGGCGCGGCGCAGATGGATGGGGCGATATTGGTGGTGTCGGCAGCGGACGGTCCGATGCCGCAGACGCGCGAGCATATTTTGCTGGCGCGCCAGGTGGGTGTACCGGCGCTGGTGGTCTATATGAACAAGGTCGATCAGGTTGATGACGAGGAGTTGCTGGAACTGGTTGAGATGGAGGTTCGCGAGCTTCTGAGTTCGTACGATTTCCCGGGCGACGACATTCCGATCATCAAGGGATCTGCGCTGGCGGTGCTGGAAGATGGCGACGAGGCGATGGGTAAGGAGTCGATCAAGGAGCTGCTGGCGGCGGTTGACGAGTATATTCCGCAGCCGGACCGTCCGAAGGACCAGCCGTTCCTGATGCCGATCGAGGATGTGTTCTCGATCTCGGGCCGGGGCACGGTGGTGACGGGGCGTATTGAGCGCGGGATTGTGAATGTCGGCGACGCGATTGAGATTGTCGGGATCAAGGACACGACGAAGTCGACGTGCACGGGGGTTGAGATGTTCCGCAAGCTGCTGGATCAGGGCGAGGCGGGGGACAATGTTGGTGTGCTGCTGCGCGGGACGAAGCGCGAGGACGTGGAGCGCGGTCAGGTGCTGGCGGCGCCGGGTTCGATTACGCCGCACATGAAGTTCATGTGCGAGGCGTATATCCTGACGAAGGAAGAGGGGGGGCGTCATACGCCGTTTTTCGCGAACTACCGTCCGCAGTTTTACTTCCGCACGACGGATGTGACGGGGACGGTTGATCTTCCGGAGGGTGTGGAGATGGTGATGCCGGGCGACAATATTTCGATGCAGGTCAACTTGATTGCGCCGATTGCCATGGACGAGGGTCTGCGCTTTGCCATCCGCGAGGGCGGCCGCACCGTCGGCGCCGGCGTCGTGACCTCGATTGTTGAATAAGGATTTATGACCGGCGGTCTCAATTGTGAGGCCGCCGGATATTTTACGGGATACAGCTTATGGACAGCCAACATATCCGCATCAGATTGAAAGCATTCGATCACCGGATTCTCGACCAGTCGGCGAGTGAAATCGTCGGCACGGCGAAGCGTACCGGGGCGGACGTTCGCGGACCGATTCCCTTACCCACACGCATCGAGAAATTCACCGTGTTGCGCTCGCCGCACGTGAACAAGAAGTCGCGTGAACAGTTCGAAATTCGGACCCACAAACGGTTACTCGATATCATCGATCCGACCCCCCAAACGGTTGACGCTCTTATGAAGCTAGACTTGGCGGCCGGTGTCGATGTCGAGATCAAATTGTAAGAGACGGCGATGCGTACCGGATTAATTGCTCAGAAACTTGGCATGACCCGCGTCTTCGACGACACGGGCGCCCATTTGCCGGTGACCCTGCTCAAGGTCGAAGGCTGCCAGGTTGTTGCCCAGCGCACCTTGGAGCGGGATGGCTATACAGCCGTTCAGCTCGGCGTGGGCGCGGCCAAGCCCAAGCGGGCCGGTAAGGCGATGCGCGGCCATTTTGCCAAGGCAAAGGTCGAGCCCAAGCGCCGTCTGGCCGAATTTCGCGTCAGCGAAGACGCCCTGATCGATACGGGCGCCGAGATTTCGGCGGACCATTTTCTGGCCGGTCAATATGTCGATGTTTCGGGTACATCGATCGGCAAGGGTTTCGCCGGCGTTATGAAGCGGCACAATTTTAAAGGCCTGAAGGCGTCCCATGGCGTATCGATTTCGCACCGCAGTCACGGTTCGACCGGTCAGTGCCAGGATCCCGGCAAGGTATTCAAGGGCAAGAAAATGGCTGGCCACATGGGCGCCGAACGGGTGACTGTGCAAAACCTGCGCGTGGTATCGACCGATGTCGAAGACGGACTGATCGTGGTCGAAGGGGCGGTTCCCGGTTCGCGCGGCAGCTACGTTCTGTTGAGTGACGCCATCAAGAAGAGCGCTCCCGACGACCTGCCCTTCCCGGCCGCAATTGTCGGTCAAGGGAGTGGAGAGCAGGCTTCCGAGGAAACACCGGCGGAAGAGACCGCGGATGAGGAAGCTCCCGCCACTGAAGACGGCGCCGACGATGGGGCGAAGGAATAGGCCATGAAGTGCAAGGTGATCAGCCTCGACAATAAGGCCGCCGGCGAGATTGAACTCGACGATGCGGTGTTTGGCGCCCCGGTCCGCCGAGACTTGTTAAGCCGCATGGTGAATTACCAGCTCGCCAAGCGCCGCCAGGGCACCCACAAGACCAAAACGGTCGGCGAAATATCCGGTACAGGCGCCAAGCCGTTTCGGCAAAAAGGCACCGGCCGGGCGCGCCGCGGCACCAACCGCGCCGCTCAGATGCGTGGCGGACAGACGACCTTCGGGCCGACGCCGCGCAGCCACGATATTGAGATGCCTAAAAAGGTACGCCAATTGGCTTTGAAGTCGGCGCTGTCGGCAAAGCAGGCGGACGGCAAATTGATCGTCCTCGACGAAGCCAAGTCGGCCGATCCGAAGACCAAATCGATCGCCGGCAAACTCGATAAATTGGGATGGTCCTCGGCTTTGATCGTCGGTGGTGCGGAGATTGACCGGAATTTCATGCTGGCGACGCGAAATATTCCAGGCATCGACTTCATGCCGAATAAGGGCGCGAACGTATTCGACATTCTGCGCCGCGACACTCTGGTGTTGACCCGCGAGGCCGTCGAATTTTTACAGGAGCGCCTGCGATGAGCACCTCACGCAAACCGCGCGGTCGCATTAAGATCAGCCAAGAGCGGATGTACGACATTGTGCGCTATCCGATTATCACCGAGAAAACGACGCTGATCTCGGAGCACAATCAGGTGGTGTTTCGCGTGCCGCTGAGTGCGACGAAGCCGGAAATCCGCGCCGCGGTCGAGGGTCTGTTCGGCGTCAAGGTCGACGGCGTCAACACGCTTCGCCAGGTTGGTAAGAAAAAGCAATTTCGTGGCCGTATGGGACGTACGTCGGATTTTAAAAAAGCACTGGTTCGGCTTGCCGATGGCGAGTCGATCGACATTTCGTCGGGCGTGTAGGGGACTAAGGGATGGCACTGAAGCAATATAAGCCGAATACGCCCGGCCAGCGGGGGTTAGTGCTTGTCGATCGCTCCGCCCTGTGGAAAGGCGATCCGGTCAAGCAGCTCACCGAGGGGCTGTCGAAAAAAGGCGGGCGCAATAACGCCGGCAGGATCACGGCGCGCCGCCGTGGCGGCGGCCACAAGCGGCTGTATCGAAAAATCGATTTCAAGCGCACGAAGTTCGATATCCCGGCAACGGTTGAAAGGGTCGAATACGATCCCAACCGCAGCGCCTTCATCGCTCTCGTCAAATATGCGGATGGCGATCAAAGCTACATCCTGGCGCCGCAACGCTTGAATATCGGCGATACGATTATTTCGGGTGAGCGCGCGGATATCAAACCTGGCAATGCCATGCCGCTGAGCTCGATACCGATCGGCACGATCATTCATAATGTCGAACTCAAGGCCAAGGGCGGCGGTAAACTGGCACGCGCCGGCGGTACGTATGTGCAGTTGGTCGGCCGCGACCAGGGCAACGCGTTGTTGAAGTTGACGTCGGGCGAAGTTCGCATGGTGCGGGCCGAATGCATGGCGACGATCGGTGCGGTCTCTAACGCCGATAAATCGAATATCAAACTGGGGAAGGCGGGACGCAAGCGCTGGATGGGCAAACGTCCGTCGGTTCGTGGCGTCGCGATGAACCCGGTCGATCATCCCCACGGTGGTGGCGAGGGACGGACCTCTGGCGGTCGTCATCCCGTTACGCCTTGGGGCAAACCGACGAAGGGTAAGCGCACCCGGTCCAACAAACGGACCCAGCGCCTGATCCTTCGCCGGCGTGCGAAATAAAGGAGAACGAGGTGGCACGTTCCATTTGGAAAGGACCGTTCGTAGACAGCTATCTGCTGAAAAAAGCGGAAGTTGTACGAGGTTCGGGGCGTAACGACGTGATCAAGACCTGGTCGCGCCGGTCGACAATTTTGCCGCAATTCGTGGGCCTCACCTTTGGCGTCCATAACGGGCACAAATTCATACCGGTTCTGGTGACGGAAGACATGGTCGGCCACAAGTTTGGCGAATTTTCGCCCACGCGCACCTATTACGGCCATGCTGCCGACCGCAAGGCGAAGCGAGCTTAGTCATGGGTAAGAAATCATCACCCCGGCGTTCAGCCGACAACGAAGCCCGCGCAGTGGTTCGCTCGCTTCGAATAAGCCCGCAAAAGCTTAACCTGTTGGCTCAGTCGATCCGCGGGAAGAGCGTGCAAACGGCTTTGAACGACCTCGAGTTTTCGCGCCGCCGCATCTCCCAGCAGGTCAAAATAGGGCTCGAAAGCGCGATCGCCAATGCAGAGAATAATCATCAGCTCGACGTTGACCGGCTGATCGTTGCCGAAGCTACCGTCGGCAAGGGAATGGTCATGAAACGTTGGCGTCCCCGGGCGCGGGGCCGGATGGCCCGCATCATAAAACCGTTCAGCAGCATTACGCTGGTTGTACGTGAGCAAGAGGAGGCCTCGTAATGGGCCAAAAGGTCAATCCGATTGGGCTCCGGCTCGGTATTAATCGCACGTGGGATTCGCGTTGGTATGCCGAAGGCAGTGCCTATGGCGCGTTGTTGCTGGAAGATCTGGAGCTGCGCAAATTTCTCAACAAACGCCTCGCCGGTGCTGGCGTCAGCCGCATTATCATCGAGCGTCCGGCGAAAAAGGCGCGTATCACCATTCACACCGCGCGTCCCGGCGTCGTGATTGGTAAGAAGGGCGCTGACATTGAAAAGCTGCGTTCCGATTTGTCGGAACGAACGAGTTCGGAAGTGAGCCTGAACATTGTCGAGGTGCGCAAGCCGGAAAT
>SMVB01320647.1_pt1 | contig 12843 bp, 10 predicted proteins | sample 2456461 | NCBI WGS metagenome assembly SMVB01 (sample SAMN11095934, study PRJNA526329) | marine sediment metagenome | biome: Marine sediment; feature: Surficial sediment; material: Deep marine sediment; isolation source: Hadal surficial sediment | place: Pacific Ocean | collected 2014-05 | depth...
GCATCAATGGCTACAGACAGTTGTAGCTTAAGTTCAGCCTGTTCTGTCAGTACTTGTTCCCGGGCTTGGTTTAGTTCATCCAGTTCTGCGGATAGCTGTTCATTGTTCTGTTGTATATCTTCTGCTGCCACCAGCTGCAGCTTGAGGTCCTCGGATTCAGCCTGGGCCAGTTCATGAGCCCGGCTGATTTGAGCAAGTTGGCCACGCAGTTTTTCGTGTTCTTCCTGCTCAAGCAACAGGCCATCAATCTGTGCGACCTGTATCTCTTTGTCCTTCAGATCCTGAGTTAATTTCTCTATTCGTGCGCCTAATTCGATATTCGCATTATGCTGCTCAAGTTGGTGCTGCTTCAATGCATTAATTTTTGTCCGGAGTTGAGCATTTTCCTGTTCAACCGGAGTAAGTGCGTCAACACGAGCCTGCAACCTGGCATTCTCATCGTTCGTGCTACTGAGCACTTCGAGTTGTCCCCGTAGCGTTTCGACAAGTGTCTGGGTTTGGCGCAGTTCCCTAGACTGGGCAAGCAATTTGTCATTTTCTTCCTGGATCTTGTCGATAGCTGCTACCCGCACCTGCAGCAACCCATTTTCTGCATGTGCCTGTTCCAGCCTGCTGGCACCTTCTTGTTGTAATTCCCTGATTTGGGCCAGCAGAGTACTATTTTCTGTTTCGATATTGCGCAGAGCTTCAACCTGAGCTGTCAGGCCTGCGTGTTCATCGACAATAATGGCCTGTTCAGCAATCTGGGCCAGTAGCTTCTGGTTATCATCCTTAACCTGGCTGAGGTTGGCAACCTGTGAACGCAGATTGTCATTGTCTTCGCCGACAATGCCTATTTCGGTAGCCTGTTTCCGAATCAATTCCTCTAACTGATTATTTTTCTTCAGCGTGCTATCCAGCTGTGCCACTTGTGTCAGTAGTAGTTCATTTTCTGCTTTTACTTCACTGAGCCCGGCAATCTGGGCCTGGAGGCTGGTGTTTTGTTTCTGTGTAGTAACCAATAGCTCAGCCTGCTTTCTGAGCCTCTCCAGTTCTTCCCGAATTTGCGGTAGTTCATCGACCTGACTGCGCAGCACCTTGTTTGTTCTGGTCATTACCGCGCAGTGCTTCTTCCAGCGTTCCGACTCGGTTTTCTGTTCATCAAGAGATTGCTGAAGGACTTCAACGATTTGTTTAAGCTCTCTGTGCTCGTGGCGGATGGTGAACATCTCCTTTTCATCATCTTCGACCACGTCATCCATGCCCGCGACCAGTCCACTGCCAGGTGAGGCAATCTTTACCTCTACGTCCAATTCGGCCAGGCGGGTATTAGCGGTATGCAGGTCACGACGGAGTTGAGCGAGCTCCACATCAACATCTTCTGTGGATTCAATCTCTTTATTGAGAGATTCCTTCATTGCGTTATATTTTTGCTGGCTGTTGGATAGTGCGTCGTTGGATTTGCGTAGTGTCGCTGCTAATTCTGCTGTTGCTATGTCTTTAGTCTTGCTATCAGCATCCAGTGTTTCAACCTGCTTGCGAGAAACACTTAATGCGGCACTTAGCTCACGAATTTCCTGGTCTCGCGGATCTTCCTTGCGTGCGTCCCGGGTCCTGCTGTTCCAGAGCAATGCACCCTTCCAACTGGCGAAACAACCACCCGAAAGTATGGCCAGAAATATAGATAAGCTAATAGTTGACATAATATGGTTTTTAAACGCCTTGCCCGACGTCAGACGTTAAAGCACCCAGCACGGCTAAACTTTGCGCTGGCTCTCATTTTCAGTGCTTCAGGGGCAGGCTGCTCAGGCGCCGGCATTTGACTAAATCAAGTCGTCACAGGGGATCGACGTGTGTTTATCACCCCTGGTTGGAAGCGGGCGCAAAGTGCTTGCAGGCGTTATGATCAGGCCGTATATGAGTTTCAATGTTGGAGCAGGGCTGCCTTATGACTGACCGTATTGTTGTATTTCCGCTATATCTCATCATCCTGTTGGGGCTTGCTGGCTGCGATGGATACGGCGATGCAGCGAAAAAGGCGGGTATTTCGGTCGCGGGCGGAGGCGAGCAAGCTCGGACCAGCTTGCTTGAGCGTGATCTGGAATTTGCTAATACGGTGGCCCAAAGTGGTCTGGCGGAGGCCTACCGGCTGTATCTTGCAGAGGATGCGGTGCAGCTGCCTGATGGCGACTGGCCGCTGCAGGGCCGGAATACTATCTACCAGCAGATCCGCAATGCAACCCAGGACAGTGATTTTTCATTGAGTTGGAAGCCAGCGGCTGCGGAGGTCTCGGTGTCCGGTGATCTGGGCTATACCTGGGGTACTTACTGGTTAGAGACTGTTGACGAAACGGGTGAATTGCTTGTGCTCGAAGGTAACTATCTTAATGTCTGGCGAAAATCGGCCGATGATGTATGGGAGGTTGTTGTCGATATCAGTAATCAAATTACGACTGATTATGTGGCGACTGCAATAATTGACACTGGCGACCAGGATGCAGCCCCGAGTCCTGAATAAAGCCAAAGCATGCTGTCTAATAATATCGGGTGCTAGTGCAGAGCTTTCCTGTAACCCCTGAGGATGTCACGGATGGATTCAGCAATCTTATTCTGAGGGTTAATCTCAGGCAGTGACGACCTCCGGACGAGTAGCAAGCACATCTTCCTCTGCAGACCGGAACTGGAGTGCTGCAAGGCGAGCATACAGAGGATCTTTCTCTACAAGCTCAGCATGGCTGCCAACGGCCCGGATCTTTCCTTCATCCATAACGACTATACGTTTTGCCTTGAGCACGGTGGCGAGACGATGGGCAATGATTATTGTGGTCCGGTTCTGCATGAGCTTTTCCAGCGCTTCCTGCACCAGCCGTTCACTTTCGGCATCCAGTGCACTGGTTGCTTCGTCCAAAAGCAGTATGGGTGGATTTTTCAGAATTGCTCGTGCGATGGCGATGCGTTGCTTTTGCCCGCCGGACAGTCGGGTTCCCTTTTCACCCAGAAATGTATCGTAGCCCTCCGGCAGTCGACTGATGAATTCATCGGCCGCTGCGGCCTCGGCAGCCGCCCTGATTTCTGCCTCAGTTGCGTCTGGTCGACCATAGCGAATATTTTCCAAAGCGCTGGTGCCAAATACTATGGTTTCCTGTGGGACAACGCCGATAATAGCGCGCACCGCATTCGGATCCGCAGTGGCAATATCAACCCCGTTAATGCACACAGAGCCTGACTGAGGGTCATAAAAACGCAGGAGTAGCTGGAAGGTTGTGCTTTTGCCTGCACCTGAGGGGCCTACAAAAGCGACGGTTTCGCCCGGCGCTATAGCCAGGTTGAAGTTATCGATTGCAAGTGTGTCCGGACGCGAGGGGTACGTAAAGTTCACGTTGTTAAAGACTATGCTGCCTTCGCCGGGAGCAGGCACTGGCGTTGGATTTTTAGGTGCCCGAATGGCAGGTTCCGCATCGAGTAATTCGATCAGCCGCTCCATCGCACCTGCAGCACGTTGCACTTCGCCCCACATCTCGCTAAGCATCGCACCTGAACTTCCCAGCAGTATGGTGAAAATAACGAACTGGGCAAGTTCACCCGGCAGCATGTCCCCTGCCATTACCTCTCGCGTGCCTACCCAAAGCACCAGCGTAATCGCACCAAATAGTAGAAACATAGTGCCGAAAGACATGACAAAGCGCACCCGGATTCTTTGCACAGCCGCGAAAAATGCACCTTCAACGGCTTCGCTAAAGCGTTTGCTTTGCAGAGGTTCCAGCGTAAATGCCTGAACGGTCTCTATAGCGTTCAGCGTTTCATTGGCCATGCCGCTGGCATCAGCAATCCTGTCCTGGGCGGTCCGGGATAATTTGCGTACTTTTTTCGCAATCCATAAAACGGGGCCAATTACAGCTGGAACCAGCAACAAAATCATTAGCGTCAAAGACGGGCTTGTATACAAAATGCCGCCAATGGAAATAATCAGCATAACTGTAGACCGAAGTGCGATTGAAATACCTACCCCGGATATAGATTGCACCAGCGTTGTATCAGTTGTCAGCCGTGATAGAACTTCACCTGTCTGGGTTACTTCAAAAAAAGTAGGATCCTGACGGATTACATGTGAATAAACTTTTTCACGGATGTCGGCGACAATACGCTCTCCGAGCCAGGTGATCAGATATAACCGGGCTGCTGCCAGCAGGCTGATCAGCAGGATCACGCCTAATACAAGTTTGAAATAAAAATCGATTTTGTCTGCGTTGCCAGTGGTGATGCCGTTATCTATAAGATAGCGGGCAGCAACAGGCAGGCTTCCGGTTACCGCTGATGCCATCAATAACACGACTATTGCAAGGGCCAGCGTGCCCTTGTAGGGACGCATAAACGGAACAATAGCTTTCAGAGGTTTGAGCGAGGAGCCTTTCGGGCGCATTTCTAGTTGGTCATGGGGAGGCATATTCAGATCATCACATTAATTAAGTCTTTGCATCACATACGATTGCAGCGCCGCTCACGCTGCGGCGAGTATCCATTACATTATTTGGCATTCGCCCGGTTCCGGATGTACCGGTTGCCCTGTCCCCGGGGAGCGAGTCCTCTATATTATAGCGTTGCATCTGTTTTAGCTTGCGATTTTGCTATGGGTGTTCCGCCCATCGGGGGTTGATGGCCATTACTCAGGTCGAAATGTGCGTGACCAACTCGATATTAGTACCCGGCTGGTTATTGTATAAGATGTGGATTCTCGATCTGCTTCCCCCGGGCTTTAACATTTTATGCGCGATCAACACGATCTTGGTCTGATACTGGAGTCACGGGTTCCACTGGTTGTGGTGGAAACTCACGATGAGAATCGCTTCCTCAAGTTCCTGACCCAGGTGATTATCAGCGGTGCGGTGCCTGGCTATCGTCCGTTGTTCAGCTGGTCTGTTACGAATGGGCTGCAGCGGCTGGATATTGAGATGGATCCGCAGCCGACTAATGCTGCTCCTGATCAGGCACTGCGCCATATTCGAGCCGTTGATAAGCCGGGCATTTATGTTCTTCTGGATATGCACCCCTACCTGGAAGATCCGTTGCATGTGCGCCTCCTTAAGGATATTGCGTTGCGTGCGGGGGATTTGCGGCAGACGCTGATCCTGGTCAGTCATGCTTTGAGTCTCCCTGCAGAACTGCAACCCTATGCGGCCCGGTTTGAGATGCGTCTGCCGGATGATGCTGAACGGGCGCAAATAGTGACCTCGGTTGTTGATGAATGGAATGCCGAACACGGGGGCAATGTCCGCATCGATCAACATGCTTTTGATTTGCTGGTGCGCAACCTGGCAGGACTGACGCGAACAGACACGCAGCGGTTGGCGCGTAATGCTGTTTATGATGATGGCGTGATAGATGTGGCTGATCTGCCGGAAGCAACCAAAGCAAAATATGCGTTATTAGGTACCCAGGGTGTACTCAGCTTTGAATATGAGACAGCCATGTTTTCTGATGTTGGGGGGTTGTCCCGACTGAAGGTCTGGCTGGAGCAACGCAAGCGCGTCATGGAGCAGGGTGCAGATAAGCCGCAACTGGACCCGCCGCGTGGTTTACTGTTGCTGGGTGTGCAGGGCTGCGGCAAAAGCCTTGCTGCCAAAGCGACTGCCGGCATTCTTGGTGTACCGCTGCTCCGGCTTGATGTAGGCAGTCTCTACAATAAATTTCACGGCGAGACCGAACGTAACCTGCGTGAGTCACTGCAACAGGCAGAGGTAATGGCACCTTGTGTGCTGTGGCTCGATGAAATAGAAAAGGCCCTGGCGACCGGTGCTGGTGACGACGGATTGTCGCGCCGGATACTGGGTACTTTTTTAACATGGCTGGCAGAAAAGCAGGCTTCCGTATTTGTAGTCGCGACGGCGAATGACATCAGCCAGTTGCCACCTGAGCTTGTCCGTAAAGGTCGTTTCGATGAAATATTTTTTGTTGATCTGCCATCCCCCAGGGTGCGTATGGATATTTTCCAGATTCATCTGCGCCAGCGTGAGCTTGATCCGCAGCAATTCGACCTGGTGCAGCTGGTGGAAGCAAGTGATGGTTTTTCGGGTGCCGAGATTGAGCAGGCAATAGTTGCAGCGTTGTATGCTGCGCATGCATTGAATAAGCAAATGGACACTGCCTACCTGTTAGCTGAGTGTCGCCGTAGTCGACCACTTTCGGTATTGATGGCCGAGAAATTACAGGCCCTGCGGGCTTGGGCAGCTGACCGGACAGTAGCAGCAGACTAGTGATAAGCTATTGATTAATAACGAGAAAATAGAGTGATTGTTTGCTGGCGTTGTGGCCAGAGCCTCGAAAAACTGACTCTGCCGTTAGCGCGACTGGACGAGTGTCCATCATGTAATGCACATCTACACATATGCCGCATGTGTGTCTCTTACGATCCTGCAGTGATCAAAGCTTGCTGTGAAGATGATGCGGATGAAATTCGCGCGAAAGAGCGCGCCAATTTTTGTGATTATTTTAAACTGGCAGAGAATACCTTCGATGCCGACCGTGCGGCCCTTGAGCAGCAGGCTGCTACACAGTTGCATGGTTTGTTCGGTGATGATGTTGGCAGTGATGCTAAGGAATCATCAGATGATCCTGCAATGCGCGCTGCTGAAGACTTGTTCGGTAAAGCAGAGAAGGAATGACATTATTGCTGAGTGAATTGCAATACAAGCTCATTATTCTCATCAACTAATTCCAGAGTGTCAGCAGATTGCTGCCACAACTTTGCCAGCCCGAGCGCTTCCAGAAATACAGTTTCCTGGCCACTAACAGATGGCGAGCACATCATCCGGGTAGTTGCGAGCGCACCAAATGCTATAGTATTTTTACCGATGGTTACGTTGCCCTGATAACCGTTACAACCACCATTACCGACAACTTTTCCATCAGCCATAAATGAGAGTGTTGAGTCAGCAGAACCCGCCGGCCTGCCAAGTATGCTTAATGCTTTCCAGTCAGTATTTGTCAGGGGCTTTTGTTCTGGCTGAACTACGATACTGCCATCAATAGCTTCCTGTTCCTGGATGTTTTGCGGACTGGTACAGCCTGCGGTGACCAGGGTGAGTAGTAGCAATAAAGCCGGGATGTTTTTCGTTGGCTGATTTGAGTAGTTTGCTATCAAGTTTCGCCTGCTCATTATGAACCCGTCCTGCTTAACTGTTGTCGTTAAACCTGCACTGTCTGTGTCTTTTGACCCTGTATTGTCACAAATCTGTGATGAATTCTTCATCTGATTGTTACACAAAATCATGATACTGCTGCTGCCGAAAAGGCATTTCATAGATTAATACCAAAAGGAGGTAAATAATGAAATTATTGCTATTGCCCGCAGTGCTTTTGCTGCTGGTGAATTCAGCAGCAGCGGAGGCTCCGGGAATGCAGGAAAAATTGCAGAAAATCCTGAGCGACCGTTCAGCCGAGCTGGAGCGCAGTTTCGAAGCCCGTCTTGATCAGGTGATTGAGAACAGCAATCGAGATTCTGCAATCATGCTGGATCGCCAGTCTCGCGAGCCCATTCGCGCCGACTTCAACCTGGGCGATTTGCCCCTCTATTTTGCGTGGCATTCTGCCCGCTAATTGCGACTTTCCGCAACCTTTCGTTGCACGCTTGATCCTATACTCCCGGTTGAGTGGAGTGCTGGCGGTCAGACTTGAGCAATCCTGCTGGCATCAACTTGCTGGGCATAAAATAGCAGCAGGTCATTACTTGTCAGAGTCAATAGCTGCATACTGCTGATATTATATCTATAACCCATATTCCTGATCAGCATGTTCTTCAGCCGGGGAGCGAAGGCCGATATACCAAGTGGTACAGTTCAGATGAAAAAACTAAAAAATGAAAAAGAACTGGTTAAGAAAGCACTTGCTATAGGCGTGGCCTACGGTGAAAAGCGAGGTGCGGTTGAATTTGAACCCACTGATTCAGTCAATGAAAAGCTGGAATATATTTATCGCTTGCTGGTGCACGATAAATTGCTGGCACCGCTTCCGGAAGATCAGGTTTCCCAGCAAGCTATCCGTCACAAGCTGGCGTTGTGGGCATCAAAGCAAAAGTTAAAGGACTGACAGCAATACTTGTACGGCATTACATATGCATGCCTGATTCTCAATTATTTCAGGCCTCCGATAACAATGAATACATTAATAAGGAGTGCGCTATGTTTACTGTAACTCCCAGCGGGCCCAACCGTGTCGATATTGAATTGAGCGGCAAACTCAACAGCGATGAGATGAAAATTGCCCTTGATGAGCTGGTCTATCAGACAAAAGACATAAAAAACGGACGCATGCTTTATCGAATTGACGACTTTGCATTGCCTACACTGGGTGCTATAGGTGTTGAGTTGTCGCGCCTCCCTTCGTTGTTAGGGCTCATTCGTAATTTCGACCGTTGTGCTGTACTGGTCGATAAAAAGTGGATTAAAACGGTTAGCGAGATTGAAGGTGCACTGATACCCGGGCTCAATATATAAGGGCTTTAATCGGGATGAAGCAGCCGCAGCAGAAGCATGGCTGGAAAAAGATTAACCTAAGACCGACCCCGTCCCCGACTTCGATGCCAGCCAACGTACGTTTTACTATGCCCGGGTTATGGATGCCCCAACACCCCCCTCGCGCCACATACGACGTACTGACCTTTGGCCTGTCATGTAATTGCTTGGTACAACAAGAGCCATCAGCTTTATGATTTTTATTTTTATAAATATTCTTAATTGCACCGTACAGGGAACGCATCCTGAATTCATCTGTAGAGATCCGGCGCGCATGCTAGTGTAGCCAGAATGGAGGCGGAATGATGCGCAAGATTAGAACGATTCTAGCCATTCAACTGACAGCAATAGGGGTATCGGCAGGCATGCTTGCACCCGTTCCGGGCTGGACTCAGCAGCTGGAAGAAATCGTGGTTACGGCACGTAAGCGCGAGGAAAATCTGCAGGAAGTGCCTATCTCAATTACCGCATTTACCGCCGAAGGCATGCTTGAGCGCAATATCAGGAATACCTATGACATTGCCAACATTACGCCCAACTTTAGCCTGGGGCGTAATTTGGGGCGGCGACTGGATGCGCCTACCATTCGCGGGCAGTTTGGTGCTTTGCTCAATCCAACAGGGCCCAATGCTTCATTTTTTGTAGACGGGGTCTTTGTCACGGGTACTTCCAGTAATCTGACTACCAACAACCTGGAACGTGTTGAGGTCCTGCGCGGCCCCCAGGCAGCGCTGTTTGGCCGTGCAACTTTTTCCGGTGCCGTCAACTACATCACCCGCAAACCAAGCAATGAATTTGAGGGTGCAATAAATGCCAGAGCTGGAGACGAACAAACTTATGAATTGACCGGTTGGGCCAGCGGCCCGATCATCCGAGATAAGTTGCTGTTTACTGCATCCGCAGGCTATCAGTCATTTGGCGGTGAATGGCGGAATAACCTGAAACCTGGTGATGTCAATGCATCAAATGATCAACAAGTATCACAGGATTGGTTTAATGGTCCCGGTGTCTGGGCTCCGAACGTACCGCTTGCCGGGGAACCCGACTGTCCGCCGGGCTACAGAACCGCCGCCGGGAATACCCGTGCCGGTTGCCCGTGGCAGGTAGCTGACTCGACCCGGCTTGGTGGTGAGGAAACCAAGGATATTAGCGGCAAACTAACCTGGGTAGTTACGGATGCATTCGAATTAAGCGCAAAAATTGACTACATTGAAACTGATGATGGTCATTTCCCTGCATTAATAGTCCCCACAGCGGGCCTCAACTGCTTTCGTCCGCCCGATGCTGTCTCAGGTTTTGAAGGTGATCCGGAGGCCGGTGATTTTTCGCCTGGCTGGTTCTGCGGCAAGCTGGGGCCGGCAAATACCATTCCCAGCCAGCTTAACCTGCCCGATTTCAAGCGCGGTGTAACGACAAAACCACCGGGGTCTCCGACTGTTTCCTCTCAGCCCGCACCCTTCATAGGGGCGCAGACCGATACAACCCGTTACCTGCTGGAGGGCATCTACGATATTAATGACTGGGAGATTATCGGCCGCGTCGGTTATACAGATTACGCTACTGAGTACGTGCGTGATCTGGACAGAAGCTACGGGCTGGGGCCTGTGGCCACAGGATTATTTGAGCAATACTCCAAGAGTGACAGCACAGACAAATCATGTGAAATGCGGGTGGCTTCTCCGGCTGCCAACCGGCTACGCGGATTGGCTGGCATTTATTACTTTAAAACAGATGAAGTTGCATTTATTCGTGATTTTAATGGCTTCGGTCGGGTCGATTTTGCACAGAATCGTGAAACCGAGGTGGTTAACCATGCTGTATTTGGCAGCCTGAGCTACGATGTTACGGAGCTACTGACGGTCAGTTTTGATGCCCGCTATGCAAGCGATACCCCGGAGGCCAAATCTCTACAGGGTGTTACAGCCAGTCAGACTTTCTACAGCTTTACGCCCCGGCTAACCATCGAGTATCAGGCCAGGGATAACCTCAATTTCTACATGCTGGCGGCGAAGGGTAATAAGCCCGGTGGCTACAATACTTTTGCCTTCTTTGATTCTGATGTGGCGCCGACCGATACGTTGGCCGGCCTGGGAGAAAGTTGTGATTTGCCGGGTCAGGAAGGTATATGCGGTGCAGCTGTTATTGAAGAGGAGGAGCAATGGACCTATGAGGTCGGGGCCAAGACCATGCTGTTTGATGATCGGCTGCTACTGAATGCGGCTGTCTATTACATCGACTGGACTAATCAGGCTGTCGATATAACGGTCGGTATCCCGACAGGATGCCAGCCCGACCCGAATGACCCCGATCGGGATTGTATTTTGGAAGCAAATAATGTTGTCAGAAATGTGGGTAAAAGCAGTGTCTATGGGGTTGAGCTTGAGGCAACTTTGCAGGCAACCGACAACCTGATGCTGAGCCTGGCCTACGGGTCAGCCAAGACAGAGCTTAAAGAATTTTTTGACCCAACGCTGGCCGATCTGAGGTGCTCGGCTCTGTGCTGGCAGAATGTTGATGGCGTACTGACCGATGCGGCCAAAGCAGAGCGTGCGGTCCTGGGGAATGTTTCCGGAAACGAAGGACCACGAAATCCGGAACATTCCTTGAGCCTGGGCGCTAATTTCACGCGAGCAATTAACGCGGAACTTGAATGGTTCACACGCACAGATTTGACCTGGTCTGCAAAACAGTGGTCCCGGGTATCGAACCTGACACATACCGGTGAGTCAACTATCTGGAACGCATGGGCCGGTCTGGGTTCCGCAACATGGACGTTGTCTTTTTATGTGGACAATATTCTGGATGATGATACATCTGTGTTGAACAATGATTTCCCGTTGTTCGACTTCAGCGAGACGACCAAGTCAGCAATGGTTGGTCCGATTGAAATCCCGCTTGCTACGCCGAGTCCCTATTTTGATGCTGTATTACCAACGGGCTGGCTCGTAACGCCGCGTAGAGGCCGCAACTATGGCATGACTTTCGAGTACCGTTTTGGCGGGGCGGGTAACTAGTATCGGTAGCTTTTTCCCAGAATTAGAGATCTTGCTGATCGGCTGAACATCTGCCCGTTGTAGAGCTTTTAGAAGAAGCAGAAGTTGGCGGGCAAGATCGCGCCCAGCATGAAAAAAGCCCCGCGAGCAGAGCTTTTTTCATGTTCAGGTTCAGTGTGCCTTGAGTATTTGCCGGGTAAATTTCCAGAAGAAATTCCCCGAATAACGTTTATAGAATTTTTTTGGAGCCATTCCTCAAAAATTTTCCTAAAATATTTTAGTTCACCAAATTCTGCGCCATAGCCTCAGCAATTTCGGGAATATACAGCGTTACCATGCCGTCATCTTCCCAGTCACTGATCTTGATTTCTACGCCGAGTAAGTCTGACCATACTTCAATATGCGGTGTGGTCCACTGCTCATGAATTTCTTGCTCGGTCAGGTCATGCATGCCCATGCGGCGTGTCTGTTCCAGTACATGCCCGTAGGGTGCACGATAAGTCATCATGCCGGGTGACCGTTCGACCTCGCCCATAAGCTGAAAAAAGCAGGTGGTCTGGTCTGTAATAGCGGCCAATGCCAATTCTTTCTTGCCACTCATTTCGATGTATTTGGCAACACGATTTAGCATGGGAAACTGGGTCATCGCATCCTGACGTGCAACTTTTTCGAGACCGTCCGTATTTTTTGCATATTGCATAAATTCAAGCGTCATTTTTACCAGCGCATCATTCATTTCATGCTGGTAGGCCGAGTTGGAATTGAGTGTCTTGATCATCTTGGAAGTGGCCAGGCCGACTTCCAGTTCGCGGTCACTGAAGTTATATCTCGGATCATCGGGTTCACCCGCCATGGCGATGGCTGCGGCAACTGCTACGCCTAATGCTTCTTCATTTCCCTCGAAGCCACTGTACTGGCCAATTTGCTTGGGACCTTCGGCGGCATAGGCGCTATTGACGAGTAACAGGCTGATGCATATCAGCTTGCATAATTTATTCAGGTGCATTGCTTTCTCCTTGGGCGAGCAGTTGCTGTATAGGCCAATTATTAGTGCAATGTCTGGTCAGCAACCAGTCCATTGGGATAACGGTTCATGCCGCGGATTTGTTGCGCAGCGGGGTGCAGAGGCTTACCATTTGTGGATTATTTGTATGTTCCGGAGGTCCGGGACAGTGACATGAATGGAAATCTGCGAATGCGAAGCTACGTAACGTTGCTGATCTGCAATCTTTTTATTGCATCAGTGACGATATCAGTAACGACCAGCCCGGCACTTGCCCAGGAGTGGCCTGCCTATGGCGGTGATGAGGGTGGCAAGCATTATTCAAAATCAACATCGATTAATCGCGGCAACGTGGCCGACC
>SMVB01203306.1_pt1 | contig 12841 bp, 2 predicted proteins | sample 2456461 | NCBI WGS metagenome assembly SMVB01 (sample SAMN11095934, study PRJNA526329) | marine sediment metagenome | biome: Marine sediment; feature: Surficial sediment; material: Deep marine sediment; isolation source: Hadal surficial sediment | place: Pacific Ocean | collected 2014-05 | depth 0-1...
GGGTCGACTCGGGGGCGGTTGGCGCGGGGGCCACTACGACGCGCAAGTCCGGAGCCCTCTCCGGGGCCAGGGTCTGGGCCGAGGCCACGACGGCGGGCGCGTGCGGCTCGGTCACGGGCGGGGCCGCGGGCGCCCCCTGCGCGAACGCTCCTTGTAGACCGATCGCCAGGAAAGCGTCGTGGGTCTCTTTCTGCTCGCGCAGGAAATCCGCGTGAGCCTTGGCGATGGAGCTGAACAAATCCAACGCCGGATCCTGAGCGGCGCTAGAAACGCCGTTTCCTTCCGCCGAAGCCGCGACAGAACGAGTCTCGGATATCCCCACGGCGGGCTGTGCCGCAGGTGACCTTCCACTTCCGAAGTGCTTGCCGATGTCGTATTCCAGCCCCGCGGCAGGCGGAGGCGCCATCTCCTCTTCTGGCGGGCTCGAAGTCTTTGCATTCATGCTGTCAGATACCGCCGCGTTCTGTGAATCGTGTAGGGCGGCCGAGCGGGGAGCCGCGCTCGTCGTCGCCGTAGTCATGTCGGGCCACGTAATGGGCGGAGAATGCACACGCAGCCGTAGCACCGGCCCGTCGGCCTCCCGCCTCGGGCGCGCCCCCTCTCGCAAGTCCCTCAGCCGCCCGGCAAACTCCGTAAGGTCCATCGGAACCCCCACCGCCCACAGCCTAGACACCGACCGAGCCATAGGCTCGAGCCCTGATCCTTCGTGCGGGTCGAGGGCCACTACCGTGTGGGGCCGACCCTCCAGGATGCGACCGATCGCTCCGGTGAGCGTTGCACGGGGCCCGTGCTCGATGAACACGCGGACACCGTCCTCGTACGCGCGCTCGACGGTCTTGGGGAAGTCGATCGGATCGACGGCCTGCTGGGTGATCGCGTCTGCGGCCGCATCTCGGGTCGGGACGTAGGCACGGTTGCCCGCATTCGTGTAGAAGCGGACCTCCGGCACTTCCGAGGTGTCACGCTCGTGAATCTGGTGCCATGTCTTCGCGAAGGGGCGAAGTGGGGCGCAGTGGACCACCATGTCCAGGCCGAGGTCAATCGCTCGGGTCCGCCCCACTTTCTCGATGACGCGCTCGCACGCGTCCGCGTCCCCGCCGATGACGACATCCTCTCGATGCTGAATGACGGTAATATAGACGCGCGGCTCACCTTCCATCGCCTGCTCGATGGTCTCGATGGGGGCCGCGATGCGATAGTTCCGCCAACGGGCGACCTCACCCTCGGGGAGCCCCCAGAATTCGGCCGCCGCGCGACACTCGCCCGTGAGCTGGTTGATGTACATCTCCGACGTGTTGATCTCGGCAACCATCTCGTCGAGGTCGTTCCACACGCCAAACGCCATCAGCGAGTTGGTCTCACCAGACGAGAGACCCATCGCGACCTCTGGCTTCATCCCGAGTACGTTGCGTGTGAACTCGGTATGCACCTGGCATACGAAGGAGGATCCTGTGAGCTGCGTGGCCGGCGGAAACGATCCGATACCGGCCCCGTACAGGTCAGCTGCGAGGTGCGGCGTACCCGCGAACCGCTCCGCAAGGTTGTGGCCGATCTTGGGAAAGGCCAGCAACAAGTCCCGCGCCGCGCCGGCATATGCCGCGGCGGCACCCGTATAGCAAAACGCGACCTCACCGTCCAGCGTGCCCTCGCCGAAGTAGAGCCCCGGTCCAGCCGGAGCTCGACCAGCGGCCAGCTCGGCCTCCGCGTGCGCTCGGAGCCTGTCGAGGTCGGCTTCGGCCTTCGCGACGAGCGCGAGGCGAACCGCGCCCTCGAACGACTGCTCGCCGGCCGCGACCGCCGAAGCCAACGACGCCACGGAATCCGCGGCGTAAAATTCGCATGCCGGCGCACCGACAGGGCTGATCAAAGCCGACGTGCTCACGGGTGCCACGAGCTGCACGGTCGACCGCATTCCCGAAAAGGACTCCGCAGTGACCCGCGTATGGACGGAGTCCTTCCTGCGCGGTGAGGGCCAGGCTCCATCCCGGTCGATCTCTACGCCCAGATGCGCCGTGATCGCGCCCGCCGCGACGTGGAGCAACCCGGCTGCGCCGTGGGCATGCCCGAAGCGGGCCGTCACCTCGCTCATCCCGGCGTCAGCCGTAAGCGATAGCTCCACCGGGCTGGCTCCAGAACTCTCCACGGTCTCGGTGAGCAGCGCCAGCACCGGGTACCCGTTATCCACGGCGTCTTCCTCGCGCATGACGATGAACGCAACCGCCGCATCTCCTGGGCTCTGGCGATCTTCGGGAAGCACCGCAGCAGCTGCGGCCACGTGCGATCCCTCGTGCGAGAAGTCGGAAGCCCCAACTAAGGCCGCGTCGATTTCACCGGCCTGTAGCGCACGGACCGCGAGCTTCAACGCGTCGATGCCCGAGAGCTCCTCACTCGCCACAGTGAACCCCGGGGCGCGCCAGTCCTGCTGGGCGTGAATCCGATTGGCCGGAATGTTGGGCATGCACCCGATGACACCGGCCGCGGTGAGGTGCTTGGCGGCGTTTGTATTCGCAGCCCGCCACCCCTCCATGTCGACATCCTCAGAGATGAGGTCACGGAGGCGGACGCGCAGGCCATGCCGAGCGACCTCGGGATCGACGCACATGCCAATGTAGACGCCGGTTCGCTCAGCGTTGAGGTCGCCGACCTGTCCGAGGACCTCCTCCACGACGGCGAGGATCGACGTCTGTTGCGCTAGGGCCTCCTTCATGTCGTTGGGCGGGAAGCCGAGCCCTGCCATGCCCAGGGCGATCTCGTCGACGACCGTGCTCTCCGTGCCGCGCGCGTCGACCAGACGCCGAACGAATGCGGGCAGGCCTACGCTCTCGCCGGCGATGACGCCGATCGCTGAAATGGCGATGCGTCCGGCCCGCCGGACCATCGGATCGACGCTCGACGCCGACGACGTTCGGGGAGCCACCCCTGTCCACTCCTCGACGATGAGGTGCGCGTTGTTACCGCCAAAGCCAAAGTTGCTGATCGCCGCGCGACGCGGGCCGTCGCTCTCCCACGGCGCCGCCTCGGTGAGAAGCGTGAAGCCGTGAGACGATATCTCGTCGAGCGGATCATCACACGGCGTCGGAGGCAGAAGCCGCGCCTCGAACGCGCTGAGCATTTTGATTAGGCTCGCGACACCCGACGCCGTAATGGGGTGGCCGATGTTGCCCTTGAGGGATCCGATAGCCGGCTTGGGCCCGTCGCCCCAAATCTGAGCGAGGCTGTCGAGCTCGACCGTGTCACCCCGCGGTGTACCGGTCGCGTGGCACTCGATGAAGTCGATGTCTTGCGGTGTCAGGCCTGCCTGCGCGTACGCTGACTCCATCGCACGCACCTGGCCGTCGGTGGCAGGCGCGAGGAATCCGCTCTGGCGACCGTCGTTCGACAGTCCGATACCGCGGATGAGCCCGAAGATGCGATCCCCGTCACGAACCGCGTCATCCACACGCTTGAGCACCACCAGGCCGGCACCCTCGGCGGGAAGCAACCCGTCCGCACCCTTGTGGAGCGGGCGAGAGCGACCGCTCGGGCTGAGCGCCTGAAGCGCGGTGAATCCGAGGTGAATGAAGAGGGGATCGGCCCCGGCGGCACCGCCGGCGAGCATGAGGTCCGACTCGCGATCCTGCAGGCGACGGCACGCGATTTCGAGCGCGTACAGAGATGACGCACACGCGGCGTCGAGCGCGAAGACGTCACCCGTCAGCCCGAAGGCCCGCGCGACGATGTGTATAGGAGCACCCGAGGAAAAGCGGTTGCGGGGATCCGAATCGACGCCGGCGCGACCCGGTATCGGGGCATTCTTGCCGGCGCCCAACCAGTAGTCCTGGACGAAGCGCGTGTGCTCGACAGTCGGATACGACAAGTTGCCGACGATCAGCCCGGAACCCGGGGGAGGCGTGTCGACTCCTGCATCGCGAAGAGCCACGCCGGCGCAGTGAAGAAGCCATTGCGTGAGCCGATCCAGTCGCTCGGGACTCTCGATACGGTCGGCAAATGCTCCCGCGTCGAAAATCTCTTCGAAACCCGTTACGTATCCGCCGCGGTTGCTGACGACGTACTCGACGCCCGAACCTGGAGATGAATCGTGAATCAGGCGCCGAGAATCGAAGCCCCAGGCGCCTTCGGGAGCCTCGCCTATGAGCACGCGAGCTTCGCGCACGGCGTCGAAGAGGGCTTCTGGACTCAGAGCGCCGGGCAACACACAGGCACGCCCAACAATCGCAATGGGTTCGAAACTACTCACTTTTGGTCCGATTCCGCCTTCCGATCAGGCACCGGGTGCGTCGAACTGCACCTCTAGCAGCTCGGCCACGAGGTCGCCGTCCTCCGTAGCCAAGATGAAGTCGAACAGCGTGCCTTTCTCCGTCTTCCGGGCCCTGAACGCGGAACGCAGCCGGTCCGGAATCGTCTCGAGGTGATAAACCACCAGGGTTCCCATCCGGGCTAGGCTCTGCATGGCGCCGGCTTTGTGGTGTGTCCAAAGTTCGCCGAGTTGGATCAACCCCTCGAACGTCGCGGGGTCGAAACCGCGGGCGAATCCCTTCGTGGGCCATCCGGCGCTCCGAAGCAGCGCCATACCGCCCTCTTCGGAGATCCCTTCGAGATCCACGATGGATCTGTAGTCGCTTACACCGCCAAGAAGAGTGTCGTACGCTACCTTCGCCTCGAACGGCCACGGCTCCAGCCCCCCCGAGGGTACCGAGGGCGGCGTCGAGGAAGCGCCGTCCGAATAGCGGACCTTGGTCTCGAGGTGTGCGTTGCCCGCTGAATCCCGGAAGATCAGGCGATACCCGGGAATCGCCGCCACGATCGGATGAATCTCGACGGTGTGTCCGCCCTCGAGGATCTCGCCCCCCTGACCGCCGCGAATGGCGATGACGAAGTCCTCTAGGTACGTCCGCATAGTCCGCACTGGCTTGAGCGCCTGTCCGAGTCGGAGCGCAAAGTCGGCGACCAACGCCGGAGCCAGGCGACCTCCCCTCGAGCCAGTACCTGAGGGGCTCTCTTCGGTGCTCGTGGAAAACGTCAGGCGGTGCATACTCGCGGGAAACGACGGAGCCGCCAACACGACCCGCTCGACACCCGGCCCACTGCGGCTGAGATCATCAACGAAGAACTGGGCGCCTGTCTCGATGTCGAGCAGCGCGATCCCCTGCTTCTCGAAGTGCGCGGCTAGCCCTGCATCGACCATTCCGCCCGCCCACGGCCCCCAGTTGAAGGACCGTACACGGCACCCGTCCCCACGGCGATGCGCCTCAGCGGCCGCGACCTTGTTGAGCACTTCGTTGGCGGCCGCGTACGCCGCCTGTCCGGCGTTGCCGGCACGCGCGGCGATCGAGGAGAAGAGGGCGATCAGCTGAATCGGGTCGTCCCTGGTGGCCTCGAGAAGGACCGAGAGGCCTGTGACCTTCGGCGCGAAGACATCCTCTACCCGATCTGGCGTGATCTCAGCCAGCGCCTTGTCGCGAAGCACGCCCGCGCCGTGCACGATACCGGCAATCGGGCCCCACTTCTCACGCACGTGCGCGAGCGCCTCCCCCACCTGCTCCGCATCCGTGACGTCCACACTCATGTAGAGCGTCTCGAGGCCGCGGGCGTCGAACTCTGCCAATGACATGCGTACCTGGGCGCTCGCCGCGAGCGCTTGCGCCTGCTTCTGGATGCCACCCAGATCTACGGTCTCACCCCGGCTCGTCATCTTCGCCGCAAGCGCACCCGTCAGCTGCACCGAGTCCGTGGACAGCGGAATGCCCTCCGGCCACTCCTCCAACTTCGAACGGCCGAGAAGCGCGAGGCGCACGTTCCACGTCTCCGCCAGCTTGGCGACCGAGCTCGCTGTGACGCCCCTCGCTCCACCCGAAACGACGATCACCGAACCGGGCTCGAGCACCGGGCTCTGCTCCCCCCCTCGGTCGAGGGGCTCGAGCTCCACGACCGAGCGCTCACCCTCTGCGTCGAAGCCAACCTCCAAAGCCGGTCCACCCAGGAAGAGCTCGTCGACGATCGCCGTGGCCGAAGTCGCCGGGTCGGCGACATCGATGGCCTTGAGCGACGCGCCAGGCCACTCACGCGCGGCGGTCTTGACGATCCCTGTGAGTCCCCCGGTCCAAGCAGCGTCCCCCGGATCGCCAGCCAAGCCGAAGTCGCCTCCCGTGCTCTGGACGGTCACGAACATTCGCTCCGCCGACTCCGGGTGTTGAGCGACCATGCGCGCAGCCTGAATGACCCTCGTGTGCACCGCGAGCGACCCCTCCGGTCCCGGCGCGCGATCGCCGAGACCCGCGAGCGAGATCACCGCAGAAGCCGACGAAGAAGGAGCTTCGACGACCTCGGCGGACACACCGCGCTCCGTCAGGACGACGGCGATTGCGGTGGCGAGCGCCGGCATCTCATTCGTAATCTGGATGGTCGTGCCCAGAGACAGCGCGGCGAGCCCGAATCCAGGACGGCTGGTCGGCACGATGCGGGGCACGAACGCTGACACCGGCGTGGGCTCGCGAGGCTCGACGATCGAAGGCGTGGCCGAACCCGTGACCGGCTCCTGATCGGTCGTGCTCGGCTTCGGCATGCCCGCGGACAGCCTCTCGGCGACGTCGCGCAACGTGCGCAAGCTCGCCAGCTCCGACGGAGCGATCTCGGGAACGCCGGGCAGGCGCTCCTGCAGCTCCGACAGGATCTCCACCTGCTTGATCGAGTCGATGCCGAGGCCCGCCTCCATCTCCATGTCCAGATCGAGCATCTCCACCGGGTAGCCCGTCTTCTCCGCGACCACCTCCAGCGCCAGCGCCGTCACGTCGATCACCGGCGCCGCGGGCACAGGCGCGCCCGGTGTGGCCGAAGCCGTGACCGGTGTAGCCGAAGCCGTGACCGGCGCGGCCGGAGCTGCAGGCTCCACCATGGGTGCGGGGACAGCAGAGGTCTCCTGTGCAGCATCGGGCGCCACCGCTATAGCGGCCGGCGGCGCTGGCCCAGCTGGGACGAACGGAATCTGAACGGCGGGCGTGGGGGCCGGCTGCTGCATACCGGGAGCGATCGGTGCTCCCGTAATCTGTGCAAGCGCGCTCGAAGCCATGCTCAAGAAGGCGCGATGGCTTTCAGCCATGAGCTCCTGATAGTGCCGATGCGCCTCGATGGTGATCTGGTGCATCTGGAGCGTCATCGTGGCGGCGGCCGGGACCTGGATCCTGGAGGGAATCGTGGGCGAAGTTGCTGGAGCCGGCTCCTCGGATGTCCGCGTAACCGCCACCGCCAGCGCCACGTCCCGAGGTGCCGCCAACTCCGCGGGAGCCTCCGCCACCTCTGGGTTCGGAGCCGGCAATCCGGCTGACCCGTTCTGAGGAGGATAGGGCTTCTCGTAGTTCGTACCAGATATCATGATCTCGAAAGGCATCGACTCCGCGGGTGCATCGGGAACCCGATATCCGTCGGAGAGCGTGGAAAGATTCAACTCGACACCCTCGGCGACGAGCCTGCCGAGCCCCCGCCACAGGGCACGGAGTCCGCCGGTGTTCTTGTCATCGAGCGAGACGGCGACGTGAGGACGGTCACCCAGGCAGCGGCCTACGAGCTTGGTGAGAACGCGACCGGGGCCCACCTCCACGAAATGGGTCACGCCCGCGTCATACATCGCTTCGATCATCCCGCGGAAACGAACGGGCGAAGCCAGCTGATCGGCCAGCAATCTGCGCGCTGCTTTCGCCGTCTTGGGGTATACGTCGGCGGTAGTGTTGGCGTAGACGTCGACGTCCCCAGCACTCCACTTCACCGACGCGAGGTAGCGGTGGAACGGCTCGCAGCTGTCGGCGACGATGCTGGAGTGGAAGGCAGAGGCCACGGGAAGACGAATCGTGGTCAGACCCTGACCCTTGAGCTCCTTTTGGATGACGTCGATCGCCTCGGAGGAACCAGCGAGCACGACTTCCCTCGGCGCGTTGTCATTCGCGATCACCACATCGGAATCGTCTCCGATCAAGCCAGCGACAGTCTCCGCGTCCGTCGATACGGCGATCATGGCGCCCGCCTGACTCGCAGCCGCCTCTGCCATCAACTCACCGCGCTTGCGCGCGGTCGCGAGAAGGCTGGCCGCCTCGATGCGCCCGGCAGCCGCCAACGCTGTCAGTTCACCGAAACTGTGACCGGCCACCGCGTCGGGACTCACTCCCAGCTTCCCAAGCAGGCTCAGGTAGCCGAGGCTCACCGCCGCGATGGCCGGCTGCGCCGTCGCCATATCGGTGAGACGCTTCTGCTGGTCCGCCCGCTCCGCATCCGTGAACGCGGGAGGAGGAAAGACCGCACGATGGAGAGGGTCATCGGAGAACTCTTCCATGTCGGCCGCTCCGTCCCAAACCTGACGGACCGAGTCGAAGGCCATGGCAGCCGCGGAACCCATACCCACGTACTGACTTCCCTGTCCGGGAAAGACGAAAGCGAGCTTGCCGACCGTCGGCGCCCCGAACCCGAACGCGATGTCAGCGTCGGGAAGATCCCCGAATGTCCCATCGGCGATCGCGTTCGCGGCCCGAGCCGCCTTGCTCGAAAGCTCGTCGATGTCCGCCGCGACGAGTGTAACCCGTGCTTCGGCGCTCGCGTCGAAGCTCAGTGCGCTGTCATGCGCGATGAGGGCGAGCGAGTGGCCTTCTTCGATACGGGTCTGCACCGCGTCGAGCGCGGCACCCAACTCACTCGGTGAAGCGGCCGACAGCACGACGAGCTCCTCCGACCACGTGCGCAGCCGGCCCGGCCGCTTGCCCGGTCCGGCGTACTCTTCGAGCGTGACGTGGAAGTTGCTCCCGCCGAAACCGAAGGAGCTGACCGAGCCCCGTCGCAGATGGTCGCTGCCACGAATCCAGGGACGAGCTTCCGTGTTGATGTACAGCGGACCCTCACCGCGACGGATCTTGGCGTTCGGCGTCGAGACCTTGAGGGTCGGCGGCAGAATCTTGTGATGCAGCGACAGCGCGACCTTGATCAAGCCGGCCGCACCTGCGGCCGCCTTGGTGTGCCCGATCTGAGACTTCACGGAGCCGAGGGCGCACCACTCCCGTCCCTCCGTGTTCGCGGCTTCGAAGACAGACGCGAGGCCACTCACCTCGGCGGCGTCTCCCGCCTTCGTGGCGGTACCGTGGCCCTCGACCAACTCGACCGTGGCCGGGCTGTAGTCGGCCTTCTCGTACGCGCGTATGATCGCGTTCGCCTGTCCCTCCGGGCGGGGTGCATAAACGCTGGACCCCTTGCCGTCCGACGAAGCTCCCAGGCCTCGTACGACGGCGTAGATCGGATCGCCATCGGCCTCGGCGTCCTCGAGGCGCCGGAGCGCGAGCATCCCCACGCCCTCACCGATGAGGGTGCCGTCGGCCTCGGCAGAAAAGGGTCGGCAGTCGCCCGTCGGTGAAAAAGCGGGCGTCTTGGAGAAGCACATGTACATCAGGATGTCGTTGAGGGCGTCGACGCCCCCTACGATGACCATGTCGCTGTCGCCCAGATAGAGCTCGGACATTCCGGCCTGGAGCGCGGAAATCGAGCTCGCGCAGGCCGCATCGGTCACGAAGTTCGAGCCACCGAGGTCGAGACGGTTCGCAATTCGACCCGCGACAACATTACCGAGCAGGCCCGGGAAGGAACTCTCCTGCCACGGCTGATAGTGATCCTTGATGCGTTGCACGATCTCCTGGACCTTGCTCTCAGGCAGACCCGCGTCCCTGAGCGCCTTGCGCCAAATCGGATGTTGCAGCCGCGCGCCCAGTTGTACGGTGAGCTCGGTAGCCGAGGCGACGCCCAGAATGACGCTGGTGCGGCTGTGATCGACGTCACCGTCATGGAAACGTCCGGCGTCGGCCAAGACCCTCTTTGCCGCGACAAGCGCGAGGAGCTGGACGCTGTCCGTCGCGGGAATCGTCTTTGGCGGAAGCCCGAACTCCATTGGATTGAACGGCATCGGATCGAGGTATCCCCCTCGCTTGGCATACGTCATGTCCGGAACCGTAGGGTCCGGATCGTAGTAGTCCTCGACCAGCCAATGGCTGGGCGGAACGTCTGTGATCCGGTCGGTGGCGGAAACGATGTCGCGCCAGAAGCCGACTACGTCATGGCTCCCCGCAAACAGGGAACTCATTCCGACGATGGCTATGGGAGAATAAGTCGGCATCTATGACTCTCAGCGAAGTGGACGAGGGTGAAACATGCTGTCGCGGTGCCCCAACCGGACTCCAGCGAGTCTCAGTTGATGCGCCCGCGTCACGTGGGCCGCACCCTCCAACAAATTGAGAGCGATCTGCACGACAGACCGGTTCTCGACTGACTCCAAAAAACTTCCTTTGACCCATTCGTTGAAGGCGCCCATGGCCGGTCCGCACCAGATCTGGTAGTCGGCTCGCCGACTGACCTCGCCCGAACGCGCCCACTGAGCGCCCATGAATAGGTACCACCGGAAAACTAACGCCATCTTGTGCCTCGGGTCGCCTTCCGCGCGTTCGATCTCACGCGGGTCACGCACCTCGAAGAAGGACTTGGTATCGTCCCAGATATCGTCGATGGAGCGCCCGAGGACCTTCGCCTCGAGTGCGGCGCGTTTCTCGGCCGGTATCGCCTCTAACGAAGCATACGCCCGAAATACCTTGTAGAGCTCCTTGCCTCGCTGGGCAAAGAGGGTGCCACGCTTGAGCACCTGCAGTTCGACGCCCATCTCGAACATGTCAGCTGCAGGCGCCATCGCGACGTCGGTCATCGACGCCTGCGCCAGCAGCCGACGACCATCCTCGGACAGAGCAGACTCGACCGCAGACTGATTCACTGAGCCGGTGACCACGAAAGCCGCGCCGGTCGCGAAGGCCGAAGCTACCGCCGCGGGTGTGCCGAGTCCGCCCCCCACACCGACTCGGGGCTGCTGCGCGTACCCGTGTCGAGCCGACACCTCCTCGGCCAAGGCGATGATCAGAGGCAAGAGAACCAGCAAGGGTCGGTTGTCGGTGTGTCCGCCCGAGTCGGCCTCGACCGTGATATCTTCGGCGATCGGAATCAAGCGGGCCAACTCGGCCTCGCCGGCGGTGAGGTGTCCCTCTTCGACGAGCGAGAGCAACATCGCGTCCGGCGCCGGGGACAGGAACGGACGGGCGACTTCCACGCGCGACACCTTCGCGAAGATGTGCGTTCGCCGTTGGATCGAGCCCTCCGGTCCACGCGTGAGCCCCTTAGCGGAGAGGTAGACGACGGAGGGCGCCAGTCGCATGAACGCCGATGCGGAGATGTTGGTGACGCCGCGAGCCAGCATGAGCTCGGCGAATTCCATCTCCATGTGCGGTTCCTGAGGGCTGTGGATGAGATTCGCCCCCCAATTGCGGACCGAGGGGCCCAACGCGCCCTGGATTTTCGTGATCGCCTCGTCCACCTCACGAATCACGAGCCCCGCACTCCCGAAGAACGTCATCAAGCCGGCCCGGGCCGATGCGATGACCATGTCGGCCGAAGCAATCCCTCGCGCCATCTCGCCCACGACATACGGAAAACGGCAGCCGTGCGCGGTCAGGAACGTCCGATCGCCGAGCCACTCGGGATAGAGCGGGGGCAGGACACCGACGAGTGCCTCGTCCGGACCGATCGGAGTCAGAACGGAACCGTCCGAACCGAGAGCCGCAGCGCGGACGCCATGGGGCCCGGCGACGAGGCCGACGGGCACCCGGACGGGGACGCCACCTGGCGCATTCCGCGCCACTGCCGGCGTCGGTTCCACAGGGCCCACCTCGAGCGACTGCGGTCGCGTACTCGCGGAATCCGCGTGCATTACGGCACCGGAAGTGGCGGTGAGTCTTCCCTCCATGAACTCCTCGGACCCGTGGCTCGAGCATCCGAGCCGGTAACGTTCAGCATCTCAGCACTGCCGGAAAAAGCAGAGCTCTAAAAATAACCGTTTTCACCCGCTTGCGGAGGAGGTCGAGGTAAATTCGCCGCTCGCCCGCCAAGACCCCGCATTGCCGACGCAACACTACCGCCGCACGGCCGTCAGGTCCCGGAACATCCTCCGCATCTCCGCGGCCTTCCCGGCCGCCTCCAAATCGGTCCACATGAGCTCGACGGCGCGCGCGTCGACGAAGCCCGGCGGGCTTCCGCCGGAAGCTCGATGGGCGATGCCGTGGTCGGCTCGAAACGCGTCGATCGCGGCGGCGACCTCGTCGTCGAAGTACTGCGATCCCCGGCCGCGCTCGAGGGCATCGTCCCCGCCACGGAAATAGCCGAGGGCGTGCATGATGAGCTTCACCTGCCACACGTCGTTCCCCGCGGGCTGCGAGAGCTCACGGTGTCCGAGTGTGCCCGAAACGACATCGTAGATCCGGCGCAACTCCCCGACCGGAGTCGGATGCTCGCATACGTTGATGTGCACCGTCTGGCCGTCCGGACGCCTGGACATGCCCGGGCGCGGATCGGCGACGACGACGGCCGCCGATTGGCGCCGCCCCACACGTCTGTCTCCTCCAATCGCCTGCCCAGCCTCGAGAGCTTCGATGAGGCGGTCGGCGAGGTGCCGATACGACCCCTCACTCGCTTCGAATGCTTCCGCAACGGCTGCCAGAACTCCGGGGCCGACGAGGACGTTGCCCTGGGTGGCGTAGTTAGGGCCCGAACGGTGTCCGGCCCAGTCGCCTGGACCGTCGCCCGTGTACTGCGCAGAGGTCCCGTCGAGCGACACGACACCCACCTGTCTCCTGTCCCGTCCCGCGTCCGCCGCGGTCGCGCGCCCGAGCGCGTCCTCAGCGGTCATTCCCTGCGCGAGCATGTCCAGAAGCTCCTGCCCATACTCGGTCCGCGTCGACGCCTGCGTGGCGACGGCGCCCACACCCGCCCGAACCCACGGCAC
>SMVB01038083.1_pt1 | contig 12840 bp, 13 predicted proteins | sample 2456461 | NCBI WGS metagenome assembly SMVB01 (sample SAMN11095934, study PRJNA526329) | marine sediment metagenome | biome: Marine sediment; feature: Surficial sediment; material: Deep marine sediment; isolation source: Hadal surficial sediment | place: Pacific Ocean | collected 2014-05 | depth...
AAAGGCCGAGGTATTACAGGATAAGGCCTCAAAGGTTGAAGCTTAATCGTCGTCATCATCGTCGTCGTCATCATCTTCTGCTTCCAACGCCTCCTGCCGCATTTGCTCTTCCATTGCATTGTGAATTAACAAACGGAAGAACATCGAAATGACTGACCCTTTTTCCAAAGTGCCACCAGGTGGGACAGCAATCCGGCCTTCTTCCACCATTTTATCCAGCCACTTTTTTTGGTCTGGTGTCACGTGGACCGGTATTTCAATTAAGGGAATTCTCCCAAACATATCCATGATAAAAACCTCCTTAACTATTCCATAACAAAGAGATTAAATTTTATAATCCCAGAACATCAGCCATGCCGTACAATCCTGACGGCTGCTTCACTACCCATTCTGCCGCGCGCAGGGCCCCGCGCGCAAATGGGTCTCGATTATGGGCGCGATGCGTAATTTCAATCCGTTCCCCAGGCCCCCCATACAGCACGGTATGATCGCCTACGATATCCCCGGCTCGAACAGTTTGAATGCCGATTTCTTTTCGCGAACGCTCACCAATGATGCCATGGCGTGAATATACGCCGGTTTCTTGCAAATCCCAGCCCTTGGCCGCAGCCAAGGCTTCTGCGAGTATCAGAGCGGTTCCGCTTGGGGCATCCTTCTTCTTGTTGTGATGAATATCGATAATTTCGAGGTCATAGTCATCCCCGAGTGCTTGCGCCACTTTTCCAATGATCTGGAGCAGCACATTAATCCCCACGCTCATGTTGGGAGCTTGCACACAGGAGATTGACTCGGCATGTTTCTGAAGCTGATTCATTTCATCTGGAGAAAATCCTGTGGTGCCGATGACCATGGCGCGTTTGTGCTGGACGGCTTGAGCAAGATGGTTCAGCGAAGCAGCCGGTGAGGTGAAATCGACTATGACATTGGCCTGTGGCAACGCCTTGGCTAGATCGTCTATTAAAGATACATCGAGGTGTCCGCACCCAGCCAAGTCCCCGGCATCTTTTCCAAGGTCCGGGTGTCCTTTCCTCTCCGTGGCTCCGACCAGTTGTAGGCTCTTCGATTCTTGGACCAGGGAAACCAAACGTTTTCCCATTCGCCCAGCAGCTCCGGTGATGATGACTTTGGTTGGAGGAGCCATAATGGTTTTAGATCAGCCCCGAATCTTTCATGACCTGACGGAGTCGTTCTCGATTGTCTGATGAAAGCGGTGTGAGGGGAAGGCGAAGTTCTGGATCGATTTTGTTCATCATGCCCAAGGCTTCTTTGACAGGGATGGGGTTGGTCTCATAGAACAAGGCGCTGAACAATGGCGCGAGTTTAAAATGATACGTGCGCGCTTCGGCGAAATTCCCAGCCAGAGCGGCATTCACCAAGTTCGCCATGTCTTTTGGCGCCACATTGGCGGTCACCGTAATCACCCCTTTGGCGCCAAGCGCCATCATCGGAAGGGTCAGCGGATCATCCCCAGAAAGAATTAAAAAATCTTCCCCGCATTGGTGAATAATCTCGGAGACTTGTCCGAGTGAGCCACTGCCTTCTTTAATACCGACCACATTGGGGATTTTGGCGGTACGTGCAATGGTGGCTGGAGTCATGTTCACGCTGGTTCGACTCTGAATGTTGTAAAGAATTAAGGGAAGGTCTACGGCTTTGGCCACGGCCGCATAATGTTGATATAGGCCTTCCTGTGTGGGCTTGTTGTAATAGGGCGTAATCAGCAATGCGCCATCCGCTCCGGCCTGTTTCGCATGTTTGGTGAACGCAATCGCTTCATCGGTCGCATTTGATCCGGTGCCGGCGATAACCGAGACCCGTCGATTCACGACCTCCACGGTACATGCCACCACGCGTTCGTGCTCCTCGTGCGAGAGCGTGGCGGATTCGCCGGTGGTTCCGCAGGGGACAATGCCATGCGTGCCGTTGGTAATTTGCCACTCAATTAAATCGGCGTATGCTTGTTCATCGAATTTCCCGTTTTTAAACGGGGTGACGATGGCGACGAGTGATCCGGTAAACATAGTTTTTATCCTTGTTAGTTCGTTCTTGGACCGTGATTCGTCATTTGTGATGTGTAAGTTCGTAAACCGTGATGCGTGAAGCGTAATAATGAGGAAGCGTTTGTTATCTCCGAATCACACATGACGGTTTACGTATTACGATTTGAGAAACTCAGGAATCTGCTCTCCGAGTATCAGGTCTTCATAACTTTCACGCTTTCGAACAACAAAACTTTCCCCCTCTTTCACCAAAATCTCCGGGACCCGTGGTCTCGAATTATAATTGGAAGCCATGGTGAAGGCATAGGCTCCAGCGCTCATAACCGCTAAGAGATCTCCGGCTTTGACCGAGGGCATAGTTCGGTTTTGGGCAAGAAAGTCACCGGATTCGCAAATTGGCCCGACCACGTCATACACGTCTTCAGGCGCATTAGGCACTTGGTGTACCGGCAAGATATCATGGTGCGCGTCGTACAGGCTTGGGCGAATTAAATCGTTCATCGCCGCATCGACAATGGCAAACTTTTTTGCGTCCGTATCTTTGATATACAGCACACGGGTTAGCAGGATACCGGCATTGCCGACAATCACCCGCCCCGGTTCCAGAATAATTTCACATTCCGATTCTCGAAGCAGGGGCGTAATGGCTTCGGCTAAATCCTTGGGATGAGGTGGCGTTTCGTCTGAATACGTAATCCCCAACCCTCCACCAATGTTGAGATATTGAATCGGAATTCCCTTGCCCTTCAGGGTGTGGAGTAACCCCAATACTTTGGTTAATGAATCGACGAAAGGACTGATTTTTGTCAGTTGTGACCCAATGTGTGCATGGAGGCCCACGACTTGGATGTTGGAAAGAGACGCAGCTTTTTGGAATTCCTCTAATGCACGATCTGCACCGATCCCAAATTTACTTTTTTTCATCCCAGTCGAAATGTAGGGATGGGTGTGTGGATCGATATCCGGATTGACCCGAAGGGCCACTCGCGCGTGCATTCCCATTCCCATGGCCACCTCGTTGATGGCCTGTAGTTCTGCCGACGATTCCACGTTAAAAAACAGGATGTTGGATTCCAGAGCATATTTGATTTCTTCGTGACTTTTCCCCACTCCCGCAAAGACGATCTTGTTGGGAGGAATGCCGGCTTTTAAGGCGCGAAACAGCTCCCCGCCCGAAACAATGTCCGCCCCGCTTCCCAGAGAGGACATGAGTCGCAAGACGGCTAAATTGGAATTGGCCTTCATGGCGAAGGCGATGATATGCGGTACCGATGCAAAGGCTTGGTCATACGCTTGGAAGTGCCGAGTCAACGTGGCATGGCTATAGATGTAGCAGGGCGTGCCCTGTTCCTTGGCAATTCGTTCGAGCGGAATGTCTTCACAGAAAAGTGAATCGTTGTGATAGTGAAAATGATGCATCGTGTGGAAACTCTTCTCAATAATAGTTTGCGGTCAGAATTGCTTAGGGTCCGTAAAGAAATAAGTAGTACATTTATCCATCTCATCTTCAGGCCATCTTTGGCCGATCTTCAATCGAGAAACCCTCAAAATAGCACAACTATTCCTCCGGTTCCTCTCATTCAGATCGACCAAATCTGACCTAAATCTAAGCGTCTTAATGTACCACTTATTTCTTTACGGACCCCTATTGTGTACCTAGGGGTTGGAGTGGTGGCAACGATACATTCTCCTGGTCGAGGGGAACTATTTCTTGTTCACCGTTTTCTATGGTGTGTGCCTCAGCTTTTTCTTGCGAACGGATTTTGGCTTCGATCCCAATGTCTTCGGGGGCAAGCGGTGGCCCCACTACACCACAACTTTGCACCAAGAACATTATCCCGCCAAGGAGCAGGGAAAAAGGGATACGTGGGAATGTTGAAAAAAGCCGCCAGCGGCGTTCTCGCCCTTTTGCCGTGCTCACGTACTGAGAGTACGCTCCGCGCGTCAAAAGGGCTGCGGCCTTGCTGGACGGACTTTTTTGAACATTCCCTCTCACTGATGTTGGTCGCATTTCCTGCCGCATTTATGAGACCTGGGCATGAAAATATTCAACAGGCTCATACGTTTTATGGGTAATGATGTTCGTTTCATGGTCAGCGGAAATGTCACACAGAAGTTTTTTTCTTGAGACGCTGTTCCCATAATTTCAACTGTCGAGCCACTTGTTTCCGAGCGGTTCCGCCAATTTGTGCTTTTCGATCAACGGCCCCCTCAACCGTCAAAAATGTCAAGGCCTTCTTCGTAAAGCGAGGAGAAATAACCTGAAGATCCTCAAGAGAAAGGTCCCCAAGTTCTCGCTTATTTGTAATGCAGGTTTGCACCAGCCGTCCGACAATGCTGTGTGCTTCTCGAAAAGGCACGCCTTGTTGAGCTAAATAGTCGGCTAATTCCGTGGCCAGCAGGAAGCCCGATTCTGTCGCCTTCTTCACCACGTCCTGACGCACACGAATTCGTTGAATCAACTCCGCGTAAATCGTGAGCGAATCTACCACAGTTTGGAGGGCATCAAAAAGAGGTTCTTTGTCCTCTTGGAGATCGCGATTATAACTCAAAGGCAATCCCTTGAGAGTCGTCAGGACCGTGATGAGCTGACCGTACACTCTCCCGGTTTTGCCGCGGATGAGCTCAGGCACGTCCGGGTTTTTCTTTTGTGGCATCATGCTGCTACCGGTACAAAATGCGTCCGGCAATTCCACAAAGGAAAATTCTTGAGACGACCACAAGATCAGTTCTTCACTGAGGCGAGAAAGATGCATCATAATCAAGGAGAGGACGCTCAGAGTCTCAGCCACATAGTCGCGGTCGGAAACCGCATCAAGGCTGTTCTGAGTCAATGCGGGAAAGTCCAACAGTTTGGCGGTGAACGTTCGATCAATCGGATAATTTGTCCCAGCAAGAGCCCCGGAACCTAATGGCATGACATTCACACGACGTAAGGCATCGCTAACCCGGGTCTTATCTCGTTCAAGCATTTCCACATAGGCTAGGAAATGATGAGCCAAGGACACTGGTTGGGCACGTTGGAGATGGGTATAGCCAGGAATGATGACGTTGATATGCTGATTGGCCTGTTGAACAAATGCCGATTGCACGGCCTGTAAATGGCCTTGCAGCACTTGAAGCTGATCCCGCAGATACAAACGCAAATCCAGGGTGACTTGGTCGTTCCGACTGCGTCCTGTGTGGAGCTTTCCGCCTAATGGCCCAATAAGTTCCGTTAAACGTCGCTCCACCGCCATATGAATATCTTCATCGCTGTCGGCAAAGGAAAAGCGATCTTCTCGTAATTCGGTTCGAACGCGGGTCAGGCCACGAGTCAATTTTTGACATTCAATACGAGACAGAACTTTGGCCTTCTCAAGAGTCTGACAGTGAGCAATACTCCCTTGAATGTCGTATTCAAAGAGTTTTTTGTCCACAGGCAGAGAAGTGGTAAACCGCTCAACGAGCGCATTGGTGGCCTCGGTGAATCGGCCTCCCCATGCTTTGGATGCCGTTGCCTTTGATGTGCTGGGTGACAGCGAGGAAGACTTTTTCCGTAAGATCCGTTTGCCCTTGGAAGAAGTTGACGCTTTCGTTCGACGCATCTGATTGGGTGATTTCATTTTGGCCGCGAGACCTTCTTTTTTCCCGAGGCTGGTGGGCGAGCCTTGTGATGCGTCTTGCCGATGGCTAATCGCAGGGCATTGAGACGAATAAACCCATTGGCATCGCGTTGATCAAATCCTTCATCTTCTTCAAAAGTCGCGAGTTTTTCCCGGTACAAAGAGAGAGGCGACTGACGTCCGGTAAGAATGCAATTGCCTTTATATAACTTCAGGCGGACCGTGCCGCTCACTTGTCGTTGGGCCTCATCCATAGCCTTTTGCAACATCACGCGTTCCGGAGCAAACCAGTATCCGTAGTAGATCAGTTCTGCAAACCGTGGGATGAGGCTATCTCGTACATGCAGCACTTCCCGGTCCATCGTTAAAGATTCAATGCCTCGATGGGCTACATGAAGGATGGTGCCGCCCGGCGTTTCGTACACGCCACGTGACTTGATCCCTACATACCGATTTTCCACTAAATCGACACGGCCAATACCGTGCTTTCCCCCGAGTTGATTGAGATGAGCCAACAAAGTGGCCGGCGACATCCGCTTGCCATTCACTGCGACTGGATCGCCTCGTTCATAGGTAATTTCGATGGTCTGCGGTTTATTTGGCGCGTGCTCTGGGGAGACCGTCATTTGAAACATGGATTCAGGTGGCGCTTTCCAGGGGTCCTCTAAAATGCCCCCCTCGTAACTTATATGAAATAGATTGAGGTCCATGCTGTAGGGTTTCGCTTTGGTGGCCGTGACCGGGATATGGTGTTGTCTGGCATACCGAATCAGATCCTGCCGTGAACGGAACGACCATTCTCGCCACGGGGCAATGATTTGTATAGTGGGATCGACAGTCACATAGGTCAATTCGAACCGAACCTGATCATTTCCTTTGCCCGTCGCACCGTGGCTTACCGCCTGCGCGCCTTCTTGTTTGGCAATTTCCATTTGCCGTCGTGCAATGAGCGGGCGAGCAATGGAGGTACCCAACAAATAGTATCCCTCGTAGACGGCGTTCGCACGAAGCATGGGGAACACGTAATCTTTGACAAAGGTCTCTCGAAGGTCTTCAACAAAGACTTTCGTAGCCCCTACCGCGATCGCCTTCTCTTTGATGGCCTTGAGATCCTCCCCTTGTCCAAGGTCCGCACAAAAGGCAATGACCTGACACTGATACTCCTCGCGAAGCCACTGCAGAATGACCGAGGTATCCAGACCCCCGGAGTAGGCGAGCACCACTTTTTTAATAGGGTTGCCCTCAGATGCGGATGAAGGCTTTTTTTTTGACCCTGATTTCTGCAGAGCACTCATGACCAGGGTCTTCCCAACCATTCCGTGAGAATGGCTTTTTGAACGTGAAGCCGGTTTTCTGCTTGATCCAAGACGGCAGATTGTGGGCCATCCAGCACGGATGCGGTGATTTCTTCCCCACGATGAGCCGGTAAGCAGTGCAAGACCATGGCATCCGGCTTCGCCACGGCCATCAGGGATTCATTGAGTTGGTATGGGGCTAACGCGGTTAGACGCTGAGCCTGCTCTTCTTCCTGGCCCATGCTGGTCCAGACATCGGTATAGAGAACGTCCGCATTGCGAGCAGCTTCAACAGGGTCCGACATAATGTCAATAGTCGCTCCGGTTTGCGCGGCTTCTTTTCGACTCGATTCAATGATCGTGGGGTCAGGAGCATAATTAGGCGGGCAGCCAATGGCCACATGCATGCCGACTTTCGCGCCGGCCTCGATGAGGGAATTGGCGATATTGTTTCCATCACCCAGATAGGCCAGCTTCAGGCCCTTCAAGGAGCCCTTGTGTTCAAGGATCGTCAAGAGGTCAGCGAGGGCTTGGCACGGATGGCTGAGATCCGTCAGACCATTGATCACGGGAATCGTGGCATGTCGCGCCCATGCTTCCAACGTCGATTGTTCAAACGTTCGAACAACCAGACCGTCGAGATATCGAGAGAGCACCAAGGCGGTATCCGCCAGACTTTCGCCTCGGCTCAATTGAATATTTTCAGATGAAAGAAATAAGGCTTGCCCGCCTAATTGGTTCATCCCGGCTTCAAACGATACCCGCGTTCTCGTCGAAGGCTTTTCAAAAATCAGCCCAAGCGTCAACCCGGACAGCCATTGCGACGCTCGCCCTGGACGTGGAGCCGCCTTCAATTCACGAGCGATTTGGAGAAGTCGCAAGACATGATGACGGGGAACGGTCTCAAGCGTGAGCAAATCTTTCCCCAGCCCTCCGGAGGATGAGTCGGACGGGGAGGGGAGATGAGTCTTTGGAATCGATTGGCCGAGAATAGTCATGGCATAAGCAAGATTATAAAATCGTTATGCGTGATATGTAATGCGTTATGCTAAAGATTACAGTACGGTGTTTACTCATTACGCTTTACGGTGTTTTTAGAGTCGTTTAATAAGGACGTCAGAGAGGACCTTTAACAGTTGATCAATTTCTTTTTGAGTCACGATGAGAGGGGGTATCAAGCGCAAGACGCGGTCCATCGTGCAATTGATGAGCACCCTTCTGGTCAAACAATCTTGCACCACGGGTTTTCCTTCAATAGACAGTTCGATTCCCTGTAACAAACCGACCCCTCGAACATCTTTAATAAGCGGGATCCGGGCTCGCAATTCTTGAAGCCCTTTTTTCAAGTATGATCCCATGGCGCAGATCTTTTCCAAAAGCTGACTGTCTAACAGTACCCGTAGCACTGCAAGACTGGCTGCACAGGCTAGTGGATTTCCACCAAATGTTGATCCATGTGAGCCTGGTCCAAAAGCTTGCGCGACGTTATCCGTGGCAATGCATGCGCCAATGGGCACACCCCCACCCAATCCTTTTGCCAATGTCATGACATCTGGCTGAATACCGTACTGTTCATAAGCAAACATGGTCCCGGTTCGTCCGATCCCTGTTTGAATCTCATCGAACATCAGAAGGATTTGGCGTTCCGTGCAGAGAGTTCGCAATTCTTGCATGAACGTCTGGTCCGCCATCACCACACCGCCTTCTCCTTGGATGGGTTCGACTAGCACCGCGGCAGTACGGTCGGTGATGTGGCTTTTGACCGATTCGATATCATTCAAGGTGGCGTAGGTGAACCCAGCCAGTAAGGGCGCAAAGCCTTGATGGACTTTGGTCTGGCCGGTGGCCGTGAGGGTGGCCAGGGTTCGTCCATGAAACGAGTTGTGCATGGTGATGATTTCAAAACGTTCCGGGCCAAATGTGTCCGTGCTATATTTTCGAGCCAACTTGATGGCGGCTTCATTGGCTTCGGCCCCGCTGTTACAAAAAAACACTTTTTGGCCAAATGACAATTTGACGAGCAGCTGCGCGAGCTGAACCTGAGGCTCGGAATAATATAAATTCGAAGTATGAATGAGGTGCCGGGCCTGCTTTTCGATGGCGGTGACGAGATCGGGGTGGCCATGTCCGAGCGCATTGACCCCGATTCCGGCCACGAAATCCAGGTATTCGCGCCCTTCGGCATCGTAGACTTTGCATCCCTGCCCCCGGACGATGCTGATCGGTATCCGGGCATAGGTTTGCATCAAATACTGTGAGGAATAGCGTTCGAGTTCTTCGGTGAGCATATCGTATAAGTCCGCGTCAATAGAGGCGAATCTAACATAGGGGTTCTCAGAGGCGCAATATGAATGTCATGAATGATCGTCGTTTGTCTCTCGTCGTCCGTATCTCGTAAAAAACGAAATACGAAATACGAAATACGAACCCCCGAACCTTGTTCCTGTTGTGGAAGGATGCTATAACCCCGCGGGATGAGAAAATGTGGGTCTTGCGAGCAACAGAATCCGGATGATGCGAAGTTTTGCCATGGTTGCGGCGTGCCGTTCTCCGAAGAACCGGTAGCCCCTCCTCCCGCTGACGTTGAGGACGACGAGCATCTCTGGGAAACCTTTATTGGGGACAACCCGACCGTTCATTTTTCCCCATCCCATGGTTGGGCCTGGCGGCCCGCGGCTCTCTATTACCTTTCCAAGTTTGCAAAATTTCGTACGGCTCGTGGTCCGAAGTTTGAATTGTCGTGGAACTGGGCTGCGTTTTTGTTTGATTTCCTCTGGTTTCTTTACCGGAAGATGTACATGTTTGCGCTGTTGTACGCGGTGGGTCCGTTTTTGGCGTTGTATCTGACCGGGATCCCCACCATCGGCGTGGTGTGGAAAATCATGGCGGCGGTCAGTGCGAACTATCTGTATTTTTGGCATGTCAAAGATCATCTGCAAAAACTTAAAACCCAAGGTCTTGTGGATCAAACGTCTCGTGAGGAGTTTTTGAAAGAAGAAGGCGGCGTGCAACCCTATGTAATTTGGTTGGGCGCGCTGTTGATGTTATTCGGCGTGCTGTTTTCGGGTCAGTATATGGATATGTATGGGGACGGGGTACCCGTGGAACAATTGGAACAGTCCTCGCATGACTCACGAGTCCATTTGGAGGAGTGAGGAGGGCTGTTGAAAAAGGCCGCCAGCGGCGTTCTCGGCCCGTTGTCGTGCTCGCGTACTCCATGTACGCTCCGCGCGCCAACGGGCCTGCGGCCTTGCTGGACCTGGCTCCGCCGAAGCGGCTTCGCGCAGGCGAGCGGCCTTTTTGAACAGCCCTCTTCCATTTTGGCGTTTGTGGGTGTTGGTCAGTTTTTCGCCAATTGGAAAATTTTATGAATTATTCAAAATTCCCTTGAGGCTTATTTGGGGTGGAGTGGTTCACACCTTCTGGATGAGGATTAGTCGTGTAGGATCGAGCGGGATCGTTAGCTTTTTTCCGATACGGAGAGTTGCCAAGCGAACCAGGGCTGAAACCATTGATAATCGTTTTGATAGGCTGTGTGGATGCCGTGAGTGCCTTCGGCTTTCTCATTTAACGTCGTAAAGGTTCGAGGCCAGTTCTTGGTCCACCAGGATTTGAGTTCGCCGGTGCTGAAGGGCTGGTCATTGGGTTGGTAGATACTGGCGGCAGCCACGATATCGGCAATGAGCGGCCAATAGCGATCCTTGCCCATGCCCAAAGCCCGGAAATGTTCCCGCAATAAAAAGACCACCCAGAGTTCCGCGCTGTGTTTTTTATTATGTTTAAAAGGCTGGGTTTGTCGTAGGGGGATCGGGTGAAAGTTTTTGATGATCGAGGTGAAGTCCGGGCCGCCGTAACTGCCGGCGATTTGGGCAATGCCTTCTAGCATTGTCGCCAATTCAACCTCAACAACGGGTGAGGCGGCGGGTTCTTGTTCAAACGGGTTGGGTGTCGTGAGAAGATCGATGAGGGGTTTGAGCTCACGCAACCTGACCACAGCCGATTGCAAGATGTGCGAAGATTCAAGCCAGTAGTCCGTGTCATGTTTCGAAAGACGCTCTCGTCCGGCTGGAGGCAAGACCACCGGAATCCAATGCCGCAACAGGACAAACAAAATGTAATGGATATCCCCCTTGACCTCGACAATGTGGTTAAGTACTCCATTGCCCTGGGCCTCATGAAAAAATCGTTGGGCCTTGTCTTCCACCCCAAGGTGTTGGGCCAACGCCACCCACCAATCAGCTTGAGGCTGAGGAGCTTGAGGGTCAGTCATAGAGGCTGTTGAGTACTGGCGGATAAATGGTGTGAGGTCGGTTCATCTCCAAGCGTGGGTGCATGGTACGAGGTGGCTGATGGCAACGCAAGTCAAAGTTGAGGTGTGCTCAGGTTTCTTCGCCAGACCATGGCGAAGGTTGAATCTGATCGGAGGAAGGTCACATGAAACCGATGGTGCTGCTTCGACATGGAGAGTCGCAATGGAATCTCGAGAATCGATTCACGGGTTGGGTGGATGTGCCCTTGAGTCCTCGTGGTGAGCAGGAAGCCAAAGAGGCTGGCCAAAAATTGCAGACCTTTCGGTTCAACCATGCATTTACCTCAGTCCTGACTCGCGCCATAAAGACCCTAGAGATTGTTCTGGAGGTGATCGGGCAAACGGATCTCCAGGTTGCAAAGCATCAGGCGCTGAACGAACGAAAGTATGGGGAACTCCAAGGGTTAAATAAGGCCGAGACTGTTGAAAAATATGGCGACCACCAGGTCAAACTGTGGCGGAGAAGTTATGATGTGCGGCCACCCGGGGGGGAGAGTTTGCAGGATACGGCTGAACGTGTGATCCCATATTATCAGGAGAAGATTTGGCCGATTCTTTCAAAAGGCGAGTCTATTTTGGTTGTTGCGCATGGGAACAGTTTGCGCGCATTGGTTATGCATCTTGATCAACTAAGCCGGGAAGAGGTTCTGGAATTAAATATTCCAACAGGGGCCCCATTGCTCTATGAACTTGATGATGAGGGTAAAATTCTGAGTCATCGATATTTATAACGTTGTCGACACTCCCTCCTTCAAGGCAAGCTGTCAGGGCTGAACCCCTCTTCGATCTCGGCTACGGCCAGTCCGATTTCTTCCATAGGCACCAAGTCTAGTAGCAGAGCCAGGAGCTTGTGTTCTTCTCCTCGGGGAATGGTTCCTTCTGATTCTAAGGTGCCAGCCACTTGGGTTAAGATAGCGATAGGCTCACCTCCCTGATTGCCTATGTGGTCCCAGCCTCTGTACTTCGTCTCTATGTCCGAGAGGAATTGTTCAATGGGCCGGTGCACGAAGCCAAATCGGCTTTCCCACCGTTCTCGGACCTGTGTTTGAACATGCTCCCAGATTTCCTTTCCTGCCTGCTCGGGGATGCCGACTTGTATGGCACGTTTGATCCAGTATGTTGAAAGCAGCACAATTTCCCAGGTGATGGATTGGGCCTGTTCCTGAGATACCGTAAGGCCATAGTCCTCAAAGAAATCTGGTGCAATGGCGGGAGGGATTACGTTGAATAGGGTTTCAGCGCCTTGTTCGTGGGCCATATTTAGGGGGCCTATTGAAGAACAATCATATCCCATTCAGGGACTGTTGAATAATTGAGAGATTTTCATCATGCCATTCGCATTTGAATCATTTAAAACACCACCATGAGCAAGAGGGGATGTTCAAAAAGGTGCGCTCAGCAAGGCCGCAGGCGCCTTGGCGCGCGGAGCGTACGGCCAGTACGTGAGCACGACAAAGGGCCGAGAACGCCGCTGACGCCCTTTTTCAACATTCCCTTTCAGCATACGAAGGTGTGGCTTCATGGTGCGACCGTGTTCCTTGACACTGAAAGTTTTCTAATGCCAGGCTTTCTTGGGGCGCGGTACACCTTCATTGAACGCCTCTTCTGATTACATCTTGCTAGAAATTCGA
>SMVB01311010.1_pt1 | contig 12839 bp, 8 predicted proteins | sample 2456461 | NCBI WGS metagenome assembly SMVB01 (sample SAMN11095934, study PRJNA526329) | marine sediment metagenome | biome: Marine sediment; feature: Surficial sediment; material: Deep marine sediment; isolation source: Hadal surficial sediment | place: Pacific Ocean | collected 2014-05 | depth 0-1...
CATCGCGCAGCACCTGCGATAAGCGCATAACCCGCTCCGATTTCTCACCAGAGGGTTCGCCTAAGGTAAAGCGATCACCGTCGATGTGTTCAATCACGCCGGGCTCCGGCACCGCGCACGACGGATAGACAACGCAGCCGATGGCGCGTTGTGGGGTGAGCACGTCCCACTGTTTTCCATCGCGGTCGACGCTGGCCACGCGCCGCCCCTCGTAGGGTCCATCGAGGCGATGAAAATACCACCAAGGTACGCCGTTGACCGCGGGCACGACGGCGGTGTGCTCACCGCATAGCGTCGCGATCCGGTCGACGACGGCGGGTACGGCATGCGCCTTCAGGCAGACGATCACGTAGTCCTGTATGCCGAGTTCCTCAGGGCTATCGGTACAGGCTACTTGGCATATCGAGACGTTGCCGGCGCTGTAAAGTTTCAATCCATGTGCACGCATCGCCACCAGATGCGGGCCACGCGCAACCAGCGACACATCGACGCCGGCCTGTGCTAGGCGCGCGCCGAGAAAACCGCCGATCGCGCCCGCGCCATAGATACAGATCTTCAACCGCGATCCCGGGCCACGTCGCCGCGATGAGATAAACCAGCGAATTTGCGGGAGTGGCGCACTACCCGAGGCCAAGTTTCGCGGCCAGCCCGATACGCTGCAGCTTGCCGGTAGCGCCGGTGGGGATCTCGTCGAGGAACACAATTTTGCGTGGGACTTTGAACGCGACGAGACTTTTGGCGGCGAAATCCCGCAGTTCACGCTCAGTGACCGCCGTGCCCTCACGCAGCACGACGGCGGCGGCAACGTCCTCGCCAAGCTTCGGGTGCGCCATCGCAAAAGTCACGACCTGGGCCACCGCTGCATGATCCATGAGGACCTCGTCGACTTCGCGCGGGGCAATTTTTTCGCCGCCGCGGTTGATGATTTCCTTGAGGCGTCCACTGATCGTGAGAAAGCCATCGGCGTCGAAGATACCCTGGTCGCCCGTGCGAAACCAATCATCCCCGCCGTCGGGATCGGCGGCGAAGGCATCGGCGTTGGCCTGGCGGTTCGCGTCGTAACCGGGTGTCACGTTCGCTCCGCGGATCACGATTTCGCCCGCCGCAGCGCCGACGGTAAATGCCCCCGATGGGTCCATTAGGCGGACCTCTGGTCCGGCCGGGGCACCGACGGAACCGCTCTTACGCTGGCCCGGCGGCAGCCGGTTCGAGGTCATTTGGTGCGCGGCCTCGGTCATGCCGTAGGATTCGATCACCGGGCAGGAAAATGTTTCTTCGAGTTGTTGCATCACGGGTGACGGCAGCGACGCGGACGACGATCGGATAAACCGCACCCGTGAGCGCGCGAGGATCGTCTGATTGCGCTGCGCGCGCGCGAGGATCGCCTGGTGCATCGTCGGCACCGCACTAAACCACGTCGGTTGTTCCGCCGCCATCCAGGCAAAAAATTTCATGGCGTTAAAGCCCGTGGTACAACTCACGCAAGCGCCCGCATACAACGAGGACAGTACCGCGGCGATCAAACCGTGGATGTGAAACAGCGGCATGATGTTGAGACACCGATCGTCGGGGAGCAAGGCCAAGGTATGACTAACATTGTGCGCCGATGCGCACAGATTACGCTGGCTTAGGGGCACGATCTTCGGTCGCGACGTCGTGCCCGAGGTATGCAGAACCAGGGCAATATCCTCGTCACGGGGAATTTTGGCCAAAGGCCTTGTGGCTATGCCGCCAAAATCGAGATCGAAAGTACCCGCCGGTGCGTCTACCGTTCGGTCTAATTCGATGATCGGGATCCCGCGGCGTGTGGCAACGTCGCGCGCTGGTGTCGCCTCGCCGACGGCGATGACGATCGCCTTGGGCTTGAGATCGGACAGATAATATTCAAATTCTACCGCGGTATAGGCGGGGTTTAAGGGCGCCGCGGTGGCGAGCGAGGCGACGATAATAAAGCTCGTGGCCATTTCGGGTCCGTTCGCTAACACGATGGCGATACGGTCGTTAGCGCCGAGCCCATGGCGAGCGAACCCGGCCATTAGGTGGCGGCGCAGGCCGCGCAATTGGGCGTAAGACATCGGTGAGCGGTCGGGCGCGCCGATCGCGGCGCGCGTTGCCTCCCCTTGGTCAACTAAGTCTGCAAGTGTCATATTAGATCGTGGCCCTAGGTCTCACCGATCACAGCCTCTACGATTCATCCTACTGGCGCCTTCGTCTAGCGGCAACATTACCTGCAGCTATGGCCAGCAGTTTGGCGGGCCACGGGCGATGGATCTCACGCCTCGGGCGGGTTCGTGTTAAGCGCGTCGTTTAGCTATTCTGCAATCGCCAACCGGTAGAACGATTTGGACCAACCGCTCAAACAACGACAACCCAGGCGCGCGCCGCTCGGCGTTGCGGCGCTGACCCTCTTACTACTAGCGCCGTTGCTTATGTTCCTCGCCGCATCGCGCGACTTTACCGGCTTGATGTCCGATACGCCGACCTACGTTCTGCTAGCGGATTTTTTCTCGCCTTACTATACCAGCGCCGATTGGTTCGGCTTTTTGGTCGCGCGTTATCCGTTTCCACCGTTGTATCCGATCGTGCTAGGACTTCTCGGCGGCGGTAGCCACCATGTCGTGTGGACGCATTTGCTTGGGGCACTCACCACCTGCCTGGGCGCCGCCGCCTACGCCTACTGGTTATCGCAACAAGACTGGTCGCGTCGCTTAGCGGTATTGCACGCATTGGTCTTCGCGCTGATGCCGATCACTGTGTTCAGCACCATCACGGTCGTCAGCGAGCCGCTGTATATCCTGTTTTCGTTGCTCGCTTTAATTTTCATTGGTAACGACCGGCGCCCCGCGACCCGCTGGTACGCCACCGCCATGGTGCTTGGTCTCGCCGCGGTGATCCGAACGGTCGGGGTTACTGGTATCGCTGCATTTCTCATCTATTGGTGGCTACACACGCGCGGTACACGCTACCGCGGCGCGCCTTTTGTTGCGCTGCTACCGACGTTGGTGTGGGCCGGGACAAAATGGCATTACGGATTCGAGGTCGGCTATGTCGCGTCTGTATTCAATGGGTCACTCATCGATACTGTGCTTGCGCTCGTGGCACAGGTGCCGGCCAACGTCGGCGCATTGTGGCAGCACGGGGTCGAAAATATCGATGTGCTGCGTAGCGCAACGGTCGCATGGATCCTGCCGGTGCCGCTGACGTTCGCGTTCTTAGGCTTCGGTTTGCGCTTGCGCGATCGGCGATTTGATGCGATCTATTTCGCGCTATACGCTGGCCTAGTGGTCTTGTGGCCCCACCGCGATCATGCTGGACGCTTTGTCTTGTGCCTCGTGCCACTACTGTTGTTCTATATGACCTATGGCGCTCATTTCATCGGTAAGCGGATCACCGACCAATGCCGCGTAGCCACGATCCGGGCCATCCCCTTGCTTTTGACAGCGGCACTAGAACTCCCGAGCAGCGCGTTGATCGTGTATCAAATCGCCGCCTATGACGGGTCCCGATACACCGATTTTGTGCGCACTAGCGTGTGGTTTCGTCAGGACAGTTTTGCCGCATCCAAGCACATGGCGCGGATCCTGGCGCAGATGTTTACGGCGATACGCACGGTCGTAAGGCACGTCGAGCCCGGCGCCTGCATTACCTCGGTTTACCCCTACAGTGTCATGTTGCTAACGCAGCGGCCAAGCCTGTTTCCCGATCCCGTTGGCACCGAGCAAGCCGAGTTCGAGCAGACGATGGCCCAATGCCGCTACGTCTTGATCCTGAACGCCACCAACGATACCTTTGGTTATCCCCAGCAGTACTACCCTTATGACCGCCTCGGTGACGCATTTGAAATTATCACTGATTTCTACTACGAAGGTGTCACGGCTGAACCAGTCGTCGCCGCGATCCTCGGCCACTACGTGAATTATCCGGAGCAACGTTAGTGCCCTGTTGCGCGATAATGTTGCGTAAGTCGCGCCGGCTTTTTTTCGCCGGCGAGGCGCGACGCCGCCGTATTGTCGACGCTACACAAGGCGGAGAAACGTGGTCAGTGACGAAAAAAATTAGGGAATTAGGCAAGCCTATCCCGGCGTAGGAGCCTAAATCTCGGTAGATAAATAAGCCAGCGATAGCTAAGCTCTAATCGGTTCAACAGCAACGAGGCGATTATGGCAAAAACAGCAGAGGATCTAGTTCGTGCAGCCAAGGCCGAGATCACCGAAATCAGTGTCCCCGAGGCCAAGGCGCTCGTCGGTGGCAAGACCATTTTTATCGACGTTAGGGAACCCCCCGAATGGGTTGACGGTACGGTGGCGGGCGCACTGCGTATTCCGCGCGGCGTGCTCGAGTGGCGCGCGGCGTCGGAGGAAGCGTTAAAAGACCCCTCGGTCCCGCTCGTTATTTACTGTAAAAGCGGTGGTCGCTCGGCCTTGGCCGCGCAGACGCTGGGGCAACTCGGCTTCGCTAATGTAAAATCGTTGGCGGGTGGTTACGAGGCCTGGAGCTCCCAAAAGCCCGACGCTTAGGCTCCGGTGCCGGTCAATTCGGCGCATCGAAACTCGGGTGTTGTGTATTTGGGCAGGATAAAAAACGATGAAGGACAAGGCATTCGATCTCTCCGGCAAGATCGCGTTGATCACCGGCGGCAGCCGCGGTTTGGGGCGGGAAATGGCGCTGGCGTTTGCGGCGCATGGTGCGGACATCGCCATCGCCAGCCGCAAACAAGCGCAATGCGACGCCGTCGCTCGCGAAGTTGAGGCACTCGGGCGGCGCGCACTCGCTTACGCCTGTCATGTGGGTAAATGGGACCAACTCGATGGTTTGGTCGAGGCTGTGGTCGAACATTTCGGCGGCATCGACATTCTGGTCAATAATGCTGGAATGTCACCGTTGTATGAATCGCTGGACCAAATTACCGAGGAACTGTTCGACAAGGTTATTGGCGTCAACCTCAAGGGACCGTTTCGTCTAAGTGCCTTGGTCGGCCAGCGGATGGCCGCCACTACCGGCGGGAGCATCATTAACATCTCCAGCGTGGGCGCGGTAACACCCAGTCCGAGCGCGGAACCCTACGGTGCGGCGAAGGCCGGCCTAAATGCGCTTACGCGCTCTTTTGCCCATGCCTACGCGCCCAAGGTACGGGTCAATGCGATCATGGCGGGACCATTTCTGACCGATATCTCCAAGGCCTGGGATATGGAGCGCTTCGAGGCGTTGGCGCAAGACGCGATCCCATTGCAACGCGGCGGGCGGCCCGAAGAAATCACCGGTGCGGCACTCTACCTCGCGAGTGATGCCGCCAGTTATACCACCGGCTCGATCATGACGGTCGATGGCGGCGCGGGCGGAAATCCCGGTCTGGTTTAGCGGGGACTTGGGATCGGGCATCAGGGGTCCGGGATCAGGGGTCCGGGATCAGGGGTCCGGGGTCCGGGATCAATCAGGGGTTCGGGATCCGGATCCCTGATCCCCGAATCCTGGTAGAGTACGCCGCTTTGTTCGTTCCCGGTTGCCGGGTGATGTCTTCAAGCTTGATGGACTGCTCGGCGTTGATGGTACGAATCGATGGGGGGCGTCACGGTCCACTATTGGACCCGACGCTTTCGGATCTGGGGGATGACGAGGAACAATGAAATGAAAATTGCCGTACCACGGGAGGTACATCCGAGTGAATATCGCGTTGCGACCACACCCGATGTCGCGCGCAAGCTAATTGACCTTGGCTTCGAGGTCATCGTCGAGTCGAACGCTGGTCTTGCCGCAAGCTTTTCAGATGCAAGCTTCGAGACCGCGGGCGCCAAAATTGAGCCCGATACCGCGGCCTTGTGGCGTGACGCGGATATCGTGCTCAAGGTGCGCCCGCCGGAGCACCATCCAACATTAAACCAACATGAAGCGGATCTGCTGCACGCGGGTCAGACCCTCATTTCGTTTATTTGGCCGGCGCAAAATCCGGCTTTGATGGATCAATTGGCGACTAAGAAAGTCACGGTACTGGCAATGGATAGCGTGCCACGGGTATCCCGTGCGCAAAAGCTAGATGCATTAAGCTCGATGGCCAATGTTGGGGGGTATCGCGCCGTCATCGAAGCGGCCAACCACTTCGGTCGGTTCTTTACCGGCCAAATCACGGCGGCGGGTAAGGTACCACCAGCGAAGGTCCTGGTTATCGGCGCCGGGGTCGCCGGCCTGTCCGCGATCGGCACGGCGGTTAGCCTCGGCGCCATCGTACGTGCGTTCGACACCCGACCCGAGGTGCACGAGCAGGTCGAGAGCATGGGCGCACAATTTCTCGACCTCGACTTCGAAGAAGACGGTGACGGTGCCGGCGGTTATGCCAAGGAGATGAGTCCGGCGTTTATCGCTGCCGAAATGAGTTTGTTTCGTGCTCAAGCGGCTGATGTCGATATCATTATTACCACCGCCTTGATCCCGGGCAAACCAGCGCCGAAACTGATCTTGGCCGACATGGTCGAGATCATGCGTGACGGTAGTGTCATCGTCGACATGGCGGCTGAGCAGGGCGGCAATTGCGAATTGACCGAGCCAGGAACCGTAGCAACCCACCACGGTGTCACGATCATTGGTTACACCGATCTCCCAAGCCGCCTCGCGGCGCAATCGAGCCAGCTCTATGGCACCAATTTACGCTTCGTGTTAACGGAACTGTGTCCGCAGAAAGACGGGGTGATCGTGGTCGACATGGACGACGAGGTGATACGTGGCACGACGGTGATCAACAATGGCGACATCACCTGGCCACCACCCGCACCGAAACTCTCAAGCCTACCGAAACCGACAGTCACCGCGCCGCTACCCGCGAAAAAAGAAAAAACCCACAACGACGGCGCGCGCAGCTCGCTTGCCATCTTAATCGTCGGCGGGTTCGCCCTATGGGGCTTAGGCGCGGTGGCACCGGCGGCATTCATGTCCCACTTTACCGTCTTCGTGTTGGCATGCTTTGTTGGCTACCAGGTGATCTGGAAAGTCACGCCCGCCTTGCACACGCCGCTCATGAGCGTCACCAACGCGATTAGCGGCATCATCGTGCTCGGCGCGGTGCTCCAGGTCTCGACCAGCTCGTTCGTCATCACACTGCTGGCGGGGATCGCGATCCTTATTGCGTCGGTCAATGTTGTCGGCGGCTTCCTGGTCACTCAGCGTATGCTCCGCATGTTTCAAAAATAGGGAACGGTCATCGTGTCTGGAATTCTCGCCGCCGCATACATCGCGGCAAGTGTCCTGTTCATTCTAAGTCTTGGCGGTTTAAGCAACCCGGAGACCGCCCGGCGCGGTAATGTTTACGGCGGTATCGGGTTGATTATTGCGGTCGTCGCGACAATTCTGAGCGATCAGGTGACGGCGTACGTTGTGCTCATTATCGCCATGCTCGTCGGCGGTACGGCCGGTGCCTTCGTCGCCGCGCGGGTACAAATGACGGAGATGCCCGAACTCGTCGCGATCCTACACAGTTTTGTCGGCCTGGCGGCGGTGCTAATCGGCTTTGCGACCTATCTCGATCCCGCCCATGCTTTATTCGGCATCGAAAAATCAATCCATGAGGTCGAGATCTTCATTGGCATTCTTATCGGTGCGGTCACGTTTACCGGCTCGGTGATCGCCTTTGGCAAGCTCCGCGGGATGATCGATGGCAAACCGCTACTGCTGCCCGCGCGCCACCTGATCAACCTTGCCATCGCGCTCGCGTGTGTGTGGCTCGGCTCGATTTTTGTCGGCAACCCAGCGACCGGCGGCGTGGTGTGGCCGTTGATCCTCATGACAGTGCTTGCGTTCGCCTTTGGGGTACACATGGTGATGGCCATCGGTGGTGCCGATATGCCGGTGGTGGTGTCGATGCTAAACAGCTATTCCGGGTGGGCCGCCGCCGCGACCGGCTTTATGCTGTCCAACGATTTGTTGATCGTCACCGGCGCGTTGGTTGGATCGAGCGGTGCCATTTTGAGCTACATTATGTGTCGCGCCATGAACCGTAACTTCATTAGCGTCATCGCCGGCGGCTTCGGCACGTCAGGGGGCGCCGTGACGAGCATCGAAGGGGAAGCGGTACCGATCTCTGCGGCGGCAACGGCACAACTGCTCAACGATGCGCAGAGTATTATTATCGTCCCCGGCTATGGCATGGCGGTGGCACACGCGCAAAATATCGTCTCCGAACTGACTACGGCATTACGCAACAAGGGCAAAAAGGTTCGCTTCGCGATCCATCCGGTCGCCGGACGCATGCCCGGGCATATGAACGTGCTCCTGGCGGAAGCGCGCTTGCCCTATGATATCGTGATGGAATTGGATGAGATCAACGACGATTTTCCGGCGACCGACGTCGCCATCGTGATCGGCGCCAACGATATTGTGAACCCCTCCGCGCAAGACGAGCCGAATAGCCCGATTGCCGGTATGCCGGTGCTCGAAGTGTGGAAAGCAAAATCCGCAATCGTCCTCAAACGCAGCATGGCCACCGGCTATGCCGGGGTCGACAATCCGTTGTTTTTCCACCCGAACACACAAATGTTGTTCGGCGATGCCAAGGAAAGCCTCGATTCGGTCTTCCAATCATTGGACTAAACCGTCCGACCGGATCCGCCTACGGCTAATTCCACGCGCAGCGTCTACCGTGCGCCTGTCGGGCGATCGCACGCGTCGGTAACGGCAACGCTAAACTTGACGTGCGAGTTCCTGTGCGGGTGTCAACGCCCTGGACAAACCTCATACGGGGCAATTTTATTCTAGCGTGTTGATTCTAATTGGGGGAACTGTCGTGCCGATCAAAAAAATTATTACCCAAGGCAAAGTCCCGGTCAAAATCTACACCGACGAGATCGAAGCGACGGCCTACGCGCAGCTTGTGCAAATGGCGGATCTACCGATTATTCATTCGCATATTGCCGCCATGCCTGACGTCCACATGGGTATCGGGGCGACGGTGGGATCGGTGATCCCAACCAAGGGCGCCATCATTCCGGCAGCCGTTGGCGTCGATATCGGCTGTGGCATGAACGCCGTTCAATTGTCGCTCAAAGCCGGGCAGTTGCCGGATAATCTCAAGCGAATTCGTGCGGCGATCGAGTCGGTTATACCGGTTGGGTTTGCCATGCATAAACGTGATGTAGCCAATCGGTCCACAATCTCAAGTCTGAAACATGGCCTCGAAGCAGTGCTTGATAAGCATCCGAAAATCGCGAATACGAAGAAGAAGTCATATCTTCCGTGGGTGCGCCAATTGGGTACGCTTGGCGGTGGCAATCACTTTATTGAGCTGTGTTTGGATGAGCGTGATCATCTATGGGTGATGTTACATTCGGGCAGCCGCGGGATTGGCAATGCCATTGGGCGCTATTTCATTGCGCTGGCGAAGGGCGACGCCGAACGCGCGAATGTGTCGCTGCCGCATGGTGATTTAGCCTATTTTCGCGAAGGGGCGGAACATTTTGATGATTATTTCGCGGCTGTCCAATGGGCGCAGGACTATGCGAAAGTTAATCGCCGAGAAATGATGCGTTTAGTGCTCGATCAGCTGAAAGGGTATTTGCCGCACTTCAAATTGACCCAAGAAGCGATTAATTGCCATCACAATTACGTCGCGCTAGAAACCCATTTTGGTGAACAAGTTTATCTGACGCGCAAAGGCGCAATCCGCGCCGGCCACGATGAACTGGGCATTATTCCCGGAAGTATGGGCGCGAAATCATTTATCGTAAAAGGCAAAGGTAACCCGATGTCTTTTAATTCATGCGCCCACGGCGCCGGACGCATAATGAGTCGCACGCGGGCAAAAAAGCAGTTCACGACCCTTGATCTGGAAATGCAGACGAAAGGTGTCGAGTGCCGTAAGGACAAGGGCGTGATTGACGAAATCCCCGGCGCCTATAAAGACATCGACCAAGTCATGGAAAATCAAAGCGATCTTGTCGAAATTGTGCACACGCTAAAGCAGGTTATTTGCATAAAAGGGTAAGCGATCCGCCATCGGTTTACGCCGAACGGTCAGCAACGAATAATCATTCGGCGCACGGTTTGTGCGCAGTGACCATGGCTAAGGTTTGTTCCGCGGCGATTGTGGCATTACTGTATCGAGCATGATCCAACCGGTAAAAGCGACACACGCGATGGTTGATCATTTCGCTCGTTTCCCTGATCTATGTCGTCATATTCACCGATCGGGTCAACACGTCCATCGCGGCCCAAGACATCATGCCCGAATATGGACTCAGCGACGTTCAATTCGGCTGGATATTCAGTGCCTTTATCCTCGGCTATGCCCTGGCCCAGATCCCAGGCGGTTGGCTCGGCGATCGCTTTGGTCCACGTAAAGTCATAACCTGGGCAATCTCGGCGGCGCGATTTCCCCTACGCTAACGCCGTATTTGGCGCAACGTTACGACTGGGAGGTTGCGCTCTATGTGCTCGGCACCATGAGCTTAGTGGGCGCCCTGTATTGGCTTGGGGTTCACCCCGACCGGGCGATCAACACACACCTTATGCCTCGCGTAGGGTCTGTAGCATAGCCTCCAGGCGTTCGCGATCGCGCTCGTTGGTGACGGGAATGCTGAACTCGACATTTGTCACTAGGGCGCCGTAGCGCGCCTTTAACTTGTCCGCGATTTGGTCGAACAAGCCAACCACCGCGTAGCGGTGGAGAATGTCGTCGGTGATAAAGCGAGGCATTTCCTCCCAACGCTGCGCTTTCGATAAAGCCTTAAGTTCATCGGCCAGATCGCCGAGACCGTGATAGGCGAACGCCGCGCGATAGGCTGGGGTGGAGGCGTAAAAGGAAATTCGCGCGCGCACGTCGCGGATTTTTTCCACCAGCGTTTCCTCATCGGCGGCGGTCGCGATAAGCGGTTTGATACTGATGGCGTAGGCCTCATCGCTGCGTCCCTGCCGTGCGGCACCGCGCTCGAGCGCTGGGCGCATCACAGCGTCGATATATGCCGCGGTGCACACCGGGTGCGGCCGCAGGCCATCGCCAACCTCACCCGCGACCTGGCACATGTATTGGTTGACCGCCGCCAGGTGGATCGGGATCCGCGGATGATCGATCGGCCCCGGATTAAACAACGGTACGCTCAGGTTCAAGCGATAGTGCTCGCCGGAAAAATCAAGCGGCTCTCCCGTTTGCCAACACGCCCACACCGCGCGCACCGCTTGCACGTACTCACGCATCCACGGACCCGGCGCCGACCAGCGCAAGCCAAAGCGGCGTTCGATGTGTCCCTTCACCTGGGTGCCGAGGCCGAGGATGAAGCGCCCGCCGGACAAGCGCTGCAGATTCCACGCAGCCATCGCAGTCACCGTGGGGCTACGCACGAACGCGATCGCGACTGCCGTGCCGACGGTAAGCCGGCTGGTCGCCTGGGCGGCCAAAGCCGTTACGACGTAAGGATCGACCTTGGTCTCCTCGACCATCAAGCCGTCGTAACCGAGCGTTTCGACGGTTTGAGCATCGCCATACACAGTTGCAATATCTATTGCGGTCGCCGGTTCGCGTAAGCCCGGATCGACCTTTCCCAGCGGTAGCAGTGTTTCGACTTTCATGGGCCGGGCTTGACCTTGTACAGCATTCGATTTGGGTGCCGCACAATAGCAATACCCGGTGCCACCGCACAACATCCGATCGAAGTCGGTTCGGTGCGGCACCAATTGTCATTCCGCGCATAAGCGCGTGATAACATCAAGTGACCATCACCTATGACTCACCCTGAAGGATCCATCACCATGGGACGAGCACCGAGCGCCGGGGCAGCCGACTCGCCCGAAGAACAGGTCATGGTGCGCGACAGCGCCATCAGTTTTCGGCAACGCGACGCGCAAATTTCGCGCTTGAAAACCCTGAAGCAATCGGACCTCGATTTCGACCCAGCAGTGTGGCGCGCAATGGTCGAGCTGGGCTGGTCCGCGATGCTCGTGCCGGCGGATTGTGACGGTCTGGACTTAGGCCTTGGCGCTGCCGCCATCGTGGTCGAAGAACTCGGCAGGGTTGTCGCACCCGAACCGCTAATCGAGACCGCGGGCCTCGCGGTAACCTTACTCGGCCAACTACCGCAGAGCAGCCAACGGCAACGTTTACTGCGTGACACCGCCGCGGGCGACGTTATGCCGGTGGTGTGCGCGACGGAGTACCACGCAGGAAAGATCGCCAGCTTACCAGTCGCCGAGGCCAAAACGGCGCACTTTGCGCTCAACGGCAGCTGCGATTGTGTCCCGCTGGCGCGCGCCGCCAGCGGTTTTCTTCTCCCAGCCCAACTCGAGGGGGAAATCGGATTGTTTTGGGTGCCAAGATCAACGCGCGGCCTCACTATCGAATCACGCCTCCTGGCCGATAACACGAGCCATGCCAAGGTGAGCTTAAATGAGGTCGAACTAGACCATAATATGCTGCTCGGCCGAGGGGCTTGCGTCGAGCGCGGCCTCGCCTACGCGATGGATGTCGCCCACGTGCTTACCGCGGCCTACTTGTGCGGGCTCATGGCACAGGCATTGGCGTCGACGATCGAATATCTGTGTACCAGGAAGCAGTTCGGGCGCGCGATTGGGAGCTTTCAAGCACTGCAACACCGTGCCGTTGACCTGTTCATTCAATCCGAATTGGCGTCGTCGGTGGTGTCGGCTGCCGTCGCGTGTCTCGATCGTTCGAGCGATCCGATCGAGCGGACGATCCTGGCCAGCCGCGCCAAATTTCGCGCCGGCGAAGCCGCACTATTGATCACTCGCGCGGCGATCCAGATGCACGGTGCCATCGCTTTCACCTACGAGTGTGACATTGGACATCATCTAAACCGCGCGATGGTCCTTGGATCGCGCCGTGGTAACACACCCTGGCATCTACGCCG
>SMVB01057409.1_pt1 | contig 12831 bp, 11 predicted proteins | sample 2456461 | NCBI WGS metagenome assembly SMVB01 (sample SAMN11095934, study PRJNA526329) | marine sediment metagenome | biome: Marine sediment; feature: Surficial sediment; material: Deep marine sediment; isolation source: Hadal surficial sediment | place: Pacific Ocean | collected 2014-05 | depth...
AGGGATCGCGATCGCCATCGGCGCCATGATCGACGCCGCCATCGTGATGGTGGAGAACGCCCACAAGCGGCTGGAGCAATGGGGAGAGTTGCCGGAGGACGAGCGGCCGAGCCGCAACTCCGTGGTCGTGGACGCGGCCAAGGAAGTCGGCAAGCCGTTGTTCTTCTCGCTGCTGATCATCACCGTCTCCTTCCTGCCGGTCTTCACGCTCGAGGCGCAGGAGGGGCGCCTGTTCAAGCCGCTGGCGTTCACCAAGACCTTCTCGATGTTCTTCGCTTCCCTGCTTTCGATCACGCTGGTACCGGTATTGATGGTCCTGCTGGTTCGCGGCCGCATCACGCCGGAGCATAAGAATCCGATATCGAGGATCCTGATCTGGCTCTATCAACCGGTTGTCACCGCTGCCCTGCGGTGGCGCAAGGCCGTGATCGTGCTGGCAGTGATCGCTTTGGCCGCCACCTGGCCGGCCTTCCAGCAACTCGGCTCCGAGTTCATGCCGCCTCTCTGGGAAGGCACGATGATGTACATGCCGACGCTGCTGCCGGGCGCCTCGATCGACCAGGTCAGCCGAATCGTCCAGGTGCAGAACCGTATGATCAAGACTGTGCCCGAGGTCGAGATGGTCTTCGGCAAGGCGGGTCGCGCCCGCACCGCCACCGACTCGGCGCCGCTCGGCATGATCGAGACCATCATCACCCTCAAACCCCAGGAGGAATGGCGAGAAGGGCTCACACCCAAGAGCCTCGAGGCCGAGCTCGATGCGCTGCTGCAGCTCCCCGGGGTCACCAACACCTGGACCATGCCGATCAAGGGTCGTATCGACATGCTGTCCACCGGAATCCGCACCCCCGTCGGCATCAAGATCTTCGGCCCCGACCTCAAAGTCATTCAGACCATCGGCGAGCAGATCGAGCGGATTCTCGGAGATGTCGCCGGCACCCGAAACGTCTTTGCCGAACGCGTCGTCGGCGGCTACTTCCTCGACTTCGAGGTGCGGCGCGCCGAGGCCGCTCGCTACGGCCTCAACGTCGAGGATGTCCTCGCCGTTGTCGAGACCGCCGTCGGCGGCAAGAACATCACCCAGACGATCGAGGGCCGCGAGCGCTACCCGATCAACGTGCGCTACGCGCGCGAGTTGCGCGACGATATCGATGGCCTGCGGCGCATCTTGGTGGCGACACCGACCGGCGCGCAGGTGCCGATCGGCCAGCTCGCCGACATTCGACTCACCACCGGGCCGCCGGTGATCAAGAGTGAGGACGCCCAGCTCGTCGGCTACGTCTTCGTCGACATCGTCGATCGCGATATCGGCTCCTACGTCGCCGAGGCCCAGACCGTAGTTGCCGAGGGCGTCGAGCTGCCCAGCGGCTACTATCTGCAGTGGAGTGGCCAGTACGAGTACATGCAGCGGGCCAAGGAGCGGCTCATCTACGTGGTGCCGCTGACCCTGATGATCATCTTCCTGTTGCTGTACCTGAACTTCGGGTCGGTGGCCGAATCGCTGATCGTCATGCTCTCGGTGCCGTTCGCCCTCGTCGGCGCCGTGTGGCTGCTCTGGTATCTCGAGTACAACCTCAGCGTCGCCGTCTGGGTCGGGATCATCGCCTTGGCGGGCGTCGCCGCCGAAACCGGTGTGGTGATGATCGTCTACCTCGACGAGTTCTACGAGGAGTATGTCAAGAGTGGACGCCTGACCTCGATGGACGCGCTGCGCGACGCCGTGCTGCACGGCGCGGTGCAGCGGGTGCGCCCCAAGATGATGACGGTTGCCGCGATCATGGGCGGTCTGTTGCCGATCATGTGGGGCACCGGCGCCGGCGCGGACATGATGAAGCGCATCGCCGCACCGATGGTGGGCGGCATGGTCACGTCCACGGTCCTGACGCTGCTCGTGATCCCGGCGCTCTACGTCATGTGGCGCGGCACCCAGCACCGCAAGGATTTCCGCGCCTTTCGCGAGGCCGAACTTGCGCGCCAGGCCGAGGAAACCGCGGCCGGCGACCCGGAGGAGAGTCAACCATGACCTACTGTTTCTCGACGATCGTCGATCTGTCATTCGAAGAGGCCGGCGCCCGCGTAACGGATGAGTTGCAGAAAGAAGGCTTCGGCGTGCTCACCGAGATCGACGTCGCCGCGACGTTGAAGAAGAAGCTCGGCGTCGACTTTCGCCCCTACCGCATACTGGGGGCCTGCAACCCGGAGTTTGCCTATCAGCCCCACCGACGGAGCCGGAACAAACGTGATCCCGTAGCCTTGCCGTGCCGCTACCTCTTCGCGACCGACAGCAACTCGATCTCGAAGATCAACGTCGCGCTCGGTCCGACGAGCGGGCTCGGTGATCGGTCACGGTAAGCCAGTTGCGGCGGCACGAAGATTCTCCAGCGCGCGCCCTCGTTCATCAGCAACAAGGCCTCCTGCCAACCGGGGATGAGCTCGCCGACGGCAGCCGTCATGGGGCGGCCGAGCCCGTAGGATGTGTTGAATATGGTGCCGTCGAGCAACTTGCCCTCGTAATGCACGGTTACCTCATCCACCGACGCCGCGCGCGGCCCGGTACCCTCCCGCAGAACCTCGTACTGGAGCCCGCTCGGTAGCGTTACGACGCCGGGATTGCTCCTGTTTGATTCCAGGAAGGCGGCTCCCGCGGCGAGGTTCTGCGCTCCCTGCTCGGCGAGTCGCGCCTGCTGGCGGGCTTCGAGCTCATCGCGGAATTCCAGCATGGCTTCGTGCATCTCGCCGTCCGCGAGCAACGGTTGCCGGTTCTCCAGACCGTCGATCAGGCCGCGGATCAGTGCGCCGGCGTCGACATCAACCCCCTGCTCGCGGAAGTTGCGCCCCAGATCGTAGCCGGTCGCATAGACGCCGCGCTGCATGAGCGTCTCGAGATCGGTGGCCTCGAGATCAACGCGATCTGTCGGCGCCGGCCCGCTGCAGGCGACAACCACGAGCGCTGCCGCTGAAGCCATCACCACAGCTTTCAGCGAATACGCAGCCTGGTATTCGGCCAAGGTCTGTCTCCCGTGTCCATCCGGATCATCGCGCTGGAACGACCGTCACCGCTCGCGACGATGCCACGACCCTACAAGGCACCATGCTTGCATAGAGTAGTGAAAGGTCCCGTTCTGAGTGCAACACGATGATTAGTGTATCGTTTCGTTACACAAACGTCCTAACCACGAGCAACACGGCGATGAGACCATGAGTCGATCGTTCTGGAACCCGAACAAGTTGTTCGGCCGGCTCGACATCAGGACCAAGCTGGCCATCGCCTTCATGGGGCTGTCGGGTGCGTCACTCGTTCTCGTTGGCTGGTATGCCGGGAACCTGCACCTTCGCTCCCTCGCCGAGAATGCCACCGACGACCAGCGTCGCAGCCTGACGGCCGTACAGGAACGGGTGGAGGCCTTCCTCAGCGTCGTCACCGACGACCTCGACCTGGTAGCCAAGCTCCAGCTCGTGCGTGCACTTCTGCTCGAGGAGACCGGCGCCCCGCCGAACACAGGCGATGGTGTACGCCGCGACGTCGAGTCGTTCTTGCGGGATTTTGTTGCCAGCAAGCCGCACTACCACCGGCTGAGATTGCTCGGCGCCGACGGCGTCGAGGTCGTCCACACGGTTGTTGTGGACGGATCACCGGTAACGGTGCCGGCAGGCCGGTGGCAACAGACCGGTTTTCGCTACTACGAGCTGCTGGTACAAGGTCTGGGTCCGGAGAGCGTAGCGTTTGCCCCGGTGCAGCTACGCGCCGAGCAACCCGATGGCACGGCGCCGCGCGCGGCGGAGAACTCCGAGCTGTTCGGCACGTCCGATGGGCTTGTCTCAGCTCTCAGCTTCGTGCGGCCGATTCGCGGCGACGACGGAGAGATGGTGGCGATGGTTGTCGCCGACGTGTACGCGCGTGCTCTCTTCGAGTTGCTGGAAATGACGCAAACACGAGCCGGTGAGAGCATCTTTCTGGTCGGGCCCGACGGCGAGTTCCTTTACCGTTCCGACCGTAACGACGATTGGAATACGCTCCTTGCCGATCCGGACCGCAACAATCTTCGCCAGGAACTGCCGGACGCGGTGGCAACCCGCGTGCTCGGCGGTGGCAGCGGGGTGGTGACGGAAGGGGTCGATGCGGTTGTCACTTTCATGCCCCTGCTGGAAGCGCCTTATTCGTCGCTGGGCGACTATGTGCTCGTGAGCACGCGCCCTGCGTCGGTAGTGTTCGCTCCTGTGAACGAGATGCGCCGCTCCATGCTCGTCGCCGGTGCGTTCATGGTGCTCGTCGCGGGGTTGTTGGCACTGGTCGCAGCACACCAATTTGCAGCCCCCATACGCGCCTTGACCGACGGCGCCGCCCGCCTCGCCAGGGGAGAATTCGACACAAGACTGGAGATTGAGACCAACGATGAGATCGAAGACCTCGCCCGAAACTTCAACTCCATGGCACAAGCGCTGCAAACGCGCGAAGCGGAGGTGGCCCGGCAAGGCGCGCAACTGAGAAACTACGCGGACCGTCTCGAGGCGATGGTCGAGGACCGCACCAAAGAGCTCAGGATGTCGCAACAAAAAATGGTTCAACAGGAAAAAATGGTGGCCGTTGGGCAGCTTGCCGCCGGAGTGGCCCATGAGCTCGGGACACCACTGGCAACCATTCTTTGCCAGGCGCAGATGGCGCAGGAGGAGCTCGAAACCGGGCCCGCCGAAAACGGCAAGGACGACGTCGCAGCACACATCCGCGAGAGTCTTGGTCTGGTGGTGTCGCAGGTCGACCGATGCAGCCAAATCGTGCGGAAGCTACTCGACTTTTCACGCCCTTCATCGGATGCGCGTTCGGCGCTGCGCAGCGGCGAGGTCGTTGACGTGGCGATCGAGTTGTTGCGTCACGACTTCGAGCGTCGGGGCGTTGAGGTCGAGACAGGAAATTTCCCCACGGGATCCGGCCTGGTGGGCAATCGGAACGAGCTCGAGCAGGTGTTCGTGAACCTGTTGCGCAACGCAGCCGACGCGATGCCTGACGGAGGTCGAATTTCTATTACGGTAGAGGACGACAACTCGAACGTTCGCTTTGTCGTTGCCGACGAGGGTCACGGCATCGCACCGGAGACGCAAAGACACATCTTCGATCCCTTTTTCACCACGAAGGCACCGGGTGTCGGCACGGGGCTCGGGCTCTGGGTCGTGTACAACACGGTGACCGATCACGGCGGCAGGGTCGATGTCGACAGCGCGCCGGGGCGCGGCACGCGAATCACCGTAACGCTGCCCGCGGCTGCTGACGACCCCGCCGTCCGACGCGTGAACGAGAGCCTATGAGCGACAACGAGGCTATGCCGACGGACGCGAGCTCGACGGGCAAAGAGCCCATACTCGTCACCGAAGACGACGCCACGATGCGCGGCACGTGCCGGACGATCCTCGAGCGAGCCGGCTATCCCGTGGCAACGGCGGCAACGGCCGCACAGGCCATAGCGTGGCTCGACGACAACGATGAACGCTGCATTGTGCTGACCGACGTCCGCATGCCCGGGATGGACGGCCTTGAACTTCTGGACAACATCCGGCTTCGGCAGCGGGATGTCGCCGTCGTCGTGATGACCGCCTACGGAACGATAGACAACGCCGTCGATGCCATGCGCCGGGGCGCCGCAGATTACCTGACGAAGCCGTTCAACAAGGACGAGCTTCTGTTATGCATTCGAAGAGTCGCTGAGGTGCGCAGCCTGCGGACCAGGGTCGCCGAGCTCGAAGACGGGCTGCGCGAGCGTTACGGGTTCGAGGGATTCATCGCCACGAGTCCAGCCATGGGTGGGGTGCTAACGCGAATCAGATCGGCGAGCCAATCGACGGCCAACGTGCTCATTACGGGCGAGAGCGGCACCGGCAAAGACGTGGTCGCACGACTGATCCACTACAATGGACCGCGATCCGCCGGACCTTTCATTCCGGTGAATTGTGCCGGCTTGCCCCAGGAGCTGATCGAGAGCGAGCTCTTCGGCCATAGCCGCGGCGCCTTCACAGGCGCCATCTCGGCGCAGCCCGGATTGATCCGTAAGGCGCACGGCGGGACGCTGCTGCTCGATGAAATCACCGAAATGCCGACCTCGACGCAGGCCAAGCTCCTTCGAGTGATACAAGACAAACGCGTGCGCTCCGTCGGCGAGACCGAGGAGCGAGAGGTGGACGTGCGGATCATCGCGATCACCAACCGGGATGTCGATACCGCCCTCGCCGACAACATCCTGCGCGAGGACCTCTACTACCGCCTGAGCGTGCTCGACATCCATCTGCCGCCGTTGCGCGAGCGCCCCGAAGACATCGCTCCGCTGCTGCGTCTCTTTATCAATGAGTCGAACAACGACCGTGTTCCCGAGGCACGGATTGACGACGTAGAACCCGGGGCGGTGCGTCTCTTGACCGAGCACTCGTGGCCCGGCAATGTGCGGGAACTTTGGAACCTGGTCGAGCGCTGCGTGGCGCTGGGCGCCCGCGAGACGTTGCGGGAAGCCGACGTGCAGCGCGAGCTGTCGCTGCGGGCGAGGGTGGAACCGCCGCAGCCGTCGGGAGATGCCTCCGACACGGCGCCACGCCCACAAGCGCGCACCACGTTGCCTGCCGCCGCGGGCGATGAGTCGTTGAGCCTCGAGGACCTCGAGCGTCATGCGATCGCGGCGGCCCTCGAAAGGACGGGGAACAACAAGGCGGCGGCCGCTCGTTTGCTGGGAATTGCCCGAAAGACGTTGTACGAGAAGATCAAGCGGTACGACATCGAAGCCGATACCTCCTGACTCCCGCCCATTCTGGGCATCCCTCTCCCTCCTTTTCCGGAGGCACGCGGCGGCCGCGCTGACTCCCTTTGACTCCCGAAACGTAACTTTTCGAAACACTGTTACGTTTGGCTACGCACGATTACCGCAACCGTGCTCCGGGCGACGCCTCCGATAGGAACCTCAACCCTTCGATTCGCCCGCTGACGCCTCTTTGCGCCTGTTTTCTTCACAGCGCAGATAATCAGACTGTTATGTCGTGATTGGCATGCTTCTTGAAGATATTAGCGAGCATGAGGATCAATGACCCCTCGAGAGCGACGCAAGGCACTCCAAGCGGGCTCACGAGGAAAACAGGAGTTGGGCACATGCGATATCAGCGTGCGGCGTTGATATTGGTCGCAGTAATCCTTGCCGGAGCGTTCGTCTTGGCGACCGCGGTCCCCAAGGCGGATGCCATCCCGGCGTTCTCGCGCAAGTACCGCACCAGTTGCGCTACCTGCCACGTTGCTTTTCCGAAGCTGAACGCATTCGGGGAGGCCTTCCGGAACCTCGGCTACCGCATGCCGGGCGACGACGAAGACTACCTCGCCGATGATCCGGTCTCTCTCGGGGCCGAGCCGTGGAAACGGTTGTGGCCGGAAGCGATCTGGCCCGGAGATATCCCGTACCTGCCGCCTGTCGCCTTCTACGTCGACAACACGTACGTCGTAGAGCCTGGCGCTGACATCAACAACGACTTCCTGTTCCCGAACAACGTGGCGATGCTCACCGGAGGAACCTTTGGCAGCACGTTCTCGTTCTACGGTCGGATCAATGTGTTTGCGCCCGGTCAAGACCTCCACATTCACAGGTTCTTCGGCCAGGCGAACGATCTGGGCACCAATCTCCTCAACGTTCGTTTCGGCCAGATGGAGCCGCGCGCAATTCCGTTTTCAAAAAGCCGCAGCCTCATCGCGAACGACTACTTGATCAACGCCCAGACGTTCCCCCTGCGGGAATGGCTGGAAGCCCGCGAGAGCGGTGGTGATCATGAGGAGGATGGAGCGGGAGGCGCCGAGCACCTCCACGGTGGAGATTTCGCGCTCGGCTCGACCCAAAAGGGCGTCGAATTGTGGGGCGTCACCACCGGATTCGGCGGCACGGGCGGCTTCGAGTACGGCGTCGGCATCGTTAACGGCAACGGTAGCGGCGCGTTCGGCGCCACCGGACACAACGATAACAACTCCTCCAAAGACACCTACGGCAGAGCGGCCTACAAGCTCGGTGGCTTGTCGATCGTCGGCGATCCGGAGAACGCTCCCGCGCAGTCCAACAACTGGCAGGACGACTCGCTGACTGTGGGGGTTTTCGGTTACCGAGGATCTACTCCCTTCATGTTGATGGAGGAGCACGGAGAAGAGGAGGAGATGCATGACATGGAAATGGAGGAGGCCATAGAAGACGACGATCACGGGGCGGAGATGCTGATGGGGGACGAGCGCTACAACCGCTTCGGCGTCGATTTCGACTTCTGGTTCGGCGATTTGAATCTCTTCGGAGCCTACATGTGGGGCGAGACTCGCCTCGACCCCCTGAGCCCCGACCACGCCACCGCGGAATTCACCAGTTGGTTCACCGAAGCAGACTACGTCATCTATCCGTGGCTGATCGGCGCGCTGCGGTATGAGCAAGTCGACTTGCCCCAACCGATGCACGACATCGAGCGCTGGACGCCTCACGTTACGGCGTTGATCCGCGCCAACGTGAAGTTCACGTTCGACGCTCAACTGCACCCGAAGGAAGGGATCAGGGACCGATACTTCTTCAATTTCGCGTTCGCCTTCTAAGTGCCAACAACCCTGATTCCCCGCAGATCACCAACGAGGAGACAACAAGATGAACAGCAAGATTCAAGTTTCCCACGCCCGCGACACTCGCTGGGCGCGGCACACGGCGCTGGCGCTCGTGGGCATGATTGCTCTGGCGTTGAGCTTGAGCGTCACGCAGCCGGCAATCGGCTCCGGTGAGACGGAAGTCGTCGGCAGTGTGTCGGCGGCCTCGCGCGGCTTCCCTTCGGTCGTAATTCTCGAGGCTGCCAGCCCGGCACAGGTTCCGATCCCGAGCGAGGCGGCGACGATCAACCAGGTCGGCAAGAGCTTCGCGCCGGGCGTAGTCGTCGTCCGGGTCGGCCAGGTCGTGGAGTTCAAAAACGGCGAGAGCCTCTTGCACAACGTCCACATGATCAGTCTCGACTCCGGCGACACCCTCTTCAACATCGCCATGCCGGTCATCGGAATGGTCCATCGCTTCACACCCGAGGAGCCCGGCGTCTACGCGATTCTGTGCGACGTCCATCCGGAGATGGAAGCGTACGTGATCGCTACAAACAGCCCGTACTTCACGGTCGCCGCCGCGGACGGCGCGTTCGAGATGCTGGAAGTTCCCGACGGCAGCTACAAGATGCGTGTATGGAACGTGAAGGAATCGCGCTCCTACGAACGGGATGTACAGGTCAGCGGACCAACGACCGAGATCTCGTCCCAGCGATGAGCGTCGTACAACCCGGTGGTTGGAGGCAAAGGAGCTCCGGCAGACGGTGAAGAGCTCATCTCAGCCAAGCAGGCAGGCGGGCGCGGGGCATTCTCGCGCCCGCCTGCTCGCCGTGGCAATCATCGTTGCGAGCCTCGGCAATTTGAGCGCAACGGCGGAGCCGCCTGCCACGTTCTCCACGCCGACCGGTCGGGTCGAAGGAAGCACGACGATCCGCGGCTCCGAGGCCGCAAACAACGCCGTCGTCTACCTGGTCCCTGGCGCGGCCCGCGGTCCGTTGTCCGCGGAGCCGCCTCGCAGGGACGGCCCGTACCACATGGACCAGCACCGCCTGCAGTTCGATCCCCATGTTCTCGTCGTGCCCGCAGGGGCGACTGTCGAGTTCCTGAACAGCGACCAAGTTTTGCACAACATCTTCGCGCCACCGCTCGATACGGAGGGATTCGACCTGGGAACTTGGCCGCAAAGCGAAACTCGCCGGCACACGTTCCCGGAACCTGGGGTCAACGTGTTGCTTTGCAACGTTCATCCCGACATGGAGGCATTCATCATCGTTGTGCCAACCAGGTACTACGCACTTACGGACGAGGACGGGTCTTTCTCCATCGACGACGTGCCGCCCGGGCGGTACACGTTGTTCGCCTGGCACGAACGGTGCGATCCGTACGAAATGGCGATCGAGATCGGCGACGGCACGAACGACGTGTCCGTCGTCCTGTCCCTCGTTGGCAGCCGCAAACGCTACTAGCGTCGCCGCGGTCTGATACGCGGACCTGGTCTCGAGCCGTTGGATGTAGGCGGTCACAATCCCACTGAGCCAAGGAGGAACCAGCCCATGACAGGGTGTAGAGATTGCCAGGAAAGCGAACTGAAGGCCGAGCAGCAGAACGGTGTTATCTCCAGCCAACTCGAGCTCATTGCGAAGCTACGTTCTCATGTCGACGCCCTGAAGGGCACGCTACGCGACATCCGCAACTGCGGGCGTCGCGCGTTGGCGATGCCTATCGAGTCGAGCGGGCCGGAATTAGTTCGGCGTTCGCCTCAATGGGGACACTAGCCCCGCACGGAGCAGTCGGCTATTCCACGATCAACACGCCGTGCATGCCGGCGTCGTAGTGACCCATGAGGAAGCACCCGGTGGCCCACTCGCCGCGCCGGTCTTCCGGCAGCGTGAAGGTCATCAGGTACGTCTCGCCCACCTGAGCCTCGACCATCGTGCCGTGTGCGTGTTCGGCGTCGTGGGCGTGTTCCTGGGCGTCGGCGCTCTGTTCGGCGTGCTCGTCATGGCCGGCGTCAGCGTCGTGGTCAGCATCATGGCCGGCGTCAGCGTCATGGTCAGCAGCATGGCCGGCGTCGGCATCATGGCCGGCACCCTCGTTGAGACGATGGACGCTCTCGTCGCGCTCGACCTTCTCGATGTTGACATGAAGATCGGCGAACAGGTCCTGCGCGAAGTCGTTGCCCTCCGCATCTCGCCCGGCCATGAACTCGTGGGCGTATTTCCCGACATTGCGGATGACCAGCGTCACCTCTCGGCCAGCGGGAATCCGCAGCGGCTCGGGGGAGAAGGAGTAGTCATCCAACGTCACTTCGATCATGAGTGGCCCGGACTCCTGCGCGTCGGCGTGCTGCGCCAACGCCGAACCCGCGGCCCCCGCGACGACCAGCGCCGCGAACGACACGATCGCGAGGGTCACCCAAAGGTTGAGACCGGCTACGCGCCGCGCCAACTTTGTTTTCTGCATCATCTTGTCCTCCAGTATTGTGGCTGATGTCTTCTATTGTGCCCGATGCCCCACGGGGGCTATTGCCGTCGCCGCTCCGGTGTCGTGTGCAGATGACGTAGCCGCCAGCGGCCGTCCTCGCCTTTCACCAACACCGCAGTCGCGACGCCGGCGCTGTCTACTACCCGCTCCGGCATCTCGATGTGGGTCGAGTAGCGGAAGTTGGCCCAACCGAGATTCCCACTCGCTTCCGCTTCGATGTCGCTGAACTCGTAGTCTATGGCATCGAACATCTCGAGCTCGGGGCCGAGATGGTGGTCACGGTAGTCGGCCCAACCACGGTTGACGCCGGCGCCCTCGAAGATCAGCAGATCCTCGGTGACCCACTCGCTCATTGCCTCGATGCTCTTGGAGGTAACCGCCGCGGCGTAGGAATTGAGCGCATGGGCGATGTCATCGGCATCCCCGCTCTGCCCGGCCCATACGGCTACGGCACTGGCGACCAAGAGCAAACAGGCTCCTGTGGCCGCAATCAAACGGAACGCACGCATACCCCTGCCTCCTTGTGGCGGTTTTCGTTCCTGCATTGCCGCGTCACCAAGCGTCAGTGGCCCCCGCCAGCCTTGCGCTTCGGGATCTCGAGATCGCTGCGGTCGTTGATGTTGAAGTTGAAGTCGACCGTGTGGACAGTTTCCTCGTCACCCTTGCGGAAGCTCAGAACGGACTCGTACTCACCCGCGTCGGTGAAGATGTGGCGGGTTTGGTAGTTGCCGGGCTCGCGGCGGTTTCCACGCACCTGGAAAGGCCCGAATTCTTCGCCGTCGCGCTTGATGACCACCGAGGCGTCCTGAAAGTCGCCGTAGGGCTCTTCATCGGCCAGCGTGCTCACCCTCCAGCGGAGAAACTGCATCTCTTCGGTGAGCGCCGGCTCCGGCTCCGCGCCGAAGACGATCGACAGCCCGGCGACCTCCTTGCGCTCGTGCATCGGCATTCCGTTCACCGACGCTGTCGCCGTCACCATCGCGGCGACGGCGACAAGCAGGACGAAGCTCGACAGCTTGGTTGTGCGTCCCATCACGAATCTCCCTCGATCTGGCGGGATCCCGGCGTGGGAAGGACCCGACAATTGAATTTCACGCGACAACACGCCGCGTCGCCCGCGGCTACGATAATGCAACCGTGCCCGTAGTCTAGCCCGGATATCTCAACGGGTCACGGCTGCGCGGCCCCGCTGGCCCGCGATGACTACGTCGCGCTTGCTTCGGGTCCTTGACGTACTGAGAAGTACGTCGCCGCGCCCAAATCGGTGCGCGCCTCGTCCTCACACACCCTCGCGCCCATCCGAGGCTGCGTCAGGGTCGCGTCTCGCTGCTATCATCGAGCGTATGCATCCACTCGGGCCCCAAAACCTCGCTCGGCGGCGGCGTTCGGTCGCTATGTTATTCGGCACCTTTCTGGTGCTGGTCCCCAGCCTCTGCACGGCGACGGTGCGCGCACCCGGACATCATGACGGCGCCGCCCTAGGCCACCATCATGACGGCGGCGCGTCGGGCCACCGCCCTGCCGGCGACGCCCCAGGACAGCATCGCGCCGGCATCGATGTGTCGGCGCATGCGCATTGGTCCGCGGCCGAGCAGGCCAGTGAACATCACGGTGCGCACGCGTGCTGCGCGATCGCCACGCACAAACCTCCGCGCAAAGACAATCTCGCGGCACCCGCGTCGATCGCCACGCCCGCGCTCGGTGCTCGCACCGTCGTGAGCCCGTTGGCCGGCCCGTTTCGCGGCCAACGAGGCGTAGAACCCCCACCCGGCACACCGGGC
>SMVB01234185.1_pt1 | contig 12830 bp, 9 predicted proteins | sample 2456461 | NCBI WGS metagenome assembly SMVB01 (sample SAMN11095934, study PRJNA526329) | marine sediment metagenome | biome: Marine sediment; feature: Surficial sediment; material: Deep marine sediment; isolation source: Hadal surficial sediment | place: Pacific Ocean | collected 2014-05 | depth 0-1...
CGCTCAACCAATCGGCAAGCAGTTGCATTCGTTGATCTTTCACACTGGTGTCCTTCCATGGCATTGGCAAGTTCCTCCTTGCCAACCAAGTGTAAACCATGTGCTCGGTTTAATCTGTAAACCATCTTACCGGTTTGTACCCTCAAAGTTATCTTGTGCTAGGGGGAGCGGAAACCACGTTTAATCTGGATGAAAGCTTTGAACGGGTCGGGATTAGCGGGACCTCGTTTTATCGCCTGCGCCAGTAATAGGAGACACAACCATGCAATTTCTTGAACAAGAGATCTTAGAAATCGCCGAGGCCACCTGGCAATCGATTGTGGGTATGCAAGTTAGTCGTGGAGCGGGAACAGCCACCATGCCTTCACCCGAAGGCTTTGTAACCGGTTCAGTAGAGATTACCGGTGCGTGGAACGGGGTCGTGCTTTTGCATAGCGCGGAACCTCTCATTCGAGAAGCCGCAGCTGTCATTTTCGGTTCCAACGGGGATGAGGTGTCTCATCAGGATCAATTGGATGCCATGTATGAGTTGACGAATATTATCGGCGGAAATATTAAGTCGCTCCTTCCCGAGCCTTGTCAACTTGCTCTGCCAAAGGTGGAATCTACAACTTCGGATATGTTGGAAGTGCCAGGCGCAGAGCGGATGAGCGATCTGGTTTTTGACTGTCAGGGCCAACCGTTGTATGTGTCGGTCTGGAAGAAGTGAGGAAGACGTGAAGCGATAAAGACGTGAGGCGTGAGGCGAAAGGCGAAAAAACGTAATGGGGGAGGCGGGGAAAATCAATCTGTTCTCTTATCGCTTTACGCCTTACGCCTCACGCTTCACGAACGAATTTCCTTCTTGTTCCTTAACTTTTGTTGTGAAACAACCGAATATTTGAATTGGTGCACATGGTTATAGAAAATGAGAAGACGAGTGGAGAACGTGAGGGTTTTGCTTGGAAGAAAGGGATGTGTGTATGAATATTACACAAGAGCATGTTGATGAGAAGACGGTTCTGTACATGGACGGACGATTTGATTTTGGCTCCAGAAAGGTATTTAAGGATACCATAGACCGTGCAGCGGGTGAAGGCAGTCCTGTTGTGTTGGAGTTGGAAAAGGTGACCTTTGTGGATAGTTCAGCATTAGGGCTTCTGGTGATATGTCATCAAAATCTCAAAAACAAAAAGATTCCCTTCTACTTGGTGAATCCGCAAACGTATGTGAAGCAGGTGTTGGATTTGGCCAATATTGCGAAAATGATACCTGTTTTCCAGACTCTGGCTGAAGTTCCGAAGGCATCCGGAGTTTCCGCTGGCGCGCCGGCGTAGGGGGAAGTGAAAAGTGAGAAGTTAGAAGTGAAAAGCAGTAGGGAGTTAGGAGCAAGATTGGAAAAGATCCGAACTCTTCTCGTTCCTATTGCTTTTCACTTCTAACTTCTCACTTTTCACTATTTTAGCTTTTTACTTCTTCTTTGATATGTCTCGTCTTTCCGAAACAACTTCTGTTTCTTCGACAAATTCTCTTCAACGTATTCCGACATCTCAATTGTGTCCGGGTATGTTTCTGGTTCGAGTTATGGATTCCTGGTGGAAGTCTCCCTTCTTTTCCCATCGTCGTCTGCTGAAGTCCTCCATTGAGGTACAGCAATTGATATGTTCAGGTATTCAGGAAGTGGAAATCGATACGTCGAAGGGAGTGGCGGTTTCTTCAGAATCTGAAGCTGAATGTGATGAAGGTATGTTGGAGGTGACGGAGGCTGTTTCCATTATGGTTTCTTGTGATCAGGAAGATGTGGCGGCTCGAACACAGAGGACGGGTTCTCCGGAATGTGAATCAGAAAAATCCAAGGTCCGGGCAGAAATCGTGCAGGTGCGCGAGGATGTCATGGCGGCGGTGGATGGAGCCTTTGAAGGTGTCAAGACCGGGCAGCCGATTTCTCAGCCTGTAGTTCATGCTGCGGCCCAGGCGTTAGTTCAGCAAGCCCTGGCGTATCCGGCTCTCCTTGCGGAAGTTTCGTTACTTGATTCGCTGAAACAGTTTGATAAGACGTTGTATGCCCATGTTGTTGATACGGCGGTGTACTCGATTCTGCTTGGTCTTCAATTAGGATGGAATGACGGAGCATTAGAAAAGATCGGGGTTGCCGGCTTGTTGCATGATGTCGGATATATGCGATTGCCTCAGAATGTGGTGAACGCTCAATGGCGTGGCGGGAGTGATTGTTCATTGCTACAGAAACATGTGGTGATGGCAGAGATTTTGCTTACACGGCATGGGCAGTTTTCTTCAGATATCATCCGTATGGTGAAAGATCATCATGTGTATCTCGATGGCTCTGGATACCCTGAAGATTTCGGAGGTCAGCCGGCTTCGGAATCTGCACAACTGTTAGCGACCGTGAATTACTTTGATGAGTTGTTGATGATGGGAGGCCCTGTTGGATCCTTGCCTGCGGCGTTGGCTCTTCGCCGAATGTATCAGGAAGCCAAAAGGAGGAAATTTCCAATTCCATTCATGGATGCCATGATTCGAATGCTTGGCGTATTTCCTGTGGGTACGGTGGTTCAACTTTCTACGGATGAGCAGGCCGTTGTGGTGAAACAGAATACCGATAGTGGCGTGAAACCACAGGTGGAAATTTTCCGAAGTTCTGACGGGAAGATTCTTGAACCGCCACAGGTGTGGGATTTGGCCCAAGACTCGCATTCGGGAGATGCGGTGATGATTACAAGGGTGTTGGACCCGGCCGAGTATTCTCTCGATCTTCAGAAGTTTTTCCAATCATGATGTGGAATAATTTCGTGCTTTTTCAATGTCTATGGGATGGCCTGATGGTCGGCGTCTGTGTGGTTGATCATGCAGGGACGATTTTACATATGAATGTGCCTGGCTCTCGCTTATTGGGTTGGGGCGCTGTCTGTCCGACTCATATTTCTTTTGAGGATATTTTCGACGGGTCAAGCCTTTGCGAGGAGGAATTGGCGAAGGGGCAGTCGCTCTTGGATGCACTCAAGGAACGTAAGCTTATCTGGCTACCTCGTGCCCGGCTGCGTTGCCGCGAAGGCACATGGCGTTGGGTGGAATTGAAGGGTGTGGTGGTCGAGGATGGTGAAGTCAGTCAATTCCTCCTGATGTTTCGTGATGTGAGCACGGAAATACAATTGGCAGAAGAATTTCGTCGTTTAGCCACGTTCCCCGAAGAAAATCCTTTTCCTATTATTGAGGCCAATGCGGCAGGGCATTTATTGTACGCCAATCCTTCTATGGTGCGCTTAATGGAAGATGCCTCTCTTGACCATGACGGCTTTACGATGGCTTTGCCGGAACGGTTTTCGGATCTGGTGACCCGTTGTTTCGCTCAAGGTCAGCTTGAGACCAATATCGAAGTGCAAGTGGGAGAGAAACACTTTTCCTGGACTTTTTCTCCACATCCTGAGCTTGGATTTCTTCATGGCTACGGGACGGATATTACTGAACGAAAAGTTGCCGAGGAGGAATTGTCGGCGTTTGCCGACATGTTGGAAGCGAAAAACCGGGAACTGGATCATGCGTTGATCAAAGCTGAGGCCGCCACTCATGCCAAAGCGGCTTTCCTTGCCACGATGAGCCATGAAATCCGTACGCCGTTGAATGGTGTGATCGGGATGGCTGAGTTGCTGCTGAATTCCTCATTAGATCTGGAACAACAAGAATGTACGGAAATTATCCGGAAGTCGGGTGAAGGGCTCCTGACTATTATCAATGATATTTTAGACTTTTCGAAAATCGAGTCCGGACATATGGCTCTGGAAGAGATTCGGTTCACCCCGACGGTCTTAATAAAAGAGGTGTTGGATCTGTTCTCGGAGCGGGCCTATCACAAGGGAGTCGATCTGGCGGCCTATGTTTCGCCAGATGTTCCGTTCCACCTTTTTGGCGATCCACATCGGTTGCGGCAAATTCTGTGTAATCTCATCTCGAACGCCCTGAAGTTTACGAGCGCTGGATTGGTGGTGGTCGAGGTGGTGTTGCTTCCCGCCGATCAGAGAGGAATTCCGGTGGGCTCTCTTCATGGCATGGTAGTGTCTGAGCTGGAGCCGGAAGAGTCTGTATGCCGGGTGCGGTTTGCCGTGAAGGATACAGGGATCGGGATTGATCAGTCCGTACAACGAGAAATTTTTCAAGCTTTCACGCAAGCTGATAGCTCCATGAGCCGGAAATTCGGTGGATCGGGGTTGGGATTGGCGATTTGCCAACAGTTAGTCGACCTGATGAATGGAACCGTAGGCGTCGAAAGCCAGATCGGACGGGGATCGACTTTTTGGTGTGATCTTCCTTTTCATCTTCTCGCCTTGGAAACAGAAACTCCGGTCGAGCAAAAAATTGATGGTCATAAAGACATGCTCGTGTGTTCGTCCCTCGATGGGACGGTTGACGTGTTGTCCCGCTATTTACACGACACCGGAGTACGGACGGTGCGTGTGGAACATGTACAGGATGCGGTCACATTTCTCAACAGCAAGCGAGCCTGTCCTTCTGATGTGTCGGGCATCATTATGGGAACCGAGGCGAGGCATGAGGACTGGCGTTCATGGCTTTCCACCGTTCGATCATCCCCGTTTTCAACGTTGAAAATCTGGGGGCTGACGCCCTTTTGGTTGCCGAAGGGTTTTGATGATCTTCCTGTGACGTTTGATGGCATGATTACTTTGCCGATTTATCGGAAGCAATTGTATCAGCGGGTGTTTCATGACCCGGATCCGTCTGATCGGTCGGATCCGTCGGATCAACAATCCAGGGAATTCCGTCCTTCTGTCCTCATTGTCGAGGATAATCCTGTTAATCAAAAAGTTGCGGCTGGTCTGCTTAAAAAACTTGGTTGTCAGGTATCAATCGCTGCATCCGGACAGCAGGCGTTGGAACTTGTTCGGACATTGGTTGTCGATATCATTCTGATGGATTGGGAATTGCCCGGGATGGATGGTTTTGAAACGGCCCATGCCATTCGAGCCATGGAAAAATCGAATCGTCTGAAACGACGGTGTTCGTTGAGCCTGACGCAAGACAAAACACGGCACCCTCCTTGTTCTCATATTCCTATTGTGGGGATGACGGCTCATGGCCGTTTCGAGCAAAACCTCCGTTCCCGGGATACGGTGATGGACGATTGTTTGAGTAAACCTGTTCATTTGCAAGATTTAGCAACTCTCCTTGAACGATGGGTCGGGTCCAATCTTCAAGCCAGTGAAGAGGGGTCCTCTTTGCACGATGATCGTGAGGGTATTCCTTTGTCAGGAGTGAGCGCCACCCGACCTTGTGATGTGGTGGAGATACCGATGGATCACCAAGCGTCTGGAGTACCCTATGATTTTTTCGCGGCGTTGGAGTCTATGGAAGGTGATGAGGGTTTGTTGCATTCTCTTTTACAAATTTTTCTGGATATTGAGCCAGATCTGATCCATGAGATGAAGCATGCGATTGCCATGGAGGATCGGCAGGGTTTCCTCGGTTACGCTCATCAATTAAAAGGCGCCTTATTTGCGCTGAATGCACCTCATCAGGCTGCAATGGTTGAACAAATCGAGGCCGAAGCTTCAGGCTGTTCATTTCTGCAATTGCAACATTTCCTGAAAGAGATTGACAATGAGATGGAAGTCTTATCAACCGTGTTCAAGAAGACACTTCAGGAAGGGAAAAGTGAAAAGCAAAATTCCGTCGTGAAGCGTAAGGCGTGAAGCGTGAAGCGGAAGACAGGTTATCATTGTTCTCTTTACGCCTCACGCTTCACGGGGTTTTTAGGCTGTCGGGGAAAAATGTCCAGTATCTGAGAGAAAGTATCAAGTTTTCCACGTATCAGTCCGATACCACAACTATTACTGACTTAACTCAAACGAGGGTATTAACATGAAAGACTTGCTGACATTAGGTGAAGTTTCGACGTTTTTAAAAGTTCCGAAATCGACCATTTACAAATTAGCACGAGAACGCCGTCTTCCCGGTCATAAGGTGGGTAAGCATTGGCGATTTGTTCGTGAAGAAATTGAAGCCTGGGTGCAAAATTCCGGTTGTGGTGAAACTCTCGTCGGGGCTGGCGTCGGGAACGGGAGTCATGACCGGTATAGTTTGAATTAATTATCTTTCTTCTTCTATCGCAAATTTTCTATGTATTCCTGATGTTTGGCTTGGTCCATCAAGTCAGCATGATCGACGACCCCGATTTTGAGGAAAGGATGCCTCAGTAGGGGGGGCGCCGTGAAAAGTGAGAAACGTCAGTAGTAAGGAGTGAGTAGTAGAGAGCAAGATTCAGGAAAGATCCGAACTCTCCTCTTCTCCCTTACTCCTTGCTTCTCATACTCCACACTCCTCACTCCTTTCTTTCCTCTTTTCCCTGTGTTTTCTTCCAGAAGTTGCAGAAAGATTCTTCTACATAAAACTTTCTTGAAGTTCCTCTCAAGAATAGAGGTATGTTATCCGAATTTCACAATACGACATGTATTCGTTGGCTAGATAAGTTCAGAGATTGTTTGTTTGTCAATATTCCGGGATGCCTCATGGTGAGGATCCGCCCCGGGTCGTAAGGAGTTCAGCATGATTGATACCAGTCTTAAAGTGTTAGTGGTGGATGATATGTCTACGATGCGGCGAATCATCAAAAACGTGTTAAAGCAAATAGGGTTTTCTGACCTTGTCGAAGCTGAAAATGGTCAGGATGCGCTGAACAAATTACAAGCCGGCGATATCGGCTTCATCGTGTCGGATTGGAATATGCCCGTGATGCAAGGTATTGACCTCTTGCGCGCAGTCCGGGCCGATCCGGACCTGAAGCATCTTCCTTTTTTGATGGTCACGGCTGAAGCCCAAAAAGACAATATTATTGAAGCAGTTCAAGCCGGGGTCAGTAATTATGTCGTGAAGCCGTTTACGGCTGAAGCGCTTCAAGCCAAATTAGAAAAGATTTTCGCCAATGTTCAACCGGCTAAAGCCTGACGACCGTTCAGATGTCATTTCATATTTTCTTAAAGGAGAATGCTATGTTGGTTGACCGTGATATCGACATACATGCAGCGACGGAGACAACAGAAGAAGTCTGTTCGGTTGAGGCGGAAATGTCTGAACTCACCAAGTATATGGAAGTGATTACCAGCACGATTCGGGAGATGGAATCGCCTGTGACGACCACGTCCGATCAGCTTCCTCAGGCCACGGCTCACTTGAACGATTTGGCCAACATGACGGAAGAGGGTACGCATCGGGTGTTGACCTTAACGGAAGCGATCGAAACGAACCGGGTTGCGATGAGGAAGGCCTTAGAGCAACTGGGACAACAACTGAAGGGTGACTATGCCACTGAGATCGATGAAGTCTTGACAATGATTAAAGCCGATGAACGCCGCATCATGGATATTCATGTGGCTCTGTCGTTTCAAGATCTTGTCGCGCAACGTGTGGCGAAACTCGTCACGATTCTTAACGAAGTGCAACATAAATTGCTCAAGCTGGTCGTGATCTTCGGTATCAAACAAAAGAAGGACGGAGGGCCGGCAAAAGATGGAGGGCGTGGATATGAGATGCTTCGGCAACTCGAATCTTCCAAAACAACGGCGCTGGAACAAAATCTGGTTGACGATATTATGGCGGAATTCGGGTCTTCCTAAGGACCTGTCAAGAAATAACATGAACAACCTCGCGCCTAGATTTAGGTCAGATTTGGACGGAACGATTGAGAAGAAGCCGAGGCATAGCTCGGCTATGTTGAGGTTTTTTCGATTGAGGCGCGTTCTAAGATGGCCCGAAGATAGGATGCGAGATGGTCATGTTATTTCTTGACAGGCCCTAAGTGGCGGGTGTCTTTGTGATGGATGATTTGCTGACTGAAGGGTCTCGTAGTGATGAAGGTGATCTATGAACGATGAAATGCAAGAAATTCTGGTCGACTTTTTGGCTGAAAGTTCGGAAATGCTTGAATCGCTTGACCAATATTTTGTCAAGCTGGAAACCGAGCCGACGAATACTGAATTATTGAATGAGATCTTTCGTTGCATGCATAGTATGAAAGGGTCTGCGGGATTCTTAGGCTTTACCCATCTCGTTGAAGTCGCGCATCAAGCGGAAAGTCTGCTGAATAAATTGCGGCAGGGAGAAATGAGTGTCTCCTCGTTTATTATCGATATCATTCTTGAAGCCGTGGATGCCGTGAAACTCTTGCATGCCGATATTCGTGAGACTGGTGAAGATTCTCACGTTGAGACCATGTTGATCTTGAATAAACTCACTCTCACGATGGAGAGCGCTGAGGATTTACAGGATGAGAAGCCTTCCGTCGCGCCGGTGGCGCCTGTGCCGGTTGATTCGGCCAAAACGCCTGAAGAGACGACGGAGCCATCCGGGGTTGTACCTTCTGAGCCTTCTGCTACGGAAATGGAGAATTCAACGGTAGAGGACATTTCTCCCGGTTCTCCCGCAGTTCCTGAGCCGGAGAAAGAGAGCCCCCCACCTCTTTCTGAAATGTTGAGCAAGATGCAAGAGGCGGCTTCGCGTACGGTTCAGGCTGTTTCTTCCGGATCAACAAAGCCTGCAGGGAAAGAAGAAGCGATGACTGTTCGTGTGGAAACGAAGCGCCTGGATCATGTCATGAATCTCGTCGGGGAATTGGTCTTGAAGCGTAACCGGTTAATCAAGCTGGGGTCAGGGCTTGAAGAACAAGATGAGATGGATCCGCTTGTCCGTGAACTGGGTGTGACTGTGGCTCAACTGAGCCTGGTGACCGCGGACTTACAGTTGGCTGTCATGAAAACGCGGATGGTTCCCATTCGAAAAGTGTTTTCACGATTTCCCCGGTTGGTGCGGGATTTGTCTAATAAATTAGGTAAACAGGTGCGATTAGATCTCATTGGAGAAGAAACGGAAGTGGACAAAGCGGTCGCTGATGCCTTGGGAGATCCCTTGGTGCATTTGGTACGGAATTCTCTTGACCATGGATTAGAAACGGTAGAGGAGCGGAAACGGAGCGGGAAAAACCCCGAAGGGTTGGTGCGGTTAGCTGCCTACCAGGAAGGAAATAGTATCGTCATTCGTATTGAAGATGATGGCCGGGGTTTGCAGATTGACAAGATTGCGGATAAAGCGTTGGAGAAAGGGCTGATCAGTCAGTCTGAACTTTCCGCAATGAGTCCGCAAGATATTATGAAACTTATTTTTCTCCCGGGTTTCAGCACCGTCGAACAAGTGAGTGATTTGTCCGGACGTGGCGTGGGCATGGATGTTGTCCGGACGAATATTAGCCGGTTGAATGGCAGTTTGGCATTAGATTCGGAGCTTGGCCACGGCAGTAAAATAACGATTAAGCTTCCGTTAACCGTTGCGATTATTCAAGCGCTTATGGTGGAAGTGGGATCTGCGACCTTTGCCGTTCCCTTGGCATCGGTCCTTGAAGCCACAAAGATTACGAAAAATGACATCAAAAGTGTGAACGGGAAGCCTGTGCTCAATCTTCGAGAACGTATTCTGCCACTCTTGGATTTAGGGCAAACCTTCCAGATTCCGAGAGAACATTCAAGTGATGAATGTTATGTCGTGGTTGTGGCGATCGGGTCTCAACGATTCGGGGTTGTCGTGGATCGGTTGCGGGCACAAGAAGAAGTTGTCATTAAATCCTTGGGGGATTTTTTGTCGAATGTTCAGGGAGTGGCAGGAGCGACGATTACCGGAGATGGGAAAGTGGTCCTGATTTTGGATATGGCCAATTTGGCGCAACATGTGCCGGAGACCTCGTTTGCCTCGATGCAGGCGTGAAGAAGTAAAAAGGAAGACGTGAGGCGATAAAGACGTGAAGCGAAAGGCGAGGAAGACGTGAAGCGTGAGGCGAAAGGCGAAAAAAAACGTAATGGGGGAGGCGGGGAAAATCAATCTGTTCTCTTATCGCTTTACGCCTTACGCCTTACGCTTCACGCTTTACGCTTCACGCCTTACGAAAGAAATTTCTTTTCCCTTTTTACTTCCAAGAGGAGCATGTAATGGCGAAATGGATGGCAGAGGTTGATCAACGGACTCGCTTAGCGGGAGCCAATAAGATGGAGCTTCTTATGTTCCATTTAGGCACGGATGAGACGTATGGCATTAATGTGTTCAAGATTCGTGAAGTGATGAAATTACCCCATGTGACGAAGATTCCCGATTCCGATCCGAAAATTTTAGGACTCGTTAATCTGCGTGGTGAAAATATCGCTTTAGTCGATCTGGCACAAGCGGTTGGATTGCCCCCTCTGGAAATCAAAGAGGCCAAGCTGATTATTGCAGAATATAACGATAATAAACAGGGGTTTCTTGTCGGGGGTGTCGATCGGATTATTCGTATGTCGTGGGAGCATATCCAGATTCCTCCGCCTATGGTGCAGTCCAGCCGCCAAGGGGCTGTGACGGCGGTCACGAAACTTGAGGACGGGCGAATCGTGCTCATTCTGGATGTGGAAAAAGTCTTGGCGGAATTGCATCCCCGGGCTGATGAAGAAGTCCTCGTTGGTATTGAAATGGTGAAAGAGTTGTCGGGGAAGCGGGTTCTGATTGCCGATGACTCTCTTGTCGCTCGAAAGCAAATTACGAAAACCTTGGAACGATTAGGGATGAAATGGGAAGAAACGCAAACGGGAAAAGAGGCTCTGACCCGGTTGCGGCATTATGCTGAGGTGGCTGAGGATGCCGGACAATCCGTTTATGATTTTCTGGCCGGAGTGATTACGGACATTGAAATGCCTGAAATGGATGGATTTTCTCTTACGAAACATATTCGTGAAGATTCGCGATTGAAGAACCTTCCTATTCTGATGCATTCGTCGCTCTCGGGCCAATGTAATGTTGAGAGAGGGAAATTGATGGGTGTCACAGATTATGTGACAAAATTTCATCCGGCTGAACTTCGAGATAAACTGATCAAGCATTTCGGGCAGACTCAGAAGCAACCGGTTCCCGGGTGAGAGGAAGAAGGATAGCTAACGAACATTTGCTGTTGGATGGGAAGCACTATTGTACACCTACAACCAGACGGACACATCAGGAATCATGACTATGAACTTTTTCCGGAACATCGGTATTACCAGTAAACTCGTCTCGATTCTTGTTTTCTTTTCGCTCATTCCTCTGAGCGTCCAAGTCTATTCGCTCTATGAGACGGTTGGAGTCTTGGAAGAGGATGTGGGTGTGCAGTATCAGGCTGCGGCTGAGGGGCTTGCTCACAGTCTTCAACAGTATCTTGGTGAACGGTCTCTCGATGCGCAAACCATGAGCCGGAATCGGATCTTGCGGGATCGTACGCTATGGTATCGGCCTGGCTATGAGGCCAACGACATTGTCCAAGTCCTGAATGAATATGTTCAGACATCCGGGGCCTACTCTTTGATTCAGGTGGTTGATACGGAAGGGCGGCTTATTGCGGTGAACGATCGCGATACTCAAGGCCGGCCCATCCGGACGAATGGCCTGTATGAAAAAAGTTTTCGCTCAACCGTCTGGTTCCAAGCTCTTCAACAGGATCGCGTGGATTCACTTTCCGGTGGCCATTCGTTTGACCCGCAGGCTGGAGCCCCGGTGTTTGTGGAAGATGTTGTTGTGGATCGAGATGTCAAAGCCATCTTTCCTTCTGAAACCGGATTGACTGTTGGCATGTCTGTTCCTCTTTATGATGGCGGAGAGGTTGTTGGATATTGGACGCAGCGTATGAAGTATTCCATGGTCGAGAGGATTGTTCAACATGCGTATCACACCTTAAAGGACAACGGGTTCCCCGGTGCGGAATTGACGTTACAAAACGGGCAAGGGTTTACCATCTTGGAATATGCTCCGGCCGTTCATCAGAATGAAGCCGTCATTCATGATCTTGACAATGTCTTGTTTCGAACCAACTTAGCCCGGCTCGGGTTTGAGGCGGCACAGTCGGCTGTTCAGGGGAAATCAGGGTTTGCAAGGAGTTTTCATCCCGGGAAACAGGAAGTCCAGGTTATTGGCTTTAGCCATCTCCAAGAAACCAAGGGTTTTCAGTCATTGCATTGGTCGATACTTGTGCAGATTCCTGAGGAGGAAGCCCTCAAACAGATTGGAGCCATGACCAATAAAACTCTTATTGAAATGCTCTTAGGCCTGTTAATGGTTATTCCTATTGGAATCATCATGGGACGAAAGGTGATCAGTCGGCTGAAGCCCTTTTGGGAAGTGGCGGCCAAAGCCTCGGAGGGGGATTTAACTCATCGGGTCCCAGTGACGACGCAAGATGAGTTGGGGCAGATGGGAGATGCGTTGAATCACTTATTAGACCAATTGAATGACATGCTTCTCCAAACGCAAAAAGTGGCGCATTCTTTGTCTCATGCTTCTGGGAAATTATCCGATGCCGGTCGGCAAGTGGCACAGGTGAGTCAGTCTCAAGTTCATCAAGCGATGCAGGTGGTTGCATCTGTCGAGACCATGGCTTCCACGGCCGGGGATATGGCCCGGAATACGCAAGAACTGGCTTCGGCCGCGACGGACGTGAATGAATCGGCTGTGCGAGGTGGAGAAATTGTGTCCTCTTCGATTCAGGGGATGGAATCCGTCTCCAACCGTATTCAGGAGTCGGCTGGTCGTATTCAATCGTTGGGACAACGGTCTCAAGAAATCGGGGATATTATCGGTGTGATTGAAGATATTGCCGAGCAAACGAATCTCCTGGCGTTGAATGCCGCGATCGAAGCGGCACGTGCTGGCGAGCAAGGGCGCGGGTTTGCTGTCGTGGCGGACGAAGTACGGAAATTAGCCGAGCGAACGGGGAAAGCAACGAAAGAAATTACGACTGTTATTGAATCGGTGCAACATGGCACCAATGAAGCCGTTCATTC
>SMVB01412621.1_pt1 | contig 12826 bp, 14 predicted proteins | sample 2456461 | NCBI WGS metagenome assembly SMVB01 (sample SAMN11095934, study PRJNA526329) | marine sediment metagenome | biome: Marine sediment; feature: Surficial sediment; material: Deep marine sediment; isolation source: Hadal surficial sediment | place: Pacific Ocean | collected 2014-05 | depth...
ATTTGGGCGCGGAGACGTACTTTTCAGTACGTCGAGCACCCGAAGCAAGCGCAACGCAATCATCGCGCGCCATCGCGCTCGCGCAGCCGTGACCCGGTGAGATATCCGGGCTAGCCCGTACGGTACCGAAAAGGGAAGTGTACTTTCGGATGTGCACACTGAGAGTGGGCACGTTCACCGTGCAAAATAGCCTGAGAAAAGGTCAGCAACATGACAAAGAAAATTGCAGAGGTTACGTCTGCGATCGTCGGGATTCTCTCGAATGTTGCGGATATCAATACCCTCTAATGCTCCCGGTCCGCTTTGTGCACAGGTGTCGGCTTGGCGTCGGTCTCAGGGGTCTTCTTCCACTCGATCCCGCCTGCGAAGCTCCAGCGGTGCGGCAGGCGAACGATGCCGCTGTCGGCGATCCTCGAGGTGGTGCGGAACCGGGTGAGACCGCGTTGATAGTCGTACGGGTAGCCGTCGACCCGATGCACGGCGAGGTCGAGATAGTAGGTGCCCTGGATGAGGTTGAGGGCCGGGATCTCCATGCGAACGGTGGCGGTACCGTGGAGCTTGGCGGCCTCGAAGCGCTCGATGTCGGTGTTGGTGCCGTAGCATAAGACGCCGTCGGTGTTGAAGACGCCGATGCCGACGGCGAAGTCGTCGACCTCCTGGTTCGCTTGGAGGGTGAGCTCGATCGTCATCGGATCGCCGCAGGCGAAGACATAGTGCTGGGCGCCCTCGGCGTCGAGCAACCGCACCTGTTCGATGAGCACCTGCTGGCTGCCCCAGCGGCCGGACTCGTAGGGGGCCTCGTTGGAGGCCGCGCCGCTGCGGGTCGGCTCTCCCGCGCCATCAGGCTCGCCGGCACCTTCGGCCGACGCCGATTCTCCCCCGTCGGCAGCCTCGGAATGGTCACCAACCGGTGGCTGACCGCCGGCCCCCGGGGCATCCGCCGCGGTGCCGATCTCAGCCGTGGCGCTGCGCCGCTCATAGCCGGCGGCGAGCTCGCCTTCTTCCTTGAGAGCGACCCACTCGAGGTAGGCATCGATGATGCGCGGCGGATCACCGGACGCTTCGATCGAACCATCCTTGATCCAGATGACGCGGTCGCAGAGGCGGCGCACCGACTCGAGACCGTGGCTGACCAGCAGGATGGTCTTCCCGCGGCGCTTGAACTCGGCGATCTTGTCGAGGCACTTGTGGACGAAGGCTTCGTCGCCGACGGCAAGCACCTCGTCGATCAGCAGAACCTCGGGATCGATGTGAATGGCGACCGAGAATCCGAGCCGCATGTACATTCCACTCGAGTAGGTCTTGACCGGAGCGTCGATGAAGTCCTCGAGCTCGGCGAACGAGACGATGTCATCGAAGCGGTCTGCCACCTCACAGCGTGTCAGCCCGAGCATGATGCCGTTGATGAAGACGTTCTCTCGCCCCGAGATCTCGGGGTGGAAGCCGGCGCCGAGCTCGATGAGGGCGGAGATCTTGCCGTCAACGGTGACCTTGCCGGTGGTGGGCTTGGCAGTGCCGGCGATCATCTTCAGCAGGGTGCTCTTACCCGCACCGTTGCTGCCGATCACTCCCAGCGTCTCGCCGCGTGCGATATCGAGGCTGACACCGTCGAGAGCGGTGAATACTTCGCTCGGCGACAGCGCCTTGAAGAGGTTGCCACCGACAATAGCGCTCTTGAGCGTCAAGAAACGATGCGCATGCGCCGCTTTGCGATATTGCTTGACGACGTTGTCGACCCGAACCACCGGCGTCGCCATCAGACCTCCTCCGGGAACGAATCCCGCAGCCGGTCGAAGAACCAGTAGCCGACGATCAGCAACAGGAACGCCACGCCCAGCGTCACCGGCAAGCGCTTCCAGTTGATCAGCGAGCCCTCGAAGATCGACAGGTGGTAGCCGTCCATGATGTGGGTCATGGGGTTCAGGTCGAGCACCCGGGCTACGACTCTTGGCACCCACGTCGCATTGTCGGCATCCGCCAGGCCCTGGATGAAGGCGCGCGAGTAAATAATCGGCGTGAGAAAGAACCACAACGTCAGAGTATTGGCGAGGATGTCGCGGATGTCGCGAAAGTGAACGGCGAGAGCCGCGAGGATGAGCCCCAAACCGAGCGACAAGATCATCTGGGTGAAGATCACCAGAGGCAGCCACAGGATGTGTACGCTCAGCCCCGTGGGCTTGAAGATGAACCAGGCGATCAGATAGACCGGCAACCCGAGCAGGTAGTGGATGCCGTTGGCCAGCACGCTGACGATCGGCAGGATCTCGGCTGGAAAAATCAGCTTCTTGATCAAGTTTCCGCCGGCGATCAGCGAATTGGCGGCGTCGGTCAGCGACGCCGAGAACCATGTCCACGGCAGCAAGCCGCAGAACAGGAACACGGTGTAGGGATCGACGTCGGCACCCTCCGCCCGTGGCGGCGTGAACACGGTGGTGAAAACGATCGTGTAGACCAGCAGCAGCAGCAGCGGGTTGAGAAACGACCACAGATAGCCGCCCACCGACCCGCGGTAGCGCGCCTTCAGCTCGCGCGTCACCAAGCTCTGGATCAACACGCGATGGCGGAACAGGTTGCTGAGGCCGTGTTTCATCTGTGGATATCAGTGTGGATCTGCTGTGCAAAAACCGGTGCAAAAGGGGCCCATAACCTTGTGCGTCGGCGGCGGAAAACCTGCCCCGGGCGCCTAGAAAGCCTGTGCATCAATGGTGGAAAAGGCAAGCTGGACGGCCGGAAAACTGGTCAAGAACGGTCGTATACCGACCCCCGCGACCGGGGAACACTTCTGCTATTCCTGTGGAACACGGCCCTCCGTTCGGCGCAAAACCGTGTTGGACATCTGTGGGAAACACGGCGGATCATGCCGGCGCAAGTTGTTCACGGCCTGTGGAGGAACTGTGGACGCTAGCAGGCCGTGGTGAAAGTGTGATGGGTCTGGCCCGGGGGACTTCCGTCGCCTCGGGAGAACGCCCTTGCGGCTCGAAAACTCTATGGCGAGCCGCCCGGATCGTCGCCCTCGAGGGCCCGCGCCTCGCCGTTTTCGATGACCCACATGCGGTGGAACTTCTGGGCGTTGCCGTCCTGATCGAACTTGGTGCTGCCCGCGGCCCCCGGAAACGGGTTCATCGCGTTCATGTAGAACGAGATGTTGTCGGAGCTGAGACCCTCCTCCTCGATCGCCTGGACGATGATGAGGACGGCGTCGTAGCCGTGCGCCGCGTAGATATCGGGGTCGGATCCAAACTTGGCGCGGTAGGCGGTGATGAACTCGGCGGTTGCTTCGTCCTCGACGTCGAACATGACCGTCGGGAAAGTCAGGCCCTCGACCGCATCGCCGCCCGCCGCGACGAGCTCGTCCGGTAGAATCGCGCTGGTGCCGTATAGCGGCAGGTCGATACCCGCATCGCGCAAGCTTCTAGCGATGGCGGCGGTTTCGTTGGAGTAGCCGGCGATGTAGATGCCACCGGCATCGGCGTTGGCGAGCTCTTCGAGACGCGACTCGATGTCGGGCTCTTCCTCTGGAAACGAAACCTGGATCTCGCTGCCGCCGCCGAGCGTACGGAATCGCGCGATGAACGCATTCTTGATGCCGAGGCCGTACTCGCTCTGGCTGCTGATGACGTGGACCTCATCGGTTCCGGCCACGTTGTAGATGTAGTTCGCGACGTTGACGGCCTCGAACTCGTCGCTCGGGTAGTTGCGGTAGATGAAGCTGCCGCTACCCCTGAGCGCCGGGGTCGACGTTGACGGGGAGAGCAGCACCACCCCCGATTGTTGAAACAAGTCGGCGATCGCCAGCGTCACGGCGCTGGCGTCCGATCCGATCACCGCGGGAAGCCCCATGCCGATGAGCTCCTGCGCCACCTGCAGCCCGATCTGGGGGTCGCTCTGGGCATCACGAACGACGACCGACAACGGCACTCGGGTGCCGCCGCCGCCGATGTCGACACCGCCGACGGCGTTGACCTTGTCGACCGCAACCTCGATACCGCGCTGGATCGCCTGACCGTACGACGCCGCGCGCCCCTGGAGCGAAAGAACCGCTCCGAGCTGAACCTCCGTGACCTCGGCGCAACCGGCCATCGCGATGGCGGCAAGCATCAATACTGCGGTCCACGTCTTGCGAGTTTTCATCGTCTTCCTCCCGGGCGGTTTCCCTATTTGACCGCTGGTCGCCCTCTAATTGCAACCGCCCGGGGAGAGGTCGCTAACCCGGGGCGGACCGGAGTGTACGGCCTCAGTTCTTGGTGGTGTCTTCCCGCGCCGCCTCCAGGCGCACGGTGGAACGCTTCAAGGCTTCGAGGGCGCGCTCGACATCGGCCTCGTCCTCGGGGTTCTTGAGCCGCTCCCGGGCGCGCTCGAGCGCCGCTTCGGCGCGCACGATATCGATATCTTGCGCCGTCTCGGCGGTCTGCGCCAGGACGATGACGCGGTCGGGAAGAACCTCGACCAGCCCCGACGAAACCGTCAGCTCGGTCCAATCGCCGGAGCCCACGCTGCGGTAGCGCAGTATCCCGGTGTCGAGGCCGGTGATGAAGCGCTCGTGGCTCGGCAGCACGCCAAACTCACCGACGATGCCCGGCGCGCGGACGGCATCGACGCGCTCGGAAACCAGCTGCCGCTCGGGGATGACGATTTCGAGCAGGAAGTCGGCGGCGATGCCGCTGTCTTGTTCGGCCTCGGCCATGGATCTTACTCCGCCGCTTGGGTGGCGGGCTCGGCCTCGACGACCACCTCGGCCTCGGCCAGCGCTTCGCGCACTTCGGCGCTTTGGCCGGCAGCCTCAAGCATCTTCTCGCCCTTTTCGCGCGCTTCCTCGATGCTACCGACCATCAGGAATGCCTGCTCGGGCAGGTCATCGTGCTTGCCGTCGATGATTTCCTGGAAGCTGCGGATCGTGTCCTCGAGCCCGACGTACCTGCCCTTCATGCCGGTGAAGTTTTCGGCCACGAAGAACGGCTGCGACAGGAAACGCTGCACGCGACGGGCGCGGTTGACCGTGACCTTGTCTTCGTCCGAAAGCTCTTCCACGCCGAGAATCGCGATGATGTCCTGCAGGTCCTTGTACCGCTGTAGGATGCGGCGCACGTCGCGGGCAACCGAGTAGTGCTCGGCGCTGATGACCCGCGGGTCGATGAGCTGCGATGTCGAATCGAGGGGGTCGACCGCCGGGTAGATGCCGATCTCGGTGAGCGCGCGGGCCAGGTTCACGTTGGCATCGAGGTGCGCGAAGGTGGTCGCGGGGGCCGGGTCGGTGAAGTCGTCGGCCGGCACATAGATCGCCTGGATCGAGGTTACGGAGCCGGTCTTGGTCGCCGTGATGCGCTCCTGTAGCTCGCCGAGCTCGGTCGCCAGGTTGGGCTGGTAACCGACCGCCGAGGGCATCCGCCCGAGCAGCGCCGAAACCTCGGAGCCCGCCTGGGTGAAGCGGAAGATGTTGTCGATGAACAGCAGGACGTCCTGACCGCCCTCGTCGCGGAAATACTCCGCCACCGTGACGCCGGTCAGCGCCACGCGCAGACGCGCTCCGGGAGGCTCGGTCATCTGCCCGTAGATCAGCGCCGTCTTGCTGATGACGCCCGATTCGTTCATCTCGTTCCACAGGTCGTTGCCCTCGCGGGTGCGCTCCCCGACTCCGGCGAATACCGAGTAGCCACCGTGCTGCTTGGCGACGTTGTTGATCAGCTCCATGATCAGGACGGTCTTGCCGACGCCGGCGCCGCCGAAAAATCCGATCTTGCCGCCCTTCTTGAACGGCACCAACAAGTCGACGACCTTGATTCCGGTCTCGAATTGCTCGGTCTCGGTGGCCTGCTCGTCGAACGACGGAGCGCGCCGGTGGATCGGCCAGCGCTCCTCGGTTTCGATCGGGCCGAGGCCGTCGATCGGTTCGCCGATGACGTTGAGAATGCGGCCCAGTGTCGCCTCGCCAACCGGGGTCGTGATCGGCCCGCCGGTGTCGACGGCGGCCATGCCGCGCACGAGGCCGTCGGTCGTCGACATCGACACGCAGCGGACGCGGTTCTCGCCCAAGTGCTGGGCGATCTCGACGATGACGCTGATTTTCGCCGACGAGAGAACGGCGTCGTCCGAGATCTTCAGTGCGTTGTAGATCGGCGGAAGGTCCTCGTTCGGAAACTCGACGTCGACGACCGGGCCGACGACGGCCAGGACTTTGCCGATTCGTTCGGGGGTGCTGGTCTGCTCAGCGTTGGACATGGTGTGTGCCTCCTACCTCAATGCTTCGGCTCCGCCGACGACTTCGAGGATCTCGGTGGTGATCTCCTCCTGGCGGATCTTGTTCATGGTCAATGTAAGGTCGTCAATGAGCTCATCGGCGTTGCGCGAGGCGTTTTCCATCGCCATCATGCGGGCGGCGTGCTCCGCCGAAATCGACTCCAGCATGGCACGGAAGACCTGCACCTCGACGTGGCGCGGCAGCAGGTTCCCGAGAATCGTTTCGGGATCGGGTTCGTAAACGTAGTCGACGAGCTCGACGAGCGTCATGCTCGCCGCCTCTTCGGAAGCTTCTCGGCCTTTGACCCGGATGCCGGACAGCGTTCCGATCTCGCCGGAAAGCCCTTCGAACATGTCTTCGACGAGGTGGCCGCCGCCCGTCTTCTGCTCGGCGACATAGCGTGCCGCCTGGCGAGCGGTGACCTCGTCCTGCGGGAATCGCAGGCCGACGACCGGCAGCAAGGGCTCGACGACGACTTCCTGGCGCATCACCGACTTGAACTCGTTGTAGATGACGTAGACCGCGTCGGTGCGACCGCTGCTGAACTCATCGATCAGGTATTCGGCCACCACCACAGCGTCGCCGAAGGTGACTTCTTTGAGAAGGTCGAGCCAGTACTCGCCGATCGTCCAATCCTTCTTTTTATAACAGTCGTAGGCCTTGCGGCCGACGAGGGCGAGTTGCACGGCCTGGTCCTGCCAGCTGTGCAGCGCAGTGTCGGTGCGCCGCAAGATGTGCGTATTGAAGGATCCGCACAGACCCTTGTCGGAGGCGATCACCAGCACGGTGACGTGTTGTTCGCGCTCGGCGCGGCGCAACAAAGGATGTTCGCGGTTCTCGGTGCGTTCGGCGAGGCCGTTCATGACCTCCCACGCCTTGTCGGAATACGGCCGCGAGTTGATGATGCGGTCTTGGGTGCGGCGCAGCTTGGACGCCGCCACCATGCGCATGGCGCGGGTGATCTGTCGGATGTTCTTTACCGACCGAACGCGGTGCCTGAGATCTAGAAGAGTTGCCATTGGTCAGCTTGGCTCCGGGTGAGCTTGTCTCTTATTCCTTTTCGGCGTCTGCCGCCGCTTCAGCGTCCTCGGCAACTTCTTCGGCCGCCGCGGCTTCAACGTCCTCGACGGCTTCCTGGACGGCTTCCTCGGCCGCTGCCACGATCTCGACTTCCTGATCGCCGGCGGTGGTGAGACCGGCTTGAGCCTTGTACTCCTCGAGCGCTTTGACGACACGGCCCTCGAGGCCTTCGTCGAGGTTGCCGGAGGCCTCGATGTCATCCCACAGACTGGCGTCGTTCACATCGACGTACTTGTAGAAACCCTGCTCGAAGGCGGCCAACTGTGAGACCTCGATGTCGTCGAGGAAACCCTGCGTGCCCGCGAAGATGATACCGACCTGCTGGGCGACACGAAGCGGCTGGTACTGATCCTGTTTGAGAATCTCGGTCAAGCGCTCGCCCCGCGCCAGCTGCCTCTGGGTCGAGACGTCGAGGTCCGAGCCGAATTGCGCGAACGCCGCGAGCTCGCGGAACTGCGCCAACTCGAGGCGCAGCGAGCCGGCAACCTGTTTCATCGCCTTGATCTGCGCCGCTCCGCCGACGCGCGACACCGAAAGACCAGCGTTCACCGCCGGGCGGACGCCCTGGTGGAACAGGTCGGTCTCCAGATAGATCTGCCCGTCGGTGATCGAGATGACGTTGGTCGGGATGTAGGCCGAAACGTCGCCCGCCTTGGTCTCGATGACCGGCAGCGCCGTCAATGAGCCGGCGCCGAGCTCGTCGTTGAGCTTGGCAGCACGTTCGAGCAACCGCGAGTGCAAGTAGAAGACGTCTCCCGGATAGGCTTCACGACCGGGTGGTCGGCGCATCAGCAGCGACATCTCACGGTAGGCGTTGGCGTGTTTGGAAAGGTCGTCGTAGATCACCAACGCGTGCTTGCCGTTGTCGCGGAACCACTCGCCCATCGCGCAGCCGGCAAACGGCGCCATCCACTGGATGGCCGCCGGCGTCGATGCCGAGGCGTCGACGACGATGGTGTAGTCGAAGGCGCCGGCGTTCTTCAATTCCTCGACGGCGCGCGCCACCGTCGATTCCTTCTGGGCGATGGCGACGTAGATGCAATACACGTCGGTGTTCTTCTGGTTGATAATCGCGTCGAGGGCCACCGCCGTCTTGCCGGTCTGGCGGTCGCCGATAATCAGCTCGCGCTGGCCGCGGCCGATGGGAATCATCGAGTCGATCGACTTGATGCCGGTCTGCAACGGCTCGAATACCGGTTGCCTGTCCACGACGCCAGGTGCGATGCGCTCTAGGGCACCGAACTCGGTGGCGTTAACAGGACCCAATCCGTCGACCGGCTCGCCGAGTGATGTCACCACGCGGCCGAGGAGCGCCTCGCCGATCGGGACCTCGAGGACGCGCCCGGTGCGCTTGACGGTGTCGCCCTCGCTGACCGACGACGCCTCGCTCAGCAGCACGACGCCGACGTTGTCCTCTTCGAGGTTGAGGGCCACGCCGAAGACGTTTCCGGGGAACTCCACGAGCTCGAGCGCCATGCAACGCTCGAGACCGTAGATGCGGGCGACACCGTCGCCCACGGAGATGACGGTGCCGACCTCCTGAATGTCGATCTCGGCCTCATAGCCGGCGATCTGCTGCCGGATGATGCTCGAGATTTCTTCGGCCTTGATCTGCATCTATCAGGTTTCCTTGTGTCTAAGTAGACTCCAACCGCTCGCGGATTCGCGCCAGGTGACCCTGGAGGCTACCGTCGTAGACGACATCCCCGATGCGGGTAACCACGCCGCCAAGAAGCCGCGCGTCGGTGTTTCGAGAAATCCGAACTTCGGCCCCGGTGGCCTTTCGCAGGCTGGCTTCGAGCTCTGCGATTTGACCGGGGTTCAAGGGTTTCGCTGTGGTGATGTGAGCCGTGACGACGCCGGAATGCTCATCGACGAGCTCACCGTACACCTCGGTGATCAACGGAAGATGGTCGAGCCGCTTCTTGTCGGCCAGGACGTCAATAAACCGCCGAGCGGGCTCATCGAGCTCAAGAGTTTCCGTTATTTTACCTAATATTGCCTTTTTATCCTGTTCATCAACGGCAGGGTTGCGGATGAGGAGCCTCAGCCCGTCGTGTCCTTCGATCGTTGCAACGAGCCCGGTGAGTTGGTCTTTGACCCTGCTCTCGCTGCCGGGCGCGATCGCGGCGATCGCTCCGAGCAGTCCCTTGGCGTAGCGGCGGGCTACGGTGTGGTTGAGCATCTCGTCTTCTCCCTCAAGCCATGCTGGTGCCGAGGCGCGACAGGTAGTCGCGAATCAGGCGGTCTTGATCGTCGGGGGTGAGGTGCTCGGCCAGGTTTCTTGCCGCCATGTTGACCACAAGGTCGGCGACGAAAGCGCGGAGTTGCCGGTTGGCGCCGACACGCTCGTTGTCGATCTCACGGCCCGCCACTTGGATGATCTTCTCGGCCTGCAGCTTGCCGTCCTCCAGGGCGCGCTCCTTCTCACTTTTAGCGTCGCGGTGCGCATCGCTGACCAAAGCAGCAACCTCGTCTTCGATCTTGGATAAGCGTTCCTCCGACGCGGAGAGCAACCGCACGGCCTCTTCGGATTGCCGCACCGCGAGGTCGCGTGCGCCGATGATGGCCGCCGAGCGCTCGGTCAAGACCACCTTCAGGCCGGGAAACGAAAAGAGGTCCCCGAGCACGGGCGGCGTCACAACCAGCACCCAGTACATCAGGCCACAAAGGGCGAAGAAATTGAACCACTTCGCCGGCCAGTAGAACCAGGGCTTCGCTTCGGCCTCGTGGTCTCCTGTTTCGGCGTGCGCCTCGACACCGGTCAGCTCGCCGCCTTCTTGAACGACGGCATCCTCGGGATCCTGCGGCGCTTGCTCCTCGGGATCCTGGGGCATTTGCTCCTCGAGATCTTGCGGAGCGGCTGTAGCGGGTGGCTGCGGCCGAGGGTCGGCACTACCGGGGCCGGCCAGCGCCGTGACCGGAACCATTAGAGACCCGAGCAGGACGAAGGCTACTGCCAGCGTCGGCGCTCGAGGTGCACGCCAGGTAAACATCAGCGGTCTCCCCCGTCGGAGGCGACTGGGCGACCCAGAACCCGCTCGGCAATCATCTGGGACAGACGCTCGGCCTCGGCCTCGAGATCCTTGCGGGCGACTTCGAGATCGGCAGCGATCTCATCGCGCGCCTGCTCGACGATCTTGTGCGCCTCATGCCGGGCTTCCGCCATGCGCTCGTCGCGTTGAGCCCGTCCGGCGCGCTGCGCCGCGTCGCGGATATCGTAGGCTTCACGGCGCGCCTCCTTCAGGCGGCTCTCGATCTCATCGAGACGCTGCGCCTGCACGGCGCCGGCCTCATCGAGCTCGCCACGGGCGTCCTTGGTGCGACGCTCGCGCTCGTCGATGATGCGGCGCAACGGCTTGAAGAGAAACTGGTTCAAAACCACCGTCAAGAAGATGACCGCGGCACCGACAGACAACAGGGTCGGCAGGTGTGGAAAATTCTCCATTGCGAATCAGGCGGTCGCCGGCGGGCAGAAGGGGTTCGTGACCCGAGTTCGGTAGTTGAGATGACGCTTGGGAAAGAGCGCGAACGGCGCTCCACCGAATTCTAGCGCCACCTCGGAATGGCGGCAAGCAAACCGAGGGCTCGGAATCGCGGGCGCAACTTGAGCCATGCGCAACCCGGTGCCAGTATACGGGCCGGTTGCGGCGCTCGAGGGTTCACCTCACTGTCGGTGGGCGCTGCGGGGCACAGTTGCGAGCTGACATGAGACACCTCATCACCCTCTATCTGCTTCTGCTGACCGCCTGGACCCTGTGGTCGGGTCTCTCCTGGCCGTGGGGGGAACACTTCGAGCCTTTGATGGCGGTGATGGGCGTGCTCTCCACCACATTGGTCGTATTCATCGCCTGGCGGATGGACCTCGTTGACTCGGAGGGGGCTCCACTCCAGCTCACGACTTTTCGAACCGTCGCCTACATTCCGTGGCTTGCCTGGGAGATCGTCAAGGCCAACATCGACGTCGCCCGCCGCATCCTCGATCCGCGGCTGCCGATCAGCCCGAACATGATCGAGGTGCCGGCGAGCCAGGCTTCCGAGATCGGCCGGGTCGTGTACGCCAACTCGATCACCCTGACCCCGGGCACCGTGTCGGTCATCGTGGAACGCGGGACGATCGCGGTGCACGCGCTGACGCGAGAAGCCGGGGAAGAGGTCCAGACCGGCGACATGGATCGCCGGGTCACCCACCTCGAGGGATCCGCCTGATGTTCGCCGTGGCGATGATCGCGATCTTGACGACGATGGCGCTGGCGCTGTTCCGCGCCGCGCTCGGGCCCACTGTCTTCGACCGCGTCATGGCGGTGAACTCGTTCGGAACAACCACCGTGTTGTTCATCGCGGTGCTCGGCTTTCTGAACGGTCGCCCGGATTTTCTCGATCTCGCGTTGGTGTATACGCTGATCAACTTCATCGCCACGATCGCGGTGCTGAAGTACTTCAAGTACGGCGACCTCGCCGAGGCCGACAGGCGCGGCACCCCCGAGGACACGGCGAGCTGATGGATTGGGTCGACCTTCTTTCATGGGCGCTGTTGACCGGCGGATCCTTCTTCTGCGTCACCGGGGCGATCGGGTTGCTGCGTCTCCCCGACTTCTACGCCCGCCTGCACGGCGCCGGGATCATCGATACCCTCGGCGCCGGCCTGATCTTGACCGGTCTGATGCTGCAAGCAGGCCTTTCGCTGGTGACGGTCAAGCTGCTGTTCGTTCTGTTCTTCATCCTGATCACCAGCCCGACCGCGACCCACGCGATCGCGCACGCCGCCCACGTACAGGGACTCAAACCGGTGCTGGGGGAGAAGAATAGCCAGCGATGAACTGGGTCATAGACATCGTTCTTCTCGCCCTTCTGGTGTTCACCGCGATCACGATTGCCCGGCTACGGGGCCTCTTTTCGGCCGCCATCGTGGCCGGCATCTACAGCTTGCTGGGCGCCTGCTGGATGAGCGTGCTCGACCAACCGGACGTCGCTTTCACCGAGGCCGCGGTCGGCGCGGGGATCTCGACCGTGCTCATTCTGGTGACGCTCTCTTTGACGACGAGCAAGGAGAAGAAGCCCGAGCACACGCCGCTGTTGCCGCTCGTCGTCGTTCTGATCACCGGCGGCGCCCTGATCTACGGCACCATCGACATGCCCCGCCTCGGCGATCCGCAGGCACCCACCAACCTGCACGTGGCGCCCCGCTACATCGAGGAGTCACCGCAGGAGATCGGCATCCCCAACCTCGTGACCGCCGTTCTGGCGAGCTACCGCGGCTATGACACTCTCGGCGAGACCGCTGTCATTCTCACCGCCGGGGTCGGCGTCATGATCCTGCTCGGCGGCGCCCGCAGGCGGCGCTGGCGGGATGACGACGACGAGGGAAACGGGGCATGAGAGACCAAGCCGTGCCGCGCGTCGTCGCCAAGCTGCTGATCCCCTACATCCTCCTGTATGCCTTCTATGTCCAGTGGCACGGTGACTACGGCCCCGGCGGCGGTTTCCAGGCCGGGGTCATCTTCGCGGCGG
>SMVB01292190.1_pt1 | contig 12825 bp, 10 predicted proteins | sample 2456461 | NCBI WGS metagenome assembly SMVB01 (sample SAMN11095934, study PRJNA526329) | marine sediment metagenome | biome: Marine sediment; feature: Surficial sediment; material: Deep marine sediment; isolation source: Hadal surficial sediment | place: Pacific Ocean | collected 2014-05 | depth...
CCCTCGTTGTATGCGGCGGTCATCCACGAAGTCGTCGACGACATCGTGGGTCGTGTCCTGGCGACCGAGGACCATCCCGGCGAGCGACTCGAGGCCATTGCCGACACCTGGATCGATTTTGTGATCGCTCGGCCCAATGCGGCTCGCGTTCTGCTCCGACAGATGATCGATGTCGACCCCGTCGCGATCGAAGGCATTGCGGCCTCGGTCCAGCGACTGCTTTCTTCGATTCAATCCGCCATCGAGGAATCCATCGGGACGGAACTCGGGAAAGCCATCGATGCCAACGAATTCGCGCTGATTCTTTCGAGTACGTCCCTCGTCTGGGTCGCGAGCCAGAGCGCGATCGAAGGCACCTTCGGGCTGGACACTCTTTCCCCCCAATCCATCCAGAGGCACCGCCGAACCCTGCACGCGTTGACGAGACAGCTGCTCGCGGCGGCGGACGAAGCGGCGGTTCCGAAAACGGTTGTGCGTGGTGTTTCATCGTGAAAGGACTAGAGGAAGTGATGATTTTGGACGTTTTCCCAAGGCTGAGATCCCGAGGCGTCGTCTACTGGGGACTGCTCGCCTGCAGCCTGATCTCGGCGCTCACGATCATGCCCGGATCAGAAAGTCACGCCTCCGATTTCACCGGCGTGGCCCCCGTCCTCGTCGACCTCTCCGCGTACGAGGGACATTGGCAGCGCACCGAAGCCGTCGAAACGGATGCAGCGCGGGAGTCTGCGATCAAAGAAGCCGTCTCGGGACTTTCGTGGATCATGAGAACGATGGCGAGCGGCGTATTGAGAAGAACCACTGCCCCACCGCCAGAGATGCAATTCGCTTGGGATGGCGCGCGGCTTCACCAGGGGTTCTCCAGCAAGAACGGGGGCTTTTCTCGAATCATCGAACTCGGTGGCGAATTGATAACCCGCAAGGATCAGCGCGGCGTCGATTTCGATTCCAGCTGGACCTGGACCGAAGCCGGTCTGCGGCTGCGTTGGGAGCAGCACCAAGCCGACGGCAACAATCTCTACCGGCTCGATGAGAATGCCGGCACCTTGACTGTCCAGCACATGATCCACATCACTGCGATTTCGAACGTCGACCCAATCCTTTTCGTGTCTCGATTCCTTCGCACCGACCGACCGGCCCGCGCGGCGGACGGTCTGGACGACGTGGCTCGAGTGAGCGTCGACTGAGCCTTCCGCTCGAACTCGAAACTGGGCAGAAAAAGCGCCATGTGATCCCGAAAGCCCCCTGCCCGGCCGATTCCTCGTGCTTTTTCGACCCAAACTCGAAATACACCCGCCCACCGGCCTCAGGGTACTGGCCTGGAGCGCGATGAACGGCTAAATGCCTCGGCGCTTCGTACGCCAAGTTTCCGGTTTTATCGATCGGCGCTCTGCGACGGGGCAAGGATCCGATGCGTTCCCCCCACGCGCTTTCGGATCCGAGGGACAGGCCGATCGCTCCGCCCGAGCGGTTCTGGAGGCCGCTGAGGCCGTGGAGAGAGACGAATGAGTCCGAGCATGAAGAAGTCCGCCAAATCCGCTGCAAAGAAGGCGGGGAAGAAGGGCGTGAAGAAAGCGGGTACGAAGGCGAAGACGGCCAAGCCCAAGCCCAAGAAGAAGGTTGCGGCCAAAAAGGCCAAGTCGGCCAAGGCCGCGCCAAAGAAGCCCTCCGCCAAGAAGGCGACGAAGGGCTCAGCGAAAAAGTCCACCACGGCTCCGGCCAAGAAGACGGCTCCGAAAAAGGTGGCGTCCAAGGCCGACGTCAAGAAGGCCGACGTCAAGGCGACTGCCAAATCCGCGGCCAAGTCCGCCACCAAGACGACCCCCAAATCCGCTGCGAAAACGAGTGCCAAGAAGGCGAGCAAGGCGGCCGTCCCGACGACGAACACATCCAAAATCAAGGGCAAGGCCGCCAAGGGATCGAGCAAACCGGCGAAGCGGTCGCGTCCGAGAAAACTCGTGACGCCGACTGGACCGCGTCACCCCAAGCTCGGCTACAAATGGATATGTTACGAGTGCGATGCCAAATTCTACGACCTTGGCAAAGAAGAACCGATCTGCCCGAAATGTGAAGCGGATCAGCGCGAGCGTCCGCCCGCCGACATGAAATCGGCACCGGAGACCCCGAAGCCGAAGGTCGTGCGACCGATGGCCCAGTTGCTCGACGACGAAGACCCCGCCGCGAATCGCGAAGAGGAGGTCCGTCCGAAGAATGCTGCGCCGACGGAGAAGGAGATGTTCGATGCCTCGGAGACGGACGACGGTCTCGACATCGACGATGCCGACGTCGTGAACGAGGGGCACGAGCCGCCGGAGATCGACGCGCTATAGCCTCCGATCGCCTCCGATTGCGTCCAATAGCTTCCGATCGGATCAGATCGCGATGAGGCGTTTCAAATGGCGAGCGAGACCCCGGCCGAAATGGGCGCGCAGGGCGAGTTCTCGATCGAGTTCTTCGATCTGATCCTGACGCTCGGAGACGGACGCTGCCGCAGAACGAATCGCGGTGCTCGAGCGGCTCGTCCTCTGGAATTGTTCGACATTGGCCGCGATCGACCCGATGTCCCCGACCGGACGCGTCCGGTTGCGTTTCGCCGAATCGAAATCGGCCTTCACGCCCGATAGGTCGACGGCGTAGGCTGCCCGAAGCGATTCGAGGTCGTCCACCGCATAGTTGCCGTAGGGCCGGCCGTCCTCGTTCGCCGATTCGGCCTTCCAATTTCGATGATAGTTCCAGCCGCCGGCGGCCAGGAAGAGCAGCACCAGGAATGCGATGAGACCCGCTGAGCCGCGTTTCCGATCTCGATCGGTCATTCATTGTCCTCCGAAGGCGGACCCGCAGGTCGGAAAGCCTCGGCGGACTCATCGACCAAACCGGCGCTGGGCTCAATGCCCGCCCGGGGCAGTCGATGCGACGGACCCGACGGACCCGCGGCGGACGCGGGCGACGATCGAGTCTGTGCCCGCAGGCGTGCCTGAACGGCGTCCCCGGGGAGCGATCCCCCAGGTGTCGGCGGGCGCGCAGGATTCAGTAGAGCAGCCGATAGGCCTGAAGGCTTCTCATGACGCGCTTCACATAGCTTCGCGTCTGGGAGTAGGGAATCGATTCGACCCATTCGTCGTCCGGTCTCGAATCGCCTTCGACCCAGTCTGCAACGACCTTGGGTCCGGCGTTGTAGCTCGCAATCGATGCGGAGATTCGCCGCGGAAAACGCCGGGACAATTCGGCCAGATAGAACGAGCCGAGTTCGATATTCATCGCCGGATCGAAGAGATCATCGACCTCGAAGTCATCGCGACCCGCGCGACCCGCCAGCAGAGTGCCGGTCTCGCGCATGATCTGAAGCAATCCGCGCGCGCCGACGGGGGACACCACCTTGGGCCGGTAGCCGCTCTCTTCTCGCATGATCGAATAGACGAGCTCCGGATCCACATCGCCATCGCCCTGCGTCGCGGCAACGACGTGACCCGAAAAGGCCGAAGGCCACGCGTACCACCAGAGTTCCTCCTGTCCGGCGACGGGGCCGCGCGCGAGCGGCGTGGTGTAGGCGTCGACCACGACGCGCTGGGCGCGATTGTAATCGCCCGCCGAGGTCAGCAATCTCGCGAGGGCGACCCGGTCCTCCAGCCCCCTGGCGCGCCGGGTCAGCGCCGCGCTTTCCTTGGCGCCCTCCTCGACCAGCCCCGCGGACATCAGAATACGAACACGCGCGAGCTCACTCGGCCGGAGACCGCTTCGACCCGATTCGATTTTCGGCGGCGGGAGGCGCGTGGACTCGGTGGTCGTTGCATGATCCTGGGCTCGCCAGCCGTAATAGGAAAGCGGATAGCCGGCCGCCAGGGATCCGAAGAGGAGCGCCGCTGAATCCTTCTGACCGGCCGCATCGAGCGCTCGAGCCTGCCAATAGAGGGGCCTGAGCCGATCGATCTCGGAATCCGTCGCGGCCGCAAGCGCCTCGAACTGTTTCACGGCTTCTTCGAAGCGGCCCTGTCGAAAATCGCCCCATCCGAGATACCAGAGCGAGGCGCGGGCCAAACCCCCGCCGGCCGGATCCTGCGCGAGGAAGTCGAAATGGGCCCGCGCTTCTCGATTGCGATCCCGACCGTCGAGCAGCAGGCCCGCCAGATAGTGGGCCCGCAAACGAAGCGGCCCCGCACGGCCTGCCAGTTTCTCGAAGGCCGTGATCGCTTCGGGGACCCGCCCCGCTCGCGCCATCGAACGCGCCAACCAGATTGGCGTGTCATCGCTTTGCGGCAAGCTCTCGAACGCCTCGACCGCATCGGGATAGCGACGCATGCGAAACAACGTCTGCGCCTTTTGCTTCTGCGTGCGACGGCTTTCAGAGCGCGACAAGCCCATCGCCAGCGCTCGCTCGTAGGCCTCGAGTGCCTCGTCGTTCATTCGCAAACGGAAGAGTCGATCGCCTCGCCGCCGCCAATCGCTGGCGCGACGCAACGTCTCGCCCAGATAGGCCTCGATCACATCCAGCCGGTGGCTCGCCTGGTCAGCGGCCGCGCTGGCCGGATGCGCATACCAAATCAGACGCCAGGTCGTCGCGGCCGCCCGGTCCTCACCGGATCGTTCCTCGCTGCGTGCGACGCGGCGGAGCAGCGCGGCACGGCGGTCGTCCTCGGTCGTCTCCGCGAGCGCCGCCGCCCAGGCCTCCCGTGCCCCGACCTCATCGCGCTCCGCGATCAGCGCCTCACCCACGATCTCATACAGCTCGGCGCGCAGTGGCGACGACGGGTAGTCCTCGAGAACCCGGGCCGCAATCTGGCGCGCTTCGAGGGCACGACCCTTCGAGAGCTGCAGGCGTGCGCGGCGCAATCCCGCGTAATCCCCGACGATCGGATGTCGCTGCGCGATCTGGGCATAGAGCCAGTCGGCATGGGAATCATCCTGCTGCTCGATTCCCTTCGCGGCGGCTCGCAACAACGCCGCAGGGTCGTCGAGGATGGCTTCACTCTGCGCGCGCAGGATTCGATCCGCGGGCGGCGTCGGCATGCCACCGAGGATCGGCGCCGGCTCGGCCAGGCTTTCCTCGTGGGTTCTAGGCGATTGGGCGATTTGCTCCGTCGCACCGCTCACCGAGACGCAGAGCATCGCAGCCGCGCCGAGGACCAGAGTCGTCAGCCCGCGAAGGCGCCCATTGTGCTGCCAGTTGAATCGCTTCAAGAACATCTCCCACTGGTCTCCCACTCCTCAGAAGGGACTCGAAGAGCGGCCGACCTCCAAACTGATCGCGGGGTGGCGATCGGAGGTTAGCGTCCCCTATGGAGTGGCCTCCATTGAGAGGAAGGGCACGCGAAGTTACCGTGTGGGCGTTTTGCAATTACTCGAGAAACCTTCGAAGTTCACATGGCGGGCATTGGGCTTGGGGATCGTTCTTGCGGTCTGCTCGCTGGCTTGCTCCCCGGACGATTTCCCCGGAGGAAGTCGATTTCCGCAGGCCCAGACTGCTTCACCGGCCGAGTCTGAGGAAGTCGCCGTGGAAATCCCCGCGGCCCCGATGCGCCCGCCGGTTCGCGGACTGTGGATCCTTGCGGAAGGCAGCTACCGGGTCCTCGATGACGCGGCGCGGATTGGCCCCCTGCTCGACCGCGCCGAACGATTGGGAGCGACCGAACTCTTCGTCCAGGTCTACCGAGGCGGTCGCGTTTTCTACCCCGGCCCGGAATTCGCCGAGCGCGGGCTGCGAGTCGACGCGCTGCAGTCCGATGTGCTGGCCGAGCTTCTGCGCGCCGCACATGCTCGCGCAATGCGCGTCCACGCCTGGGTCAACGTGCTGTCGCTGTCGACGCGGCGCGACGCCGAGCTGATCCGGGAGCTTGGGCCGGGCATCATCCTGGTCGACCGCCAGGGTCGTTCGCTGCTCGACTACCCGGACTTCGATCTGCCCCAGCCGGATCGGCGTTTCTACCGGATGGGCACGCGGGGGCTCTATCTGGATCCCGCGCTGCCTCGGGTTCGCGAGCGGATCCTGGCCATCTTTCGAGACCTCGTGCTGCGCTATCCCGATCTCGACGGACTCCATCTGGATTATATCCGCCATCCGGGGGTGCTCCCGTTCAGCCCGGGCTCGCGTTTCGGCGTGGGTCTGGACTTCGGCTACGGCGAGCAGACCCGGGCGCTCTACCGCGCGGAGACCGGCAATGCCGACCCGATCGAAGGCACGACATCGGGGCTCGTTCGGCACGCCTCGGAATGGGATGCCTGGCGGCGCGATCAGGTGACGCGGCTCGTCGAAGAGATCGCGCAACAAACGCGAGCGCTCCGGCCCGACTTGGTGATTTCCGCCGCCGTCATCGGCTATGTGGATCGGGCCTACCTTTCGCTGGCACAGGATTGGCGCGGCTGGTTGGAATCTGGCGCTCTCGATCTCGCGATTCCCATGCTCTACACCCTTGATGATCGTTTGCTTCGATACCAACTCGAAACCTTCGCCGGTTGGCCGCAAGCGGATCGCATCTGGCCCGGCTTGGGGACGTGGCTCTTCGCGGGCAATCCGGCGCGCGCGCTGGCCCAACTCGAGTTGTTGCGTCGGCAGGGCTTTCGTGGGGAGATGCTCTTTTCCGACGATGCGATCGCCGAATCCGAAGCCCTGCTCGAGGCGCTCGCCCCGAACGCCTCGCCGCCATGACGCCTCGCACCCGGACGGAACGAATGGCCGCTCGAATCGTCGACTCCCCCGATCCGCTCGCGATCCTTGACGACTATGACTTCGTGTTGCCCGAAGCCAACATCGCCCAGCTTCCCTCGCCCGAACGCGAAGCGGCGCGACTGCTGGTTCTCGAGCGAGCGAGCGGCGAGATTCTGGCCTCGGACCCGGACCACCGGATCCGTGACCTGCCGAATTGGCTCGGTCCAGGGGATCTTCTCGTCGTCAATGCGACCCGCGTCTTGCCCGCGCGCCTCGTCGGCCGAAAGGCCAGCGGAGGAATGGCCGAGGCGCTCCTGCTGGGACCCGCGCAGCCTTCGCAAGGTCGAGCGGACGGCTCGGAATACCGAGCCCTGGTGAAATGTACGGGCCGACTTCGGACCGGTCTCGCTTTTTCATTCGGTCGAGACGCGGCACTCTCCGCAACGATCGTCGCCCTGCACGATCGCGGGGAAGTCACTCTGGCCTTCGAACCGGGCATCGACCCCTACGACCACGGCGAACCCCCGCTTCCGCCCTATATCCATCGCGACGCCGAGGAGTCGGGGATCGATGATCGAGATCGCTATCAGACCGTGTATGCGCGAGCCCCGGGAGCGATCGCAGCGCCCACCGCGGGATTGCATCTGACCCAGGCGCTCTTTGATCGTCTCCGCGCTCGCGGCGTCGGGTTCGCCGAAGTCGTGCTGCATGTCGGCGCGGGGACCTTCCGCCCACTCGATGCTCGCGCAATCGAAACGGGTCGGCTGCATTCTGAACGATTCGAGTTGTCCGCCGAAACGGTCTCCGCGATTGCCAAGACGCGGGCCTCGGGCGGGCGGGTGATCGCCGTGGGCACGACCACGGCTCGGGTGCTCGAGAGCCAGGCCGACGAGAGGGGTCGTCTGCAGGCCGGTGTGGGCACGACCGATCTTTTCATCCGCCCGGGCGGAACGCCATTTCGCATCGTGGATGGGCTACTCACCAATTTTCATCTGCCCCGATCGTCGCTGCTCTTGCTCGTCGCCGCGTTCGTGGGCCGTCGACCGCTTCTTTCGGCCTATCAACATGCGATTCGGACGGGCTTTCGCTTCTACTCCTATGGCGACGCCATGTTGATCGTGTCGCGCGACAAACCGCCTGAAGGGCCGCGCGAAGGGACTTCCGCCGTGGCGCTCGAAAAGGAATCTGGATGACCGCCCGGGGCTTTCGATTCGAAGTGCGCGCAACGGATGGACTCGCGCGAAGTGGGCGGATCTCGACGCCACACGGTGAGATCGAAACGCCGACTTTCATGCCGGTCGCGACCTTCGGGGCCGTGCGCGGAATCAGCCCGGATGAACTCGCGGCTGCGGGTGCACAGATCCTGCTTTCGAATACCTATCATTTGCATGAGCGGCCGGGCGAAGACACCATCGAGGCCCTTGGCGGACTGCATGGATTTACGGGCTGGTCCGGCCCCTGGCTGACGGACAGCGGCGGCTTTCAAGTCACTTCGCTCTCGGACCGGGCGCGGGTCGACGAGGACGGCGTGACGTTCCGATCGCCACTCGATGGCCGCCGCCGCACGCTGACACCCGAGACGGCCATCCAGATCCAGGAGGCGCTGGGCTCCGATATCGCGATGGTGCTCGACGAATGTATCCCGATCGCCGACCGATCCGCCGGCGCGCACGATGCGCAGGATGCGGCGGGCCGGACGGATCCCCGCGAACTCGAACGCGCGATGCAGCGCACGCTTCGATGGGCCGAGCGATCCCAGAAAGCGCGACGGCGCGAGTCCCAGGCCGTCTTTGCCATCGTCCAGGGCGGGGCCTCGGAAACGCTTCGAAGCTGGAGTGCGGAAGCGACGGCTGAACTCGACTTCGACGGCTATGCGCACGGCGGGCTGGGGCTCGGCGAGTCTCGCGAGGAGCGGCGCGCGGCGATCGAAATCGCGAACCAGGCGCTGCCGTCGAATCGCCCGCGATATCTGATGGGATTGGGTCGCCCGCTCGACCTGCTCGACGGCGTCGCGGCCGGCATCGACCTCTTCGATTGTGTCGTGCCCACACGCAACGGCCGACACGGTCTGCTCTTCACCTCGGCCGGGACCCTCCGGCTGCGCAATGCCGCCTTCAAACGCGACGAGGGGCCGATCGACCCGAAATGCGATTGCCCCGCGTGTCGCAACCACAGTCGGGGTTATTTGCATCACCTGATCCGAAGCGGGGAGAGCCTTGGGCGGCGCCTGACGGCCCTGCATAACCTCACGTATTACTTGAACCTTCTGAGCCGGGCACGCTGTGCGATCGAAGTTGGGGGTTTGGCCACCCTCCACGCTGAGATCGAAGAAATCGCGGATCGGCGACTCTGACCACGAACTTCGAAACGAGGGCCTCAAGCCAACTGCGCATGGCTCCGATGCAACGACCGATGGCTGATCCGAAAAAGACCTCAGAACCGACTACAGAATCCGCGGACCGAGCGGGACGGGTCCCGGCCGGGAGTTTCGCCCCCTACCTCGCCCCGCTCCTCAGATATGGCTGCCTGGCCGCGATCGCGCCGGTATCGATTGCGCTGGGTCAATTTGGGATGCCGGTGGCCGTCGTGGGCGGACTGGCGCTGAGTGCGCTCTACGGCTGGCAGGTCCATCGAAGAATGGAGTCCCAGCGGCATCTGCTGAGCGAGATCCTCCGCTCGCTTCGCGAGATCGACCCGATTCCCCTCGACGTGCCCCACGCGAGCGATCTCGACTCGTTCGTCGACGAATGGAACCAGCGCTGGCCCGCACTTTGCGAATCGATCGGGGGCTTGTCCGGCGTTGCGGATCGCATGCGCACCCTGCCGGGTCGGCTCGAATCCGCCTTCGGATCGATCGAAGAGTCGACTCACAACCAGGAAGAAGCCGTCGAGGAAACCGCCTCCCTCGTGGCCAACATGAAACAATCGATGAAGACGATCGGCGATCGCGTCGATGTTCTCCTGCAATCCGCCGATGCTTCCGCCTCCTCCGTGCTCGAGATGAGTAGTTCGATCGATGAGGTCGCCGGCAACACGGCCACGCTGCACGAGGTCGTCGAGGCGTCGACGTCCGCGGTTCACGAGATGGGCGCTTCGATTCGTCAGGTCGCCGCGGGAGCCGAGAGCGTCCAGGAAATGGCGGAAACGACGGCCTCCTCCGTCATCGAAATGGACCGCAGTATCCAGGAGGTCTCCAGCAACGCGATCGAGGCCTCCACGCTCACCGAACGGGCCCACGCGGGCGCGACGGCGGGTGCGGAAGCGGTGGGCGCAACGATCAGCGACATCGAGCGCATCTCCGCGCTGACGAACGAAGCCAAGGATCGACTCGGTGGACTCGTTTCGCGAATCTCCAAGATCGGCAACATTCTGGCGGCGATCGACGCGATCAACGATGAGACCAAGCTGCTATCCCTGAACGCGGCAATCATCGCCGCCCAGGCGGGCGAGCAAGGCAAGGCCTTCCTCGTCGTCGCCAACCATGTCAAGACCTTGTCTCAGCGAACGGCCAGTTCGACCCACGATATCGAAGCCCTGATCGCGGATATCGAGACCGAGTCCTCGGGCGCTGTGCGTGCCATGGAGGCGGGAATCGAAGCCGTCGCACAGGGCGTCAAACGCTCGCGAGACGCCGGGGCCGCACTTATTTCGATTCAGGAGGCCTGTCGGGATGCCAGCGATCGGGTCGCAGAGATCGCGCGCGCAACCGCCGAACAATCACGAAGTTCCAAGGGCGTTGCCGAATCGACGCAAACCACTTCGGTCCAGATTCAACAGATCAGCCAGGCGATCAAAGAACAACGACGCGCCAGCGACGCGATGCTCGAAAGCGCCGAGCGGGCCCTCGAAACCTGTACCCAGGTCCATCGATCCACCGACGAACAACGCCGAACCAGCCGCCAGATCTCCAAGGCCATCTCGGAAATTGCCGACATGGTCCGGTCGATCGGCGAACAGACTACGGTTCATTCCCGTGCGAGTGAGTCGGTCAGCGAATCGGTCCTCCATCTGCTCGACAACGCCCGACAATCCGGATCGACCATCGAGCCGATTCGGCAGCTGGTGGCGAAACTCGCTCACGACGCAGAGTCGTCCATGGGCGTCCCGGACAACGCGACGGCGAGCCCGGCCCATTGAGGCAACGCCTGGCCGAGTGCGGCCGGAACGATCGATAGACGTTCCGCTTGATGCGGCCATAGCGCAGCGGCCACGCGAACTTCCAGCGGGTCGAAGCAAAGCGAACGACCCGCAGCCGTCGCGATGGTCCCGAGAATGATGCACTCGGGTTCAAAGGCCATCACCCAGGGCACGATGCCTCGCGCCAGATAATCGAGCCAGCGATCGAACTCTCGGCAGGCAAAGGCGTCGCCGCTACGCGCGGACGCAACGAGATGCTCGGGCAGAATCGCGCCGCGATCGCCTCCGGCACGCGAAAGGACGTCGCTTCCCTCCGGCACGATCTCGCGCAGACGCGAACGCCAGGCATGGCCCCCCACGTAGGCTTCGAGACATCCGTGCAGTCCACAACGACAAGCCGCGCCCGGAAACTCCACCGGAATATGACCCGCCTCTCCGGCCCCCCCGAAAGCCCCGGTCAACAGTTTCCCGTCGGCGATCACGCCCGCTCCGACGCCCGTGGACATCGTCAAGTAGAGCAGGTTCTCTACGCCCTGCCCGGCCCCGTGAGCGTGTTCGGCCAACGCGGCTGCATTCGCGTCGTTGTCGATGCGGACTTCGACTCCGAACGCCTCCTGAAGGGCGGCTCCGATCGCTGCATTGTGCCAGCTCGGCAGGTTGGGTGGATTCAATACTATCCCGCGCGCGGCATCCGCGGGTCCCGGAACCGAGGCCCCGACACGGGCGAGCACTTCTCCGGTCTTCGCCTCCCAATCGGCCAACAGGCTTCGGGCGTCCTCGATCAGACAGTCGAGATCCGCGCGCCAATCCCCGGAATCCTCCATCGGTCGACGGATGTGAACCAGCGGTTGGCCCGTGTGATCTCCGACCACCACAACACGCTTCGTCCCGCCGATATCAATTCCCAGGAACACCATCCGAGTCGCCCGCCCACGCGCCGTCGATGCGAAAACGCCCTTCGGGGGCGAACGCTATCACAAACAAACTGAAGAACTCGGGCGACCGGACCGATGAGATTGACACGCATGGGCGGGCATCTGCAGCGAAGTCTGCCGGTCCGGGCCTGTGCAACAAGGAGGACCTCATGCCGAGCTACGCCAGAGTCTTTTCGATCCGCAGCCTATTCGCCGCGCTCGTCCTTACGATCGTCGCAGGAGCGATGGGCTGCGCCGACGGTGAATTCCGTTTGGGCGACCCCTTCGATCGCCAATTGACCTTCACCGAATCCCAACATCGCTACACGACCTTCGTGCGTTGGGCCGAGTTCCAGAAGGCCAGAGCCTTCGTCGCAGACGACAATCGAGCCGCCTACATGGAGCAGATGAAATCCCTCAAACAGGCGCGTTTCATCGACTACGAAGCGGAACCGATCGAACTCGACACCGCCAGACAGAGCGCGACGATTCGAGTGACGTATACGCTCTACACGGCTTCGATCCCGTATGAGTTCGAGATCGTCGAGCTCCAGGAATGGACCCGTGAGGGAATCTCGAACGACTGGCGGGTCTACTCCGTCTTCGAAGGTCTCGAACGGTTGGCCTCGAACTAGCTCCGCTGGAAGGGTGAAACCCATGCCGCAGCTGACGCGTATTCTATTGATCGACGATGTCCCGATGTTTCGGGATCTTGGCTCGATTTTCCTTTCGAGGAGTGGCCAGGTCGACCTTGCCGATTCGGCTTCCGCAGCTTTCCAATCCGCCGACGAGCGCAAGCCGACGATCGTGATCGCGGACATGCACCTCCCCGACATGGATGGCGCCACGCTCTGTCGGCGATTCAAGACCCATCCGACCTGGGGCAATCCACGCGTGGTTCTGCTCGCCCGTTCGAGTTCCTCCGACGATCATGCTGCCGCCGTGCGTGCGGGGGCGGACGAGGTTCTTTTCAAACCGCTCGAGCGCGACGCCCTCATCGCATGCGTCCGGCGGCTCACCGACTACGCGACGCCGCGCGGCCTACCCCGTGCCTGGATCAAACAACCCATCGAAATCACCGCACGTGGTCGGTCCTTCGAGGGCACCGTCCACAATGTCAGCCGCGGCGGCCTCTTC
>SMVB01056923.1_pt1 | contig 12823 bp, 7 predicted proteins | sample 2456461 | NCBI WGS metagenome assembly SMVB01 (sample SAMN11095934, study PRJNA526329) | marine sediment metagenome | biome: Marine sediment; feature: Surficial sediment; material: Deep marine sediment; isolation source: Hadal surficial sediment | place: Pacific Ocean | collected 2014-05 | depth 0-1...
CGCGGACTTGATCACCGACAGGACCGTCTCGAGGCCGTGCGGCGTCGAGCGCGAGGCTACCGGGTTCTCGATGATGAGTGCCCGCTTCAATAGAGTTCCCCTGGATGCGATGATCACGATCGATGCCGCACACTATCTCGCATCGGCGCGGCTAGCCATCGAAAATCGCCGTCGTCCGCAGAGCCGCTGTGGCCTGCAAGAAGGCCGAAGTAACGATTGCCCTGGTCGCGGCGCCAGAGTCCTTGGCCCGGCTGGATTCGTTCCGAGCGTGGGAATATCCTCTACGTATCTGCATGCGCCCAGCCGGCGGAGGAGGTTCGCTATGTCCAAGACTCATGTCTCGAGGCCACGCGTCTATGTCTTGATTTCCTTGCTGCTGCCAGCGATGACGTTGCTGAGCGCTCCCCGGGCGACCGCCCAGGAGGAGCTTTTGCAGCAGCTTCAACGGGGAATTGCAGAGCTCCAACAAGGCAACCTGGAGAAGGGCCTCGAGGAGATCGAGAAGGTCATCGCCGCCGAACCTCGGCTCGCGCAGGCGCACTACTACGCCGGCCAGGCGAGTGCCCAGATGCAGCAATGGCAGCAGTCCTACGACTACTTCGTCGCCGCAACCGAGCAGATGCCGGGCTATGGCGACGCCCACATGCAGGCGTGCCGGGTAGCGTACAGGCTGCAGAATTACGAGGACGCCTACGCCCACGCCATCTGGGCCACCCAGGCGGGGATCGACATGGCCGAGGCCTTCGCCGGCCTCGTGGCTGTTGCCGACCCACCGACGGATTTGCAGCGGCGGCTCGAGGTCCCGCGGGTGCTCATCGGGCCCATCGACACCGAGGCGTTGCTCCAGCAGGAGGCTACCGTCTTTGGCGGAACGCAGGCCGAGCCGGGTGCATCCGGTGCCGACCAGCGCGGCGCTGCGGTGGTCGATCCGTTCGCCGGGCTCGGGGACGCCACGGCAACGGGAGCGTTTCCACTGGAGACCGGTATGTCGGGCGCCGGTCAGGCGGCGCAGATTCAAGCGGAGATACACGAGGTTCGCCGCCGCTTCGGCGAGGAGTTCGTTCGTTCCGAGGAATTCGGCGTCGTCTCGAGCCTGGAGCTGGCCACCCATGTCTTCTACATCAAGGTCGATGACATCGGCGAAGGCGCTCAGCTGCCGTTGAAGGGGTTCGTCAAGCTGTTCGACGCCCGCACTCAGGAAGAGGTCTACAGCCGGCCGCTCGAGCTCACCGACATCGGGTCGGTTTCGACCTTGCGCAACGAGATTGGCCGTTACCTCCGCTACATGGAACAGTGGCTGGGGCAGCAGCAGCGCTAGCAGCTGCTAGCAGGCCGTCACCGCGGCCTGCTAGGCGCGCAACTCGCCAGGCGGCCTCAGCAGGGGCCGTTCGCTGGCGAGATCAGCCGGGTAGCACCTGCAGCGGGACCCGGAAACTCCTGGTGTCCCCGGAGGTGCGATCGGCGAGCTCGAGCTCGAGGATGTAATCACCGGGGGGCACATTGCGGATTCTCATGGCGCCGCGGTGGATGCCGAATGCGTCTTCGGCGAGCATCGTCTCGGGCAACACGGCACGCGGCTGAATCCCGTCCGCATCGAGAATCCGCCCCGCGAGGAACGGCTCGCCGCCGGCTGCTACCTCGACGTAGGCGAGCAGCGTCTCGTCCGAGAAGATCCAGCCGGTCATGAGTGGCTGGGCCATTCCCGACGGATCAGCCACCGCGAGCATCAGGTCGCTCGCCATCCACGCCGAAGACTGCGCCGGCGCTTCGGCATCGATGGCGGCGGCGCCGATTTCTCCGCTGATGCCGTCGCGTACAGCGACGCGAATGTTGTAGGTACCGGGCGACAACGACCAGTCGTGCAGGTATACGATCGGCCGTTCTCCCGATCGCATTCTACGGGATGCCGATCCGCGCGGGCTCAGTTGCTGATTGATTTCGCCGACGGTGGCACCATTGGCGTCGAGCGCCACGGCGTGCATCTGATGGGAGATCGTTTGCGTCGGCCCGCGTTGTTGCTGGGCTAGGTTCTGTTCGAGCGCGACCACCATGCGCACGACGGGCTCACCCGCGGCCGACCATGCTCGGTAGGTGCGCACGTCGACCGGCAGCGCGGCCACCGCCCCCGGAAGCACCAGCGCCGCGGCCAGCGCCCGCGATTCGCGTTCCTCGGACGGCAGGTCCACGTAGCCGCGCCGCTGCCGAACGTTGACGCCGGGCCGCCGCACGTCGACACGGATCGTGTGGAACTCGCCGTCGCCGTGCGGCGCCGGAGGTTCGTAGCCCAGCAGGTAGAACTTGCTGGTGTCGACATCGATGCGGCGCAGCGCTTCGCCGAGCTCGGTTGCGCCGATGGAGGCTAGCCCCCCGGTTTCGTCCGCCGCCTGCCAGAGGGCGTCCTTGAGCCCGTCGAGCGAGGTCTGGACGGCCGGGTCGTTCAGCAGATCCGCGAGGTTTCCACCACGCACGCGCATGTCCATCGGCAAAGAGCGGTGCTCACCCGCGGGCATGGGATCGAGCGTGTAGATGCTGACGTTGGCGCTGTTGGCTGCGTAGTGTAGGTCTCTCTGGAGCTCGGAGATCCGGCTGTCGATGCTCAGGTACGAAAAAAACGTGCTGCCGGTGCGTCGCGATCGGTCGACCGTACCGCCATCAAAGCCGGGGTTGCTGTTGCTCATGTAGGCGGCGGCGAGCGCCGTGCCCGGACCACTCTCGGCGAGTTGGACTTCCGACGTTACCCAGACCAGCGCGGTCCGTCCTTTCCGGGCCGACAGGGCACTGCAGAACTGGGTCAGGAGGCGGAGTGTGCCCCGTGTTCGGGCGCGTTCCTGGGCCTCGAGAGTTCTGATCTCGTTGAGATCGTCGGCCTGCGTGTCGAGAAAGTCCAGCGCTTCCTCGGCGAGCATATCGGCGGCCACCCGCAGCAACCTGTCGTGGATTCCGCGGCGCACCAGGGGGGCATCGAGCACCTCTTGCGCCGCCGCCCGCAGCTTATCGATGCTCAGCGTCAGCGGCGCCAGCTCGCGGAGTCGACCGACCTGATCGATCATGTACACGGCGCGCGGGACGCCGATCAACCCGCTTTCGTCGAGCAGCTCGAGCCAGGCCTTGGCGAACCGATCCTTGTTGCGCCGGTCGAGACCGGGTAGATCGACGAGGAAGATCACCGCGCCGAGGTCGCCGGCCGCCGAGGCCGAGGGGACCCTCCGCATGGCGGCTGCGGCCCGCGATCCGGAGTCGGTGGGGCGCGACCGGTCGGCGATGAACTCGGTGATCGTTCCGGACGCCAGATCGACCACCTGGGTGCTGAGGATTCGCTGTTCGACACCGTCCTCGTAGAGCACGAACTCCTCCGGGCGCAGGTCGTCGACGAAGCGACCGGCGGCATCGGTGACGATCACGTCGACGCGGACGCGGGCGACGGTGGCGGTGAAGGTGGGTTGCTGCTGGGAAGCCGCCGCCGCCATCGGCACTACAAGGACAGCAACGCAAGCGACCGAGGCGCGCATGGACTACCCTCCCGGCTCTCTCAATCGGGCCAACAGCTCGCGAACCTCGGGTTGGTCGGGATCCAGGACGAGCGACGACTCGCAGGCCTCGATCGCTTCGGCGTTGTTGCCGAGGTCGGCGAGCGCCTCGGCCAGCGCCCGGTAGGCGGGCGCCGTCGGACGACTTGTCCGCAGCAGCGCGCGGGCGACGGCCGTGGCCTCGGTGGGGGCGCCCGCCCCTCGCAAAGCCTGGCTGTAGATCAAGAGATCGAAGCTCAGTGCTCCCGGCCGTTGCGCCAGCGGGCTCATGATCTCCGCCGCGGCGACGTATTCGCCGAGGCCCATCTCGATACCGCCGAGGGCGCGGCGCAACGGGATGTTCTCGGGATCGCGCTCCAGGCCGCTGCTGAAATAACCCTCGGCGGCACGCAGCTCACCCTTGCGCAGGTGCTGCCAGCCGCGGAGCTCGTATTCGTCGGTACCGACGCCCACGTTTTCGCGCGCCACCAGCACCTCGGGAAGCCTGAAAAGGGCTGCCGGAACGAGCTCGACCCGCGCCTCGCGTACCAGGCGCTGCCCGCTCGACAGCAGCGCAACCAACCGGATCGTGTGGGGCCCCGCATCCGCCCCTACGAGCGACAAAGAAGCCCGCAACGGGGTCGGCGACGGGGCCCGAACGATGCTCGCCGGGATGACGCGGGTGGTCGATACTTCCGTTCCCTGTTCCGTCAGCAGGGCAGCGGTTACCTCGACGGTCGTCTCCGGTCCGAGATCGGGAGTCGCTACCATTTGCATGAACAGCTCGGCGGTTCCGTTCAGCGGGAGCCGCCCTTGTGCCGCCGGCGTGAACTGTTCGCCGCCGAACCTGAAAGCGAGTGGCTCGGCCGCCTGGGCGGCGGGCACCGGAGTTGCCGACGAAGCGACGAGCAGGTCGCTGAGCATGATGTTGTTCCCGGAGACGCTGGGCACGCTCATCCTCGTTTCGGCCACGGCGCGATCTTCCGTGATCCGATTGGTCAAGCTGACGGTGAGGTTGTAGAAACCGGGAACCAGATCGATCCGGTCGTAGTAGGCCAGAGGTGACCGCACGACACGCTCGGCGCGCGCCGCGTCGAAGTATTGTTCGATATCGTCGCCGCCGTAGATGATCGTCTCGCCACGCGGATCGGTGATATTGACGTCGAGCTCGAGACTCAGGTAGTACTCCGACTCGTACTCGCCGATGAGCACTTTCTCCTCGGGGACCTCGACGCCGTAGTGGAGGTAGGTCAGCCCGCGCTCGTCCCAAAAAGCCGCTGCCGAGAGCTGTAGGGGCAGGACGTCGAAGACCACGCTCGCCTCGACGTCACCGCTGTTGGCGACGAATCCCAGGGCATAGCGATCGTCCAAGCCCTTCAACGGCGCCTCTTCGATGGCAGCGAACAGGAAGCTGTTGCGCGCCGAGGGCCGTGGGCTCCTGAGATTGGTGGGTTCGGTGGGAATGAGGTTGATGCTCGCCAGCGCTACCTCGTGGCCGATTCCAAACAGCAGGCGATCGACGATCTCCCGGCTGTCTGCCATTTGCAGCATGAAATCCTTGGCGAGCGCCCCCGGTCCGTCGCTGATCGGGTCGTACATCTTGTATTCGCCGCCCTGATAGGGCCGAAAGAACATCACGTAAAAGAAGGGCGGCAAGCCCGAAGCCCCAGGATTCGACCGATAGAACCAGAGCTCGATAGGATAGAAGCTCCGCGGGTCGGGGTAGGTCAGCTTGTCGGCCGGTGGACCGAGCTTGATGTAGATCCGACCTCGATCGGTCCGCCAACCTGGTCGCGGCGTCTCGGCGCCAAGATACCGATTGGCGTACGCAATGCGTTCGTCGTGCTCTTCGCGGGCCTCGTTCCGCACCGTCCCCGGCGTCGGGTCCCGGTTTCGCCACAACGCATCGATGAAGCTGTCGCGCAACTCGTCGCTGGAAAGAACCAAGAACGCCTGGCGCTCGCGCGGCGAGATGATGTATCCGACGTTCTCTTCGAGCCACTTCTCATGGCGCGGGGCCAGCGCCGCGCCGGCCTCGGGGTCCGTCGCTTGCTGTGGCGGCGAGGCTAGGGCGTGGGTGGTTGCCGGCAGGCAGGCGAGCAGCACAAGCGCCGCAGCGCGCGCCACGCAGAGGCGCGGGTCATCCGGCGTCGGCAACTGGATCAGAAGCCGCGGCCTTGAAGACCACCCTTCAGGGTGATGAACCCGAAGGCCATGATGCCGCCGCCGACGCCGTACGCCACGTAGGCATCGGCGTTCTTGACGCGGCCGAAGCGGTCGGCACCTTCGTAGACGCTGGCGCCCTTGGCGATGATTCCGGCGCCGCCGACCATCATCGCGATACCGATAACCGTGCGCCAACCAGAGCCGGCACGGCCCGGCGTCGTCTGCGGGGTTACCAGCGTCAACCTGGTGGAGTCCTTGGCGACCACCTCGCGGGTGGCCTCGACAACCGCTTCTTCCCAGCTTATTGAATTCTTGGAATCGACCCGGATCTTGTCTCTATCGTCCTGCTGCCCATAGGCCAGGGCCGGCGTCGTTACCAGGCTGGCGAGCAGCAGCAGCGCCAGTGTTCTTTTCATCACGCTCTCCTCCGATTTTTCTCGTATTCGAACTCTGCCAGTACGCGTCCAGGCGCTCCCTTCTAGAACATCCAGCGGAGACCCAACCTCCAGATGCGCGGTTGGATGATTCTGTCGGGCTCGCTAAACACGGAGCTGTCGACTCTCGTCGAGTTGACACGCACAAAAGTGTCGTCGTTGAACACGTTGAAGATATCGAAGATCAAGCCCATCGTTCCCCAAGGGCCGTTCAGCTCGAACTGCTTGTCGATCCGCAGGTCGAGCTTGAACTGGCTCGGCAACGTCTGCGAGCCGGCCTCCTCGATCCGGACCGTCAGGTTGCGCTGGCCGAGGCGTTCCTCCACGCCCTCCGAGTTGATGAAAGTGCGGAAGCGCTCGGTGCGGGTCCAGGTGCCGCCGGCGAGCACGTTGACGATGTAGCCTATCTGCATGCCGAAAATCGGATGGTTGTAGTCGTACGTGCCCTGGATCTTGGACACGTATGTGCGGTTGTTGCCGGACAGCCCCGGATAACCGATGAAGTCGTTCGGGTCATCCCGCGAAGACAACGATCCGGTATCGGAGAAGTTGTTGCCTCTCGCCTCCTGGACCAACAGCGACGCGATCAGCGACCAGTTGTCCGACATCCGCTTGGTCAACTTGAACTGGACGCCGTTGTACTCGCGGAACGACTTGCCGACATAGAACTCGTTCGGGTTGTTGGTCAGGGAGCGGAGCCGGTCCAGCCCGCCCTCGGCGTTGTACAGCGTGATCGTATCGCCGTCGATATCGGTGACCGTCACCGGCACGAACGTGGTTCGAATGTCCTCGCCACCGAGGATGTTCCTGTTGTCCTTGCGGATGTAGCGGACGGTAACGGCCAGGTCCTCGGTGAGCTGGTGATCGATGCCGACGACGAACTGGTCGGCGTATTGGTTCGTCAAGCCTTGATCGATCGCGACATCCTCCAAGGGAGCGTCGCGGCACCAGTTCTCCCACACGCCGGCGATTGACTCCAAGCACCAGTAGGTGCCCCGCTGCGGGTCGAAGTCGTTGATCGTCGTGCCATGGAACTCCTCGTAGAACCGACCCCAGAAGGCGTTCAGCGACGTCCGCCCGTCGCCCATCAGGTCCAGGTTCAGACCGAGACGCGGCGAGATGTCGTTGGTCACCGGCAAGTCGTTGCGACCCGGGCCGCCAACGTAGCCCATCGACCAGCGGTCGTAGCGAATGCCCAGGTTCATCGTCAACCGGTCGCCGACCGTCCAATCATCTTTGACGTACAGCGTCAACGGAGTGACGACCGCGGTGCTTTGCGACTTGCTCGGGTCGGGAAAGCTCGGCGTGTAGTAGATGTACGCGAGGTAAGGATCACCCAGGTAGGTGTAGTAGGCGATCCCGACTCCACCCGCGCCGATGTCGTATATGTCCCCGTTGAGATCGAGGGTGAGCGGCGCGATGTTGGCGTTGTACTGGAAGATGTTGGCCATCGAGTTGCGCTCCCACTCGGCGCCGAACTTGAACGCGTGGGCGCCGGCGAAGTCCTCGGCGAAGTACGACAGGCTCCCCTGTACGTTCGTCCGCGAGCGGTCGGCGCCGAAGTGCCCGTCGAGGCCGCCGGTCACGAGGCCGGTGGTGTCCTCGATCGACTGCGGCAGATCGACGAACGGCACCAGGTCGAAGTAGCCGTAGAAGCCCGAGTACTTGATCTCCAGGAACGCGTCGGGGCTCAGCACGGAGTTCCAGGTGATGTTCGGGGTGATGTTCATCGACGGCTCGAGACCGGTCTGGTCGATCGTACGGTTACGGCTCGTGGGCCGTCCGTACAGCGTGTACGTGTCCGTCATGATCGAGCCGATCAGGCGGTTGTCGTTATTGAGCTGGTAGGTGACCTTGCCGAGGAAGCGGTCGGAGTCCTGGGTCAGCGGATAGCTCACCCCGGCCCGAGTGTCCTGCTCGTAAAACGCTTGATACGAGGCGAAGAACCAGGCCTTGTCCTGGATCAACGGGCCGCCGACGCCGAAGGTGCCGTCGAAGCGATACTGGATCGTCGGGGGCTCGAAGCAGTCCAGCTCGTCGGGACAGATCTCCTGGTTGATGCCCGCCGTGTTGTCCTTGATGAAGGCATTGTTCTGATAGAAGAAGTTTCCTTCGCCGTGGAACTCATTGCCGCCCGACTTGGTGATGACGTTGAAGGCGACGCCCTGGAACTTGCCCATATCGGCACCGGCGCCGATCGAGGTGAGCTCGACGATGTCGAAGAAGTCGGGGCTGTAGAACGGGAATTGGCTACCGCCGCTGGGATCCGAGACAGTGACGCCGTCGACCAGGTACGCGACGGAGTTGTCGCCGAAGAAGTTGGCCCCGGAGGCGCTCGTCGAGCCGCCACTGGGGGTCGCCTCGGGCGCCAGGTTCATGTAGTCACCGCCGACACCGCGAAACTCCGGAAGAGCGTTGCGAAGCTCGTCGGAGTAGTCGCTCGAGCGCTTGGTGCTCTTGATGTCGACGAGCGGCGATCGACCGGTGATCGTGATGGTCTCTTCCAGTGAGCTCAGCGACATCTGTGCTTCGATCGATGTGGTGCGTTGCACGCCGACGTCGACATCTTCGCGCACGATGGTCGCGAACCCCTGGAGCGAGAACGTCATCGTGTAGGTGCCGCGCGGTAACAACGGGATGCGAAACGAGCCGTCACTGCCCGAGTACGCCGTCTGCGTGCCGATCAGTGAGGAGCTTGTCACTGTGACCATGACACCCGGCAACGCCACGCCGTCATCGTCGACCGCCCGACCCTGGATGACCCCGGTTGCCCTGACCTGGGCATTGGCAATGCCGGCTGTTCCGAGCACTACGGCCAGAACTACGAAAGCGGTGATGATGCGTTTCATCCGAAATCCTCCACTGATTGCGGGGGCCGGACCGGACTGCCGAGACACTTCTTAACGACCCGCTCGGCAACGGCTCTAACCACCGAAAGCTGCAAGTTCCCCATTTCCTGCAATCCAACTCGAATACCGCACGATTATTTACAACTCAGGAATGTATTACAAGGGCTTGAACCGATGAAAAAAGGCAACGAGACTCACATTAGGGCCCGCGCTTGTCGGCTTTTGGGCGGATTCATCATCATCTGCGCTTGAGACCGCGTTTGCGTGGGGTTGCGGCACTTCGAATATTGGTCAGGAAGTTACCGATATTCAGAACCTGATAGCCACCGGCTCAGCAGGCGCCCAAGGGCTCGCGTAACAGGGCCCAGACCGCGGGCCCGAGCGTCAGACCGCGGGCTTTTGCCTCGACCCAGGCTCGCCGCGCTTCATAAGTGCGTTCGGACTCGAACAGCGCCAGGACCCACTCGCGGTGCCAATCGGCCCCCGCGGCGCCCGACGCGCGTGCCGCGGCAAGCGTTTCGACGGCGCCCGGCGCGTCGCCGGTTTGACGCTGTATTGCTCCGAGGCCGAACAACGACCGAGCGTCGCCCGGTAGCGTCCGCAGGGCTGCTTCGTAGGCCTCGCGGGCTCTGTCCGGGTCGCGGTCGCGCAGGCGGAATTGATCACCGAGCTGGCGCTGCTCACGGGCGTCCGACAGAACCCGGAACCTGCGGAGCAATTCCTCACCGGCGCGATCTCCGCGGCGCAACAGCGCGTTGCCGAGCAGGTAGAGCGCCTCCGGGTAGTCCGGCTCATCGGCGATGACCCGGCGGGCCGCTTCCAGGGCCTCCTCGTCGCGACCTACTTCCAGCAGCAGCTCGGCGCGCAGTAGCGCCGCCTGGGCGAGCGAGCGGTCGCCCTCCGGCGCCGAGGCGCCGACCCGGGGTGCGCCCCGCAGATCCTTGAGGGAGGCTTCGATCTCGGCGAGCGCTTCGACGTACTTGCCCGCCTGAGCGATCAACTTCGCCCGCTGATAGCGGATCAGGCCGTGATCGGGATCCACGGCGAGCACGGCAGCGAGGGCCGCCATCGCCTCCTCGTGCGCATCGAGGTTGATGAGCTGCACCGCTACCGCGACCAGCGCGGGCACGTAGTCGGGTCTCACCTCGACGGCCCGGCGGTAGGCGGCAAGGGCTTCGTCGGCCTGCTCGTCTGCAACCAGTGCGGTTGCAAGCCGCATCCATACCAGCGGATCGCCCGGTGACGCTTCGACGAGCGCGTTGAACCAGCGAACGGCGTCCGACGATTCGCCCTGCTCGAGCGCCAACGCGCCGCTGCGCACCAGCGGCGCCGTCCAATCCGGGGCTGCCGCCGACAGCGCCGCAAAGCGTTGCCGCGCAGTATCCACCCGCCCGAGACGGTAGCAGAGCTCGGCGCGGTAGAAGTCGATCGGCGGATAGTCGGGGCGGGAGCTCGACGCCGCCTCCAGAGACGCGTGGGCCGCCTCGAGGTCGCCGGTTTCCAGCAGCGCCTGGCCGAGCAAGAAGTGAACGGCACCGGGCTCGTCGGCGCCCTCGAGCGCCGCCCGCAGATGCTCGGCCGCTGCCTCCGCGCGACCGGCGGTGGACAGCGCCCTGCCGAGCTGGAAGCGGGCCCGGGCGTCGGTGGGGTGCAGCGTGACGGCTTGCTGTAACTCGTCGATCGCCTCCGCAAGGCGACCGGCTGCCAGCAGCTCGACGCCGCGCTGGAGGTGCTGCTCGGCCTGCTGCTGCGGGGCGGCGGGCGAGGCCGTCGCCAGGGCCGCGACGATCGTTGCGGCGACGATTACGCCGCGGTGCCTGATTCTCACGGCTGCCGCCGCGCTACGACGCCACGTAGCTCATCGATGACCAGCCATCCGGCGGCGACGTTTTGCAGGCGCGTGACCTCACCGCCGGGCCAGTCGATCCGCACGGTGTCGGCGGTGCCGCCGGGAAGGTGAACCAGCAGGCGGGCGTCGTTGCTTCCCAAGTAACCGTCGCTGCCGCGCACCTCGAAGATCTGGCGGCTCTCCCCGGACTGCACGGTCACGACGGCGCCGTACCCGCTGCGGTTCGTGACCCGGCCAACCAGGCTGATGCGCAATGCGGGCGACGCGCTGCGGCCGGCGTTGCGCAGTAGCGTCGGCGCGTCGTTGATGTTGGTAACCAGCACGTCGTAGTCGAAGTCGTTGTCGAAGTCCGCAACCAACACGGCGCGCGACGACGCCCGTACGCCCATTCCCGGGCCCGCCTCGGCCCCGACCTCGCGAAACGTCGGTTCCCCGGTTGCCGCCAGGTCGTTGAGGTACAGCAAGTTGCGCTGACCCCAAGGCTCGAGACCCGCGGCGTCCAGCTGCGGATACACATGACCGTTGGCTACGAAGATGTCCTGGTCACCGTCGCCGTCGACGTCGAAAAACTGCGTGCCCCAGCCCATGTAGGGTCGGCTGTCGATCGCCAGCCCGTATCGTGCCGTGTCGTCGTCGAACAGGCAGCCGCCGAGGTTGGTGTACAAGGTGTTGTAGTCATGCTGAAAATTGGTCACGAACAGGTCGAAGTCACCGTCGGCGTCGTAGTCGGCGGCGGTCACGCCCATGCCGGCTTGTTCGCGGCCGTCGCCGCTGTAGCCGGCGCCGCTGAACAGCGACCAATCTTCGGGATTCCCGTCGGTGTCGTGCCGGTACAGCAAATTGATGGTCGAATCGGTCGCCACGTAGATGTCCGGCTGCGCGTCGGCGTCGCAATCGGTGGCCAGCACCGCTAACCCATAGGTCGCGCCGGCGTCGATCTCGACCCCCGGCCAGGGCTCGAAGCGCCCGTCTCCGAGGTTGTGATAGAAGACGTCGGCCGCGCCGGCGAGACCCTCCGGTCCGCAGTGCACGTCGATGCCCCGGTAGGCGCACGCGGCCTCGGCGAGCGCCGGTATCCTGGTGGCTCGGAAGTCGACGTAGTTGGCGACGTAAAGATCGATGTTGCCGTCGCCGTCCCAATCGGTAAAGACGGCGCTCGTACCCCAGCGCTCGTCCTCGGTGCCGGATAGCCAGCGAGAAAACGTGCCGTCGCCGTTGTTGCGATAGAGCGTGTTCGACCCGATCGCCGTGATGTACAGATCGGCGAAGCCGTCGTTGTCGACGTCGGCGACCGCCGCGCCATTGCCCCAGACGACGTCGCCCACACCCGCGGCAGCGGTCGCGTCGTCAAACATGTCGCCACGGTTGCGGTACAAGCGGTGTCCCGCCCCCTCGGGAAGACGCCGTTGGCCACGCTCATACGCGGCGGCGGCGGCCGGCGGATCGGCGGTGACATCGGGCAAGGCGTTGACCAGTAACAGGTCGATGCGGCCGTCGATGTCGTAGTCGATCCAGGCGCCGCCGGAGCCGCCCATCTCCATGATGTAGCTCTTCTCGGGTCCCCCATAGGTGTTGACGAAAGAGATCCCCGTTTCTCGGGTGACCGCAATCAACTGTGGCACCCCGGAGCCGCCCGCGGACTGGACCGCGTCGCTCGCCGCCAGTGTCTTGCCGGCGTCACCCGAGGGCAGCACCGCCGCGATGACGAGACCGGCAAGACACACCGCCATCCGCCGCCAAGGTCCTCGCCTCGTCAATTGACGCGTCGCTTCCGGCCTCGATATCATCGAAAACATTCCTCCTCCGCACCTGGTTCACTCCCATGAAGCGACGCCATTTGGCCACATTAGCCCGGATGTCTCAATGGGTCACGACGGCCCGAGCGCGATGGCGCGCGAGTACTGTCGCGGCGTTGTTCGGGTTCGCCTCGCTGACCCTGACGCCCGCCTGCGCCACCGGCCCGACGTCCCCTGAGTATGCCGGCGCCGACGTCGTGTTGATCTCGATCGACACGCTCCG
>SMVB01061191.1_pt1 | contig 12823 bp, 10 predicted proteins | sample 2456461 | NCBI WGS metagenome assembly SMVB01 (sample SAMN11095934, study PRJNA526329) | marine sediment metagenome | biome: Marine sediment; feature: Surficial sediment; material: Deep marine sediment; isolation source: Hadal surficial sediment | place: Pacific Ocean | collected 2014-05 | depth...
CGGTAGTACGCCGGTTGGTTGGATATGACCGGTTTGAAGGAAGGAAAGCTTGGGAGGCGCTGGCCGAGTTATATCGTGTGCTCAGGAAGTATGTTAACTTTTTCCAGCCATCATTGAAGCTGATTAAAAAAGAACGATGTGAGGCCAAAGTTTCAAAAAAATATGACAAGGCAAGAACACCGTATCAGCGTATTCTGTAGTGGTCTACTAAGTCCGGACACCGAGTTAAGGCTGTAAAATGCCATAACGAGGTGAACGATGACAACAGAAAAAAGAAAGAGAAGCAATTACACGGAAGATTTCAAGCGGGATGCCGTGGCGCTGGTAACGGAACAGGGCTACAAGATTTCAGAAGCGGCTCGAAGTCTGGATGTTGGGGCCAATCTGATTGGACACTGGCGCCGACAGTTTGAGGAAGAAGCCTCGGGTGTTCGCCTGAGCGGTGACGAACGCGAAGAGCTGAAGCGACTGCGTAAAGAGGTCCGCCAGCTGCGGATGGAGAAAGAGATTTTAAAAAAAGCCAGCCAGTTTTTCGCGAAGGAAATGAAGTGAAGCGCGTTTATTCGTGACCAGGCGAATGATTTTCCGGTGCGGCTGCTGTGCCGGCAGCTTGGCGTTCAGCGCAGCGTCTACTACGAGTGGAGAGCGCAACCCTGCAAGATCATTGCGCCCGAGGAACTGGTTTTAAGGCGGCGTATGAAGGAATTGTTTGCCGCCTCTCGAGGCAGTCTGGGCAGCCGCATGATGATGAAAAACCTGCGCCAGGAAGGCTTTGAGATTGGCCGTGACAAGACACGTCGCCTGATGAAGCGTCTGGGCCTGAAGGTCAAACTGAAGCGCAAATACAAAGTGACCACGGACAGCAAACACGATTTTCCGGTGGCGAAGAATGTATTAAATCGCGATTTTTCACCGGCGGCGCCGAACCATGCCTGGGGATCGGACATCACCTATCTCTGGACCCAGCAGGGCCGGATCTACCTGGCGGTGATCATTGACCTGTATTCTCGCCGCGTGGTCGGCTGGTCCATAGATCGGCGCATGAAAAAAGCCCTGGTCATTCGCGCTTTGATGATGGTGGTCAATTTGAGAAAGCCACCGCCCGGTCTGATCCATCATTCCGACAGAGGCAGCCAGTACGCCAGTCATGACTATCAGAAGCTACTGATACAGCACGGCATGATCTGCAGCATGAGTCGCAAAGGCAACTGTTGGGAGCGCGAAGCCTGCCCTTGGGGCATAATGCTCCGGTCGAACGTTTCTTCAGCAGCCTGAAACGAGAATGGACGGGTGACCGTTGGTATCGAACCCGGCAGGAAGCCATTGCTGATGTGCGCGAATATGTGGCGGTGTATTACAATTCGAAACGTCTGCACTCGACGCTCGGATATAAAACACCAATGAATTACGAGAAGGACCTTAACAAAGTGTCCGGAAATGGTTGACCACTACAGTATGCCTGGTCCAAGAGCGGCAATGCAGTCGCACCCTCTATTGTTGTCAGCAAAGATGATCTTGATGCGCACTCTGGTGACACACCGCCGGAACATACTCGCGTAAACCGGTATTATCATACCAACAAGAAGAAGAAAGGAGCCGTTCTACGAACCTGGCGAACACGAAAAGATCCTTTTGAAAACAGTTGGGATGAGATTCGGCTGCGATTAGAATTGATCCCGGAGATGACCGCCAAGGAAACGATTGGGTGGTTAATGAAAAAATATCATGACCAGTATAATGTTGGTCAGATTCGAACATTACAAAGAAGGTTCGCCGAATGGCGTCAAGAACAACTGAGCCAGGAAGCGAGATTACGAGCAATTATGTTCGATGAGAAATCTGACCTACCACCTTTAGCAGCTATTGCAGAAAACGTGACGGGTAATTTAGCTCCTGAACATGGTGAAGCAACACGGTTCTACTAGTTTGATTCCTAGATGAGGCAATACGAACCGGACAAAGTAATTGACGCGAGACACGGATCACACTGAATCAAGGATTCGATCGCGTTGGTAGGTGTAGATTACCTTGCGGATATCTTCGGGGTAATCGAACAAGGTGATCAGGTTCGGCCAGTGGCGTTGCCAACTCTGGCTGATGGTTGGATATTTCTGGTCCCAGATTTCGGCAAAGGACGCCGATTCCTATTCGGCCTCCTCGACGGTCAGCGAGCGGAAGATCTTTTTCAGGTCTGCGGCCACCCCCTGTCACTCTAAATTTTCCAGAAAAATACACGCGGCAGCTATCCTGACACAGGGGGCGGGTAGAGTATTAATCTGATATATTGTTGCTTGAAAATCTCCTGAATGACCAGGTCGTCGCCCGGAGCAACAGTCAGGTACACCGATGTGGGTACCTGGCGAGGCCCATAGGCGCTCCTCGAGAATGGCGCCGGGCTTCATTCACATGTCGAGTTACCCGGTTTGAGTCAAACGCCCCCAGCTATGAAGGAATACACATGCACCATTGTCTCCCATACTCATTGGGATCGGGAGTGGTATCTTCCATTTCAGGTCTTCCGCCTCCGGCTCGTAGAGTTGGTTGACACCGTCTTGGAGATGCTGGGGCGCGACCCTGATTTCCGAGCCTTCACACTCGACGGGCAGGCTATCCTCTTGGAGGACTACCTGGAGGTCCGACCAGAACGGGAAGATGAACTGCGCAGTTTCGTCCAGGCCGGCCGTCTGCTCATTGGGCCCTGGTACGTATTGCCCGATGAGTTCCTGGTGAGCGGGGAAGCGCTAATCCGAAACCTGATCCTCGGTCGGCGTATCTGCAGCCGGTTCGGTCCAGTCATGGATGTAGGATATACGCCAGACCCCTTCGGCCACATCAGCCAACTGCCACAAATTCTACGGGGCGTAGGTATTGACACCGCTGTATTCAAGCGCGGCCTATCAGAGGAACCAACTATTTTGGAGTGGGAAGCGCCCGACGGCAGTCGAGTGCTAACCATTTATCTCCGCGAAGGCTACGACAATTTTGCACACCTACCTGACGACGTGCGCGGTTTTCGCCGACTTCTTCAGCGGCAAATCGACGTGCAACGCCAGCACAGCCCCGTGCGCAGCCTGCTGATGATGAACGGCACAGACCATATGTTTCCACAGCCTTTCCTGCCACGGCTTATACGCGAGGCCGAGGAGGAGCTCGACAACGTCAAACTGCGCCACGGTACCTTGCCAGAATTCATATCCGATGTACGGGCAGAGGTGGATCTGGACCAACTGAAAGTGGTGCGCGGTGAGCTGCGCTCGTCGCAACGTCACCATCTGCTGCCCGGCGTCCTCTCCACGCGCATGTGGATCAAGCAACGAAATGCCCGATCACAGACACTCCTGGAAAGGCACGCAGAGCCCCTCGCCGGTCTTACGCGTCTATTGGGTGGAAATGATTACCGGGGACAGTTGCGAACCGCCTGGAGGCTGCTCCTGAAGAACCACGCGCACGATTCGATCTGTGGGTGCAGCATCGACCAGGTTCATGAGGAGATGCGCCCGCGGTTCGATGGGACCGACCAGATTGCGAACGAGATCGCGGTCCAGTGCCTAGATTTCTTGGCCCGGAGAATCGACACACGAGTGCAGGGACGAGGTGAAACCGTTGAGGCCGACCGCGTATTTGACGCCCGCATGCTTGGAGGGGGTCAAGAGGTTCTGGCCGTGGTGGTCTTCAATCCCGTCCCAGGCACCGCTACAGATGAAGTCAGCATAAACGTTCCCCCCCCACCAAGCGGCTGCGCTTATTGCCTTCGGGATGACACCGGCCAAGCCGTCCCCTATCGTTGGATTCACCTCCCCGAGGCGACCATTGAAACGTGGACACGATCACAATCTGAGATTGAGGCTCTTCTAACTGAGCTGGAGAAGGGCCACCTGCTAGGGCGCGCATTACGAGACCTCCACTTTCACCATCAGCTGACCTCGGAGCATGCCGATATGACGGTCGTGCTCACAGGTACAGGTAGCCCTGACATGACAGCACTGAATCGGTGGCTGGCGACCGTCAGGGCCAGGATTTCCACTGCGACGATAAATGAAATCGTCATCCGTGCATGCCTGGACAGCGATGCGTGTTTGACATTCGCCGCCAGCAGCGTGCCAGGCCCTGGTTATCGCACATTTTGGCTGGAGACGGTCGCGGCGAAAGGCTCCCCAAGCGTCTCTTTGGTGGAGCAGAGAGAAGGACGGAGCATTGAGAACGAATTCTTTCGGATCATCGCAGATTCTGACGGCAGCGTGACTCTGCATGACAAGCGCACCGGCGATGAATTTCACGGGCTTCATCGTTTTCTCGACAACGGTGACGCGGGGGACGAATACAACCACTGTCCCCCTGATCACGACCAGGTGATTCAGGAGCCAGCCCAAGCCCCCAAGATTGTTCTCTTGGAGGCTGGGCCGCTGGGGCAGGCTTTGCAGGTACAGCAGATTCTCCGACTGCCGACGAGGCTGAAGCCTGACCGGAGCGCTCGCAGTGAGGAGACGGTGGATTTGCCAATTCGGAGCCGAATCTGGCTCCGCCCCGGGGTACCTCGAGTTGACATCGAGACCATCGTGGACAACACCGCGCAGGATCACCGACTGCGAGTGTCCTTCCCGACCGGAATCCCGGTCGACCACGTGCTGGCTGAGGGTCAGTTCGACATCCTGGTTCGCAGACCATCGCATACAGGCGACGGAGGGAGGAAGCTAGCCGGCTGGGCGGAGCAGCCGGTGCCGACCCGACCCCAATGTGCTTACGTCGCCGCCCGAACTCCGGATGGCCACGGCCTGCTCATTGCTAATCGCGGATTGCCCGAGTACGAAGCGCGGGAGGATGGCGGGAGAACAACCTTGGTTCTCACCTTGCTACGTTGTGTTGGATGGCTCTCACGGGATGATTTCCCCTGCCGGAACGGTCAGGCTGGACCACAGCTAGCCACGCCCGGTGGACAGTGCATTGGCCAAGCGACCTTCCATTACAGTTTGATCCCGTTCAAAGAGCTCAAAGAGGCCGCCCGGGAGGCACATGTCTTCAACGCTGGATTTCGAGCAATTGCCGTGCCAGTGGCTGAGGGAGTGCTGGAATCAAGTCGTCCGATAGTGAAAATAGAGCCCGACTCGCTCCAGCTAACCGCTCTAAAGCCATCTGAAGATGGCTCGGGCGCGGTCCTGAGGATCTTCAACAGTGAGGATGAGCCTGTGCAAGCGCGTATCAGCTTTGCTGTGCCGGTGACGGCTGCGCAGCGAGTCAATTTGCTGGAGGAGTTCCAGGCCGACCTGACGGTGCACAGTAACGCGTCCCTTGATCTCAAGGTCCGCGGCAAAGAGATCGTATCAATCCGCGTCGAGTCCGGCCGATCGGTTTGAGGGAGTCCACACAGGCACATGAGCTATGCTCGAAAGTGGTGTACGGCTTAATTGAAAAAAGGCGGCGTATCTGGTTGAAATTGTTGTTAGTAAGCAACCCAAAGCAACCGAGGAGATACGCCACCATGAATAAGCATAACGTTGTCGAATTAGCAGGTCGAGAGAAGATCCACGACGGGCTGACGGATTTGATCCTTTAAGGGGCCTGCAAACTGATTGCACAGGGTGTGGAATTTGAGGTCAGTGAACTTCTTTCGACGTTGTCGGCGCGTCAGGATGAGGCAGGCCGTGCTGCGGTGGTCAGAAACGGTTATCAACCGGAGCGAGATATTCAGACTGGCATCGGACCGGTGACGGTACCGAAGATCCGCAGCCGTGACGCTGAACCAGTGAGCTTTCACTCGGCGCTGGTGCCGCCATATCTGCTTCAGGCGCGATACCGTGCTGGCGGCAGAGTTTGATACAGCGTATTATCGCCAACTACAAGAGTCAGCTATGGTGGCCTGACTCAAACAAATGAGTCTCCGGAATACCCGTGGCGGTTCACCCGCTCCAGCAGCTGTATCTTCCACTGCGTGATCTGATTGCGTGCACATCAAAAACTGTTGGGCCAGCCCAGCTCTCCGCGACCGTTTTGTCATCCTTTATAGCCGCCAATGCGACTTTTGCTTTGAATACCGGTGGGGTCTTCTTGGCATGATTGCATTTAACCCGCTCTCACTGACAGCATAAGATACTGTCGGATTCCACCTTAAGAACGCTAGCACGCCGTCCAATCAATGGGGTCCGCCTCTGGTTTTTTAAACATACCCCATTGAATCAAAAAGTCCCAGCAAAAGCCGGGACTTTGAGAAATATTTTTTCTTTCAAATTCATTCAACAATATTTGTGTGTCACAAAATTGATCAGAATGAATAAGAAATTGAAACTCTGAAGGCGCGTCCCAATATTGGGCGAGCCATAAAGAACTCCTCACCGGCTTGCGTACTTATAAGCTCACCAGACCGTGGATTACCCTCGGTCAACCCAATCTCGTTGCCAAGGTTTGTTCCCTTGACAAACAAGGTGAGTTCATCCGTAATATTAAATCGAATGCCTGCATTTATTTCGGAAAAGGCTGGCAATTCTACTGAATTTATGACATCAGCAAAACGGTCGCCCACATAACGCCATTCAATATTCGCCCACAAGCGACCGTCCATGAGATTAATCCCGGGCGCACCACTGATCATGACTTCTGGAATACGGACTGCCTGTTTTCCGTTAAATATTGAATCATCACCCGTAAAGTTATTGAATTCAGCATCTTGGAAAGTCCCGATTATATTAAAGTTGAACATTTCATTGGGCTGCCAAGTGCCTTCCAATTCGATGCCTAGAGTCTCCAGATTGGCGAATTTATCCACTCCATCAAGCGTATCCCTAAAGCCAACATTCTTAAAATCAGTATAGAACAGCGTTGCAAACAAGCTGACCGTGTTGGTGGACATCTTCACACCCGCTTCGAGCAGATCAATGTCTTGTGTGGGTTTTGTAGCTGCACTCAAGTCAAAGATATAAGCCCCACTTTGAGGCGTACGGAAAGTATTCGTGAAGCGCCCGAACACACTCATATCATCATTTATCATATAATTAGCGCCGATTGAAAATCCGACATCTTCATAATCGTGCTGATATGAGATGATATCAAATTTTTGAGTAACAGCATCGTCGGCGAACGTTGTCATGTCACCAAAACTGATCCTTGGGCCGCCGTTACCGCCGGAGGATTCTTGACCGGTCCCTTTAAGGGACGTATCCTCGTAACGCACACCCACATCAATCCGAAGTGAATCCGTCACCTGCCACTCGTCTGCGACATAGAACGCAAATGTGCGTGTATCTGTAAAGCCGTCCCGCGACCATAGACTAAATTGGGTAATGCCATCTTTTGTGATGGAACCGACCTGGTCGCCGTTGCCATCGAGTGCAACAATATCCAGTAATCTCGGTTGGCCACGCACTTCAAGAAGAATGAGATCCGTACTACGCGCATGGTCAAAATGAACACCCGCGTAATAAACACCAAGCGTGATGTCATGGGTCTGCTCGCCCATTTGGAACTGACGTGACAACTGCAGATCATTGATAAACTCGCGAAGTGGCGTTTGGACACTGGTGATCTGCGCCTCTACCACAAGGCCATTGCCATTGGCATTGGCCACATCGAAGATTGCATCAGGATCATTTGCATAACGGAATTCAACACTCGCCACATTGGCGAAAGCGGGATTAAAGGCGTTCCCGGTCTGCGCCAAAATCAGGGCACTATCCAACCGATCCTGTGCCGATTCCGGCGCGCCCCGTGAAAAGACAGCATCTCGCGTGACAGCGGAATCACGGAACCGCATTTTATTGGTCAAGGACCATTCATCGGTCAGAGCATATTCAAAATTAAGTGTGGTGGCATTCACTATGACATGAGTGCCATTATTCACATTCTTCGTCTCGAGTCCATCTGGCCTCTGGACGACCACTTGCGCCGTGTCCAAGCCCCCCATGGTGTCAAAATTGGGGTCAAAACCAGGAATCCCTACGATGTCACCATCACTGGCTTGCGTCAAAGGGATCGGCAGCAGGAATAAGGTTCTATCTTCGAGATGTTTGTAACCGATGTCCAGACGACCGCGTTCAAATGTCTTCGACAGGGTCATACGGAACTGGCCACCACTGTTGGCCGTAAAACCCGGTTCACGAACACCGTCATCCTCACGAAAAAAACCACCGAGAGCGATAAACAAATCATTGCCCAGCGGGCCGCTGTAGGTGCCGTCGATACGAAATAAACCGAAATCACCGGCTGTCAGTTTGACGAGGCTTTCAGCTGTGTCGGTTCCTTTTCTTGTGATGAAGTTGACGTACCCGCCCGGCGCGTTACTGGCAAAGATGGTGGACGGTCCGCCACGTACGACTTCGATTCTCCCAATCGTCTCGTCCAGACGGAAGGATTGGTCGGCGTTCAGCCACGAGGTGCCCGGATCATGCTGGATCGGCAGTCCGTCTTCAAAGAGAGCTATGGATTCGTAACCATCAGTCGGAATACCCCGGGCACGGACATTGTTATTCGCTTCACCGCCAGATGCTTCAACCCAAAAACCCGGAACGGCCTTCAGGATATCTGCCGTGCTCATGGGGGCCTTTTCGCGAATACTTTCTGCATCGATGGTCGTGATTGAATAACTCACTTCCAGTTTTCTCATCTCACCCGCACCAGCACGGCCGGTGACAACAATCTCGTCCATCAGGCGATCTTGATCGTCAGCTTCATCAGCATCTTCGGCGGCAAACGCTGGTGACACACCTGCAATTAATATGGCTGCCGCCACCGTTGAAAATAATTTGGATCTGTAAAAATTATGTCTTTTAGTCATGAAAACACCCCCCCCGATGGACATTATCTTTAACGATTTTTAAAGTAAATATCTATCAGGTTATCTTTATTCTTCACATGCACGTCCGTAAATCTTAACTTGACGGCAAAAGAAATGTTACAGTTTTGGAATGAAAATGTCAATTGTTGATAAAATAAAAATAAATTTTATTTAGTCGGTTCCGAAGAACCCGGATTTCAGGCGGTGCATAGTGAAGATAGTAATGGTTTGCACATAAAAACCTTCCGGATTTTGAGCCAAAAAATCCTCAGGTGGTTGAGGATTAGTCGCAAGTTCTGGCCGGCAGCATGTAAATCGGCATGTAAATTTGACCTGGGTTCGGCGCCGATTCCTCGTGTAAGTTATTGGTCCTTGGCGTCAATGTGGGTTAACCCAATCATTGCATCAATCTTGACAGGAATTGGGTCAAGCGGCTTGTTTCAGTGGCTTGCCGATGCGGCTCGAGCAAAACGTCCATCTTCATCTCAGGGTGCTTAAAGAATCGATACGCCGCCTTGGTCCTGGCCCGACTCTGGCAGGCCTGCGGGATCTGTGCCTGCGGGCGCCGGGCTGCGCTGAGCGCTGAGTTCCACGGCGCACAGCCGCTGGCGGGCCTGTTTGTGCAGGAGGATACACGAACACCCGTTTGACACTCGAGCCGCCAAGGTGTGAGCGGTCCTGCCGTCCCCGCCCTTGCGTGCGTCCTACCTCGATAAAGTTCGCCGCCCGGTAACAGGTCCCCGCAAAGCGCTGTTGCTCGATGAACGTCTCCACCAGCAGCGGCACTTTAAGCTGCGGCACGATCAAAAACCGGCTATTACATACCACCTGTTGCAGGTTCTGCTCGCGGACCCCAGCACTCCACCCGATCCAACAGTCCCGCGCCTTCACATTCCATGCACCTGCCGAAAAGGACAATTTGCCCAGCCACCCGTGCGCCGCGCTATGGATCAGATAACGCAACTGCGCGCCACACAACGGGCCCGCGCCCAAATAGTGATATCGATCCATCAGATTGTTCCACGCTTGCGACGCCTCACTGTCCGCACTGACGATGCGGATCAATTTCACCGGCTGAAGGTCCCTTAGCCGCCGCCGCATGACCGCCTCCGGCTGAATCTCCTCAACCGAACTGCGTGCCCTTCGTCGACCCCCAAATGGCTTCGCTTCCGGTAGCCGCAACGCGCCTGCCCTTTGCAGCTTCAATAGTGCTGTCCAGCAGTTGACCTCCTTCAGCCTGCCGTTCCGCGACCGCCACTCCAGTTTCTCACAAATGCGCCGCGACACCGCCGTGCGCGATAGACCGGGATGCTCATCAATCGTGTGTTGCATCCGCGCAATCATCGCCTCATCGATTTGCTGTCCACCAATTCTCATGGCCGGAGAATCTGCACAGTCACAAACCCCCGTGTTCAGCAAAAAGATGTGGGACACGCTAAAGGCAAAGCCGGGGGCTCCTTATTCTTACTGGCGGCGATGCCTAAGCAGCCAATCAGGTAACGGCTGCGAGCTACTTGAACGCGCAGATACAGTGTGTCGACCTACGGCCGAATCGCTTTCCCACTTCGATCCGACTTCGCTGCCGCGTTGGCAAGCAACAGAGCTTGATAGCCATCCCTCGCTGTTACCAGTGGTGCGCGATTATTGAGGATCGCATCGACGAAATCCTCCAGTTCCCTCCGATAGGCATCCGCGTAACGTTCTATAAAAAATTCGACAGGCTTGGCACGCATGACTCCGTCACACCCATGATGTGTTACGAGATCATTCAGTTCGTTCCCGGTTCTCAGCATGCCGTTCGACCCAAACACTTCGATCCGTTGGTCATACCCGTAAACCGACCGGCGACTGTTAGTGATCTGGCAGAATTTCCCGGTCTCGGTTTTCAAAACAACCGCGGCTGTATCAACATCCCCCGCAACCTCAATGGCGGAGTCAATGAGACAACTGCCGTTCGCGTAGACTTCAATCGGATCTTCGCCCAGCAGCCATCGAGCCATGTCGAAATCGTGAATCATCATGTCCCGATAAATACCGCCAGACTGTCTTATGTACTCCACGGGAGGCGGCGCCGGGTCGCGACTGATGATGATCACGGTTTCTACCTCACCGATCTGTCCCGTCGTAATCGCTTCATGTATGGTCTGGAAATTCCGATCGAATCGTCGATTGAATCCCAGTGCGAACGGAAGCTTGGATCGCTGCACCAGGTCAACACATTCCTCCGCACGACACAAATCAAGATCAAGTGGCTTTTCACAAAATATCGCCTTGTCAGCCCTAACCGACGCTTTTATGAGATCCGCGTGTGTGGCGGTAGCACTGGCAATCAAAACTGCATCGATAGACGAATCCGCAAGGGCGGTAGCCACATCGGCGGTGGCAGCTCCATACTTCTCCGCCAAGCGGAACGCCGCCGCAGCATCAATATCAACAACGTATTTCAGAGTCGTCCGAGGGTTGGCGTTGATGTTATCCGCATGAACGGAACCAATTCGACCCGCGCCGAATAGACAGAATGCAATCATTGTAAATTCTCCATCGTTCTCAACTATCGTGTTAAGCCATGGTGGACATAACAAAACCCGCACCAATTCGCTCGTCATCCAGCCATCGTGTGGTAATCGTCTTCAAGCTTGGTATAAAAGCGGACTCCCTCCGGGCCGTGAATGGGGACGTAGCGTCTGCTCACCCGCAATAGCCGCTTCACGCCAATGGCTGATCTGTTCAAGGTACAGACATTTCTGGCGGCAATACTCCGCCAACTCTTCCTCATTCAGCCCGGCTGTCTCAATCACCACAGCAAGCTTGTTCTCACCGTTCCAGCTTTCTGGATTGGATGGATCGGCAGGCACCGCATTCCCTTGTTCTCGAAATCGATTCCGCCAATTATAAAGTGCCTGCTCCGAAACCGCAGTCTCCCGGCTCACCTGAGCTACCGACTGCACTTTCGGCGCCATCATCATTTGCACTGCTCGCTCTCTAAATCCTTCACTGTACTGTGCCCTTTGCCGGCTCAGGGGCCTGGCCATCGAGCGGCCCAACCAGGTGTGGGCGAGCGACATCTGCTATCTGTCGATGGCGCGGGGATTTGCCTATCTGGTGGCGATCATCGATTGGTTCAGCCGCAAGGTGCTGGCCTGACGACTGTCGAATACCCTGGATAGTGATTTCTGTGTTGAGGCGTCGGCGGAAGCCTTGCAGCGCTGCGGCACGCCGAAGATCTTCAACACTGATCAGGGTGCGCAGTTCACGAGTGAGACCTTCACCGGTATGCTTCGGCAGGCCGGGGTGGTGATCAGCATGGACGGCAAGGGCCGGTGGATCAACAACGTATTCGTGGAACAGCTGTGGCGCAGAGTGAAGTATGAGGACGTCTATCTGAAGGCCTACGAATCGTTGCCGCAGCTTGGCGTGGAGCTCGGCGAGTATTTCCATTTTTTCAATCTCGAGCGCCGGCATCAGAGTTTGAATCGGCACACGCCGCATCAGGTCTACCGCGGCGAATGGGTATGGCAGAAGGCACCTTGATCAACAGGCGATGCCGAACTCATACAGCCACCGGGGAGCCGATCATAGCCTCTGGACGTGGTAGCCCCGGGTATGGGTCGAGGTGAGATCGTCGATCCTGCGGCATCTGAGAGGTCAGGTTTTTGGTCTCTGGCGAAAATGATGGCTCGGGGGGCCATCGTGGAGCGATCCGCGCGCCAAAGGCTGGATAGGCAGGACAGTTTAAGGGCGAAGCAGAATACACTTAAGGCCCGGTCCGAAAATCTTAGCGTTACCCATAATCTGTCTGCTGGACACCGGGGCGTGCACGAAAATGAATGACTGCAATCGATGGTCCGACATTTTCCGTGACCTCACCCTTAAGCAGATGTGGCCCGCCACAGGCAAATTCAACAATCTCAATACCCCGAGTGACTTCACCGCTTGCGTCATCAAGCGTCTTGCCATGTTCTTGAGAGATTACTGCCGCCAGTTTGTCCGAATTTTGCTCAAGCAAAACTCTGAATTTCTGCAGTACGTGGGATCTTCGTAACGGTGTAGTCGACGCCCAAC
>SMVB01003965.1_pt1 | contig 12819 bp, 12 predicted proteins | sample 2456461 | NCBI WGS metagenome assembly SMVB01 (sample SAMN11095934, study PRJNA526329) | marine sediment metagenome | biome: Marine sediment; feature: Surficial sediment; material: Deep marine sediment; isolation source: Hadal surficial sediment | place: Pacific Ocean | collected 2014-05 | depth...
GACGCCCACCAACAGCACTCTGCTGCCAAGACCTGCCTCCTCCAGCAGTTCCTGGGGCAGCCGGATCCGTCCGGCGCTGTCGATGTCGAGACGCTGCGTCTCCGGAAACGTCAGTTCGTCGAAATCCATCTGTTCCACGGCGGGGGTCAGCGTCGGCTCGATCTCGCCGGCGATGTCCTCGAAGGTCCGCTCCGGCCACAGCCAGAGAACCCCGTTGGCCCCCCAGATGATGTACAAGGAATTGCCGACCCGGGCCTGCTCCAGCATCGCCCGCGTCTTGGCCGGGATGGCCAGCCGCTGTTTCGAATCGACTGAAAGCTCGGGTTTCCCAGTAAAAAGCACGCATCCCTGCCTCGGTTGGACCGACGCGGAAGTTAACCCACTTTCACCCACATTGCAACACTCTTTACCATTATTCGACACCAAAGATTTGAAAAGCCTCGATGGCCCGGCCTAAGCCCTATGGGGTCCGGACGCTTGAGCATGCCCGGTTATGCCCGCGTCGGGCTCGGCCGATCTGACCAATGGTGGCTCCAGCCACCGTTGTGCCATGGAAAGCCCGCTCGCACAGGCCATCGGGCAGATCCCCAGCGGTCTGTTCATCCTCACCGCCGCCTACAACGGCTCGCGGAGCGGTGTGCTCGTGGAATGGGTGCAACAGTGCGCGACCGAGCCGCCACTGGTGATGGCGGCCGTGTCCGCGGCAATGCCGGTCGTGCCGTTGATCCGGGACAGTCGAAGCTTTGCGCTGTGCCAGGTCAGCGCCGAGGACCGCCTGCTGGCGCGCCTGTTCGACCACACCATCGTGGACCGCGAAGATCCGTTCCTGTCGCTGCCGGTCACGGTCTCACCGAACGGCGCGCCGATCCTGCAGCACGCCCTGAGCTGGCTCGATTGCGAGGTCATCCGTCACATGGATCTCGAGAGCGACTACGGCCTGTATGTCGGACGCGTCCACAACGGCGGAATGCTCAACGGCGGCAAGCCGGCAATCCGCGTGGGCTAGGGAAGAAGATAAAAGGACCCTGGGTCCTTTTATCTTCTTCCAAGCAGTTCGGCGACGTGGCGTTTGATCTTGCGGTCGAAGACGTCCGTGGCGAAACGCTCGGCGTTACGGCGGCATGCCGCCGGATCGATCCGCTTGTCGTCGAGGATGCGGAGTCCGTCGCAGAGCCCGTCGACACCCGGGTCGTTGAAGAACACGCCTGTCTCATCGGTCACCGAGTCCAACGCTCCGCCTGCCTCGAGCGCGACGACCGGGCACCCGCACGCCTGGGCCTCGACGGCCGTGATCCCGAAGTCCTCGACCTGCGGATAGATCAGCGCCCGCGCCCGGCGGTAGAGGTCCCGCAACGCCGGGCCCTCCACGCGTCCGAGCATCTCGACCGTCGGGCCCGCGATCGATTGCAGGGCGGCTCGTTGCGTGCCGTCGCCGGCCACCCTGAGCCTGGTTCCGGTCCGGTTGGCCGCCTTGATGGCGACATCGGTGCGCTTGTAGGGCTCCAGCGCCGACACGACCAGCAGCCAGTCCTCGCGTTGGATCCCGGGGTCGGGCGTGAAATAGTCGGTGGCCACCGGCGGGTGGACCACGTCCGCGTCGCGGTCGAAGCACCGCCGGATCTCGTCGGCGATATACCGGCTGTTTGCGAGGAACCGCGTGACACGCGTCGCGGTCCGGCGATCCCAGCGGCGGAACCGTTTTCCCACCGCGCGAAGGCCGAACAACCGCATGCGCCCGCCGGTGGTCCCGGCCGACGACCCGTAGGCCTCGGACTGCGCCCAGAGGTATCGTGCCGGCGCATGGCAGTAGCACAGGTGCGGCGTTCCATCCGGCGGAATGATGGACTTCATGACGGCGGAGCTCGTCGAGATCAGCAAGTCGCACGGCTCGACACGCAGACGCTCGACCGCCCAGGGAAACATGGGCAGGTAGTGACGCCGCAGCCGGCCGCGCGCACCCGGGAATCGTTGCAGGGGCGACGTCACGACCCGGCACGCCGAGATCGCCTCCGAGATCGACACCCCGTTGTCCACGAGCGTGTAGAGGTCCGTCGGCCCGAACAACCCCGCCAGCCTGTCGAGAACCAGTTCGCCCCCGCGTTTGCCCACGAGCCAGTCGTGCGCCAGCGCGATCCTGCGTTTTTTGAGTTCGCCTATCATCCGCCGATGCCGAAGTCCGAGACCGCTCCGAAACGCACCACCGCCGCGGCCACGCCGTCCAACCGGCTCGGCCTCGACTACGAGGCCGAAGCAGCAGGCTTCCCGGCCCCCACGGACGGGATCATAGACGTTCACACGCACATCAACGGCGCCGAGGCCGCCCGGCTGTACAAGCGTGTCGCCGACCTCTACGGGGTCCGGATGACCTACTCGATGACGTCTCTCGAGCAGGTCGAGACCGTCCGCGACGTGCTCGGGGATCGGATCCGTTTCATCGCCGTCCCGAATTACACGGGCAAGGACCGCAAGTACCACCACGGCCGTGGATACATCGAGCGGATCCGGAAGTTCCACGCCCTGGGGGCGCGGATCGTCAAGTTCTGGGCGGCTCCACGCGGCCTCGACTACGCCCGCGAGGTCGGCGAGCCGGACCTGCTGCGGATCGACGCACCCTTGCGGATCCAGGCGATGGAGCTGGCGTCGGAGCTGGGCATGTCATTCATGGTCCACGTGTCGGACCCGGACACGTGGTTCGCCGGGAAATACGCCGACGCGTCGTTCTACGGCACGAAGGCCCAGCAGTACCCACCGCTGGAGAAGTTGCTGGATCGGTTCGAGGGACCGTGGATCGCGGCGCACATGGGGGGATGGCCGGAGGACCTGGTGTTCCTGGCGGGCCTCCTGGAACGGCACGACAACCTGTACCTCGACACGAGCGCCGCGAAGTGGATGGTCCGCGAGATCAGTCGGCATCCACGTGACGAGTTGATCGGTTTTCTCGAGCGCTTCCGCGGGCGCATCCTGTTCGGATCGGACATCCTGACGTCCGACGAGCACCTCCGCGCCGGGGACGGCACGGAGATGGAGGCCAAGGCGAACTCGCGTGAGCAGGCGTTCGACCTCTACGCCAGCCGTTACTGGGCGCTGCGGACGATGTGGGAGACCGACTACCACGGCCCCTCCCCCATCGCCGACCCCGACCTTGCGATGGTCGACCCCGACCGCTACACCGAGATGGACGCCCCGGACATCGCGGGCATGCAGGTTCCGCCGGAATTGCTGCGCAGCCTGTACCACGACGCGGCACACGATCTGCTCGATCAGTGATCACCGGTTGTGCCATGCTTCGCATCCGCCTGCGGCGGACCCCGGCCGGGAGAAGCGTGGGCTGCAACGTCCGTCGCATGCCTCGTGACGGTGACGACGTCGGGAATGTGTTGATCCTGTCGAATTCCCCGTCTGCCGGCAATCCCTTCCCACGCCGCCGCGATCCGATCCGCAAACCTCTCGGGCGCGAACCGTTGCGTCACAAGGACCTTTCCCGCCGCGCCGATACGCCGCGCACGCGCGGCATCGTCGAACAGATCGAGCAGGCGGGCGGCGGTCCGGTTCGAGTCGCCCGTGTCGGTGACGAGCCCGGTGGATCCCTCCTCGAGCCAGTCGCCGGCGTAGCGATGCTCGGCGATCACGGGAACACCGGCGGCCATCGCCCACAGCAACGGCCCCGGGAGTTCGGGCGACCGGTTGTCGTCGCGTCGCGGCGCGCGATGCAGCGTGCATGCCGCATCGAGTCCCGCGGCGACACGCCACGGTTCGGCGACGCGATCGTCGACGACGATCAGGTCGGCCAGCCCGGCCCTCAGCAGCATCACGTGCTTCGACGGGGCCGCCGCCCGGTGTTCGATGACGATCCGGAAGTCCTTGCCGGTGAGCGCAGCGCGGGCCGCCGCGAGCAGCGCGTGCGCGCCGTCGGCCGTCGGGCCGGGTTCACCGAAGTACGCGACCACGAACGTCGTCTCGTCGGCACCCCACGACTCGCGGAGCAGCCGGCGCTGCTCCATTGCGACCGACGCGGGGTCCACGGCCGGCGGCAACACGGTTACCAGGTCGCGGGGGTACGCCGATCCAAGCAACCGGTCACGCGTGGCGGTCGTCGCCGCCAGCACGGGCACGCCGCGTCCGGCGATCAGACGAAGGTCGCGCCCGCTGGTCCGTGATCCCGCCGCGGCGCTCGCCAGGACCGGGTGTTTGGGCTTCATGCGGACCACGGACGCCGCCGCGCTGAGCGTCCACCCATGGATGAGATCGTATCGCCCGCCGTGCCGTTCACGATGCAGCAGCACGCGTCGGATCGCCGCGCGCGCGAGGCCCGGTCGGTTGAGAGCAGCGCGGATCCGTCCCAACGGCTTCAGGCCGCATCGGCGGGCGAGGGCGAGGTGATCGGTCGTGCCGACGATCAGTACGTCGTGACGACCGCCCACACGCGTCAACGTCTCGGCCAGGAGTTTGAGCGTGCACGGGCCTCCGCCTGGGGCGGCGGGGTCGATCAGGTGCAGGATTCTCACTGGGGCGTCAACCTGCTTCCAAGTTCGTCCGGGATGTGCCTGTAGAACAGCTTTGTGACCCTGTCCGCGATCGCCTCGGCAAGTATTTCCTCGATCTGACGGCGGCCCGCCGAAGTGCGGTACAGTTCCGGGCTCACCGGAGCGCCCTGCACGATGATTTCCTGCCAGGCGTTGTCGGCGCCGGGCGCCGGGAACAGGCGGGTCTTGTTGACGGTGTCGATGACCTTGAGCCGGCACGCCGCCGACGGGCGGGGCGTGATGTTGTCCGGCGAGCCGCGGTAGCTGAGCATCTCGATGTAGATAAGCTGCTCGGCGCCGAGCGTTTCGCCGATCGCGCCCATCGACATCAGCTTGCCCTCGCGGTCCTGATTGCGTGACAGCGCCATCGCGTCGCGCGGGCTGATGGTCATCGTCACGAGTTTTCGCGACATGAGTTGCTTGGTGATGTCGTCGGCGACCGCGCGCCGGACTCGCGACGAGTTGATCGGTATCGCGTTGTTCCGATCGTCGACGAACACGACCGTCGGCCTGTTGGCGAGTTCGTATCTCGCCGGCACCTTCGGCTGACCCTTGATCATGTACACGGCCGGCGCAAGGATGTTGCAGGCACTCAAGCAGCCGGCGACCGAGACGGCGATCACCATTGCCCAGACTCCCGTTGCGCGATCAACCGTCATAGCGGCCTTCCTTGACTCGGCCCTCGTAATACTTGGGGTGCTTCGGTTCGAGGTGCGTGAAGAACAGCCACGATGTCTCGCGTGTAAAAAGCGTCCACAACGCCGTCTGCACGCCTCCGGCCGTCGCATTCTCGCGTGTGATACCGGTCATGTCCGGGAAGGCGACGGAGATGTTGAACCTGTCCACGTAGTTGTCCGGATCGTACCCGTCACGCTCGATGATACCGACGTTGGCGGAACAGACGCCGTCCCACAGCCACTGGTTGCCGGGCGGATGCAGACGGTACTCGTAGATGTCGACGTGCACGACACGGTCCACGTTGAGACGCTGGGCGATCTCGCCGAACTGCATGGCGTTCCACTGCGGCGTGCGGAACTGCCATTGACTGACGCGGGCCGGCGCGAGCACCCTGATACCGGGTACGTTGGCCTGGACACGCCGGGCGATGTTGGTCGAGAGCGTGATTGCGATGTCGGGGTACTCGTAGAGCGTCGCGAGGTCGACGTCGACGATGACCGCCACCGTCTTGTTCTCCAGCCCCGAATAGACCGGCTGCACCTCTATTTCCTTCTGGTACTCGGCGTTCTGCGCCATGCCGCCGACGAGCTTGCCGATCGCACAGCCGCCGAGTACGAACACGCCTGCCGACAGCAGCACAACCAGGACGGGTGGACGACTCATCCGAGCACCTCTTTGTATGCAACGATCTTGTAGACCCACGCCGCGACGAACGCCGTTCCGAACAGCCACGCGGCGCGTCGGTTGCAGAGTCGTCCGAACAACCCCGCGACCCGGGAGCCGGTCGCCGCCGTGTAGGTGCCCACCAGCAGCGCGATCGCGGTCGCCACCGCGAGCATCGCCCCCATCGGCTGCGCGACGAACGAGCCGACGAGGTTTCCGTCGGCGGCGTGTGCGAAGGCGGTGGTCATGCCGCAGGTCGGGCAGGGCAGGTCCATCACAAGGATCCAACCGCACGGCGGCAGGTTGAGCTGCGAGTGCGTGCCCAGCCCCTGGGGCGAGGCGTCGAGCCAGGCCGCGACGCCCAGGAGGGCCGCGGCGGCCACGGCGACACCGGCGCCGACCAGGCGACGCATCGCCGTCGTCGATGACTCGATCGGCGGGTGGAGTGTTTGGACGATCGTTTGGGTCATATTCACTACGGTACCCCGGCGGTCGGAAGCGGGCAAAGAAAACACGGATCAGCGGCCGGACGGCTCCGGCTCGATGGAATACAGGAACCACCGGCGTCTGGAGGCCCTCCGGGAGGCCCCACGCGGCGCCTGTCGCAGGACGTAAAGCGTGGCCAGCTGCCCGCTGTCGAGCCGGACCACGAACACCTGCCGGCGGAGGTAAACCTCGCCACGAGGATCGGCCGTGGACTGCTTGCCGTGCTCGAGACATTCGATGATCCGGTACCGGCGGTTCCGCCATTCGAACACCCCCGGCAGCGACGCCAGGCCCGCGGCCATCGGACCGGCCGAGAACGTGCCTGGCTCCGGTGTGATCGGCTCGGAAACGAACTGCTGCTCGTCGGTGCTCACGCGTTGCCTCCGGTCTCCGATACGCTGTACCGGGTGCAGTGGATCGACGGACATCTCGATCTTGCGTACCTGCAACTGCTGGGGCGCGACCTGACGGCCCCGTGCCCCGATCCGGACGACGGCTGCGTCAGCCTCCCGGAGCTTCGCGACGCCCGCGTCGAGCTCGTCTTCGCCACGATCTTCACCGAGCCGGCGAGCGACGAGTCGCACCCCCGGTCGGCCTACGGCGGCATCGATGATCTCGACGGCGCCGAGGCCGCGGGCCGTCGGCAGTTGGAAGTCTACCGGCAGCTCGAAGCCCAAGGCGAGCTTCGCTTCGTTCGCAGTCGTGCCGATCTCGACACGCCCGGCGGCGCAGGGCCCGGCATCGTCCTGCTGATGGAGGGCGCGGATCCGATCCGGGACCCGGACCAGGTGCCGAGGTGGTTCGACGACGGACTGCGGATGGTCGGGCTGACCTGGGCGATGGGGACCCGCTACGCCGGCGGCAATCACCGGCTCGGCCCGCTGACCGGCCTGGGGATCGACCTGGTCGGCGCAATGGACGACTGCGGCATCGTCCACGACGCGTCACACCTCTCCGACGAAGCCTTCGACGGGTTGATGCAGGTCGCGCGGGGACCGATCGTCGCGACACACTCCAACTGCCGCGCGCTGGCGGGCGACAGCCAGCGTCACCTGCGTGACGACCAGGTCCGGGCGATCGCGGCACGCGACGGCGTCATCGGTCTCAACCTGTTCTCGAAGTTCCTCGTCCCGTCGGGGCGGGCGACGATCGACGACTGTGTCGCTCACGTCCAGCGTGTCGCAGAACTCATGGGTCACCGCCGCGGCGTTGCCCTCGGTTCGGACATGGACGGCGGGTTCGGCCCCAACCGCCTCCCGGAGCATCTCGACCATCCAGGGAAGCTCGACGCGCTGACCGACGCGCTGGCGGGGGCAGGCTGGTCGGATGACGACGTCGAGGGCTTCGCGCACGGCAACTGGAGGCGGTTCCTGGAACGCACGTTGCCGTAGAAAAAAGAGCTCTGAGCTCTTTTTCCTCTGCGGAAAAAGAGCTCAGAGCTCTTTTTTCTACCTGACGTCGGCGTTCAGCGGCGCGTGGTACCACCCTCGGCGGCCGTCGACGTCCACCGGCGCGAGCACGTGCAGACGCAGGTAACCGCCGTGCAGGTCCGCCACGGATGCGGGGCGGGCGGTGAACACGTGGAGCACCGGGCTTGCCGCCGGATCTATCCAGCGATCGGGGAACGCCTTGCCGAGGAGTTCCGCGTGCGCGACGGCCCACGCGGCCACGACGTGCAGTCCGCGCATGTCAGCCTCATGAGCGAGCACGTGCAACCGCCCCGCCGGGTCGACGGCGATCTCCAGACGTTCGTGCCCCGGGCTCCGCGTGTCGAGCGGCAGCACGTCGTCAACCCAGCCGGCCAGCGGCGCGGGGGCGCCGTCCTCGTCCGGCTCGCGCGTGCCCGCCGGCGGTTTCGGCTCGAGCTCGATCCGCGGCTTCGGCGGGAGCTTGACGGGCGGCGCGGCGGCTTCGGCGGGAGCCGGTTCGGGTTCTTCGCGCGGCGTTACTTCGGCGACCTCGGGCGACGACGGCAGTGCCGCTCGCACCCATGACAGCAGCTCTGCCAGCGACGGGTACGGCTCGGCCGGGAACGTCACGCGACCGGACGATCCGATCGCCGCTTCCACGCGTGGCACGCATGCCGCGAGCGCGAGGTCGTAGCTCAGGAATGATGCGGTCGTGCGACGCAGGTGTTCATGGAACCGCCCGGCGATCTCACGGTCGGCGCCGAGGACCGCCACGCCCAGTGTCGGGAACGTCGTGCAATGCTTCGCCGCCTCCGAAAGCAGCTTGATCTCCTGGTACGCCTTGACGATCGCGCTGTCGTTGACGCTCGTGAGGATGGTGATCCGGTCCGTCTGCGTCTCGACCATCTGGTCGGGCGTCACGTCGTTCGCCGGTCGAACGATCCAGGTGCTGACATACCGGCCGAGATCGGCGATTGCGCCGGCGAGCGTGGGCCACGTACGCGAGGCGACCTCCGGGGGTGCCCGGAGCAGCTGGATCGACGGTTGCTGCTCGTCCAGGCGAACCAGCGCGGTCGGGCCGAACTCACGCGCCACGGCGCCGGCATAGGGAATCAGCCAAAGCGAGGCCCGCACGGACAGGCTGCCCACGACGATGAGCTCGATCGCCGGGACCGCGGCCGGCGACGGCGACGGTGCCACATCGGGTCCGGTGACGAACAGCGCCGCCAACTCCTCGAACGGATCGATGCGATCGGTCATGAAGCGTCCTGCGTGCTCGGCACGACAACAACGCTGTTGAGCTCGCCGTAGTCGTTGACCTGCTTGTACTGGTTGTGGGGGTCGGCCACCCAGTGGCCGTCGATGACCAAGCGGTAACGATACCGGCCCGGCGGCATCTCGATCATGGCCTCGTGCGCTCCGAGCTGCTCGTCGTAGGTGAGCGGCGTCGAGGTCGCCGACCAATGGTTGAAGTCACCGGCGACGAACACGTGCTTCATCGCCTCGGCGGGGTGCGCGAAACGCACGCCACCCGGCATGGCGACGGCACCGAAGACCGGCGGCATCGGCGTGGACGGCGCCGGGGCCGGGGCCGGCTCGTCGTGCTCTTCGCGGTCCGTCAACCGATGGCCGATACGCCCCTGCAGGCCACGAACGCGGCGGGCAAGTTCCTCCGCCCGCCCCAACCCCGTCGAACCGCTCAACGCCAGGCCCTGCACCGCCTCGCCCGACCGGGTCAGCGCCATCTCGCCCGATCCGCCGCGGCCACCGGTACCCTGGACAACCTCGATCTGCACACCGGGGTGCGGCGGGTGGTCTTCGAGCCAGTCCGCGAGCTTCTCCAGATCGTCACGGGCGCGAGACTGCGGCGCGTACTCGACCACCGGCTGACCGAAGCTCGTCGCCTCGCGGACGACCTCGTCCTCGTGCAGGACCACCGGTATGACCTGGCCGGCGAACTGGCGGCGCAACGCCGCAAGGATGTCGGTCGCGAGCGCCGAGTCTTCGTCGTACAGCGTCGGCACGAGGTGGCACGCGATCGGTCGGCCGATCCGTTCGACGAGCTGCCGGATGGTCCGCCACTGCTTCTCCGCGCCCCTGAGCGAGAAGAACCCGGTCTCGACCGGAATGAGTGCTTCGCGCGCGGCGCGCAACGCGTTGAACGTAAGCAGGCCGATCGTCGGCGGGCAGTCGATCAGGCACCGGTCGTAGCGGTCGTCCAACCGGGCCAGCAGCACCGCCAGGCGGCGGTCGCGGTCCGGCAACTCGTGCAGACCGCCTCCGGGTGCCTCCAGCGCGGCGAGCCGCATCGTGCTGGGCAACAGGTCGAGGTTGCCGGCCACCTCCCACACCATCGACGCGACGTCGAGGTCCTCGGAATCCGCGTTCAACAGGGCATCGCTGACGCTCGGCTTGATCTGCTCATCGGGAACGCCGAGTCCGATCGCACAGTGCGACTGGGGATCCATGTCGACCAGCAACGTCCTGAGACCTCTGTGCGCAAAGACCGCCGCCAAGTTTATTGCGGTGGTGGTCTTACCGCATCCCCCCTTTTGATTGACGATCGCGATGGTCCGCACGGCAGCGCCACTCCGCAGTCTGTGCGCGCGACACCCATGAGAGCATCCCGTGGGGCCGCAGTTTTTTATCGGAACAAGGGGGGGGCGAACCGGTAATTTTCGCCTGCCGATATACTCTGCCCATCGTGTCCCGAGACCAGGCAGACCACGCACCCCGGCCCCGCAAGTCCAGCGGCCGGCTGCTGTTGACCATCGGCGTCATCGTCGCGGTCATCGGCGGCGGGATCTGGGTCTGGGAAGAGGTCCTCGAGGACCGGCTCATCGCGAAGCGGTTTGGTGTGGTCGTACCCGGCTCGATCTACCGCAGCGGCCAGCTCTCCCCGACCATGGTCCGCAAGACCCTCGCCAAGCACGACATCGATCTGGTCGTGCACCTCGGCGTCCACGACCCCCTGAACAAGGCCCATGTCGCCGAACAGGCGGCGGTCGAAGCGCTCGGCATCGAGCGACGCCTGTTCCCCCTGCGAGGCGATGGCACGGGCGACATCGACAACTACGCGCAGGCGATCGCGGCGATCGTCGAGGCACGGGATGCCGGCCGGCAAGTGCTCGTGCACTGCGCGGCCGGCAGCTATCGCACGGGCGGCGTCATCGCGTCGTACCGGATGCTCATCGAGGGCATGGCCCCCGAAGAAGCGTGGGCGGAGATGGAGCGGTACAGCTGGAACTCCGACATCCCCATCCTGCCGGAGTACCTCAACAGCCACATGGCCGAATTGACCGAGAAGCTGCTGCAGTTGGGCGTCATCGACAGCGTGCCGGACCCGCTGCCCGTCCTCGGGCCCGGCTGAGGGGCTCTAGGTCCTGTCTGACCCGGCGCCCACGCTGACCCATGCGGCGTTGACAACCTCTTCTGGAACGTCATCGCGGATCGACGCCACGCCGAGGCCCTCCGGAATGATCAGCCGCGTCTTGGTCCCGACGGCCTTCTTGTCGAACTGCATCGCGTGCGTCAACCCGCCGATGGGCACCGGTTCGGGCAACGCCACCGGCAGGCCGATCGTCTCCAGGACCGTGGTCACACGCCCGCGGTCCGCTTCGTTCATGCGGCCGGTGCGCACGCCGCACTCCATCGCCGCCGCAAGACCGATCGAGACCGCCTCGCCATGACGCAGTCCGAGGTGCTGGTGCGCCTCGATCGCGTGTGCGAACGTGTGGCCAAGATTCAGCAGCGCCCGCCGCCCGGTCTCGCGCTCGTCCTCGCACACGATGGCGACCTTGATCCGGACGCAGCGGTCGATGAGCTCGATCAGCGTCGCGGTGTCGAGTTCCAGGATCGCGGAGACCCGATCGGAAAGGAAGTCCAGCAGCGTCGGGTCGGCGATGATCGCCGCCTTGACGCACTCGGCGAGACCGCAGCGGAGGTCACGCTTGCCGAGCGTGCCGAGGACCGCCGGATCGACCAACACGGCCTTCGGCTGCCAGAACGCGCCGATGAGGTTCTTGCCGAGCCCGCCGCCGGGCAGCTCGAAATTGACGCCGGTCTTGCCGCCGATCGACGCATCGACCATGGCCAGCAGCGTCGTGGGCACGTGGACCAGCGGAAGCCCGCGCTGGTAGGTCGCTGCGGCGAAGCCGGCCGTGTCGCCCACGATCCCCCCGCCCATCGCCACGACCGGGCTGCCACGCGTCGGTCGGACCGCGCCGCCAAGCATCTGCTCGTACATGCGATGGACCGTCGCAAGGGTCTTGCGCGACTCGTCGGCGGCCAGCGTGATGACCGTCGTGGTGAATCCCGCGTCCTGCAACGACCGGTTCGCCGCCGCGCCGTGCGTCGTCTCGATCTGTTCGTCGACGGCGAGCACCGCGACCGGGCGATCGGCCACGCCCGCGACCAGTTCGCCGAGCCTGCCCAGCAGCCCCGGCTCGATGACGATGTCGTACGCCGCGTCTCCGAGCGGAACGTGGATGATGCGACCGCTCACGAGTCCTGCGCTCCGGCGCGCCGCCGCATCTCGCCGAGCGCTTCGGCCGGGTCATCCGGCAGCGGCGGCTCGCCATCGGGCAGTGGCGGCACCACGAAGCGCGTGATCCTTCGGGCGGGCCTGCCGCCGCGGCGGGCGTACACCAGCAGCACCAGGAAGACGACCAGCATGACCGCGACCGGGACCACGACCTTCCAGAGTTGCCCCAGCCCCCCGCTGCCGGACACGGGCCGCGGATAGGCCCCGACAAACGCGGCATACTCGTGAACACGCCCATCCCTGGCCCGGGCGTCGACGCGTTTGTAGAACCGCGCCGGCAGCGTCACCGACTGGCCGTCGCGGAACGAGTGATCCGAAGGCAGGCCGCACACGTAGACAAGCATCGGCCGACCGGCGGCATCGCGGACAAACCATTCTGCGATCGCCTGGTCCGGGGGCGGCAGCCACGCCGGCTGCTCCAGCGTCCCGGCGAGTTGAAACAGGGCTCCGCGGTTCGCGGCCGGATCGGCCAGCAATTGTTGCGGGTCAAGCTCGATCCGCACGGGCGTGTCGCCGA
>SMVB01299154.1_pt1 | contig 12819 bp, 13 predicted proteins | sample 2456461 | NCBI WGS metagenome assembly SMVB01 (sample SAMN11095934, study PRJNA526329) | marine sediment metagenome | biome: Marine sediment; feature: Surficial sediment; material: Deep marine sediment; isolation source: Hadal surficial sediment | place: Pacific Ocean | collected 2014-05 | depth...
ATGACCGGCGCTTTTACCGAATGTGGACCTACTGGCTGCTTTCCGCAGCGGGCTCAGACCGTGCCAGACGCAATCAGTTATGGCAGATGGTGTATTCAAAGAAGGGCTTGGACAATGGCTATACGCCGGTTCGATAGCTCTCCAGCCGAGTGTGAATCTATGGTGACAATCCAATCCCCGCTGGGGCACGACACTGGGGTAGCAGATCAGCATGGATTCCTTTTGCATCCAGATGATCAAGTATCATCCGGATGACCAAGGGGTCCTCAATACTGGCAATGATGCGTACATCACCACCGCATTCACTACAGGTTTCTATGTCTATATCACCAAATATTGTGTCAATTTTTTCCGCCTTCCAACAACGCACGATAGTCTTGCCTTTGCGGAAATTCTCTGGGGCCTTCCATCGATCGTTTCTGCTATCCCTATCTGTACGCTGAGATTCGTAAGCAAAATTGACCGTCGTGCTTTCCTTCGGTAACTTGTTGATAAACGACTGAGCACTTGCTGACGACAAAGAAAGCAGTGCTGCAAGAAGTGCAAACGAGAATTGTATTATCATTCAGCCACCACTCTGACAAACGTATCCGCCTCACTCAAATTGCGTATAGCCGCGTGAGAGTTCACGGGCAGGTAGCAAAAAAAAGCCCCGCCCAAAAGGGCGAGGCTTTCTGATTGATGCCTGGCAGTGACCTACGCTCACATGGGAAACCCCACACTACCATCGGCGATGCATCATTTCACTGCTGAGTTCGGTATGGAATCAGGTGGTTCTAATACTCCATTGCCGCCAGGCAAACCGTTTGAGGCGCCTGCGCCGAAAACGCCCCGGACTTGATCCGGGGCCTCTTCACGCTGGCAGAGATTCAAAATGGATTCCGGATCAAGTCTGGAAAGACGTGCCAGTTCCGGCTTTCGTCGGAATGACGATGAATCTGACCAATTCGCTTGGCTACTTCTGCAACGCTATAGCCTCGATCAACAACCTGCCTGACTGCTTCTATCTTGAAATCTTCCGTATATAGCTTGCTGCTCATGTTCACTTCTCCTATTGCCATAATAGCGCGGAGTTGTCTAGGTTACTGGGGGTAGTCCAGTCTGCCATGACCTCGGAATATTGGTAGCAGTCCATATCCAACAATCAGAAATCATCACATCTGGTACGCCAAGCTGGCGTTGATAATGCGTGCAATTGAGCAAAGGTGGGACAACCACTATTGCTATCGTGTGCCCAGGTTTGATACGCACCATTGCTTTGCTGTCATCGGTGATGATGCCCCGGCCATGCTGGCCAAGTTTTGCGCGGTTGATTTTGAGAGCAGTGAGTTTGAAAACAGGCAAGTGGCCCAAACCCGGTTGGCGCGCACCAGTTGTGTGGTGCTGCGTCATGAATTGAAAAAGTCGCCCAGCTTTCTGTTGCTGGGCGACCGTTCCTTAAGTGCTTACCTGTGGTGCTGCCCGTTAGATGCAGCGCAGGAATTCGAACGCCAGGTAATCAGTTACCCACCGACCACTGAAAAAACCGCCACATAATATCCATAGGCTCTATACCACCGGTGCCGGGATCTGTACCACCGCTCCATTCGCCACCGGCCCGTCCGTGTGGATCTTCCAGGTCATCGCCTGGTTCACCACCATCCCACAGGCAAATCGCCAGCTTTTCACAGGTCTGTCCGGGTGCGTCCCCGTCCTGGGGTGCATGGATTCATTTCAAATGATTATTCATACCCGCCTGATCCACCCCATCCTTCGGCAATACCGCCTTGTACAAGCCGGATGTATCCGGATGGCGGGCCACCAGGTGGGACATCAAGCCACCATTTGAGTAACCGGTGGCGAACAGCTGGCCGGGATCCACGCAGTAGTTTTCCATCGTCCACTTGATGATGGCGCGGGTGAAGTCAATTTCTCTCTGGGTGGAGACCGCTTCATCTTCCGTATTACTGCCACACCAGTCACAAGCAATACCGTTATAGAGTTCACAGCCGTCGAGAGGATCCTGGCAAGAGGGGACAGCCCAGTTTTCCTGCCGGGAAAAGGCGTAATTGGTGACAGTGTAATCGCCGGTTGGATACAAGCTAATAAAGCCGACCGCCGCTCCCTTTGCTTCCAGACGAGGCCGGCTCGCGCTGCCCTTCCAGAAACTGCCGGTTTGACCGAAACCATGATAACCGACCGCGACCGGGCAGGCAGTGCAATTATCACCATCGCATTCACATTGCTCGGGTACGCCCTTGGCGATTGGTATCCTGGTTCATTGCAAACCACCCAAACAAAAATTAAAACCCAAGCCAAATACGAGTACTAATTCTGGCCCCCTAATTCGATTCACAATGACCCAGCTTCTTCGTTCAGGTTTTCTTGCCGTGGGTGATGATGGACAGAAACCGGACCGGCAATTTCAACAGCGTTTCCGGACCATGCGCAGCATCCGAATCGAAGAATAATGAGTCTCCCGGTCGCATATGGTAGATCTGACCGGCATGGCGATAGAGCACCTCGCCTTCGAGCATGTACAGAAATTCGATGCCGGGGTGCTGAAAGATGGGGAACACATCGGAACTTTCAGTCAGGGTGATAAGGTAGGGCTCGACAGACACATCACTGTGAACACTGTGGCCCAGCAAGCAGTACTGGTGACCGGCCCGGGTTCCCCGACGTTCGATCGACAGACCCTCCCCCGCCGGCACAAATGAGGCTTCACTTTGCTCTTCGAACTGTCTGAAAAGTGCGGTTACCGGCACGTTGAGGGCCCGGGACAGCGCCCGCAGAGTTGCCAGTGAAGACGAGGTATTACCGTTTTCAATCTTGGACAACATACCCACTGAAAGATCGGCCCGCGTGGCTAATTCGGTCACGGTCAACTGCAACTCCTTGCGGTAACTGCGCACCTGCATGCCAATCGCGTTTTCCAGTTCATTGGCTTCCGGTTGTTGGTGCGCAGGATCTGTTTGGACTGCCACGCTTTGCTGATGATTGTCCATGGTCATTGGCATCGGAGTACATCCTGAAAGTTTCCTGATAGGAAATGTACTTTACCATCAGTTTATTCCAGCGTACACTTGAATACCCTAATTCAGGCTGTCCGGACATGTGCGGAATCGTAGGTATATTTAATAAAAACAAAGATTTGAACAAAAATCTTGGAAAAATGCTCGGCGCCATGCTGGTGGAAATGAGCGAGCGTGGGCCCGACAGCGCAGGCGTGGCCATATACGGCAGCGATGTTGGTGCAGGGCGTTCAAAGTTGACCCTTTACAGCGCCGATCCCGGTTTCAATTGGGACGCCCTGGTTTCCGAAGTAGCGGACCTCGGCGACCCGCATTCAACCATCCGGATTCGGGCCAGCCACGCTGTGATCACGACCGGGATTGCAAGACACGAGTTCCAGCAATGGTTGAAGCAAAACCATCCACACATACGGGTGATGAGTGCCGGGAATTCCATCGAAATCTACAAAGAAATGGGTCCGCCGCGTACATTCGCGGAGCGATTCAGGCTGCAGGACTTTGAAGGCTCTCACGCCCTGGGTCACACGCGGATGGCCACCGAAAGCGCCGTAACAACGGAGCACTCCCACCCCTTTTCCACCGGCATGGACCTATGCCTGGTACACAATGGCTCGCTTTCCAACCACAATCGACTGCGTGAGCAACTCATCCATAAAGGCATTGAGTTCCAGACTGACAATGACAGCGAAGTTGCAGCTGGCTACCTTACGTGGCGCATGGCCGAGGGTGACTCGCTTGAAGAAGGCCTGCATCGGGCGCTTGAGGATCTGGACGGTTTCTATACCTTTGCCGTTGGTACCCACGATGGATTCGCAGTACTTCGCGATCCCATTGCCTGCAAGCCGGCCGTGATGGCGGAAACGGACGACTGGGTTGCCATGGCTTCTGAATTTCGGGCAATTGCGCAATTGCCCGGTGTTGAAGACGCTAGGATCTGGGAGCCGGAACCGGCTACGGTGTACTACTGGGGTGCCTCTTGAAACATTTCGACCTGGCTGACGCTCCGTTGCGTGAACTGAATCAGGCACTACACTACTTACAGCCGGACCAAGAACTTGAACCCTGGCAAGTGATCAACCCGGCCGGCAGACATTGCATTGCTGCTGGTGTTGATGCACCCGTGGAAATCAACATTGACGGCCACGTTGGCTATTATTGTGCCGGTATGAACAAGTTGGCCGCGATCACCGTCAATGGCAACGCCGGCACCGGCGTGGCGGAGAACATCATGTCAGGCACCGTACGTGTGAAGGGAAATGCCTCGCAGAGCGCCGCCGCCTCCGGGCATGGAGGATTGTTGGTCATCGAGGGCGATGCCAGCGCGCGTTGTGGTATCTCTCTCAAGGGAGCGGATATCGTGGTAGGTGGTTCGGTGGGCCACATGAGTGCGTTCATGGCGCAAAAAGGCCGCCTGGTCGTGTGTGGCGATGCAGGTGCCCACCTGGGGGATTCAATTTACGAAGCCATCATCTATGTTGCCGGAAAAGTAGGTGAACTTGGCGCTGACTGCGTTGAAAAAGAAATGACCGATGAACACCGGGACAGCCTTACAAACCTGCTGGAAGTAGCTGGTATGGACATACCGGTTGGACAATTCAGGCGCTACGGCTCTGCGCGCAAGCTATACAACTTTAATATTGACCACGCCGATGAATATTGAGACCGGGACATTTATGATATGAGCAGACCAAAACCAGTACGACCCTCGGCCACGTTTTCGCTCGAAGTACTGGCGGAGATTCATCGGGCCGCGGATGAGGGCATTTATGAAATCCGTGGCTTCGGCGCCAAAAGAAAATTACCCAATTTCGACGACCTGCTGTTTTTGGGCGCTTCCATGTCGCGCTATCCTCTGGAGGGCTATCGGGAAAAATGCGCCACCAATGTCACCCTGGGAACACGTTTCGCAAAGAAACCCATCGAACTGGACATTCCCATCACCATTGCCGGCATGAGTTTCGGTGCTCTGGGTGCAAACGCCAAGGAGGCCATCGGCTTGGCCGCGACCGCGGTAGGTACCAGCACAACGACGGGGGATGGCGGTATGACGCCGGAAGAACGTGAATCCTCCAAAATACTGGTGTACCAGGTATTGCCGTCACGCTACGGTCTGAACCCTGATGACCTGCGACGTGCAGATGCCTTGGAAGTGGTGGTCGGACAGGGCGCCAAGCCCGGCGGTGGCGGAATGTTGCTGGGCCAAAAGATAACGCCCCGCGTCGCAGAAATGCGGGATCTGCCGGAAAACATTGATCAACGCAGCGCTTGTCGCCACCCCGACTGGACCGGTCCTGATGACCTGGAAATCAAGATCCAGGAACTGCGGGAAATTACCGACTGGCAGGTGCCCATTTACATCAAGGTAGGCGCCACCCGCGTTAGCTACGACGTGGCACTCTCGGTCAAGGCCGGGGCGGACGTGATCGTACTCGATGGCATGCAGGGCGGCACCGCTGCCACCCAAAACGTGTTCATAGAGCAGGTTGGCATCCCCACCCTGCCGGCTGTTCGGATGGCGGTGGACGCCTTGAAGGAACTGGGTATGCACCGCAAGGTACAGCTGATTGTGTCCGGGGGTATTCGCACTGGTGCGGATGTGGCCAAGGCCCTGGCGCTGGGTGCCGATGCGGTTTCCATCGGCAGTGCCGCCATGGTGGCCCTGGGTTGCAACAAGCCGATCTTCATCGAGGATTACCAGGCCCTCGGCACCGAGCCGGGCTATTGCCATCATTGTCATACCGGACGCTGCCCGGTGGGCGTAACCACCCAGGATCCAGAGCTGGAAGCCCGCCTGGACCCGCAACAGGGTGCGCGCTGGCTACGCAATTATCTGACCACTATGACGCTGGAAGCCCAGACCATTGCGCGCGCTTGCGGCAAGAGCCACGTGTTGAATCTCGAACCCGAAGACCTGGTCGCACTCACCCTCGAATCCGCAGCCATGGCGCGGGTCCCTTTGGCCGGTACTGACTGGATTCCCGGTCGGGTATAAAATTCCAATGAAATAACCACAACCGCAGAACTACGAACCAAGGAGTAAAGCATGGCCACCCAGCTCGCAAACGAAGCCAAAAAACGGAATATCAGGTACTTTCTGATCAGTTTTGTCGACATGCTTGGGCAACTTCGCGCCAAGCTGGTGCCGGCGGCTGCCATTGGTCAAATGCAGGAAACAGGCGCCGGCTTTGCCGGCTTTGCCGCCTGGCTGGACATGACCCCGGCCGACCCGGACATGTTCGCCATTCCCGACCCGGACAGCCTGATCCAACTGCCGTGGAAACCCGAAGTGGGCTGGTTAGCTGCTGATCTGTGGATGAATGGCGCGCCTGTTGAGGCCTCGCCCAGGGTGGCACTCAAGCGTCAGATCGAAGCAGCCACGGCCAGGAACCACCGCATCAAAACCGGCGTCGAATGTGAGTTTTTTCTGCTCGACCCCGAAGGTACAGCACTGTCCGATCCCTATGACAGCGAAGAGAAGCCCTGCTATGACCAGGCTGCACTGATGCGGCGTTATGACATTATCAGTGAAATTTGCGACGCCATGCTTGACCTGGGCTGGAAGCCCTACCAGAACGACCACGAGGACGGCAATGGCCAATTCGAAATGAACTGGGATTACGACGATGTACTGGTGACGGCGGATCGGCATACCTTTTTCAAGTACATGACCAAGTCTATCGCTGCCAATCACGGTTACCGGGCGACATTCATGCCCAAGCCTTTTGCCAACCTGACGGGCAACGGCTGTCACGCTCATGTATCTTCCTGGACTCTCGATGGCGAAACATGTCGGTTCAGCCACAAGACCGAAGAGATGGGCCTGTCAAAAATAGCCTACAAATTCCTGGGTGGCCTGATACACAACGCCCGGGACCTGTCGGCGATTTTCTTGCCGACAGTAAATAGTTACAAACGCATTGATGCTGACGTGACCGCGTCTGGTGCCACCTGGTCACCCAATGCCGTAACATACGGCGGTAACAACCGCACTCACATGATCCGTATCCCGGACCCTGGACGCTTTGAACTCAGACTGCCTGACGGTGCTGCCAATCCCTACCTGCTGCAGGCCGGTATCATCGCCGCCGGCCTCGATGGACTGGCCAATGAGCGCGACCCGGGCGAACGTTTGGACATCAACATGTACACCAGCCGCCGCAGAATAGCCAAAGACCGGAAATTACCCACCAACCTGCTGGATGCCATTCGCCTGTTTGACGAGAGCGAGGTACTTCGCGCCGCCTTCGGTAAGGAATTCGTCGACAGTTACGTCAAGCTGAAGACGGACGAATGGAACCGTTTCACACGTTCGGTCACCCCATGGGAACGTGAACATACGCTGGACTGTTGAGCCCACGGACTTGAGCCCAGCGCAAAGAGGGGCCTGATGCCACTGGCCCTGCTCAAATACGGTCTGCGGAGGAAGCCCGAGGCAAGGCGGTATTTTGCGCCGCCGATGCCCCTGAAACCCGCCTATGACGTGGTCATCATCGGCGGCGGCGGGCACGGACTGGCGTGCGCCTACTACCTGGCCCGCGACCATGGCATCAGCAATGTTGCCGTGCTTGAAAAAGGTTGGCTGGCCTCCGGCAACACCGCGCGGAACACCACCATCATCCGATCCAACTACCTGACGCCCGAGGGCGCCCTGTTCTACGATGAGTCGGTAAAACTCTACCGCGAACTCGCCGGTGAACTGGACATCAACCTGATGTATTCTGAACGCGGCCACCTGACCCTCGCGCATACCGATGCCGCTATCCGGACCTCGCGTTGGCGCGCAGAGGTGAATAAACATCTGGGCATAGACTCGGAACTCGTTTACCCCGATGAAATTGCCCGGCTTTGCCCCGAACTGGACCTGTCGGACAATGCCCGCTTGCCCGTCCTGGCTGCGCTGTACCACCCACCAGGTGCAATCGCACGCCACGATGCCGTGGCCTGGGGCTATGCCCGCGGCGCCATGAACCTGGGTGTGGAAATACATCAGCACACCGAAGTCCTGAACATGCGGATTGAAAACGGCGCCGTGGTCGCCATTGAGACCAACCGCGGCGCGGTGAGTCCCGGCAAGTCCCTGCAAGCGGTCGCCGGCATGAGTTCAGTGGTGGGAGCAATGGCTGGTCTCAAGCTGCCGATCCGCTCCATACCATTGCAAGCCTGCGTGTCAGAACCACTCAAGCCGTTTCTCGATCCGATTATCGTTTCCGGTTCCCTGCACGCCTATGTCTCCCAATCAGCACGCGGGGAACTGGTCATGGGCGGTTCCATCGACCCCTGCACGCTCTATTCGACCCGTTCTTCACTGGAATTCACCGAGGACCTGATGGGCCACATGCTGGAGTTGTTCCCCTTTCTCGGACACGCCAAGATACTCCGCCAATGGGCCGGAATCGCCGACATGACACCTGACTTCAGCCCGGTCATGGGTGAAACCGAACTGAAAAATCATTATGTTGATGCCGGTTGGGGTACCTGGGGCTTCAAGGCCACACCTGTCAGCGGGAAACGGATGGCCGAATTAATCGCGACGGGTGTAGTTCCGGACATCATCAAGAACTTTGCCCTGAACCGCTTCGAGCGCTTTCGGCAGGTCGGTGAGAAGGGTGCCGCCTCGGTAGGTCATTGAATTGTGAAACTGATCAACTGCCCTCTGAACGGACCGCGCAACGCCCAGGAATTCATCTGCGCAGGCGCAGTTAAAATTCGCCCCGGGGAAACGGCCGACCGCATTGACTGGGCTGACTACATATTCCTGGAGAATAACCGCGCCGGAGTCGTCCTGGAATGGTGGTGCCACACACCCAGCGCTTACTGGTTTATTGCCGAACGGGACACCACCACTGATAACATATTACGCACCTTCCCGGTCAGCGCGATGCCCGTTGAAGATCAACGCAGGGAGGTACCTGAATGATGTTTCGATTACCGGTGCCCTGGGGCAGCCTGATTGATCGCAAAAAAGTGATCAACTTCAGTTTTGAAGGTATGCGCTATAAGGGTTTTGAGGGAGATACATTGGCCAGCGCTTTGGCGGCCAACGGCGTGCTGATGATTTCGCGCTCATTCAAATACCATCGCCCGCGTGGCGCCTTCAGCTTCGCCGGCCTGGACGCCAACTCTTACGTGCAGGTGGGTGACCAGCCCAATGTCCTGGCCGACCAGTTGGTCTTGTACGAGGGCCTTGATGCATGCGCCCAGAACGTCCTCGGCTCCTTGCAGCATGATTGGGGCGCGGCGACCGGTCTCTTGTCCCGTTTCCTGCCACCGGGCTTCTATTACCGATCATTTTTCCGCCCTCGGGGCGTGTGGCCCTGGTGGGAGAAACTATTTCGCCGCGCCGCTGGTCTCGGACGTATCAACACACAGGCAGAACATGGACATTACGACAAGCAATACCTGTTTGCCGACGTTGCTGTGATTGGTGGTGGCCCTGCGGGTATGAGCGCTGCCCTGGCCGCGGCAAGAGCCGGGGCGCGTGTAATACTGATTGACGAGGGCGTAGCTTTGGGAGGTTCGCTGGGCTATGCCCGCTTTGGGTTCAGCCAGCGTGAAGTCAATACCGTTCAGACAAAGCTGGTCAGTGAGGTTTTCGCCGAGCCTGGGATACGCGTGCTCGATCGAACTTGTGCCACCGGCTGGTTTGCGGATAACTGGCTGGCCCTGCACAAAGACACTCGTTTGTTCAAACTACGCGCCCGGCAGGTCATCGCCGCCAGCGGCAGCGTCGAACAACCCATGGTGTTTCGCAACAACGACCTGCCCGGCGTCCTTCCGAATTCTGCTGTTCAGCGTCTATTGCGGCTGTACGGCGTCGTGCCCGGTCACAAAATTGTTATCGCGACCGCCAATACGGAAGGTTACGATCTCGCACGTGACCTTTGTGAAGCCGGGCAAGCACCCGTATTGTTGATCGATCTGAATACGCAAACAGCGGATTCGGAATCCGCCTCGTGGCTGCAGGCGCATGGGGTCGAGGTATTGTACGGGCACACGGTAACCGAGGCTGTACCAGGTCCGGGTAAGCGTCGCATCCGCGCAGTCGTTGTTACACCACTTAAGGTCAACGGCAAACCTGGCGGGCCATCCGATCAACGCTCCGCCGATACACTGGTGACCAGCGTCGGCTATGCTCCGCTGGCCCAATTACTCTGCCAGGCCGGCGCACGGCTGGAATACGATGATTCCGTTAACTCCCTGGCAGTGACCGATCTCCCGTCAGACGCCTGGATGGCCGGCTCGCTGGCCCACGCATACGACCTGTCAACCGTGCTGAAACAGGGTGAAATTGCCGGTCAAAATGCCGCCAGCCAGGCCGGGTTCGGCGATCTCCCGGTAGAGGAGTTACCCGCCGACCCGTTAGCTGACAGGCTGAATCACCCGTGGCCGGTGTTTCCTCACGCGGACGGCAAGGATTTTGTTGATTTTGACGAGGACCAGACCGTCGCCGACCTGCAGCAATCGGTGCTGGACGGTTTTGACCACCCAGAGTTGGCCAAACGCTACACCACCATCGGTATGGGCCCCAGCCAGGGCCGGCTTTCATCCCTAAACGCCTTACGCATCGTACAGAGTATCAACAGCCAGGAACTTGCCGGCACCGGAATGACCACCCAACGTCCACCATTCAAGCCGTTATCCATTGGCCTGCTGGCTGGACGTAATTTTCAACCCGAGCGCTTGACACCCATGCATCAGTGGCATCTCGACCATGGTGCGGAATTGATGCCGGCGGGACTGTGGCAGCGCCCGGCGTACTATGGCCGCGATACTTCCCGGCAACAGGCGATAGAGGCGGAAGTGAAGGCTGTCAGGAAAAGCGCTGGCCTGATTGACGTCTCCACCCTGGGCGGCATCGAGATACGTGGTCCCGAGGCGGCAGCCTTTATTAACCGCTGTTACACCTTTACTTATTTGCATCAGGTCATTGGCACCACCCGCTACCTGCTGATGTGTGACGAGACCGGCGCCATTGTCGACGACGGCGTGGCTTACCGGATTGCCGAAGACCATTTCTACATGACGACCACCACTACCGGCTCGGACGCAGTCTATCGTTCCATGCTAAGACACATTGCCGAGTGGGGCATGGAGGTGAGTATCTTTAACGCAACTTCCGCCTGGGCAGCGATGAACCTCGCGGGGCCCCACAGTCGCAGGATTATTGAAAAGCTGTCTTCCAATATAGATTTTTCCGCCCAAGCCTTCCCCTACCTGGGCGGTCGTAGTGGTCTGATTGGTGGGGCGTCTGCGATGGCATTGCGGGTGGGATTTGTGGGCGAACTTGGCTTCGAGTTGCATGTCCCCTGGAGTAGCGCGCTGGAGACTTGGAAAGCACTGGTTACAGCAGGTGAGGAATTCAGTCTACGACCGGTCGGGGTTGAGGCACAGAGAATCCTACGGCTGGAAAAAGGCCATCTGATCGTCGGCCAGGATACAGATGGGCTGACTTTCCCCAACGAAGCCGGGCTGGATTGGGCGGTCAAGACCGACAAGGGTTATTTCACAGGCGGTCCCGCCATCAGATTTCTGAATGAAAATGGCCTCACCCGACAAATGACCGGTTTCCAAATGCTGGATTCCAGCGTGGATATTCCCAGGGAATGTAACCTGGTTCTGAGCGGAGACGAGATCACCGGACGGGTGACATCAGTGGCACGTTCGGCAACACTTGGAGCGGTAATTGGCCTCGCTTACCTCGCCCCGGATCAGGCGGCGCCGGGTTCCGAGTTCAATATCAAGTTATCGGATGGGCGTCTCGCCAGGGCACGCTGTGTTGAATTGCCCTTCTACGACCCTGAAAAGCAACGGCAAGCGCTGTGAGTCTCGCCTGCATGGATCTGACCCAGATGCCCCGTTTCGGACTGAAGGGCACGGACATTGACCCATACCTGGCCGGCTGGGGAATCCGGGCTGGTGATGAGTGCAACCGGGTGTATCTGCAGGAAGACGGCCGTATTGTCACCAGGCTGGCACCCAATGAGTTATTGGTGCTGGCAAACCCCGATCTCGTTATATCAGACAAGGCAGAGCACCCGGCGGAAGACAGCCACTATTGCTATCGTGTGCCCAGGTTTGATACGCACTATTGCTTCGCTGTCATGGGTGATGATGCCCCGGCCATGCTGGCCAAGCTTTGCGGGGTTGATTTTGATTGCAGTGAGTTTGAAAATGGGCAAGTGGCCCAAACCCGGTTGGCGCGCACCAGTTGTGTGGTGCTGCGTCATGATTTGAAAAAGTCGCCCAGATTTCTGTTGCTGGGCGACCGTTCCATAAGTGCTTTCCTGTGGTGCTGCCTGTTGGATTCAGCGCAGGAATTCGAATACCAGGTAATCAGTTACCCACCAACCATTGAAAGAAGCGCCACCAGCCAGATTGTCCTGTGATAGTGTAATTGGCTTGCCAGGGCGAGGCTTTTTCGTTTGATGTCTACCAACAATGATTATTTGACCCCGTCACTGCCAGGCAGCAGAATTATCACTTTTTACAGACCAAAAAAAACCGACCAAGATAAACTTGATCGGTTTTTCGTTTGATGCCTGGCAGTGACCTACTCTCACATGGGAAACCCCACACTACCATCGGCGATGCATCATTTCACTGCTGAGTTCGGTATGGAATCAGGTGGTTCTAATGCTCTAATGCCGCCAGGCAAACTGGCTGTTGATGTCGCCATCAACCTCGGACATAAACCGAAGTCTATGCCCTGAATTAGTGAGTTCTTTCAAAAGCTTATGTGCCTGCGAAACTGAAATATTTCTTTGGCTTGCGCCAAACAAACTTTGGTGTTATATGACCAAGTCTC
>SMVB01053256.1_pt1 | contig 12816 bp, 10 predicted proteins | sample 2456461 | NCBI WGS metagenome assembly SMVB01 (sample SAMN11095934, study PRJNA526329) | marine sediment metagenome | biome: Marine sediment; feature: Surficial sediment; material: Deep marine sediment; isolation source: Hadal surficial sediment | place: Pacific Ocean | collected 2014-05 | depth...
TCCTCAACTTCGCGGTTGTCTGCCACCCAACCCCCGAGCACCAGTGAACCGCTGGCGATGATTGGGGGTGACGTGACGTAGTAGAAGCCTAGTTTCACCTCACCCATCCCCGGCAGCAGGCTGATTTCGCCATTGGTACCGAAATCGCTGCAGCGCTCGCCGGTTCGAATATCCACTGCAATCAACCGGGCATCCGTGGTTGCGGTAAATATACGTTCTGGGCAGACTGCCGGGGGTTCCTCATCCGGCACCTTGTAATACGTGATGCCACGGCATGTATCCCAGAATCCGAAGGGTGGCGGATTAATCTCCGGATCAAAGCGCCAGCGTTCCTCGCCGCTATCCGGATCCAGTGCAACAATGATGTTCCGCCCGGTGCAAAGGTACAGACCGTCGCCAATCTGTATTGGCGTACCCTTGAACGTTCCGGACACTTGCGTGCGGAACACCCAGCCTCTTTCGAGTTGACTGACGTTCTCCAGATTGATTTGGTCGTGTGCGGCAAAACGGGTGCCGGCCTTTGTAGCGCCATAGTGGGCCCAGTCGCCGCTGGCATTGTTGACCTTCCCTGTACCCAGTGCGCTTGCAGATTGCACATCGTGACCGAAATTAACGGCAAACAGGGCAACCACAAGAATGGCGATGCCTGCCAGAGTGACTTGGGTGACCCGCTGTCGAAACAATGGTGGTGGTTCAGCTTGTAAAAGGCCACGGCGCACGCTGGGCAGAAGAAACCAACCACCCAGCACGGAGAACATGGCGACACGCGGCATCAATGCCCAGGGGTCTAGACGTACCTCAAAGAATGCCCAGGCGAATGTACCCAATAGAAACAAACCATAGAGCTGGGCGCCGCGGCGATCTCCTCGAAAAAGCATTACCCCGCACGTCACGAGGGTCAGTCCGGCGATTGCGTAGTAGAACGATCCACCCGCTCCGATCAACACTCCTCCCAAGACCAGCAGGACGAGGCCGATGAGAGCTATAATGATGGCCAGAAATCGGGGCTTGGTATAGGAACTGCGCGTTTCGTTCACGCTTATTTCCTCTCTGAGGACTGATCGCCCTTCTTGTTGGAAAGGATCATCATCTCACGGCCCCGAACATACTGAAAGGGGAAGCTGCCGTGTTAAACATGGCCAATGGCAGTACCAAAAGAAACCTGCCACGCACATCTGCGCAACAGGATCCTATGGCGGGGGCTTTAACCGGGCTCAATTGCGGGCCCGGCTTAGAGAGCGCGGCTTAATCGAGTCGTTTGAGGGCCGGTGGTTGCCAGCCGCCATCAATGGCCCTTTGCTCGGGCATATACAGGCGGAATGCCACACCCCATCTACCTGCACCAGACGGCAGCCAATTGCTTTCCTTACCCGCTCCCGGCGAATCCTTCTGAAAGTACAGTGTCAGACCGCCATCGGCATCGTACTGCAATCCCGGCGTGCGATCACCCAGGGAATAGCGATCGATCGGGTTATCAATGAGGTTCAAATCCAGGCCATAGGCCGTTATGGACCAAAATGCCTTAGTTGAAGATCAGTCCGCCCCCGGTCACGATGGAACCCACAACGCAAAACCCGGTAGATGAGTCCAGTGACTCGTCTCTCTGCGGCTACGCCTCAGTCAGCGTATAATTTTCAATGTCAAACTTCTGCAACTTACGGCGCATGGTGTAGGAACGCCAGGGGTAATTCACCGTACATTTCCCCGCTTCGTTTACAAACCAATTGCTGCAGCCATCAAACCAAATAGTTTCATCAATCAGGGCCTTTTGAATGACGTCATTGTAGGCCTGGTTGACATCCTCTTTCACCTCCAGCAGATGCGTGCTGCCGCTCGCCTTGATACATTTGAGGATATACTCAATTTGCGCTTCTATAATATAGACGAATGACATATTGCCGAGGGCCACATTTGGGCCTGTGGACAGGTAAAAGTTGGGCGCATTGGGGATTGAGTTACCCTGGTAGGCCGAAGCCCCCTCTGCCCACTGCTTCTTCAACGAGCGTCCCTGTGTTCCAGTTACGTCAAGATCCCATGCTTTGCCCATGTCGAAGCCGGTGGCGTATACGATGGCGTCAAATTCGTGTAAATGGCCATCGCTGGTCAGTACGCCTGTGGGTTCAATGGCTTCGATCGTCGTGGTCTCCAGCAGCGTATTGTCCCGATTGAGTGCCGCGTAGAAATTATTGGACATCAGTGGACGCTTACAACCCAGTTGATGGTTCGGAGTGAGTTTTTTTCGCAACGCGGGATCTTTAATCGTATCGGTTATCTGATTGAGCATCAGCTTAGAAAGCCCTTTGCGCAAAAAAGAGTGCTTGCGGGTGACACTGTAAAAAATGGTCTCCAGGAAAGTCCAGTAGAAAGCCCGCTCTGCCTTCATCAACCAGGGGAAGCGCCGGCGCCTGGCCTTCTCTTTGTCACTATAGACTGGGTCAACACGCGGGGCAATATAGTTTGCTGAACGTTGGAAGAGAGTGACGTGTTTTGCAGTTTCTGACACGGGCGGTAAAATTTGAATAGCACTGGCCGCGCTGCCTATAATCCCTATACGTTTGTTCGCGTAGTCAAATTCAGGGTCCCAGTGCATGGAGTGCATGCTGGTACCACCAAAGCTATCGCGCCCAGGAATATTGGGGTAGGAGGGTATACAAAGCCCCCCGGTGCCACAGATGACATGGTGCGAGCGAAGAATGGTGCCATCCGCCAAATGGGTATGCCAAAGCTTGGTCTTATCATCCAGGATATAGCGCAGCGCTTCTACACCGTTGAACAGGTGTTTACCCAAACCATATTTATCCACTACGCCTTGCAGATATTGCTGGATCTCGGTCTGGGGGGCGAAACGGCGTGACCAGTTCGGATTCATTTCGAAGGAAAAGCAATAGAGCTGTGAGGGTACGTCACACTGGGATCCAGGGTAGTTATTTTTCCACCAGGTACCACCAACACCGCTATTTTTCTCAAGAATAACAAAATTGGTAATACCATTTTCCTGCAGTTTGACGCCCGCGCAGATGCCGCTAAAGCCAGCGCCTACCACGACGACGTCATGAATTGTATTTAGGTTAGAGTGAATTTCGTCTGTCACTGTTGTTCCTCCAGGGTGAAAGCCTCTGCCGAGACGACACTGTGCCGGTTGTTGATGGGAGGTTCATTGTGAGCAAACAGATCAGATTAATATCATCTTAAAGCGTCAATCATCAATCATTAGGCGCAATCACATGAATGGTTTTCGTCGTGAAATGATGGGCAGGGTAGCGTGGCTGTCTGTAAAGTGGCTCTCCATCAAATCGATCACAGGAGATTACCACGTCATGTCCAACTACATTATACGCTCAAAAAGAGTTTTTATTACCGGCGCTGCTTCCGGTATTGGCTACGCTCTGGCGCTGGCCTTTGCTCGAGAGGGCGCTGATATTGTTGCCACAGATATTTCCTCTGTGGGGCTCGACAAGCTTAGGCCTGAGGTGGAAGCGTTGGGGGTAGAGTGCCGCACAGAAATACTGGATGTGGCAGATGCCACGGCGTTTGATACCTTGGCGGACAAGTTGGTAATCGCCAATCAACTCCCGGACATCGTGATCAACAATGCCGGAATCGGTATTGGTAAAAGCTTTATGGACACTACAAAACAAGACTGGGACTTGTTGTTCAATATTAATGTGCATGGTGTTATTAATGGCTGCAAAATTTTTACTCGCTTATGGTTGGACAGAGGTATAGCCGGGCACTTGGTAAATACTTGCTCTTCTGTCGCCATTGCACCGACACCAAATATGGCGGCTTACTCTGCCAGTAAAGCGGCGGCCTTTGCCCTGACGGAAGCTCTGGCAGGCGAATTGTCAGAAACCGATATCCGCGTCACGGCTGTCTGCCCCGGTGCCATTAATACCAACATCGTTAACAATGAAGAGTTGAACAACCTGCCACCTAAAACGTTGGCGACCATACAAAAGTACTATCGCGAGAAAGGCACCGACCCTGCTGAAGTTGCTGCAGCCGTGGTTATCGCGGTGAAGAAAAACAAGCCGGTTATCTTTGTCGGCAACGGTGCCACAAGTGTGAATATTGCTCGACGCTTCCTGACCGCACGGGCATTTCGAAATATGATGGTAAAGGTTGCACGCCAGCTGGGTATGCCGCCAATTGCTGCAGTCACTGGAAACTAACGATACCTGTTTGGAGGATACAGCAATATGCTCACTGCTGATGATAGATTTGCGATACTGGATGTCATTGCCAGATACAACAATAGTTGTGATGCTTTTGACCTGGACGATGCGCTGGTAGCCTTGACTGAGAATGTCCATATAGTGCTTTACGGTAATAACAGTGAAGAGCCAATGGCAATAATCACCGGGCATTCACAGCTAAAACAAGCGCTGGAGCCCCGACATAAACACCACCTGTCTATTGGTGTGCAGGTGCGCCACCTCATTCAAAACCCGCAGTTTCTGTCCTCCGACGGCACGTTAGCTGAGCTCCGCGCCCAGGTAGTAGTACTGTACCAGCGAGCCGCCGACCCGGTGAACCCGAAACCCCGCATGGTTCAATCCGGAACCTACCACTATCACCTTCGTCGCACGGATATAGGTTGGCGTATCGCTGGACTAGTCGCGCGCTCTTGCGGTGTATACAGTGCGGATGCTGTCTATGATCTGCAGTGCTGAGCCCAGGCAGTAACCCCTGGCCGCTTGTCACTTGTATAGTGCACAGGCCTGGCCAAAAAGTTCTACCAAATATTCGAAACCCTAGAGGAATTGGCAATTATGTCATCTGAAATTGATCCACATCAGGCCTGGCTTGATCTTGTATGCGAAGAGCCCATTGACCCACAGCAACCAATCGTCGATGCCCATCACCATCTGTGGGAAGATTTTGGCTTGGGCAGGTATACACTGGACGATTTTCAGCGCGATACCGGCAGTGGACACAATATTGTAAAGACCGTCTTTATTGAATGTGGCGTGGCCTACCACCAGGATGGTCCGGAACATCTCAGGCCGGTTGGCGAGACAGCCTTCGCCACAGCCATGGCCGAGGAAAGCCGCAAGGGCACCACTGGCCACTCTTCTATCGCTGGAATCGTCGCCCACACCGATCTTCGACTCCAATCCAGTCAATTGGAAGAGGTTTTAGCCGCACATCGGGAAACCGGTAAGGGGCTGTTTCGTGGCATTCGCCAGGCGTTGGTGAGGGTGCCGGAGGGTGCCGCACTACAGGTGCCTGAAGAAATCCAAGCACCACTGAATCTCTATTCGGACCAGAAATTTCGAGAAGGTGTCGCATTATTGGGGCGCCGGGGATATACCTATGAAAGTTGGCACTACCATACCCAATTGCCACAGTTTCTGGAGCTGGCACGGGCCGTTCCTGACTCAATCATGATACTGAATCATCTGGGGCACCCCATCGGCGTCGATCGCTGGGCAGGCAAGCGAGACGAAGTTTATGCTCAGTGGAAACTGGATATAGCTACTATTGCCCGGTGTGACAACGTGTATATCAAGCTGGGTGGAATGGCGATGCCCGACAACGGATGGGGTTGGCACGAAGCCGAACGACCGCCAACCTCTGACGAATTCGCTCAGGCGCAAGAGCCCTGGTATCTACACGCCATAGAATGCTTTGGTCCTGAGCGCTGCATGTTTGAGAGTAATTTTCCGGTTGACCGCCTTTCGCTATCCTATCAGGTGTACTGGAACGGCGTAAAAAAAATTGTCACGCGCTTCTCCGATAGTGAGAAGAATAGCCTATTTTACGGGACGGCCAGCCAGGTGTACGCTCTTGACTAGCCCTTGTCGGCACTCGGTTGTGCCAGACTCGGCTAAATACGTTCGCGCCACTCTCCGGGTGAGCCAGTGGAACTTCTGGTTGTGTCGCATATTTGGTCGACTCAGGGTGCCAATCTATACTCGATCATCCAGAATCACATCCATTGGATAGAGTATGATCAGTTTTAAAGGTTACCATCACTAGCAGGATATCATATTGCAGTGCGTTCGCTGGTACGTGGCCTATTCGTTGAGCTACCGCGATCTGGAAGAACTGATGCAGGAGCGCGGCTATGTGGTGGATCACAGCACCATCCAACGCTGGGTCGTCTTATGCTCAACGCGTCGAGCAAGCGTTTCATAAAAACAAGAAACGGGTTGGTATTCGCTGGCTGATGGATGAAACCTATTTAAAGATCAAAGGCCAGTGGAGATACCTGTATCGCGCTGTCGACAAGCAAGGCAATAACATTGATTTCTTGCTGACAGCTAAGCGTGATACCAAGGCAGCACGGCGAACTCGACCTATGCTGGGCTTCAAATCATTCTGGTCAACGCGAGCGACGTTGGCGGGAATCGAGCTGTGGCTCATGCTGAAGAAAGGTCAGAACAAGAGTTCAATGCCAGCGTGGCAGCAGTTCTACGAGTTGGCTCTGGCCGGATAGCTGTGCCTGGGGGATACAGTTCGTTTGACTTGCCGAGGATTCGCGACAGGACCATCGATTTTAGGTCGGCCCGGATATAGACGTGATTTATAACCATCAAGCTTGCGCGCTACAAGTTTCCGGTACCAACCCAGGATGGTGTCGGGTCTTGCTAAATTGGCTACATCCTCAAGCGCTTTGCGGCCGAGGCGGTGAGCAATTTCGGGTAGTGTCGCCTTCTTTTGATGCTACACTTAACTATGCTTGATGAAAGCCCCATCGGACCTGCCTGGCCTGAAAAGAATGAGCCGAAAAAATGAAACTCGCCTCCTCTAACAACCATGCCTCCAGCGCGATCGCGTTGCACAATATCGACAAGGCGCTCCGAAAACTCGATGTTGATGCGGATTTAGAATTGGATGCGTTGGGTTATAAACCTTCGGACTTCTGGGACGAGCACTTGCTAATCCCGCTGCAGCGATGCGCCGAAATTCTGCAACATTGTATTAACGTTAGCGGCTGCGAACACTTTATTCTGGTACTGGTTCAGGAACAAACCTCGGCAATTAACGGTTATTTCGGTATGCTTTTGAGGACGGCGCCTACCCTGGGTGATGCCCTACGCATCGCGGTCCGGGAGATGAATCTCCATCACAAGGGGCTGACCTGGGCCTTGGAAAGAGGAGGGGGCTACGTACATATTCAACTGGGCTCGGACACGAGATACCTCGCTTCTGACCAGCGGCGTCTGTTAGCGGAGATCGGCATGGCTCAGGGCTGGTTCGTGATGCGGGAGCAAACTGCTAGGGCTGTCTCATTGGCGTCGGTTAATTTTATTCGTGACGCCCCAGCGGATGATCGGCCGTACCGCCGCTTTTTCAATGCCTCCGTTCAGTTCAATACTGACGTGGACCAGCTGAATATAACGGCAGATCAGCTGAGGGTGCCCATGTCGCATGCGGATTCTTACCTCCATGCGGCGATTCGCGAGCTAATCAATACGGGCAAGGCAAACATTATCTCCCCGAGGCTGGAAGATGAGGTTTGCACGCTCATTCGCAGGTTGCTCCCGCAGGGTGAATGCAGCATTGAAAACGTGTCTCGATACCTGATGCGGGAAAAGCGGACCTTACAGCGCCAGTTGCGTGAGGAATTTGATGTGACCTATAACGAGTTGGTGCAGGAGGAACGGCTGAAACTGGCCCAGATGTACTTGCTCGAAAGCCAGAAAAGTATTCTCCAGATCGCCTACGCAACTGGCTACAAAGACCCCAGCAATATGACGCGGGCATTTCGCAAACGGTTCGGGTGTACACCCCGGCAATGGCGAGAGCAACACCCGATGGGGCCGCGTCGGCTGATGCTGCCAGTTAGTCGAGAGAGTAGACCCGGGTAGCCGTCGTGCCGCTGACCAGGGCGGTCTTTTCGCTCTCCGAATTATCTGCCACGATTTTATTTACACCGTTTCAGTAGACCGCGTACGAGAGTGAGTTGCGGTCCACTGGAAAATTGCTCTCAAACATACAACGGTCGGGCCCGAAACAATCCAGGGCATGGAGGTACGGCTGGGACTGAGCCTGTGCGAACTCATCAGATGTTGGCGGAAATACTGTCTCATCCCAACCCCAGCCGTTATCGGGCATGGCCATGCCACCCAGTTTGTTAACCGTATTCTCGCAATTGGCGATTGAGGCAATGTCCTTCTGCCATTCGGCATAGACCTCTTTGCGCCGGTTGAGCCAGCGGCAATCTCAGGTCGGCAAAAGCCACGATGCCGACGATTTCGGTGTATACGTTACCGTCAGTTCGGGGCTGTCGGGCAAGGTCGGCGGCGAAGCTCGTTTCTCCTGCGGGTTTCAGGTGCTCAGGCCCTGTCAGGGAGTATCCCACGCCGCACTCTACGAACACGCTCTTGACGATGTTGTGGCCACTGGCGATGTCCCGAGCGAAATCTTTCAGCATATAGCGTCCCAGACCGAAGTCCTCCCACAGGTGGTGATGTGCATCCACGATGGGCCGCTGCGGGTCGATTGCATCCTCCTCGACCTGGGCCAACCAGGCCTGGCGAACTTCCGTTATTGCGTTCATCTGAGTAACTCTCTTGTTCTATGATGCCTTAGTACCGACGGGCGAAAGATCGAATACTGAATCGGCACTGTACACACCGGTGGTTCTTGCCAGTGCCCCAGCGATACGCCAGCTGCTGTCCGTGTGGCGTATGCGGTAGTGATACCAACCGGGCTATACCGGACGCGGCGCGGGATCCTGGGAATTCTGCTGACGCTGGTACAGTACGAGAACCTGGCAGCGCAGTTCTGCACAATCGTCGCTCACCCGGACCAGCTCAAGGTTCTGCATCAAATGGCGTACCTGGACGCCGATGGACTCGTGATGTGCATGGCGGGGTGCCAGAGCATCCCGGAAAGCTGCGGCGCCTGTCAGGTCAAGCAAGGGCTGATCGCTGCCATCCACGAACAGTTTGATCTCACCGTCATCGTTGACCATTGTTAGTGCGTCGTCCTGGTCGAAGTTATCGCAGCTATTGATATATCGTGCGATCATGTCTTGGATGGCAAATCGGTCGTGTGCGGCTAGCATTTCTACTCCTGTTCCTATTGGTCCGGTAGGCCCGGCTAACCCGTGGTGAGGCTTAATTTCCGGGCTTGTTTCGTCAGCATGTTCCTGAAGAATCGTGTTGGCAGGAATCGCCTACCCAGGTCGATGCCCTTGGCGCTGTTACCGACGTAGACCACCGGCTTATTCCGCTTGACTGCAGAGACCACTGCCGCAGCGACCTCGGAGGGCGCTGCAACCGTAATGAGTACCCTCGCAGAATTCAAATTGATAGTGGACGTCTTTCAGCAGTTTCCAACAGTTAGTTGACGTGAGCCGCGACTATAGAATCGACTGCCTTTTGTTAAGCATCAATTTAAAAAAAAGAAATCATCGTGTGCGATATACAATGCCCTGGGGTTGTACAAAATGACTGCAAGTTGACGTGAAATAACCGATTATACCGATCGACTATCCCCATAATGGCGCTCTCTATCGTCATCAGTGGCTCTGCCGACACAACCAACGCCAGCCTGATTAACCCAAATGCGAACCCAGCCTTTTCAGCAGCAATTGGTTAGTACAAAAACAATCCACCAATGGAAAGAAGGAAATAGATAATGAAATTACGCCAAAATGTATTAGTGTTCGCTATTGCAGCCGCTACGGCTCAGACGGCTTTATCGGCCATGACGCTTGAAGAAGTTGTGGTCACGGCGCAAAAACGAGCTCAATCCTTGCAAGACGTGCCTATCACCGTTTCGGCCGTCGGCGAGAGTATGATTCAGGATGCCGGCCTGCAGGATATCGGAGACATCCAGAAACTCGTCCCATCCCTGCATATTCTGACCTCAGGTTTGCCCTCCCGTACCTCCATCAGAATTCGTGGTATCGGCACTAACCCTTCAGATCCCTCACTGGAACCTTCCGTGGGTGTCTTCGTCGACGGCGTCTTCATGCCGCGCAGCGTCTTCGGCCTGTCCGACCTGGTTGACGTTGAGCGTGTTGAGGTCTTAAACGGTCCGCAAGGTACTCTATATGGCAAAAACACCAATGCCGGTGTTATATCTGTTACCACCAAGGGTATGCCGGATGGTTTAGAAGGTTTCGTCGAGTTAACTGGCGGATCCGATAACCAGAGCGATGGCAGCTTCTCTGTTTCAAACCTGATCACTGATGACCTGGGTTTCCGCTTGGGCGGCATGGTACGCACCCGCGACGAAATCATGGATGATCACAACAGCAACGCTGAATACAACGAAATAGACAAGCAGAGCTATCGTGGCCAGCTGTACTGGAACCCTACCGATGCACTGTCTGTACGCACAATCGGCTATTACTCCAAATCCGAAGGTACCACAGGCGTTTCGGAGGTCCAGTACACCACTGATACGGTGGCCGGATTTGCCTTTATGACAGGCCAGGATATCACTGATCAATTGGATTATGATCCAACCAACTTCACGGTTAGCCTAGACTACCGGCCAGAGAGTGAGTTAGAGGTTAAAGGCGCCTCAATACAACTCGATTACGCGTTTGACAGCGGCATGACCCTCACTTCAATCACCGCTTTCCAGGAGTGGGAACTGGATGGTTTTGGAACTGACGTGGATAATACCTCCCTGGATGCCCTGTCCACCCAAACATATAACCAGGAAGACGCTTTCGGCCAGGAACTCCGCCTGACATCGCCAGGAGGTGAAACCATCGACTGGCTAGTAGGCCTTTACTATTTTGACTCCGACTTGACCATCGGTGATAAAGACAAAGCCTTTGCCATTTGGGGGCAAGATTTCGCTCCTTTTCTCCAACTCGCCGGTCACACTTTTAATCACCACGCCACCTTTGGCACCGAGTCTATTTCAACCTTTGGTCAGGCGACCTGGAATTTTGCCGAGAGCACCAGTATCACAGCAGGTTTGCGTTACGCGTCAGAAGAAAAGGATTTTACCACCTTTGTTGACGCCTTTGATGCCACAGGCACGGCACTTTCCGATGGTGGCATAATCGACACATTCGCCCTGAACGTAACCTTTTCTGGCCTGATATCTACCAACGGTCAGCCTATTAACCTGGCGGATGACCTGAAAGAGAGTGACGTTACCGGTATGATTAGTATCAATCACTTTATCGGCGACGCGATGATTTATGCCAGTGTTGCGACTGGTAGTAAGTCGGGTGGATTTAATGGCAACTTCGGCTCTATACCCCTGGCGGCGAGAGAATACGACCCGGAGACATCTACCAACTATGAAATTGGCGCCAAAATAGATGGGCTTCTCGATGGTCGTGCCCGCGTCAATATGTCTTTGTTCTATACTACTTTCGATGATTTCCAGACAACTATTTACGATGCGAGTCTGGCCGCCTTCCTTACAAGTAATGCAAATGAGCAGGTCACTTCGGGAATAGACATCGACGGCACCTTGCTGGCTACCGAAAATCTGACCCTGACCGCAAGTTTTGAATACCTGGATGCGGAGTTTAAGGATCACGAAGGGGCTGCATGCCACCCCACTGCGAAGGGGGCAACCCAGGTCAGTGCGACCGGTTACAGTTGCGACCTTGGCGGCGAAGTGGTTGACTTTGGCCCCGACTGGTCTGGTTCACTGACAGCAAACTACGTGCTGCCACTGGACGGTGGTTCTGAATTCTATGCCTTCGCCGGCTATAATTTCAAGACCTCCCATTTCACCAGTACCGACCGTAACCCAAAGACTAAAGAGAAACCTGAAAATCTGGATGCTCGTTTCGGCTGGCGCAATGACAACTGGGACATCGCAGTCTGGGGCAAGAACCTTACCGACGACGATTACACCGTGGCGTATTCAGAAAATACCTTTACCGGCAGCATATTCCCGGCACTGGGTTTGACACAGCGTCAAACCTATGCGCGCTGGCTTGTTGATCCAAAAAGCTATGGCATAACAGCGCGCTATAGTTTCTGATATAGCCTGATCTTGTCAATAGGCACACGGCAGTTTCTCGTTGATACACGAAGGGATGAAGGGTGTGAGCCAGGTTGTATGCATAACACAGGATGAGCAAGGCGACGCGCGGGTGATCTTCGCGACGATGGATTATCCTGATATCCGCGGGTTGGCGCCGCACCTCATCTCTTCTTCGCAGGGCTGCCTCGGTCTAGGAACGGGGATTATCTCTGGGGATACCCACATAAAAGTTTCGAGGATTCCCTTCATCGTTCCCACGCATCGTCTTGCCGATCCGGTGTTCCGCAATTCAGCGCGATGAGCTCATGGTCACACCTCCTGCAGCTGTCTTCAACTGCTCGCGATGCCGCAGACTCACTACGGCAGTTCGCCCTGCTGGGGTTCTGTCGCGAATCCTCGGCAAGTCAAACGAACTGTATCCCCCAGGCACAGCTATCCGGCCAGAGCCAACTCGTAGAACTGCTGCCTGTACGTCGTCAGACCTTTTGGGACCACTTGACTCTATTTCTAAGAGACACTTTTCTGCTAGCTGCTTCTCCAGTTTAGCCTGCTAATCGCAGGTTGTGTATTTTTCTCCGATTCAACGTACGAGATTTCACCGCCGCACGTTGATCCAGTATTTCGTTTCGCCTGCCTTCATAGACATCTGCCGGCGTGACGTTGTCCAGTGACTCGTGATACCTCTCACGGTTGTAATGGTCGACCCACTCGGCTATGGCCTTTTCCAGTTCCCACGGATAGTAATAATTCTCCAGCTTAACCACGTTCTTCATTGAGCGGTGATACCGTTCGATCTTGCCCTGGGTCTGCGGGTGATACGGCGCGGCGCGGGTATGTTCAATGTCCTGCTTCTTGAGCCAAGTCTTCAACTCACCACTGAGGTAGCAGGAA
>SMVB01386216.1_pt1 | contig 12815 bp, 9 predicted proteins | sample 2456461 | NCBI WGS metagenome assembly SMVB01 (sample SAMN11095934, study PRJNA526329) | marine sediment metagenome | biome: Marine sediment; feature: Surficial sediment; material: Deep marine sediment; isolation source: Hadal surficial sediment | place: Pacific Ocean | collected 2014-05 | depth 0-1...
ACGAACTGCTGGAAAGCGACCTTCCCGATGATCCCTTGCTGGTCGCCGATCTGATCGCCTATTTCCCGACGCCGGTCCGCAAGATTTACGCCAAGGCCATCGCCAAACACCGTCTGAGGCGCGAGTTGATCGCCACCTCGATCACCAACCAGGTGGTCAACCGGGCGGGGTTCACCTTCGTCAACGATCTCAAGGACCGCGGCGGCCGGCCGGCGCCGGCGGTGGCCCGGGCGTTCACCATCGTTCGCGACGTCTTCGGCTGCGAGGCCTTGTGGCGGGACATCGAGGCGCTGGACAACAGGCTCGATGCAAAGGTCCAGACGGCGGCGTTGATCGATATCAAGGCGTTGATCGAACGGACCTCCCTTTGGTTTCTCCGGAACGGCCACCATCCCCTGGACATCACCCGTAACGTCGCCCGGTTCCAGCCCTGCATCGAGGCCCTGGGCCGGTCCCTCGCCGATGTGGGCTCGGCCAGCGACCTGGCCGTCATGGAGGCGCGGCGTAGGGATTTCGAGGATAAGGGCATGCCGGCGCGCCTGGCCGGCAGGATCGCGCGCCTGCCGCTGATGGGCGCGGCGCTGGATATCGTCCGCGTGGCCGGTGGCGACGCCACCGCGGTGACCGCCGCGGCGCGGGTCTATTTCGGCATCGGCGCCCGCTTCGGGTTCGATTGGCTGCGCGATGCGGCGCGGGCGATCGAAGTCCAGACCCCTTGGCAGCGTCAGGCGGTTCAGTCCATGGGGGACGAACTCTACGGGCTCCAGTTCGATCTGGTGACCCATGTCATGGATGCCGCCGGCGGCATCCAGGCGGCCGAGGTGGTGGTCGACTTCTGGGCCGATGCCCACAAGGCGGCGGTGGACCGGATCGAGCAGATGTTGGCCGACATGCGGGCCTCAAGCACGCCCGATATCGCCATGATCGCGGTGGCGGTCCGCCAGCTCAGGCTGCTGGTGGACGGCTAGGGCGTCGAGGCGGTGCCCGCCGGCCCCGAAACGGCTTGATGACCGGCCCCCATGCCGGGCCGCTGCCCGGCGCCGGACGCCGCGCGCGGGTCGCCTGGTGTGTTTACGACTGGGCCAACTCGTCCTTTCCCGCGGTCATTCTCACCTTCGTTTTCGCCGCTTATTTCGTCCGCGGCGTCGCCGTCACGCCGGTGCAGGGCACCGGTCTTTGGGCGATGGCGATCACCGCATCGGCGATCGCCATAGCCGTCGTCTCGCCGGTGCTCGGCGCCATCGCCGACCGCAGCGGCGCGCGCAAGCCCTGGCTCGGCGCCTTTACCATCGTGTGTATCGTCGCCACCGGCTGCCTATGGTGGGTCCGCCCGGCGCCGGATTGGATCATCCTCGCCCTGGTGCTGGTCGCAATCGCCAATTTTGCCTTCGAACTGGCCATCGTCTTCTACAACGCCATGCTGCCGGAGATCTGCCCGGAAGACCGCCTCGGGCGCCTCTCGGGTTGGGGCTGGGGGCTGGGCTACGGCGGCGGCCTGGTATGCCTGTTGATCGTGCTGCTGGGGTTCGTTCAGGCCGAAATGCTTCCCTTCGGCCTCGACAGGGCTTTGGGCGAACACGTGCGTATCGCCGCCCCCATCGCCGCCGTCTGGACCGCCGTGTTCGCCCTGCCCCTGTTCCTGATGGTTCCCGACAAGACCGGCCCCGGTCCCGGCGCATTGGCCGCGGTGGGCCTCGGTTTGCGCCAGTTGGCGGGAACCTTCGGGGCGCTTCGCGGGCGGCCCGGAATCCTCCGTTTCCTGGTCGGCAGGATGATCTATACCGACGGGCTCAACACCTTGTTCGCATTCGGCGGGATCTATGCCGCCGGCACCTGGGGGATGGAGATTGACGAGGTGATCGCCTTCGGCATCGCCCTCAATCTCACCGCCGGGCTCGGCGCCGCCGGATTCGCCTGGGTCGATGATTGGATCGGTGCCCGGCGCACCATCCTCATCGCCCTTGTCGGGCTCACATTGTTGGGCGGCCTTATCCTGGTGGCCCCCTCGAAGCCTTGGTTTTGGATCTTCGGCACGGCCCTGGGAATCTTTTTCGGCCCCGCCCAGGCGGCGGGCCGGTCGCTCATGGCGCGCCTGGCGCCGCCCGACATGCGGGCGGAGATGTTCGGTCTTTTCGCGTTTTCGGGCAAGGCCACCGCCTTCCTGGGTCCGGCCATTCTCGGTTGGGTGACGGTCGCCATGGACTCCCAGCGGGCGGGCATGGCCACGGTGCTGGCCTTCTTTGTCGTCGGCTTCGTGATCCTGTGGCCGCTCAAGGAACCGGGCAGGGGCTAGAGAATTTCCGCGCTAAATCGAACCGTTTGACCCCGGTATGCCCTGATGAGAGTGCCCTGATGAATCTGCTTTAATGGCGGAAGTGGCGCATGCCGGTCAGCACCATGGCCAGCCCCGCCTGGTCGGCCGCCGCGATGACCTCGTCGTCGCGGATCGAGCCGCCTGGCTGGATGACCGCCTCGGCGCCGGCCTCGGCGGCGGCCAGCAGGCCGTCGGAAAACGGGAAAAAGGCGTCCGAGGCTACCACCGAACCCTTGGTCCGGGTGCCCTCCTCGCCCGCCGCGCGGCTCGCGTCCTCGGCTTTCCAGGCGGCGATGCGCGAGGCATCGACGCGGCTCATCTGGCCCGCGCCCAAGCCCACGGTGGCGCCGTCCTTGGCGTAGACGATGGCGTTGGACTTGACGTGCTTGCAGACGGTGAAGGCGAAGAGCAGGTCCGCGACCTGGGCCTCGGTCGGCGCGCGCTTGGTGACGATTTTGAGGTCCTCGGGGCCGATGCGCCCGGCGTCCCGGTTCTGGAGAAGGAAACCGCCGGCCAGGGTGCGCACGGTCATGGCGGCGGCGGCGGGGTCGGCCATGGCGCCGGTGGCGAGCACCCGCAGGTTCTTCTTGACGGCGAGGATGCGGCGCGCGTCTTCGCTGATCTCCGGCGCGATGACCACTTCGGCGAACAGTTTGACGATTTGCTCGGCGGTCTCGCCGTCGATCTCGCGGTTGGCGGCGATGATGCCGCCGAAGGCGGACAGCGGATCGCAGGCCAGGGCGCGCAGATAGGCGCCCTTGAGGTCGTCGCCCAGGGCCACCCCGCAGGGGTTGGCGTGTTTGATGATGGCGACGCAGGGTCGAACGAATTCGCTCACCAATTCGAAGGCGGCGTCGGTGTCGTTGAGGTTGTTGAAGCTGAGCTCCTTGCCCTGGATCTGGGCGGCGGTGGCGGCGCCGGGCCGGGGATGGGATGCATCGAGGTAGAAGGCGGCGTCCTGGTGGGGGTTCTCGCCGTAACGCATGGTCTGTTTGAGGCTGCCGGCGAGGGTGAAGCGCGCGGGCAGGGTCTCGCCCAGGCGGCCGGCGAACCATCCCGATATGGCGGCGTCGTAGGCCGCCGTCCGCGCGAAAGCGCGCGCCGCCAGCGCCTGGCGGAACCCCTCGGTGGTGCCGCCGCCATGGGCGTCCATCTCGGCGCGCAAGGCCTCGTAGTCCGCCGGTTCGGTGGCGACGGTGACGAAGGCGTGGTTCTTGGCCGCCGCCCGAATCAGGGCCGGGCCGCCGATATCGATGTTCTCCACGATCTCGGCGCCGCCGGCGTCCTTGGCCACGGTCTCCTCGAAGGGATAGAGATTGATGATCACGAGATCGATGGGCCCGATCCCGTGGGCCTCCATGGCGGCGCGGTCGCCGCCGTGATCCCGCCGGGCGAGGATGCCGCCGTGGATGATGGGATGAAGGGTCTTGACGCGGCCGTCCATCATTTCGGGATAACCCGTGAGTTCGGCGACATCGCGGACCTTGATCCCGGCATCGCCAAGCGCCTGGGCGGTGCCGCCGGTGGAGACCAGTTCGACGCCGTGGTTGGCTAGGAACCGCCCTAGCTCGATGAGGCCGGTCTTGTCGGAGACGCTGAGAAGGGCGCGGGAAATGGCAAGCGAAGCGGAATCAGTCATCGATGGGTTAGGCACCTTTCAATGATGCGGTGGGGCGGGGTCGGCAATGGCATGGGGCGCTGGACGGTCATCTGGCGCCGTGCCCGGCGATGGCGTCGGTCAGGGCCGGGTCGTAATCCGGCGCCAGCCGGGCCAGGGCGGCGCGGAGCGCGACGCCATCGCCCGCCCGCGCGGCCCGCTCCAATTCCGCCAGGCCCGAATTCAGGAGGGCGCGATCCAGCGGCTGGGGCCGGGCGACCAGGACGCCCGGATAGCGCGTCGTCTCGGTGGTCTCGGCCTCGTAGAACAGTTCTTCGGTGAGTTTCTCCCCGGGCCTGAGCCCGGTGATCTCGATGGCGATATCGCCGTCCGGGTCGTGGCCGGCCAGCCTGATCATCTGGCGGGCGAGGTCGATGATCTTGATCGGTTCGCCCATGTCGAGGACGAAGATCGCGGCACTGGCGTCTTCTTCGGTACCCAGCACGGTGGCTTCCAGCACCAATTCCACGGCCTCGCGGACGGTCATGAAATAGCGCTTCATGTCGGGGTGGGTCACGGTCAGCGGCCCGCCGCGGGCAAGCTGGCGCTGAAACAGCGGTACCACCGACCCGGTGGAGCCCAACACATTGCCGAAACGCACCGTCATGAACCGGGTGGCGGTGCCGCCGCCCGGCTCGCCGCCCGCCAGATTGAGGGCCTGGCAATAGCTTTCCGCGACCCGCTTGCTGGCCCCCATCACCGATGCCGGATTGACCGCCTTGTCGGTGGAAATCAGCACCATCGCCTTGACTCCCCCTTGGAGGCAGGCATCGGCAACGTTGCGGGTGCCGATGGCGTTGGTGAGCACGCCTTCTTCCGGGTGGGCCTCGACCATGGGCACGTGCTTCAGCGCCGCGGCGTGGAACACCAGGTCGGGCCGGTAATCGGCGATCACGCCGGCCATGCGTGGGCCATCGCGGACATCGGCCAAGACCTGATCCCTGGGCGTCTCGGCGGCGCATTCGGCGATCTCCTGGTCGGCCTCATAGAGCGCGAATTCGGCGTGATCCAACAGCGTCAGGTGGGCCGGCCCGAGGGCCGCGACCTGACGTGCCAGTTCGCCGCCGATGGTGCCGCCGGCCCCGGTCACCAGCACCCGGCGGTTGCGGATCAGTCCCGCCATTGCGGTGCGGTCGAGCACCTGCTGGGGCCGGCCTAAAAGGTCTTCGATGGCGACCGGTCGGGGTTCCACGGCCTGTTCGTCGCCGGGGGTGAAATCGGTGATGCGCGGCAGGCGTGACAGGCTGATCCCATAGCCGTCCGCCAGTCCCAGGAGGTCGCGCATGGGCGCGCCCGTCAGCTGGGGTTCGGTGACCACGAAGCGGTGGGGACGGCGGCCCGCCTTGGTCAGCCGCTCCATGATCTCGTCCAGCGCGGCCGTGCCGCCCAGCACCTCGATCCCGCGAATCCGCCGCCCGACCCGGGAATCCCGGGCATCGACGATGCCGACGACTTGATAATGGGCGTTGGGCGTGCTGCTCATGGCGCGGATGAACATGTCGGTTCCGTCATGGGCGCCGATCAACAGGACCGGGATGCGCGCCGAGTCGACGCGCGGGGTCAGGCCGAATATCTTCTTGTCCTTGACCATCCGATAGGCCACCCGGGAGCCCGCCAGCAAGGCGACCAGCACGAACCAGTTGATGACCAGCGCCGAGCGCGGCAACGCCTCTATCCGGGTCATCCAGAATAAAACGAAAAGGAACACCAAGATCGCTACCGCCGCCGCCCGCGCGATCTGCAACGCTTCGGGAAGCGAGGCGTAACGCCACACGCCTTGGTGCAGCTTCATGGCGGCGAAGACGCAGACCGCCACCGCCGTAAACACCGGGGTCGCCGTGAACACAAGCTCTCGCGAATAGTCGAGCGGATTGCCTCCCAGGCGCAGAGCAAGCGCGGCGACGAATGAAATCGCCGCCATCACGCCGTCGTGGACGACGATGATGCCCAAGCGGAGGAGCCGTCTGGTGGCGCCGTTCATTGGCCGGTGCGATCCCCGATTGCCCGCGGTTGAAAGGGGCTCGGCCCTGCGATCCCCTTGGCCATTGTGGGCCAATCGCCAGGGCAAGTCCATGGCGCCAGGACGGGGCCGGGCTCAGTCGCCGGGATCGGCATCGGGGGGCGTGGCCCGGGCCAGCCAGCCAAGCATCAGGGCGACGATCAACGCCGCCCCGCCCAGGCAGATCAGGTCGCCGGTGGTGTTCACCACCTGGGTCGAAAGGGCGGCCAGCGCCACCAGCATGACATTGCCGCCGCCGATAAACCGCGCCACGCGGGCATGGCTCCAGCCGCGCCGCACCGCGCGCTGATAAAAATGACCGGCATGGGCCTGCCAGATTTTTTCGCCGCGCAGCGCCCGGGCGGCGATGGTGATGGAGGCGTCGGCCAGGTAGTAGGCGGGCAGGGTCAAGGCGGCGACCCAGTATCCCCACATGGCCAGGGTCATCAGCAGCCAGCCGAGAAGGAAGCCAAGCGGCACCGCGCCGACGTCGCCCAGGAATACCCGGGCGGGATGCCAATTGAGAACCAGGAAGCCGCAGGCGGCGGCCCCAAGGATCAGCCCGGCCAACCCGGCCACGGTGGCGGCGGGGCCCCCCTGGACGCCGATCAAGGCCGCCAGCACGAAAACGCCGAAGCCGATGGAGGCGGTCTCGACCCCGGCGAGGCCGTCGATCCCGTCCATGAAATTGAAAAGGTTCATGAACCATATCCAGGCGAGGCCGGCGAACAAGCGATCCAGCGCCAATGGGACAAGGCCCTGGAACAGGGTGAATTTGCCGGGGATGAAGGCGAGCACCACGGCGACGCAAGCGACATGGACCGAGAGCCGCGCCGCCACGGCCACGCCGCGGAGATCGTCCAAGCCCGAGACAACGGCCACCGCCAGGGCGCCGCCGAGGACCATCCAGGAAACGGTATCGCCGGGGCGGTAGAGCCAGACCAGGGCGGCGATCATCGGCCCCGCCACGGCCAGTACGGCGATGCCGCCGCCCCGGGGGATCGGTTGGCCATGGCTGGAGCGCCGGTTGGGGGTGTCGAGCACGGCCCGGCGGATCAGCCAGGCGGTGACCCAACGGGTTAACATCCAGGTGCTGGCCGCCGTGGCCGCCGCCAGGACCACCATCAAACCCGTCCCCCTGGCCGTCAGCAGCGACTCCATGGCGGCCTCCTCGGGCGCCGGACCGGGCGGCCTTGGGCCGGGCGGCGTGGGACCAAACTCATGCCCGCCCGGCCACCCGCCGCAGGGACCAACGGATCACCGCGCCGGGCCGGGGGCCTTCGGCGGTGACGCCGCCGCTGACGACGATCTGGTTCGACCGCTTAACCTCGCCGCTTCCCAGATAGACCGATTTCTCCAAGGCGATATTGCCGCCGTCGGTGCGGAACCGCCAACCGTCGCCCGACGGCAAGCGCAGGAGAATCGCCGTGCCGTCCTGCACCAGGGACGCCGAGACGCCGGGGTGCAGGTGAAAACGGAGATGGAAGACCTTGGGCCGCCCCCGCCGCCAGCGCCAAAGGGCCGGCTTGCGGTCCTCGGCCTTCCGGTCCATCTGGGCCCGGTTCATCTGGGCGAGGTCGGCCACGCCCTGGGGCAGAAGCACATCCTCGCCGCGCAGTTCCTCGCCGTTGGCGGCAAGCCACAGCCGGCGCTCGTGAATCAGCCCGAATCCGCGTTCGTAACCGTTGTGCCGCCCGGTCAGCCAGATCGCGCCGTCGGCCATCGAGGTCTGCCGGCTCACCTCGGTCGGGTGCTTGCCGATCTCGCTGCCGGCACCCGGGGACTCGAATATTTCCGTGGAATTGGTGTCGGCCAGGGTCAGGGTGGAATGGGCGGCGGTCGCGCGCAAGCCCTGGCGCCAGGCCGCGCCGAGGCCGGGCCCGCCGCCGCAATTGACGATCAATCGTTCCTTGCCGACGCTGAATTCCAGGGAAAGCGTGCCGGCGAAGGCATGATCGCGGGCGCCGGCGGGGGGCGGCGCCCCCATGTCGGCGATCAACAGGGTGCGGTTGGCGGTCACCCGCTCGAAGCCGGAATGGGGCGCCGAGCCGAGCGGCTTGCCCGGCGCATCGGCGCGGGCCAGCGCCATGTCGATGAGCCAGGCCTCGGCCTCGGCGGAATCGTTGAACAAGGCCAGCCCCCCGTCCCCATGGCGGAAAAAGCGCAGCATGGGCGCCATGCGGTCGATGGCGTTTTGCACGCCCATTGGAACCGGATGCCCCGCCTGGACCAGGATTTCGCGGATATCCACCAGATCCCGGAGCACGCCGAGCTGCTGGGCCGGGCTGCGCTCCACGTGGCCGCCATCGCCCAGCACCTGGCGGGCGAGTTCGCGTTCCAGCCGTTTCAAGACCCGTGTCAGCCGGCGCCCGCCGAACAGCGCCAGGGAGGCGAACACCTGGCCTTTCAGCATGGTCAATAGCCTGGCCCCGGCAAGCCCGCCGGCCCCGGCCCTGAGCAGGTGGCGGCCCTGGCGGGTGAGGCTTTTCAGGAACGCCGGGGTGAAACCCGGCGCCGCGCTCTGGCCGATGAAATCGGCGCTGGAGATCAAGGCGGTGACGCGGGCGGCCAGGATATCGGGGCGCCAGGCGAGCCGCCGCCAACGGCCGGAATGCGCGATCCAGTCGAGGATCAACGCCCGGGCCACGGCGCGCGCGGGCAGGCCGCCGGCCACCCGCAGATCGCGCAGCCAGTTAAAACCGTGGAGCTCCGCTAGCCAGTCCCGCCCCACCTCGGGCGCCGACCACAGCGCCGCGCCGCCCTCGAAGGCCAGGCCCGGGCGCTCGGCGCTGATCCCGGGCTCCATGAAGATGGGGCGGCCGGCGAAGACGAAGTGCCCCTCCATGATGGCCCGCCCGCGCCCGGCGTCACCGGGCCAGGGGTCGATGGGGACGAAGCCGAGCCGCCCCGGCGTCCGGCCCCCCAGCGTGGTTTCGTGCAGCGGCGTGGCGTAATAGAGGCTTTTCAGCCCATAGCTGAGCGCCCCCAGGTTGCGCGCGTAGGGGCGCCGGGCGATCGCCCAGTACCAGCCCAGCGGCAGGCGCTGGCGCGGCTGGCGCGGCGGATCAGGCGCCGCCGCGGAGCCGTGCGATGTTGGCGGCGTAGGCGCCGGCGCCGCCCGTGAAGGTGGCGGTTCCGGCAACGAGGAGGTCTGCTCCCGCGGCCGCCGCTCGCCCGGCAGTTTCGGCATTGATGCCTCCATCCACTTCCAGATCGATGTCCCTTCCGGTGGCGTCGATGCGCTTGCGCACCGCTTCGATCTTTGCCAATTGGGATTCGATGAACGCCTGCCCGCCGAAGCCGGGATTGACGGTCATCACCAGGACCAGGTCGACGTCTTCCATGACGTTGTCGATGGCCTCCACCGGTGTGCCCGGGTTGAGCGCCACTCCCGCCTTCTTGCCGAGCGAATGGATCAACTGCAGGCTCCTGTGCAGGTGCGGCCCGGATTCGGGGTGAACGGTGATGATGTCGGCGCCGGCCTCGGCGAAGGCGGGGATATGGCGATCCACCGGCGCGATCATCAGGTGCACGTCGAAAGGCAGGTTTGAAGCCGGGCGCAGCGCGGCGACCACGTCGGGGCCGATGGTGATATTGGGAACGAAATGCCCGTCCATGACGTCCACGTGGATGAAGTCGGCGCCGGCCTCGGTCACGGCGGCGATTTCTTCGCCGAGCCGCGCGAAATCGGCGGCAAGAATCGAGGGCGCTATACGGACCGGCTTGGGCACGCGGCTTACCTAGCAGCTTCGCCAATGCGCTGCAAGCGCGCGGCGTAAAATCCGTCCATGCCGCCGGCCCCGGCCATGTGCGAGGGCAGGGTCCTAAGGTCGCCCAGGGGGGTCAGCCAATCCCCGTCTCCGCCGAGCGCCCGGGCATCGACCGCAAGCCGGTGGAAATCCGCATGGGCGTCGAGGAACCGCTGGACCCGGTGTTCGCCCTCTCGGGGGTCGAGGGAACACACCGCGTAGACCAAAACGCCGCCCGCCGCCGTCAGCTTGGCCGCCTGGGCGAGAAGGGCATCTTGGACCGGCGCCAGCCGGTCGGCGTCCTGGGCGTCCTTGGTATAGGCGATATCGGGATGGCGGCGGATGGTGCCGCTGGCCGTGCAGGGCGCGTCGAGAAGCACCCCCTCGAATTCCCTGCCGGGGTCGAATTCGCGCGCGTCAGTGGTGATCAGCTCGGCCTGGAGGCCGGTCCGCGCGAGGTTGCGGCGCACCACCTCCAGGCGCGCGGCGGATTGGTCCAGCGCCGTGACATGGGCGCCGGCGGCGGCCAGTTGCAGGGTCTTGCCGCCGGGCGCGGCGCAAAGATCGAGAATCCGCTTGCCCCGGGGTGCGGGCAGCAGCCGGGCTGGCAGGGACGCGGCGGCGTCTTGCACCCACCAGGCGCCCGCTTGGTAGCCGGGCAAGTCCTCGATCCTGCCGCCGGCCGGCCGCCGCAACCCGCCGGTGGCAAGCACTTCGGCGCCCAGCCGCTCCGCCCAGGCGCCGGCTTCCACCGGGTCGCGCAGGGTGAGGTCGAGCGGCGGCTCGGTGCGGTGGGCCTCCGCCATGGCCCGGGTGGCCGCGGCGCCGTAAGCCTGGGTGCAGATCTCGGCGAGCCAGCCCGGCATGTCCAGCCCCGGCCCGTCGAGCCCCGCCAAGAGAGCGGCGCCGTCGCCCGCCATGCGCCGGAGCACGGCGTTCACCAGCCCCCGGAAACGGCCCCGGGCGAATTTCGCCGCCAGGCGCACCGAGGTGTCCACCGCGGCGTGGGGGGGCGTCTTGAGGATCAGCATCTGGGCCATGCCGAGGGCCAGGATCAGGTGGATCGGCCGCGCGGTTCGCGGCAGCGGGCGCTCCAGCGCGGCCCCGATCAGCGCATCGAGTTCGCCCCAACGGCGCAACACCGTCGCCACCAAGAGACGGGCAAAGGCCCGGTCGCGCGGCGACAGCCGGGCGAATTCGGGCCCGGCCCCGAGCGCCCGCTCCAAGGTCTGGCGCTTGTCCAGGACACGGCCCAGGGCATCCAGGGCAATGGCGCGGGCGGCCGGCGAGGCGGGCTCGGTTGGCGGCTTCATGGCCGGATTGCCGCCCTGGCGCCGCCGCGCGCGCGCGGAGGGGCGGCGCCGAGGATCACCGAGCGGGCCCGGCAACAGGACTCAGCCCCAGGGGCCGCGCACGCCGGCCATCTCGCGCAGCCGGCGCACCCGGGCCTCGGTCGCCGGATGGGTGGAAAACAAGCCGTCCACGGCATGGGCGTGGAGCGGATTGATGATGAACATATGGGCGGTCGCCGGGTGTTGCTCGGCGGCTTCGTAGTCGATGGTTTCGGCTCCCGCCTGCATGCGTTCCAGCGCCGAGGCCAGCCACAGGGGGTGGCCGCAGATCTCCGCGCCGATGCGGTCGGCCTCGTATTCGCGGCCCCGCGAAATCGCCATCTGCACCACCATGGCCATCAACGGGCCTAAGATGGCGATCAGCAACACGCCGATCATGCCGAACGGGTTGTTGCGGCTGTTGCCGCCGAAGAAAAAGGCGAAACTGGCGAGCATGCCGATGGCCCCGGCCAGGGTCGCGGTGATGGTCTGGATCAGGGTATCGCGGTTGCCCACATGGGCCAGTTCATGGCCCATGACGCCGGCCACCTCTTCGTGGGACAACCGGTCCAACAGGCCGGTGGTGGCGGCCAGGGCGGCGTTTTCCGGGTTGCGCCCGGTGGCGAACGCGTTGGGCTGGTCGCTGTCGATGATATACAGCGCCGGCATGGGCAGCCCGGCTTTGAAGGCGAGCTGTTCGACGATGCCGTAGAAGCCCGGCGCTGAACGGCCATCGACCTCCCTGGCGCCGTACATGCGCAACACCATCTTATCGGAATTCCACCACGCGAACAGGTTCATGGCGCAGGCGATGGCCAGGGCGATTCCCGCCCCCACGGCGCCGCCGATGAGGAATCCGATGCCCAGGAAAAGCGCGGTGATCCCCGCCAGAAGCACCGTGGTGCGGAAATAACCCATCGAATTTCCCTTGAACTTGCCTGCCGCCGCCTGCCGCGCCGATGCATTGGCCCGAAGGATTGGGGGGTGCAATCGGGCCCCGGTTTACTTAGAGTGTCCGCGGCGATTATTCAAGCCCGGGACGGTGCATGGCGAACAAACCCAAAGCTAAGGATTCAGCCTCTCCCGCGGGGCCGCCCCCGGCGCCGGCCCAAGCCGCGCCCGATGCCCGGCCCAAGGCGGGTCCGGCGGCGGAAAAAGATGGCGCGCCCGACGCGGCCAACCCCGCCGAGCCAAAACCCGGGCCCAAGAAACCCGACCCCACGCGCTACGGCGATTGGGAAAAGAACGGCCGCTGCATCGATTTTTGACGGCGGCATGCCCGTTGCCGACGGGCCGGGTCCAACCGGAGCCAATGAAACGGCAACGGGCAAGTGAAAATTTTTGATACCTATGGTATAATTCCTTGATCGGGCACTTGACGCCGGCGCGGGCCGGCGCGATCTGGGGCGGGCCCGCCTGGCCCCGCTTGCGAGGATCGCCTGTCCATGCCTGTGCCCACCACCCTGTTCCTGGGCGGCAACCGCCGCCGCCTTCGCCCGGTTGCCTGGTTCCCCACCGCGCCGTCCGCCGGGCGCGCCCGGCGCCTGGCCTGGGTCTTCTCGGCGGCGGCCTGTTTGGCCCTCGCTCCGGCATTGCCGGCGCGCGCGGCGGACGCCGCCCACGGCCGGCCTTCCCAACGCGACGTCCTCGCCGGCCCGGTGGAGGCCCGGGTGATCCGGGTTCGCGACGGCGATACCCTGGTGGTGGCGGCGCGCATCTGGGTGGGCCAGGAGATCGTCATCGACGCGCGGATCAATGGCATCGA
>SMVB01404482.1_pt1 | contig 12814 bp, 11 predicted proteins | sample 2456461 | NCBI WGS metagenome assembly SMVB01 (sample SAMN11095934, study PRJNA526329) | marine sediment metagenome | biome: Marine sediment; feature: Surficial sediment; material: Deep marine sediment; isolation source: Hadal surficial sediment | place: Pacific Ocean | collected 2014-05 | depth...
AGGAAAAGTGGATACCGGTTTTCCGTCCGGAAACACGACAAAACAATAACTTAGGGTCCGGTTTTGATTCTATCAAAACCGGACCCTAGACCCCGTTCACAATTCATTGAATCAGGGAACGGGGGTCTGGATTTGTTATTGGTCGCGCATTCGAAGCCAAAAACCGCGTACACTTTTTGTGAATGCGCTCTAAATCGTAAAATCCTGGAGACCCATTGCCATGCAGCTTCATCTGATGACCTGGCTCGAAGTCGAGGCCTATCTTAGAACCAAGAAGGGCATCATTGTGCCCTTGGGCTCGACCGAGCAGCATGGCCCTACGGGCCTGATCGGGACCGATTGCATTTGCCCCGAATTCATTGCCCAGCGCGCCGGCCATGAGGCCGGAATTATCGTCGGTCCGACCTTTTCCGTCGGCAGTGCCCAACACCACATGTCTTTTCCCGGCTCTATGACCTTGCGCCCCTCGACCATGGTGGCGGCACTCTATGATTGGATCATGTCGCTGAAGCGGCATGGATTTGAGAAGATCTATTTCTTAAATGGCCATGGCGGCAATGTGTCGAGCGCCGAGGCGGCCATTACCGAAGTTTATGCCCATCGCAGCCTGGAACCTGCGGCTGCGCATAGCACAAATGTCCATTGTAAGTTGCAAAATTGGTGGATGCTGAAAGACGTTTTTAGTTTGTGTAAGGAGCTTTTCCCGAAGGGCCACGGCTCTCACGCCACACCTTCGGAAGTGGCCGTGTCCTATTTCGCTTATCCGGAGGCCATTAAATCGGCTCCCCTTGAGCCCAAAATCGCGCCGGATGGACCCATCCGAGATGCCGCCGACTACCGGCAGCGTTTTCCCGATGGCCGGATTGGATCCGATCCGTCTCTTGCTACACCCGAACTGGGCGAAAAAATCGTCGACCGCGCCGTCAGCGCCTTGATCGAGAGCTATGACGCGTTCTTGAAGGAATAACGGACCTTCAAGAGGACGACGCCCCGCCGAGCCGTTTCAAAACATTCTCACAGATCCACTTTGTTGGCGTCCCACAGCGGTCTCCAATCGAACAAAGGCGGCAAGAGCTCTTCGAACTGAAGATGCACAGCCACCGGCGGAATGGGGGAAAAGCCCGGTATATGTTCATAGAGCCTATTGGTTGTGACCTTTTCCGTTGCCAAGTGGCGTTTCTTGCTTCGCTCTCCCACATATTTCGTGTTCTCGAAATAATCCCAATAGGTATCGACAACCTTTGCATGGGTGAAAAAAGTATGTGTGGCATCGCTCATGGTACGCCACCGGCGTGTCGGGCCGGCAAATATGTAAGAGGGGTAATGGCCCTCATAAAGATTCTTGTGCTCCTGAGGGTAGATGACGCAATGGCCACCACTGGCTTGATGTATCAGATCGTAGAACTGCCACATGTCCCGAATAGCGACGGGTTCGTGCAAATAGTCATCCTCACAAAAATAAATGAGCGTCTTGAGCGGCCGGGCGCGCGAAAATTGTTCGTGTAAGGAGGGTCCTTGGCCTTTCTCCTTGGTTCGAATGATTTGCCATGAGCAGGTGAGCGGCGCCAACACTTGTTTGAACTTCTCCAACGTCTCCAGCGCCGACCGATCGTCCAGAACCACAACATCGATCGCATCCGTTCCCCGATCGGTGGCGGCGTCGTTTATGGATGTCACCGTCGACGCAAGACAGCGCAACGCGTTTTCCTCGTCGGTCGCTCCCGTTAGGCGCGGTCGTTTGTCGATGTTGCGATCGGGACGCACGCAAGTGCGCAAATAGACGGTCAGACGATCCAGATCGGCACCATTTGACGGCCCATGATCCTGATCGAACATAATTTTCACCGCCCGCAAATCGAGCCCATGGGGCAAGTCCTCAATATGGGGCACCGGCCGCAACAGGTATTGATCGGAGGCTTTAAGATCATAGCCCCAGCGACGCACCAGTTTGCGCAACAATCTCAACGCTTCATTCACAATGCTGAGGCTCCCTTAAAGCTCATCCCCCATGGGCCGGCTTAACAAGCCTTCGATCGCCGCATCGACCGATACGCCATGATGCAGGATACCGTTTACCGCCTCGCAAATCGGCATTTCGACGTGAACGGACCGAGCCAGTCCAGCCAGCGCGCGGGCCGTCGCCACACCTTCGGCCACGCTTGTGCGGCCTTGCAAAATATCGTCGAGAAATTGCCCCTGCCCTAAGGCAACGCCCAAAGACATATTGCGCGACTGCCGGCTCGTGCAGGTCAGGATGACGTCACCAAGTCCGCATAGGCCCGACAGGGTTTCCGGCTGGGCTCCCAAGGCGACGGCGAGCCGTAGAAGTTCGTTAAAGCCGCGGGCAATCAAGGCGGCACGGGCGCTGTCGCCCAACCGGCGCCCGTCCACGATACCGCAGGCGATGGCCAGCACATTCTTGACCGCCCCGCCGATTTCCGCACCGATCAAATCATCGGACAGATAAATGCGAAAGGTTGGCAGACGCAGCGCGTCGGCGAGTGTTTCGGCGGTCGGCGCATCGGCGCAGGCCAGGGTCACGGCGGTCGGCATTTGCAACGCCACGTCTTTGGCAAAGCTCGGACCCGACAGCACCGCAGGAATCGCTTGGGGCAGGGTTTCCTCCAATATTGCGGTCATTAGCTTTTGCGTGTCTTGCTCGATCCCTTTCGAACACAAAAGGACCGGCGTTGCGGGGGAAATGTGCCGGCTTAATTGGATGAAAACCTGTCGGGCAAATTGGGCCGGCACCACCATCAGCACGGCGCCGGCACCGGCGGCGATGCTCAAATCGCAACTGGTGGTGATCCCGTCGGGCAGCTCGACGTCGGGCAGGTAAAGCGCGTTGACCCGCCGCCGATTGATCGATTCGGTTACCTCAGGCTCGCGGGCCCATAAGGTCACCTTGCGCCCGGCCCGCGCCGCCACGCTGGCCAGGGCCGTGCCCCAGGCACCCGCCCCGATGACGGCTATTTGCTCGACTCGGCTTTGTTCGGTTTTCATGGTTAATTCTTGCCGATCACGGTAAAATGACTGAATAATTTGTTGATTATTTACCCCTGAAGGGGCATCTTTACAGCATGACTCAAAAGGACCGAATCTGCCTCAGGATTTTGCATGCGGCCAAAGAGCGCTTTTCCCACTACGGATACTGTAAGACCACGATGTCCGAGATTGCTCAGGACTGCAATATGTCTCCCGGCAATCTTTACCGCTATTTCCAGGGCAAATTAGATATTGCCGAAGGTATTGCCGCGGCCCACACCGATAAAAGACTGGAAAAGGCTCGGGAAATCGTTCGGGATCCCGCAAAACCGGCCCTTGTCCGTCTGCGAGACTTCCTATTTGACGAGCTGAGGAGCACTTTTAAGCTGCTCGACGAAGACCCCCGCGTGTTCGAAATCGCCGAAATCATTGCCAAAGAACGGCCGGAATTCGGCAATCAACAATTGTCCAAGGAGCGTTCGCTCATGTCGGAGATTCTGGCGGCCGGGGCGGCTAACGGCGAATTCGATATTCAAGATGTGGTCGAGACCGCGGAAATGATCCAATCGGCCACGATAAAGTTCAGATTTCCGCAGCTTTATAGCCAATTAACCCTGGATAAGCTCGAACACGAGTTGAATGGGGTGCTCAAAATCCTGTTTCATGGCCTAACCTGTCGCTCCCATCCCATTGCTGTTGCCGCCGATGTCCCTGTCTCGCCCTCCCCGTAGAGCATTTTCGAGCGAAGTGGGCACCGGTTCGCGTTAAGAAAATGCGACCAATAACAAATCTAGACCACAAAACCCCCAGATTTAAGCACTTTTTCAGCCTTTTAGAGCGTTTTCAGGAAAAGTGGACCCGGTTTTCCGTCAGAAAACGCGACCAAACTTGGACTCTAGAGCATTTTCGAGCGAAGTGGACACCGGTTCGCGTTAAGAAAATGCGACCAAACAAGGACTTAGAGCGTCCCCGGACGGTGCATGGGGCCCCGCCTCATCACGTTGTTGTGAATAATGAATAATATTAAATATATTCATTGATTATTGTTCAACGTTCACCTATATTCCGATCAACAATAACAACGACTCCCCGCAGGGTGTCCCCTCAGGACCCATCGGGCAGCTACGGAATAACAGGAGCAAAGACCATGACACGCACAGCAGGATTTTTCACACGAGCCGCGGTTACCCTAGCGACCACGGCCATTGCCTTGGCCGGTCTGGCCATCGCTTTCGATAACGCAACCCGCGCTTTGGTGCTTTAGGGTCCTTCCGGTTTTGATAGAATCAAAACCGGACCCTAAGGTGTTGTTTTGTCGTGTTTCCGGACGGAAAACCGGTATCCACTTTTCCTGGAAACACTCTAAGGCGCGACACCCATTCAACCGGCTGGCCATCGGCCTATGCCAGAGGAGGTCTCGAAAATGCTGAAACAATGGCTGATGTGGCATGAGTTTTTGTTTTGCTGGCGCGCTTGGGCGCTCAGTGATGCCGCGACCAAGCCGTGCTCCATGAACTAACCGAAGTTCCTCCTCCCCAGCCCAACCACATATTTTGTGGTTCTCCCGGATGGTCTCCCCCCAGGCCATCCGGGTTTTTTATAGAGCGCATTCAGGAAAAGCATGCCCCGGCGAAGACCGGGGTGGCCACCGGTTTTTGGGTTCGAATGCGCGACCAATAACAAATCTAAACCCCCGTTCCCTGATTCAATGAATTGTGAACGGGGGTCTAGATATCAAGACGAAGCGGATCGGGCCGTTTCATTTAGGCTTTCAAGCGGCCAGCGGGCCCGGGGCACGGCACCAAGATCATCGACCAGGCCTTGGCGCAGCCGTTCGATACCGGCCCACGCGATCATGGCTCCATTATCCGTACACAGAGCCATCGGCGGCGCCATTAATTTATAATCATGCTCCATGCACAACGTATGGAGCCGGGCGCGCAAAGCCGCATTGGCCGCGACACCACCGGCCATGACGAAATGCCGCGGCGCGCCGACCCCCGCTGTTTCGGCATAGGCATCGAACGCCCGGCTGCAGCGATCGACCAACACGTCGCCGACGGCGGCTTGAAACGAGGCGGCAATATCCGCCAGATCTTGGGCTGAAGCGGAAGCCAAGCCCTCATAAGCTTGACGCACCGCGGTTTTCAAGCCGCTGAAGGAAAAATCGCAACCCGGGCGACCGGCCAAAGGACGGGGAAAATCGAACCGGCGGGGATCGCCCTGAATGGCGGCCTGTTCGACCGCGGGTCCGCCCGGATAACCCAGACCCATCAGCTTGGCTGTTTTGTCGAACGCTTCGCCGATCGCGTCATCCATGGTTGTGCCGAGACGTGTGTAATGCCCCACATGGTGAACGATCAAAAGCTGACAATGTCCTCCGGAAATCAACAGCAGCAGATAAGGAAACGGCAAAGCCGGGTCGATCAGCCGTGCGGTCAAAGCGTGACCCTCCAAATGATTGACCGCGATCAATGGTTTGTCATGGCTGAAGGCGATGCCTTTGCCGGTCATCAGCCCGACAATGACGCCGCCGATCAGTCCCGGGCCGGCGGTTGCCGCCACAGCGTCTAGCTTTTCATAGTCGAGGCGGGCTTCGTCCATGGCTTGGCGCACCAGCCCGTCGAGATGTTCCACATGGGCTCGAGCGGCGATTTCCGGCACCACGCCGCCATAGGGCCGGTGCTGATCGAGCTGGCTCAAAACCAAATTCGCGCGAATATGTACCGCGCCGGCGGCGGTTTGTTCGACGATGGCAACGGCCGATTCATCGCAACTGCTTTCGATGCCTAAAACCGTGAGCGATTGTGCCGACACACCCGTCCCTTCAGAGTACGTTCACAAAAGATGGAATCCCTAAGGTACTCTTAAGTCTTTGTTCTGTCGCCCATTCGGACGGAAAACCGGTGGCCACTTTTCCTGAATGGGCTCTACGTCTTTGTTCTGTCGCGCATTCGGACGGAAAACCGGTGGCCACTTTTCCTGAATGCGCTTTAGAGTCTCGCGGCCGCCTCGACAGAACCGGCCAAAAGCCTTAAGTCACTAATCTATCCCGAGGCTTTATCACCGACGCTTGGCCCCATGCAACGCCCCTTGCGAATAGGTACCCGCGGTTCGAAACTGGCGCTTGCGCAAGTGGCCCTGGTCCGCAACGCCCTGGCCGACGCCCAAGGCTGGGATCAGGCGGCGTTGGATGATGCGACGGATATCATGGTTATCCGCACCAGTGGCGACACCGCTACGCGCCGGTTGAGCGAGATCGGTGGCAAAGGGTTGTTCGTCAAGGAATTGGAAGACGCCTTGCTCGGCAAGCGGATCGATATGGCGGTCCATTCCATGAAAGATTTAATGGCCGTTTTACCTTCCGGCCTTGTCATCACCGCAACACTCCCGCGCGAAGATCCGTCCGAAGCGTATTTAAGTACCGACGGGCTACCCTTTGCCTCTCTTGGACAAGGGGCGTCTGTCGGCACGTCGTCGCCCCGGCGACAGGCTCAAATTCTGCGATTGCGTCCGGACGTTAATGTGGTGCCGTTTCGGGGCAATGTGGATACACGTCTGGCAAAAATCAAGGCGGGCGAAGTCGCGGCCACCTTTCTTGCGCTTGCCGGGCTCAAACGATTAAGCCTGGACAATGAGATAAGTGAAATTATCGACGTAAAGGACATGTTGCCGGCTATTGCACAAGGTGCGATCGGACTTCAAACGCGCCAAGACGATGGACAGACGCGATCGATGTTACAGCCGCTCAATGATCGGGCGACGCAAAGGGCGGTAACGGTGGAACGGGCTTTTCTTGAGGTTCTCGAAGGCAACTGCCGCACACCTATTGCCGGACTTGCCCAGTTTGCCGGGACCGACAGCCTAACCTTTCGCGGCCAGGTATTGCTGCCCGATGGGACGGATTTGCGCGAGGTCACGCGTATGGCAATTGTGTCCGGTGAGGGACTGGCCGAACTACTACGAATAGGACGCGATGCCGGCTTGGAACTAAAGCGCATGGCAGGTCCGCGTTATTTTGCCAAAACCTGAACAGAGTGTTGGGCTCGAAACCATCATGCATCTACTCATCACACGCCCCATCGAAGATGCCGACGCGACCATCCGTGCGCTTAAACAACGGGGCCATAGTGCCGTGAGCGTTCCTCTTCTGACCATTGAGCCCGTTGCAAATCTGTCTTTCGACCTGCACGACGTACAGGGGCTTGTCATTACCAGTGCCAACGGCATTCGTGCCTTCGCTCAAGCTAACGAGCAACGTGACGTGGCGATCTTTGCGGTCGGGCAAGCAAGTGCCGATACGGCTTGCGCCTTGGGCTTTACGCCCATTACAGCGGCCGCGGGCGATGTGCCCTCGCTGGCCCGTCTGATTGAACAACGTTGTGACAAGGCGGCGGGCGTGCTGCTCCATTTGTCAGGGGCACAGCGTGCCGGTGATATTAAAGAATTGCTCGAGGCGGCGGGATTCACGGTCCGCCGCCAAAATGCGTATGGCGCGCGCGCCCTCGACCACATGCCCCAACCCCTAGCCGGTCTCTTGACCGCCACGGACCGCCCGCAACTGGACGGCGTGCTGTTCTTTTCGCCGCGCACGGCGCGCATATTCAAAAAGCTTGTGACCGACGCCGGATTTAACCATGCGTGTGGTCATCTGACCGCCTATTGCCTGAGCCAGGCGGTGGCGGACGCGCTGACACCCCTGCGCTTCAAGGGCTTACGCGCCGCGCCGCGCCGCGACCAAGAGGCCCTTCTCGCCTTGCTCGACTCGGAGTAATGTCGCGGCCTCGACACGCTTGAGATGAAGGGTCACGGTCAGCTGAGAAGGATCCATTGCGTATGACTGCGTCAAAGGAGTCTATCGAATCCGAAAAAGAGGGTCCGTCACCCGACGCCAAAAAGGCGGAAACGGATAAAGCCTCCATAGCGGCCGACAAAAGCCGGACCGGCAAAGAAGCCGTCGATCGAACGTCGGACAAGAAAACGCCGGCCAAAAAGACCACGGCAAAGAAAACGGCTGCTAAAACCACAGGGGCAACGACCAAGGGCGGCGCGCCGGATAGCCGTACCGGATGGCGCGGCACGGCAAATGTGCCCGGCGGTATTTTGACGTTGGTTATTGTCACTCTTGCCGCAGCCCTCCTTGGCGGTCTGGTGGCCGCATTTTGGGTTGCGCCAAGCGCCGGCGATGAAGAACTTGTCGCGGCCAATCCCGTTATTGCGGCCCGCATCGGCGAACTGCACGATGCCATCGATGATGTGCAAGACAACCTTGCCGCAACAGACCAACGGGCCCAGGCACTAGACAGTCGCTTCGATAATTTGGACGACAGCGTGCCAAGGGATTTGAACGATACAATAGGTGATCTTGACGTTCGCTTGGACGGATTGGAACAAGCCGTTGCAAGTTTGAGTGGACTGCCGGCAAATGAAGACGGCAATGTACCGGGCAATGTCTTCACACGGCTTGCCGATGATGTGGCGTCTTTGGGCCAACGTCTTGACGCGGTAAACACTCAAATGGCGGCACGCCTTGATGCCCTGGAGGCATTAGCGGCGCCGGCCGATTTGGCGGATCGATTGAGTGCGCTGGCGCAACAATCCGACGTGACCGACCTGGCCGGCCGGCTTGCTTCGCTTGAAAGAGACCAAAGCGGTACCGATGCCAAACGGGCGGTGCTCGCTTTGGCTCTGGCCAACCTCATGCGCGTGGCGGAAACCGGCGAACCTTTTCTGGCCGAGCTCAATGCCGCCGCCATCCTTGCTCCGGGGCGGGTTCCCCTGGCCGATCTTCAATCCCATGCTCGATCGGGCGTCAAAAGCCGATCCACTCTCATGGCTGAGTTCGATCAGGTTATTGACGATGTTTTCCGCGCAGAGCGGGAAGTGCAAGCCGACACCTGGTGGCAAAAGTTGTGGGCTAACATTCGTGCGCTTGTGACGATTCGGCGTACCGGAGATCTTCAAGGAGAGACCACTGAGGCGATCATTGCGCGGACTGAAATGCGAATGGAGGAGGGCCAACTTGTGGTGGCCTCTCAGGAGATGCACAAATTGACGGGACCGGGGGTCGCCGTCGCGGCGACTTGGCTCACCGAGTTGGACGCAAAAGTGCAACTCGATGCCCTGATTGCCGCTCTGACGACTCAAGTTCTTGCCGACTTTGTGGAATAGGCACGAATGATCCGACTATTGTGGATCTTTATTGTTGTCGCAAGCATTGCGACCGGCGTTTCCTGGCTGGCCGACCGACCGGGCGACATTGTGGTGCGCTGGCTTGGCTGGGAAGTTCAAACCAGCTTCGCCATTGCTCTCGTCACCGTCCTGGTTTTTACCATCTTAACTCTCGTTGTATATCGGCTTGTGGTAGGTGTCTGGGCAGCGCCGGGTCTTATCGCCCGAAAACAAAGTGATTGGCGACGTCGCCAAGGGTTTAAGGCGCTGACCAAGGGCCTGATTGCGGTCGCCTCCGGTGAGATCAAACAGGCGCGACGTTATTCCGGTCAAGCGGAACGCCTGCTTGAGGAAAAATCCCTGACAAACTTGCTGGGTGCACAGGCAGCGCAGCTCGACGGCGATGAAGATGCCACCAAAAAATATTTTTGCGCCATGCTTGAGTCTCCGGATACGGAGTTTTTGGGGTTGCGCGGCCTTACCGCTCAGGCCCAGCGCGGGGGAGACAGGCAGGCGGCGCTGGAATTTGCCGGTCGTGCGTTCGACTTGCGACCGAAAACCACATGGGCGTTCGAAGCGCTGGTCGAACTTCAAAGTCAATCCGGCGATTGGGATGGGGCATTAGGGACACTCGAAAAGGCCAAAAAGGCCGGTTTCTTGGACAGCTCTATTGTGCGCCGCTGGCGCGCCGGGCTGTTGACGGCCAAGGCCTACATGGCGGATCGCAACGGCAAAGGCGATGACGCGGAAAACGACGCCGTGCAAGCGCACCGTTTGATGCCGTCCCTGGCGCCGGCCGCCGTGTTGGCGGCGCGCAAACTCTGCGCCAAGGACAATGATTGGAAGGCGGCCGGAATATTGGAAGAAGCCTGGCGTGAAGCCCCCCATCCAAGCTTGGTCGAGGCCTATGTGTCGCTAAAACCAAACGAAACCGCCCACGAACGCGCCAAACGTTTACACGGATTGGCACAGATGAACCCGGAACATATGGAAAGCCGGCTGCTTCTGGCGCGCCAATCGATTAATACGCGCAAATGGCAAGAAGCCCGGGAGGTTCTTAAGCCTCTGGTGGAGGCCACACCCACAGCCCGCGTTTGCGCGTTGATGGCGGAGATCGAGCAAGGCGACAACGACAATGTGGGCGGTGCACGAGAATGGCTGGCACGAGCCGTTGCAGCGCCTCCTGAGCCCGAATGGGTGCGCGCATCATTCAATCTGAGTACTGAGGAATGGAGTCACTTAGCACGACAGATTGCGTCCGATTTAAATTGGCCACCGGCACTCGATGAGCACCAGTTCGCCAAAGGGCAAATGGGTGTTGCGCCGTTCACGCCGGAACTTCAAACGGAAGTGGCGGAGCGTGGGCCGGAACACGACAAAAAAAGATCGGGCACCGACCGCTCGAAGCCCGTCCTTATCGTCGAATCGCCCCCGGCTGTCGACCACGTTCCAGTGACGCCACAAGACTATGTGCCGCCACTTATTCCGGATGTGCCGTATCTCCAAAAAGGCTCATCCGATGCTCAAACTCGCGTTACGGAAACCGGATTTTCCACATTGCGTTCGGTGCGAAAAGCGGGGGCCAAGGGACTTCGCTCCATTGGGTTGTCGACCAAGTCAAAGATTAAACGGGCTCAGCGGAAACGCTCGAAGATGAGCGACACATTGGTTTCGAAACCCCGAAAAGACCGAATTATATCCGGGCACGAGGGTGATGGGGACGCGTCACGGGACGAGGCCGCCCCGCCGCGTGTGACAAGCGGGACAACGGAACAATTTTTCTCTTTGCCTCAACAACCCGACGATCCCGGATCGGATGACAACAAGATCAAAAAGAAGGACCATGCGTCCAGATGGTGAAATGGCTGGGCGGCATTTTCGCTTGCCTTCTTTTGATTGCCGGACAGCTTCTCAATCCTCCTTGAAAGACCCGCGGCAAAGCGTCCTCGTGTAACAACTAAGAATTGTTAAGGAATTCCATGAGTTGTTATGATTGGCTCGATACAGCCGATTTAATGGGACCGGGCTTAGGGTCCTTCCGGTTTTGATAGAATCAAAACCGGACCCTAGGTTGTTGTTTTATCGTGTTTCCGGACGGAAAACCGGTAGCCACCCCGGCCTTCGCCGGGACATGCTTTTCCTGGAAACACTCTAGTCAATACAAAAGGATGCGCAGAGCCATGACAACGGGCACTCAAAGCTACATTCCCAACAAAACGGAACTGGTCGAAGCGGCGCGCGCTTTGGTTCCGGTGATTAGAGAACGTGCAGAAAAAGCCGAAAGCCTGCGCCGCATGCCGGATGACACCATTGCCGAACTCAAAGCGGCCGGATTCAACAAAATGTATATGCCCAAGCGCTTTGGCGGTTTCGAATTGGATTGGGGCGTTCATTACGACGTGGCGCGCGAACTGGGACGCGCGTGCGGTTCGACCGCTTGGACCGTGTCCCTCGTGTTTTCACATATCTTTTGGGTCGGCCGATTCTATCCGGAAGCGCAAGAGGAATTTTTTGCCAGGCAATCGGATCCCATCGTCGCCACCGGTGCGGCAGGCAACGGGGTGCTGAAAGAAGTCGACGGCGGATACCGGCTTTCCGGCAGATGGAAATTTCTCAGCTGTGTTGATCACGCCGATTGTGCCATCGTGACCGGACGAGACGACCCGGAAAAAACCTTTTCCCATTTCGTGATGGTGTATCCGGAGGATTACAAAATAATCGATACGTGGGACACGGAAGGTTTGCGGGGCACGGGCAGCAATGATGTTGAAATTGGTGATTGCTTCGTTCCGTGGTATCGTGCCCTTCGCCGCGAGGATTTTTTGGGCTATGTGACGCCGGGTTCGAAAATCAACGATCATTACATGTATCGTATGCGCGCCGCCCCTCTACAGCGCAGTTGGTTTGCCGCCCCTTTGGTAGGTCCCGCGCGTGGTGCATTGGAGGAATATTGCAACATCACCAAGTCGCGCACCGGTCAAATGTTCGGTGAACGGATTATCGATCAGGTTCCCGTCCAGGTAAGGGTAGCAGAATCCTTGGCCGAAATCGAAACTGCGGAGCTTATTATCGACAAGAATCTGCATTTCATACATGAAAGTGGTTTGAAGGGTGATGATTTTGAAGGTATTGAAGTTTTAAAGGCGCGGCGAGATATGACCTATGTGGCCAGATTATGCGTTAGCGCGACCACGCGACTGGCGGAGATGATGGGCGCCAGCGGCCAGCAACGCGGCAATCCGGTGCAACGGCTCATGCGAGATTGCCGTGCCGTGGCGACCCATATTGAGCTGCAATGGGATCACGCCATGGCGCCCATAGGGAGATATCTGTTCGACTTACCCACCGGCGATCCGGTGGTCGACAGCCAAAAAGCCAATATGAGTGGCGGGTCCGTCGGGTCTCTTATCGGCGCGCGGAGTTAGAGTGTTTCCAGGAAAAGTGGATACCGGTTTTCCGTCCGGAAACACGACAAAACAACACCTTAGGGTCCGGTTTTGATTCTATCAAAACCGGAAGGACCCTAAAGCGCATTCACAAAAAGCATGCCCCGGCGAAGGCCGGGGTGTACGCGGTTTTTGGGTTCGAATGCGCTCTAATAGCGGCCCCATTGGAACCGAAATGTCAATGGAGCCGCGCTAGAGCAGATTCTGATCAT
>SMVB01281559.1_pt1 | contig 12811 bp, 8 predicted proteins | sample 2456461 | NCBI WGS metagenome assembly SMVB01 (sample SAMN11095934, study PRJNA526329) | marine sediment metagenome | biome: Marine sediment; feature: Surficial sediment; material: Deep marine sediment; isolation source: Hadal surficial sediment | place: Pacific Ocean | collected 2014-05 | depth 0-1...
GCCGTCAACATCATTATAGTGCTCTTTACTTTCGGTTTTGGACTGCCTTTTGCGCAAATGAGAAAATTTCGGTTTCTGTTTCGCCGTCTTAGTGCGGAAGGGAGCATTGATTTAGAGTCAATCGGTCAAGGGGATGCCCCTTATCCCCTATTTGGCGAAGGTCTAGCGGAGTTTTTTGAGATCGGTGCGATTTAGCACCCTGGTAGAGTAATAGTATGCAGTTCCCGGCAATTTATTTTGATGGCAGAAGTGCCAAGCGTCACGACGTTCTTGTCGATATAACGGATCGAATTGTTCGGATCTTCGATCTGTCGGGCACCAGATTAGATACTTGGCCGCTGAAGAAGATCGCACGGACACATCCAATCATACGATCCGGTCCGCTGCGGCTGCGAAATCGTCGAAATCCGACAGCAAGATTGGTAATCGCGGATGAGGCGGCGATCGAAAGGTTTTTCGAGCTGCTGCCACACCTTCGTAAGACGTTCTACACCACAAGGCGCTTTGCAAATACGGCATTAACGCTGGCGGTGATTACCAGCTTGGTTGTAACGGCGTCTTATCTTGCAATACCGCGTTTAGCCAAGCCCATTGCCGAAGCCATCCCCTACGAACTCGAAGAGCGCATCGGTCGTACGACCATGAGGTCTCTGGCGGCAGATTGGCCAGTCTGCGAGGGCGAGGGCATTCATGCCATTGAACGACTCGTTCGCCGCCTTCAATCGGGTAGGGTGCAGGATTTCGGCATTTCAATCTTCGTCGTCGATTCTCCTTCGAGCAATGCCTTCGCCTTACCCGGCGGCATGGTGATCGTCACCGATTCCTTAATCGAATTTATGAAGGATGGCGACGAGCTGGCCGGCGTCTTGGCCCACGAGATAGGTCACGTGAATTTGCATCATCCGCTTGAGGGCATGCTGAGTCAGTTAGGAGTTATGTTGTTCCTCAATATGGTTTCGGGCAGCGGATCGGGCGACTTGGTGGAAATCGGCGGTATGATTGCCGCAACCTCTTATAGCCGAGATTACGAACGTCAAGCTGACGAGGAGGGCTTTGCGATCCTTATTGATGTGCAAATAGATGCGACAGCCTACGGACGTTTGTTGGAACGATTTAGCGAAATCGAAGCCAGGCTAGCGGATCAGGACATCCTAGCTATTGCAGAATTATTCCGAACCCATCCTTATTCATTAGAGCGTGCGGAAATTGCCATGACACTGGGTAGGCTTGATACAATACCCGCCATGACCGAGGCTGATTGGGCGCTTGTCTCCGCGTTGTGTGCCAAAGAAGAAAACGGGGCAGGCGACTCAAGTGAAGATGTCAATGGGCGCGTCGACCGCGAAAGACAAAGCGGTAGGGACGATTCTTAATTTTAGTGTACGGCGGTTGCGCCAATTTTGGGATCGGTTATTGGGGCGATGCATCGCCACTCAGCGAACCTAAAGCCCGCCTGGCGCCATTCTGCTCGGACCAAATTGCCAAGCGGCGGCTCACGTCAGATCGGATATTCATATAGAAAAGATTATAGTCGGCGAGCCTATAGTGGCTGCCGGGCCAGTTTAATCGGCGAAACCGGCTATCGGCGGGCTTATCCACATAGAGAACGCCGTCTCTACATTGAGCGCCGGTGATTTCCCGCACCGGAGAACTTAATGAACCTGTGTTGGTCACGACAACACCACCGCTGTTGAGCGGGTTTGGTGCCGGTAGTTCATCGGATGACCACGTTAATGGGTTGACGCAGGCAAGCTGGCGCCCTTGGGTCGATACAAGACGTCCCAAAATATTCCATACCAAAGTCCGGTCTTTTGCTTCGCCGGGATCGCGACCGTATTGAATTTCATTCCAACTAACGATACAGGACACGGATTGCGGGGTGTCACAAATCGAAAGTGTGTTCAAGGAAAGATCAAACAGATCGATAGGAAAGGGAAATCCAATTAAATAGGCCCCGACGAGGCGTGACTGGGCATCTTTGCCAACCACATGTTCCTGCAAAAGTCTGATCCCGTGCAAGGCGCCCTGACCGTACCCTACGATAACAAAGGGACGGTCGTTATTAAATTGGCGCAAGTAATAGCGAAACGCTCGGGAAACGTCTTTGTATGCGGTTTGCCGCGCCATGCGGCCATCTTGGTTGCGGGTAAAGGAAGCATAAAGCGTCGCCTGACGATAGCGCGGCGCGTAAATCAGACTCACTTCGTTAAAGGCACTAACCTGAATGGCCAAAGCCGTCTCGTCCAACAATAACTGAGCTTCCCTATCGTCAATGGGGCCATTCCAATGTGTTGAATCGTAATAAGTGGTCGGGTGAATATAAAACGTATCGATAGGGCGATCGCCATCGGCTGCTGAAACGCCTTGGGGTCGCAGCTCGGCTTGGCCCGGCCGTTCGGGTAAGGCTGCCCATGCTTCCGGTTTGGTATAATCCGGTACGGCAGGCGGCGCGTAGGTCTGATAGGGAGTGCGTGGATTTAGGCTATAATAAACTAGATTTTCCCGAAACCCATAGAGTATTCCGCTGAGCAACACCAGCAATAGGGCGAGACCGCCCAAGAGCAATTTGACTGGATACGACCGAAGTTTCATCTGTTCCTATGGCGTTAACTTTGCGACGGGCAATTCTGCTAGAGCACGTTCACTTTATTTGGAATCGCTAACGTGCCCTAAGTCTTTGTTTTGTCGCGCATTCGAACGGAAAACCGGGTCCACTTTTCCTGAATGCGCTCTAACCTGCGCGCAAAAATCGTACGGCTTCGTCGCGCTGAAACAAGTACAGAAGCGTCCGTAAGGCGCGACCCCGATCGGATTCCAATTGCGGGTCATGATCGGCGACCAAGGTTGCATCTTTCTTGGCCACATCCAACAGCGCTCCATGTATCTCAAGATCAGCGAGCCTGAATACCGGCAAACCGCTCTGCTTTGTACCCAAGAGTTCCCCGGCTCCGCGCAATCGTAAGTCTTCTTCCGCGATGAGGAAACCATCTTCTGTTTCCCTCAAAACGGTCAACCGCTTACGGGCCGTTTCACCAAGTGGAGGTTTGTAGACAAGTAGGCACGTCGCCGCATCCGCGCCTCGGCCGACACGGCCGCGCAATTGGTGAAGTTGGGCAAGACCAAATCGCTCCGCCTGTTCGATTACCATGATGTTGGCTCGAGGTATGTCCACCCCCACTTCGATGACCGTGGTGGCAACCAGGACGCTGATTTGTCCCGACTGAAAGTCGGCAAACACCGAGTCCTTTTCGGCGGCCTTCATCCGGCCATGTAATAAGCCAACCTGGTCCCCAAGAACCTGTTTGAGACTTTCGTGTCGTTGCTCCGCTGCCACGGCGTCCAGCGCCTCGGACTCCTCAACCAAAGGGCAGACCCAATAGACCAGATGGCCCCTTGAAACCGCTCTTTTGATCGCGTCGATAACTTCATCCAGACGATCAAGTGGAACAACTCGGGTGTCAATGGGTTTGCGTCCGGGGGGTTTTTCATAGAGTCGAGAGATGTCCATATCACCATAGGCTGTGAGCGTGAGCGTTCGCGGAATGGGTGTTGCGGTCATGACAAGAAGATCCGTTGCCGCACCTTTGGCGCCTAAAGTCATACGCTGATGCACGCCGAAGCGGTGTTGCTCATCAATCACGGCCATCGCCAAATCCCGAAACGTCACGCCCTCCTGAAACAAAGCGTGCGTGCCGATAAGAATGTCGATTTCACCCTGTGCCAGTTCATCCAATGTCCGTTGACGGGACGTGCCCTTGTCGCGGCCCAATAATGTGGCGACTTTCACCCCCGCCTTGTCGGCAAGCGGCGCCAGAACCGCCATGTGTTGCTGGGCCAAAATCTCGGTGGGCACCATCAATGCCGCCTGGCCGCCGCTTTCCACTGCGGTCAGCATGGCCAGGAAGGCAACAATTGTTTTTCCGGATCCCACATCACCTTGAAGAAGACGCATCATGCGCTCGTCGGATGCCATATCCGCTTGAATTTCCTGAAGCGTATCGCTCTGCGCGCCGGTCAAGTCATAGGGCAATGCCGCCAAGACCGTACGCACCAGATCACCGGTACCTTTGAGCGGTCTGCCTCCCTGCTTTTTCAAGTGCCGCCGTATCAGCAAGAGCGCCAGCTGATTGGCCAGGAGCTCATCATAGGCAAGCCGGGACCGCACGGCATGTAACGGATCGAGAGAGTCCTCGGAGGTTGGCCCATGGGCCGCCTGTATGGCGCTTTTCCAGTCGATCCAATGTTTCGTTTCCAGCAGTTGAGGATCGAGCCATTCGGGCAGAGACGGCATGCGTTCGACGGCCGCCCTGATGGCTTGTCCCAAGGTCTTTGGTGACAGCCCCGCGGTCAGCGGATAGACCGGTTCCAGCAAGGGCAATGTGTCCAATTCTTTCGCTGTGACAATGTAGTCCGGATGGGTGATTTGAAGTTCATCGTTAAAGGTTTCCACACGCCCACTTACAATTCGGGTCTCTCCCTCCGGTAAGATCCGTTTGAGATAGTCCGGCCGGGAGTGGAAAAAGACCAATGTCAGGACTCCCGTATCATCCGAGCACTGCACCTTGTAAGGCAGCCGCTTGTTCGGCGCCGGCACATGACGGTCGATGAGGAGTTCGATTGTAGCGATCTCCCCGTCCTTGGCTTCCGACACCGTGGGCTGATATCGCCGGTCAACCAACCCCGTCGGCAGATGCCAAAGCAGATCGACCGCATGGGGACCGGCGATCCGTTCAATAAGCAAAGCGAGCCGCGGTCCAATTCCTGGCAGCGACCTAACCGGACCGAACAATGGATAGAGAATTTCGGGACGCATCTAAGATATACTGTGCAAGTGCATGATCTGACTTATATATCTATCTAATCCGATATTATAAAAAAGCACAGGGCGGGCAATGGATGATTGGCGCAAAAAACTCAAATTTCGCTCATGGCATCGCGGCATGAAAGAGGCCGATATCATTCTTGGGCGTTTTGCCGATGTCTATTTGCCCCAGTTGACGAAACAGGAATTGTACCAGTTTGACGCTCTTTTGGCCTGCACGGACCACGTGCTGTTGGATTGGATCAATGGCAGGGTAAAGGTGCCTGAAGAATACGATAATAATATCATGAAGCTACTTAAGAACTTTGATTTTAGGGTTCAAGATTCATAAAGTTCGGCGGCCTGTGAGCGCCTGAGCGCCATACCCAGGAATCAGAGCGGCGGGGATCCTTTTCCAATTACTTGATAAAGCTCGGCACACGTGAATCATATCGTTCCAGCAACCGACCAAAAGCGGCTCATCGAAGCGCCCGGATCGCTCACCATTGGTGCCGCGCCTGAGGGTGCCGATGCCTTGATCCTGGCGGATCTCGTGCGATTACGCCGGGCGAGGGATCTCGGGATTGTGCATGTCTACGTGGCACGCGACGATGCACGGGCGGCGGCTATGGCCGCAACGCTCAGCTTCTTTGCACCGGATTTGGAACTCATCGATTTTCCCGCATGGGATTGCTTGCCTTATGACCGGGTATCACCAAAAGTCGACATCGTGAGTCGGCGTATGGCGGCCCTCGGTTCGCTCCTGGCGCCCCCATCGAACACCTCGATCATTGTGATTACCACGGCCAATGCCGTCTTGCAGCGTGTGCCGCCGCGCGATGCCATAGCAAAAGCGTCTTTGCATTTGACGACGGGCAACGTACTCGATTTTGAAACTCTCACCGGCTATCTCACCTTAAACGGATACCTCCGTGCGGGAACCGTGCGCGAAGCCGGTGAATATGCGGTTCGCGGGGGCATTATGGATATATTCCCGCCCGGTTTGCAGCACCCTATTCGTCTCGATATGTTCGGTGACACCCTTGAATCCATTCGCGAATTCGATGCCGAGAGCCAAAGAACAATCGGCCAGAAAAGCCATATAACATTGCTGAGTGTAAGCGAGGTGCCGCTCGATAAACCGGCAATTCAGCGTTTTCGTAGCGCCTATGTGGCGGAATTCGGTGCTGTAGTGGACCAGGACCTGCTCTATCAAGCGGTTAGCGAAGGCCGAAGACATCCCGGCATGGAGCATTGGTTGCCGCTTTTCCATGACCACATGGCGACGATTTTTGATTACTTGCCACCCACCACACTGATTGCCCTCGATCATTTGGCTGAAGATGCCAGAGACAAGCGGCTTTCGGCGATCGACGACTATTACCAAGTGCGCATGGCGGGATTGCGGACGGCAAGCCAGGCTGATTCCCTGGCCAGGCCGCCCTACAAAGCGCTGGCTCCTCATCTTTTGTATTTGTCGGAACAAGAATGGGCGGACCGCATGGCAACGTTGCCGACGCGTATATTCAGCCCTTTTGCCGTTCCTCAGAGCGAACATACCATTGACGGTCAAGCGAAGCGGGGAAGGGAATTTACGGCGGAGCGGGGGGCCAAAGAGATCAACGCCTTTGATGCCGTTGCGGGACATATTGCGGCCCTACAACGGGCCAATAAGCGGGTTTATGTCGCCGGCTGGACGCCGGGTTCGGCCGAACGGCTTACCAAATTACTTTCAGATCATGGCATCAAGTCTCTCAGAACATTGGATAATTGGCCCGATGCCCTCGCTTTGCCACGAGGGGCCACGGGGATGATCGTGGTGGGGATCGAGCATGGCTTCGAAACCCCGGATATCGCCATCATAAGCGAGCAAGATATCTTGGGAGATCGGCTGGTTCGTCCGCGCACAAGACGCACCAAGGCAGCGGATTTCATTTCCTCTACGGCAAGCCTGAGCCAAGGCGATTTGGTGGTTCACATCGATCACGGCATTGGTCGTTATGACGGTCTCAAGACCATTAGTGTCTCGGATGCACCCCACGATTGTCTTCTGATCATCTATCACGGGGGCGACAAACTTTATTTACCCGTAGAAAATATCGAACTGTTAAGCCGGTACGGATCGAACGATGCCCATATTCAGTTAGATAAGTTGGGCGGCTCTGGGTGGCAGGCGCGCAAATCGAAGATGAAGTCGCGCATTCGCGACATGGCCGATGAACTCATCAAGGTGGCCGCATCACGAGAATTACGCCGTGCAGATATTTTTGAACCCGACGCCGGCCTCTATAACGAGTTTTGTGCTCGTTTTCCCTATGAAGAAACGGAAGATCAAGACGCCGCCATCCAAGATGTGTTGGACGACATAAGCAAGGGGCGCCCAGCGGACCGTCTTATTTGTGGCGATGTCGGCTTTGGCAAGACCGAGATCGCCTTGCGCAGCGCCTTCGTCGTGGCCATGGCAGGCGGTCAAGTGGCGATCGTCACCCCGACAACCTTACTTTGTCGTCAACATTACCAAACGTTTCGAGATCGTTTTGCCGATTGGCCGATAGAAATACGGCAACTCTCCCGAATGGTGTCGCCAAAGCAAGCCAACGAAACCAAACAAGGGTTGGCGAACGGTAATATCGACATTGTCATCGGCACGCATTCGCTGCTCGCAAAATCTATTGTGTTTAAGAATCTCAATCTGCTGATTATCGATGAGGAACAGCATTTTGGCGTGTCCCACAAGGAGCGTCTGAAGCAATTACGCGGCGGCGTTCACGTCGTAACGTTGACCGCGACACCGATTCCTCGAACGCTTCAGCTGGCCCTCAGTGGCGTGCGTGAAATGTCACTGATCGCCACACCGCCGCTCGACAGGTTGGCGGTGCGAACCTATGTGACTCCGTTTGACGGTATGATTATTCGCGAGGCCCTGATGCGCGAGCATTATCGGGGCGGTCAAAGCTTTTTCGTCTGTCCACGCATATCCGAGATTCCCGAGGCCGCTGCATTTCTGCGCGAAAATGTGCCTGAAGTGAAATTCGCCACGGCACACGGTCAAATGCCGCCCGGTCAATTGGACGACGTGATGAACGCTTTTTACGACGGACAATACGACGTGTTGCTCAGTACGACGATTATTGAGTCCGGCCTTGATATACCGAGCGCCAATACGTTGGTCGTCCTGCGGGCCGATATGTTCGGCCTCGCGCAGCTCTATCAATTGCGGGGCCGCATCGGCCGGTCGAAGTTACGCGCTTATGCCTACTTTACGATCCCCGTCGGCGGGAAACTGACTGAAAATGCCGAAAAGCGTCTCCAAGTCCTTCAGTCCCTTGATAGCTTGGGGGCCGGGTTCAATCTGGCCAGTTACGATTTGGACATTCGGGGGGCCGGGAACTTGCTCGGCGAAGAGCAATCGGGCCGGATCAAAGAAGTCGGCGTTGAACTTTATCAATCCATGCTGGAGGACGCCGTCGCGTCGTTGCGCGACGAAGGATCTAGCGGCGAGGAAGTGGATCAATGGTCGCCTCAAATCAACATCGGTACGTCGGTGCTGATTCCCGAAAGCTACGTGCCGGATTTGGATGTGCGATTGGATCTTTATCGTCGCTTGTCCAATGTCGAACGACGGCAAGACATTGATGGGTTCGCGGCCGAGTTGATCGACAGATTTGGACCCTTGCCTGAAGAAGTGGAGCATCTTCTGGAAATCGTCGGCATAAAGGTCTTGTGTCGCTCAGCAGGTGTCGACAAGGTCGATGCCGGTCCCAAGGGTGTCACACTGTCTTTCCGAAAGGATCAGTTCGCCAATCCGGCGGGTCTTGTCGAGTACATTACTCAGAGCCGAGCGATCAAATTACGACCGGACCATAAACTTGTGGTTAAGAGCCATTGGCCGACGCCGGAAGCCAGGCTTCGGGGTGTCAAGACTCTGTTGGAGGTCCTCGCGCAAATTGCCGAGGAAGCGAGTGCGGCAGCGTAGCCCGGGCTGTTGCATAAAACCTGGACGCAAAAACGGGTGAAGGCCAGTATCTAACGCAAAAACAGCCTGTCGCCGCTGTCAATCTACGCGCTTTGGCTCAAACGGCGCAAATGATCCCTATCGATGATGACAACCCGGTCGGAGGCCGGAAGGGAAATGACACCCTTGACTTTAAGTTTGGACAGAGCGCGGCTTACGGTCTCAACCTTCAGTCCCAAATAATCCGCCATGTCGGCCCGCGACATGGTTAGCAACACCGTCATCGGGTCCGAAGCCATTTTAGATTGCCGTTCGTGGAGTTGATTAATGAAAGCGGCAAGGCGCTGCTCGGCGGTTAACTGCCCCAAGGAATAGGCCAAATCGATCGATCGTGCGAGCACCTTGGAAGATATCAAACGGAATTGGCGATCCAAGTTAGGGAAAAGTATCAGGAGATCTTCAAATTTGGCGCGCTCCCATCGGCACAAAATAGCCGTCGTACATGCTTCAGCCGAAAATCCGTAATGGTCTTCCGGTGTAATGCCCAACAAGTTGCCGGTAAAAAGAAAATTCACCACTTGCCGCTGTCCCGACGGGCCCGTGCGAAACACGGTAATGGTGCCGGTGATAACGTTGAATATGTGTTGGGCGGGCTGATCGTCTAAGAATAGAGTTTCGCCTTTACGAAGCTCGATAAGTGTCGACGCCTGGAAAAGAGCGGGCAGGTTTTTATCCGACAGCGCGCCACATAAATCGCTGGTGCGCGCCGGGCATTTAATGCAAGGAAGACCTTCCACATTAATGCCAAACGGGAACTGGCCGGCCGTTTCGGCGGCGGAATCCTCTGTAGCTGTTGGCGGTCGGGTTTTCATCATTCAATGGGTGATATAGTGATCCGGTTGTGTATATGACACACATAGAGTGTTTCCAGGAAAAGTGGACCCGGTTTTCCGTCCGGAAACACGATAAAACAACAACTTAGGGTCAGGTTTTGATGCCATCAAAACCGGAAAGACCCTAGGTGCGTTTCTATCGCGGCTTGCCTTGGATCTCAAGGCGACCGGCGCTCCGTTAGCCGCTCGTTGGGCCCGCTACGGATGCAGGATAGAGACCAAACAGGTTGTTGACTTAGCAAGCATTATTCTAAGGAAATCCGAGTAAAATAGATGAGTGCATTACCTGGTACGACCGGACGCCGCCGAATTTATCTCCTTCGCCACGGCCATGTGGATTATTTTGGCGCCGCCGCCCGAGACTTGGAGAACATCAATGACGTGCCGTTAACCGAGCTGGGGCAAGAACAAGCCGCAGCTGCGGGGCAGGCACTTGCCCACATCAACTTTGATCGGGCGCTTTGCTCGGGTCTTCCACGAACCGAACAAACGGCGCAATTGATTTTACGGCAACAGCAAAACACACCGCCTAAGTTAGAAGCACGTCATAATCTTGCTGAGATCGGTACAGGACGGCTGATCGCCCTCAAAAGTCGCGAACAACTGGCCGCGCTAATCACCTTCCATTTTGACAATGCGGCAAGTCCTGGCGCGCGCCTTATGGAGAATGGAGAACTTTTCGTACAGGCTTATGAACGGGCAATCGGCGAAATCGAAACACTGCTCGATGAACCGGACTGGCATACCATGTTCATTGTTGCCCATGAGGGCATTAATCGACTCATTCTGGGCTGGGCGACAGGTAACGGCCTCAACGCTGTTCAGGCCTTCGAACAAGATTTAGCCTGCATCAATATTTTGGACTTCGATCTTGTGCCACGGGCCGATCATGGGCCGGGAATTGATATCGCGCGAAAGATCATCAAGGCGGTCAATCTAACGCCTTATAATCTGACAAAGCATGGTATGAATCTCACCAGTTTTGAGGCGCTCTTTGCCGATTAGAGCGCATTCAGGAAAAGTGGGGACCGATTTTCCGTCCGAATGCGCGACAAAACAAAGACCTAGAGCACGTTAGTGATTCCATCTTTTGTCAACGTGGTCTAGAGCGCGATTGAAGCCGAATTGTCGGATCAATTATTTGCCGGGTTGGGATCGATCCACCACGTTTCAAGCTTGACCCCGGTCAATGCCTGTTGCGCCGGACGACGCAGATAGGACCGGTAGGCCAGCCAATCTCTTGGCGGATAATAGAACGGTATAACGTAACTTCCGGACAACAGAACACGATCGAGAGCACGTGCCGCAGCGATCAATTCCTGGCGGGAACGGGCGTCGGTCAACCGAATGATTAGGCCATCCACCGCGGCGCTTTTAATGCCCGCCAGATTGAAAGTGCCCTCGATATCAGCTTCGGCGGATCCGTACCGAAAGGCTTGTTCGTTTCCTGGGGATAGGGTGCCGGCCCAGGCAAAGGGCACCATATGGAAATCATATGTTTGCCGCCGTTGCTGGAATTGGGCGCTGTCGACAACCCGCACATTTGCGGTAATTCCAAGATCCTCCAGGGAACGGGCGTAATGCAGAGCAATACGTTCTTCACGGGGCTCCATAATCATGATTTCAAAGGCAAACGGCAATTTTGTCTTGGCATTCACCAATCGCCCATGGTCGATCCGCCAGCCGGCTTCCTCGAGCAACCCTAAGGCCGTAAACGTATTGCGCCGGTTATTGGCGAGACTTCCGCCGATTGGAGCCGTCCAGCCGCGTTCGAAAATATCACTCGTTACGGCGTTCTCAGAGGATGCCAAATAATCACGTTCCAGATCGTTTGCCGGGCGCCCATGGGAACTCAGTTCCGAGTTGTCGAAGAAACTTTGCAGGCGCTTAAAAGCACCGAAGAATAAATATTCATTCATCCATTCAAAATCGAACAGCAGCGTAAGCGCTTGGCGCACTTTGATGTCCGCGAAGATTTCGCGCCTGGTATTAAACACAAAGCCGTACATAGCCGCTGGACGACCATGGGCTATCTCGGTTTTCACCACATCGCCGGTCTTCACGGCATTGAAATCATAGCCCGTCATCCAGGTTTTGGCGCTGCGTTCGGCCCTAAACGTGATTTCACCCCTTTTGAACGCCTCAAAGAGGCTGGTTGAATCCCGGAAATATTCATATTGAATCAGATCGAAATTATAATGGCCACGTGTCACCGCCAAATCGGCTGCCCAATAATCAGGATCCCTCTTGAATGTGATGCGGCGACCGGCATCAACGGATGCGACCATGTAGGGACCGCTGCCCAATGGGGCTTCCAAACTTGTCTTTGTGATGTCATGGGTCGAGTAATACGCCTTCGACAGGATCGGCATGAGCCCCATAATCAGAGGCAGTTCACGATTGCCGGTGTCGTCAAAAGTAAAACGGATGGTGCGCTCATCTATCGTTTTAGCTTCGGAAACAAAACCATAATAGCGCCGCATATTGGGACGCCCTTTATCTCTTAGGGTCTGCCAAGAAAATAAAACATCCTGTGCGGTAAGCGGAGACCCGTCCGAGAATCGAACGCCTTCTCTTAGTCTGAACTCGACCCAACTACGATCTTCCGGCGTCTCGATTGTTTCAGCGATGCGGCCGTAGAGACTGAAAGGCTCATCCTGACCCCGGGTCATGAGGCTTTCGAATGTGTGATGCTGCACGACAAAACGCGTCACATCGAGAGTGATGCTCGGCGTGGTACCGCGAATGATAAACGGGTTGAGGCTATCGAAGCTGCCGATATCGCCGACGACAAACTTGCCGCCCTTGGGTGCGTTTGGATTCACGTAAGGAAAATTTTCGATATCTTGCCGGTAAAGCGGCTCGCCGTGCATGGCGATGGCGTGCCGCGGCCCGGTGCCCGGTGACACCCGGCCCGGTGGCTCAGCGGCAAATGTCGTGCCGATCAGCAGCAAAAGGAGACCCGGCAGTGCCGGAATGTTCAGGCAACCAAATAACTTCACGATTTGTTGTACTTCGCGTCTTAGGCGAAGGATCCTTCGTTTTGTGGCGACTCACCTGTCTAGAGCACGTTGACAAAAGATGGCATCCCTAACGTGCTCTAAGTCTTTGTTTTATCGCGCATTCGGACGGAAAACCGGTATCCACTTTTCCTGAATGCGC
>SMVB01400763.1_pt1 | contig 12811 bp, 7 predicted proteins | sample 2456461 | NCBI WGS metagenome assembly SMVB01 (sample SAMN11095934, study PRJNA526329) | marine sediment metagenome | biome: Marine sediment; feature: Surficial sediment; material: Deep marine sediment; isolation source: Hadal surficial sediment | place: Pacific Ocean | collected 2014-05 | depth 0-1...
GCAAGTCGTACATGAGAGTCGCGTGATCGCCAAACTCGGCAGGGACGCCCACCGGACGCTCCATGTCGGTGGAAATTTCTTCTGTGCCAGCCGCCTCTGCACGCTGAATCTGACGCTCGATCTCCCGTACGGTGTCGAGATATTGATCGACACGGACCCGGTCACTGGCTCCGACTACACGTTTCAATCGAGAGATGTCCTCGTTGAATGAATCGAGCAGACTCGCCCGGCTGCGCAACAACGCTTCCCGCTCGGCAGGGGTTCCACCCTCACCAAACAGGCGCTCGAACACCAGTCGCGGGTGCGCTTCGGAAGGCAGTGGCGTAGTCGGTGAGGACCAGGAGAGGTTGTTCTGATAGACACAGGCGTAACCGTTATTACAGACACCAGCAAGGGGGTTCAAATCCATTGATAGTTCGAGCGATGGCAATCGCGTTTGCTGACCGATCTGCTTGGCGGCGATCTGATCCACGGTTGTACCCAGATGATAATCCGAGCTTTCCGTGTGCTTGGCAAAGGCAGCACTTAAGTACCCCGAGTTCGAGGTATCGTGGGTCCCCGGGTAGGAGTCCTGTAATTCCAGATTAGTGACGACCGTTATCTTGTCTTTGACCGCTTCCAGTGGGCTGAGGATTGGCGATAATTTATCCAGTATCTCCCCTCCCTCCGGAGTCCAGCGTGCGTGATCAGTTCCCATCGGTACGAACACGAAACCCAGTCTGGGCACGGGATTAGCCGGAGTCTGTGCCAGAGCGGTCGCCGCGGGAATCATCGCGTCGAGTAACGGCAATGCCATTACGGCCCCTGCACCTCTGAGAAAAGTGCGTCTGGGTAGTGCCTTCTTGGTAATGATCATAATACTGTCCTCATCTGAAAAGGTGTGCTTTTCACAATTCCTATCACCAGGGATGAAAAGCGATAACCATCCGGCTCGGCTTCACGAACAATACTACGAATCGCCGGTGCGTCGTAGTATTCGACCCCTCGTCCGAGTGCGAAAGTCAGTAACTTCTCGGTCACTGTATCGGCGATAAGCTCCGGACGCTGCATCAAGCCGGCTTCAAGTCCAGCCACGCCGGTGAACCCGCCCATGCCCGGCAAGCCGCCGGCTACATCAACAGGTCCGTTGTCTCCGTCGTGGTCACGCCAACGCCCTACGACATCGAAATTCTCTAATGCAAAACCAACCGGGTCGATGATGCGATGACAGCTAGCACACGCCGGATCGGAACGATGTTCCGCCAATCTTTCCCGCATTGGTAGGGAAGCCGCCACGGCAGTCTCATCGAGTGCCGGTACGTCGGCCGGCGGAGGCGGTGGCGGAGCGCCGTAAATATTGTCTAATACCCACACACCTCTGAGCACCGGCGAAGTACGGTTAGCAAAGGAGGTAACGGCCAGTACACTGCCTTGGCGCAATAATCCACCGCGCTCACTATCCAACCCGAGTGAAACACGACGGAAGCGACTGCCATAGACGCCCGGAATTCCGTAGTGCTTGGCTAAGCGTTCATCGAGAAACGTGTAGTCTGCCCCAAGCAGGTCGAGCACACTGCGATCTTCACGTAGTAAACTATCGAGGAAAAGTTCTGTCTCCTTGCGGAATGCCTGACGCAGGTTGTCGTCAAAGTCCGGATAGAGACGTGGGTTCGGACTGAAAACTTCCAGGTTGCGTAGCTGTAGCCACTGGCCGGCAAAGTTGGTGGCTAGATTATTGGAGCGCGGATCGGCAAGCATTCGGCGAGCCTGTCTTTCAAGTTCTTCTGGATTACTCAGCTCGCCCCTGACGGCTGCATCGAGCAACTCGTCATCTGGCGCACTGCTCCAGAGGAAAAAAGACAGGCGCGAGGCCAACTCGATGTCACTGATTCGATAAGCGGATCCCGATGCTAACTGCTCCGGTTCCAACTCCAAGCGGAACAGGAATTCGGGGTTTATGAGTACCGAGCTCAAAGCCTTGCCGATACCGTGGTCAAAATTTCCGTCAGATCGGCCGTCTCGATAGAAGGCCATCGGCCCCTCAATATCAGCGTCAGTGACCGGCCGGCGATACGCACGCCTCATCAACTTGGTGAGAATCTCCCTGGCGCATGTTTCCTCCTCACTGGACATCGTTGGCCGACAGACAAAAAGCCGGCGGCGGCTAGGCGTGTCATCCGCACCCTGTGGCGCATACGGCCCGGTGATGGTTACCTGGTAAATCGCCGGTGTCATTCGGGGGTGGCGTATCTCGTTGAACTGAGACTGGAGTGGCTGGCGCTCAGATTCAAGCAGTGCGGATGATTGGTTGGGAAAGGTTGCGACCAGGTCGTGGGGGCCCGCTTTTACTGTTAAACGAACGTTGAAATTCTTGTCGACAACGGAATGATCTGCCCCATCCGGTCTTATCACTTGAAATATCTCAACGACCTCGCGGTCGAGAAGTAATTCCAGCGGTTGAGGTTCCCGACTCCGGAGGCCCCCGATGCTACCGGTGCGGTTGCGGGCGAGTCTTACCTGAATGTCGTACTCGCCATCCTGTGGAAACGTGTACGAGACCGACACACCACCGCGAGTTCCAATGGGCAGGCCGGCTATATGTCTTTGCTGAGTGAGATCCGGCGGCACGTTGATGACATCACTTTGCACTGAACCCTGATCGCCGCCGATCGCCAACCGGCTGATCTTTTGCGCCGCGGATATATAACGATCCAATAAGGCCGGTGAGAGGTCACCTACGTTGACATTGTCGAAACCGTAGCCGCTTTCATCGGGTGGCAGAAGCGAGGTGGCGTCGATGTCTAAAGACAACAGATCCCTGATGGAGTTCTGATATTCAGTACGATTGAGGCGCCGCAGGGTTTCAGTGCGGCCGGGATTAGGTTTCGCGGCAGCAGCGGCGTCTAATGACGTTTCCAACCACGAAACCATAAGGCTTCTCTCGTCAACAGAAGGTTGTGGCATATCGGGGGGCGGCATGGTACCCACGCGTAATTTCCGTACCACCTTCTCCAACATCTCGAGGTTCTCGGCGACGTTGGCAAAGTCAACCAGATCTAACCTGAGACCTGCTGTTTCAAGCTGTTCGTTGTGGCAGACCAGGCAATACTGATCGATCGCTTCACGGGTGTGTGATGCGGAGGGTTGGGCAGCGCTCGAGGATGGTGTTTGTGCGGTAGCTGGTGAGGCAATCGAGTCCGGCGAAGACGATTCCTGCGGATTACAGCCCGTTATGCTCAATACCAACACAGCGCAAGGTAAATTGAGATTTAGTAGGTTCATTCGCCTCCTTATCTCCCAAGCCTGACATATTAGCTCGAAGACAGTGGCGGTGCCATCGCTTTTCTTCCTGGCAGGTAAATTCCTGACTAGTAACTCAGTCCGAATCCGGACCTCGATAAAGCATCATATTGCCAATCATCGGCGCCGCTGTCATCGGTAGAACCAGGGACCATTTCACGCCAATTCAGCTAAGAAATCTTTAATCGAGGGTACATCAAGAATCCACATACTCTTGACTTGCGGTCAAGTATTCTCCAAGCTCAGAGACATCGTGAATGTGATGTCGAACCGAGTTTTCCAGTTCTTTTTCGTCGGGGTAAGTACCTTACTCCTGGCAATGCTGGCCGTTGCGCAAGATACCCTGATAGACGCGCCTATTCCCCATGCTAAAGGGCAGAGTGTTTCTCCGTCGTTCGAAGGCTGGTATACGAACCCGGACGGCACTCGCAGCCTGGTGTTCGGCTACTTTAATCGCAACCATGAAGAGCATCTTTATCTACCGACCGGAGCGGAAAACCGGTTCGAACCCGGTCCGTCAGACCGAGGACAACCGACCCATTTTTATCCACGGCGCCAGACCGGAGTCTTCGCCATCGTAGTGCCGGCAGATTTTGGCGACCAGCAATTGACCTGGAGCTTGACGGCCAATGGTGTAACCATTGCGATTCCTGGGCATTTGCGGCAGGAATGGGAAATAACCGCACTGAAGGAAGTGACCAGCGGCAACACACCGCCAGTTCTGAGATTCGGTGGACCGGAAGCAGAACCTGGGCAAGGACCGCTGGGCATTCAATCGAACCCAATGACAGCAGAGGTGGGGGCACCGATTACACTCATGATCTGGGCGGCTGATGATGGTGTGCGAAAATCTCGGGCGATTGCAAGGCCGGCGCGGTTTGGTGTCGTATGGACTAAGTATCGAGGTGCCGGAACGGTCGATTTCGCAACTACAACGCCAACAATCGAGAATGGGAAAGCGGAGACAACCGTTACCTTCAGTGAGCCAGGGGCTTATATTCTACGGGCCCTGGCCTGGGACGACTCGGGAGGTCAGAGCGCTGTCATGGCTGGTGGTTTCTTTTGCTGTTGGACTAACGGCTTCGTAACAGTGCAGGTAGACTAAGCAGATAGAGGAGATGGTGATGAGTGAAAAAACCAGACTTTACGATAGGTGGAGTGGCTTGTTAGCCGCTACAATTCTGCTGGTAACCACCGGAACCGTGTCTTCCCAGACAGGCGATGTGACTTTCAGCCGCGACGTTGCGCCGATTTTACAGCAGCGCTGTCAGACCTGTCACCGAGCAGGGCAGATGGGGCCGATGTCATTGATGACCTATGAAGAGGTCAGACCCTGGGCTCCAGTGATCAGACAGAAAGTTATACAACGGGTGATGCCACCGTGGCATCTCGATAAAACAGTCGGTATTCAGGATTTTGAGAACGACGTGTCACTCACTGACGCGGAAATCGACACTATCGTCAACTGGGTCGATGCCGGCGCTCCTCTGGGCAATCCAGACCACCTGCCAGCATCGGTCGAATGGCCTGACGAAGAAATCTGGAGCATGGCCGAACGATACGGCCGTGAGCCGGACCTCATTGTGAAATCTACCCCATGGACCCAGAGTGCTCAGGGGCAGGACCAATGGTGGGCGCCAATCATCGAGACCGGGCTCACCGAAGATCGATGGGTGACGGGCATGGAGGTGCGTCCGACACTGGAAGGTGCACGTCGCGTGACGCATCACGCCGTGATATACCTCCAACAGGAGGAAGAGCCGGGCGACTTTGAGTCCCCGGTCAATATACCCGGACGCGGTAGCTACCTGACAGAGTTTGCCGTAGGCAAGATAGGCGACGTCTTTCGTGAAAATACCGGCAAGTTGTTGAAGGCCGGCTCACGTATCGCCTTCGACAACCACTATCACTCGGTAGGCGAGGAGATAACAGCCCAGACCGAGTTAGGAATTTGGTTTTATCCAAAAGATTATCGGCCAAAGTATCGAGTCTATTCCAACGCGCTAGGGGCGGTGCAAGCAATGTCAGCACTGGACATTCCGCCAGGTAAGATAACCATTCATCATGCCTATATTCCGTTGAGAGCGCAGGCAAGGATAGAGAACTATCAACCGCACATGCATATCCGCGGCAAGGCGATGTCGATGGAAGCGATACTACCCAACGGCCAGGTGCGGATGCTAAGCCACGTGGCAAACTTTGACTTCAACTGGCATGTAAATTATGTCTACACCGACGATTCGGCTCCTCTGTTGCCCGCCGGGACGGTACTCCATCTGACTGCCTGGCACGATAACACCGCAGACAATCCCGCTAACCCGGACCCAACGCAGTGGGTCGGGTGGGGACAGCGCAGTTTCGATGAAATGTATCACGCCCATGTAAACATGACCTATCTTACGGATGAGGATTACGCGCAGATACTTTCTGAACGGCGAGCTCAGCGATAATAATAGTAGGGACTTTAACTATATAGGTAATGCCATTGCTGTCACATTAACTCAAGCCATTTATAGACTAAGGCCTGGTGACAAAAGCATTTGCTAGATTTGCAGCAAGCGTGGGCCAATTGTTAAGTTGTGTTAATTCCAATTAGTAAGCTCCGGTTGTCTAGTTTATGAAACACATAACATTTGTATAAAGGGCGTGCCCGCTTTGCCAGATAGGCAACTGTGCCTGCTCTTAATCGGTTGATCTAACGTACTACACGGATCACCCCGACACTACCTTCGATTTCGATTGTTGTTCCCAGTTCTCGGGACAGATTCTGCACCCGCTGGAGAATTTTATTGGCAATATCGGGGGGCGCAAGGCGGGGAATCCCCAATCTGGAATCAGGGCCATCCGCTCCCAATTCGGTGGGGTACAGCCGCACCTCAGTTAGTTCGCCATCGTTATAGTGACTGATTGCTACCAGGCTCTCCAGGGACTGTGTCGACCCGCCGAAATTCCTCGCGAATTGCTGTATTGTGGTAGCCGGGCTTGCGTCGACCAGTCCCATCTGTACCGGAAGTCGCCACTGCGCTTCACGGAAGAATTCACCGAGACCATAGAAGATCGGCTTGCCTTTGTAGATTTCAATACCTCGTAGCAGTTGCACTCCGTGACCGACGAACACATCAGCCCCGACGTCGATCGCCTGGTGTGCCAGATCGACGTAGAAAGCAGGTGGTCGAGTGCTGAGGTGCATCTGTTCTAGAACCGACTGACCCTGGTGAATATGTGCCGTAGCAACCACGAAGTCGGCATACTGCTTGGCGTTACGGATGCTTCTGAGAGTACGGGATAGATCGGTCGGGTTCAGGGTATAGTCGATAGTGCCGGGCGTCTCACCGGGTCGTGCTGCCCGGTAAGTAGGATCCTCCCGACCTGAGCTGGAGGCCGGAAAACGAACCCTGTCGGTGGGCTCATTAACCGGAGCGGGTCGCGGATTGTCATAGATTGAACTGTATTCAAGGAGCTGGTCGCGAATCTGCTTAAGCGACGCCAATTGCTCTTCGGTAACGACGATGGTCTCAGTATAGTTGAGCATGTTCAGACCAGGACGCCCGCCCAAGCTGCCTTGTTGGGGAGTCGCTGCTAACCTCCGCAATTCCACCCAGAGCGGCGCGTGCATGCCGACCATTGCAACTCTACCTTGCGGCAATTCCAGGAACACCGGCGCGGCGGCTTCATCCAGGTTCTTGCCAGTTCCGGCATGGGCGATGCCAGCCTCGTCTAACAGCGCATTGGTGGAAAACATCCCCTCACTCTCCGAGTCAAACAGGTGATTCTGAGCTCGATTAACCATGTCGAATCCTATCTTTTTCAAATCGGCGGCGACTTCAGGGCTACCTACAAATCCGTTGAGTGGCCCATCGAAATCCCTTAGATTGGCGAGCTCTCCTTCCATATTCCCCACAGCGAGGTCGGCATCACGAATGAGTTGCAGCGCTGCCTGGACAGCGACATCATTAGATTGTGAAACCGGACGCCTCATCATCAGATCCCCGACGCTGGCAAGGGTAAAATCGCCGGGAATAGTCATAGCCATGTCCCTCGGGTGCAGAGGTGGCAATGAAGTCTGGGCGACAGTAGATAGGGTCCACAGTGCTGAACAAGCTGTTAGCCAGGCGGTGAGACAGACTTGAAGAAACTGTGGATGGCTGGATCGTTGATAAGAAGCTCTGTGCATGATGCCTCCTGGCTTTATTCGATTACTTTTATTGGACGATTCTTATTTCGAGTCTGGACGGCGATTGTTACGACCAGCCAGACCTGAACGGATGAACGAGACATGAATAAATGACCTGCCCATTTTCCGTATTCGTTGAGGGTTTAAGCTAATAAATTATGAGCGCCCCCTCTTACTTCGACTCATTTCCTTACCCATTTCTGCAAGCAGCCCCCGGACGGACTTGCATTGCAGCCACCGGTCAATCCGGCGAAAATATTCCCCAGGTTATCTGCAGCCATTCCCTCCGGTCTGGTTCCCGGGACAAAATATTGCAGCGACCCGTTTACCCGGCCGATTCTGATTCCTACCTGAAATCCAGGATTACGTACATTGCCAGCAGTGCCACCCTGTGGGGGAGCATCAGGGGGCCCAGGAATTGTTGCCCCGGATTCCGAATCGGCTACAATCATTGTGCCATCACTTAAGATGGTAATGCCGCTGGGTCTGCCAAAGTGCCTCCAGTCGTCGAGAAAGTTCAGGTCTTCATCAAAGATTTGAATTCGGTTGTTGGAGCGATCGGCGACGAAGAGCCTGTTTTCTGCATCGAATGCCAGAGCATGAGGCCCCATGAATTCGCCAGGTCCAGCACCCAGCTTCCCCACAGACCTGATGAACTCGCCATCCGGTGTTACCACCACCAGACGATCCCCATCCTGCTGAGCATCTGAAGGCCTTGGCCAGTGCCCATCGGCGATGATTATATTGCCTTCAGGAGTTACCGCACAGGCCGTGGGACCAATGAAAGTATCCTCACCTGCCCTCGACACACCAGCCTGACCCAGGCTCAATAGGTGTTCGCCATCTTGACTGAATTTATGAATTTGAAATCCACGACCTCGGGTTGAAGGGTCATCCCGGAAAGACCCACTGTCACCTGCCCACAGATTACCGTCGTTATCCATACAAAAACCGTGTGCCTGAACGATCATGCCCTCACCAAAACTTTTAGTGATCTGGCCATCGGCGTTAATGTAATTGATGGGAGGCTCTGATCTGAACAACATCCAGAGCCCGCCGGTATCATCGGGGATAAGGCCGATGGCAGCTCCCCACTCCTGGCCTGGAAGCAATGTTGGCCAGTTTTCAACCAATCGGTATGGATTGTCCATGGTGCTCGTAGGTCGAAGGGATAATTGTTGCGCTTTCTCCAACTCCGATAATTCATCTATACCAGCCTGTGCCATCAAATTTGCACTGAGCGCGACAAGAGACATGCCGACAGCTACCTTCAAATAGCCTCCAATTTTAATTAGACACATCACAGTCCTTTATAATTATGCGTGGTTTATTAACTTAACGCCTTTAAAATGATTCCTAACACGTCGGGTTGTTACCCCATTAGGTTTGATTTTTTTTTGTGCTGATTACTCGTTTCTTGTAATTGTAAAGTCCGGCATGCTCATGCCAAACTGGTTGAATACTCCAACAATTTGGTTGCCGGAGATTGTAGCGATGTATTCCACATTTAGCTGCTCAACTACAAATGTCAATGAGTCTCCGTTTACTTCCATTTCCGTGGGAATAATTTACCCACCCTGATCCACACTCTCTAGGGTAGTAGAGTAGCCATTTTCTGCCTCGGTAATGTGAAAAATTAGTCTGAGACTCCCTCCTCCGAGATTCAATGTACCGGACCAGTCACCGATTAGATTATTTTGAGCGATTGTAGGAACCCCCCGCCAAAAAGATAACCAGAGTTAAAACTAGAGTTTTAATGAATCGTGGTGACATTTTTCTACTCCCTTTTGGTGTGAACCCAACGAGGTGCTTAACAAATGTATAACAGACTGCTTGTCTGTTAATAAACTGTATCTCTAAGGAATATTATTTGCCAGGTACTTCCCAGAAATTCAGTTGATCAACAAACAATGTAGCGAAATTCCGCGGTTAACTATAGGGCTCATTTTACCTTTTCCATTAACAGAAATGCAGATATATTGGCCAACTACCCTTATATGCTAGACTCGGCTTCCTGATAAATAATAGAAAACAGACCCTAACGTAGGGGTAAGCTGTTCGAGGATTACAAAATGACATTTATCATTCGCTCGGCATTGTTTTTAACTATTTTTGCACTGTTGATTTCATGGTCACATGCTTTTGCCGCCGAATCTACTGCGTGGACAATTGAGGGGCGCACCTTACCGCCCCCGGCAGCGGCAAGCGAGTTCCTTAATAGGTCTATTGGCAATACGCCAGAACCGAATATTGCGACCAGTAGTCAGGTTCCACAGACCCGTGAACAGTGGGAAGAATTTGTCAGAGCCGTAGACGGAGCACGTGCCGTTCAGTTCGAAACTTTAGAACAAATGGCCAAGGTATCAATCAGGCAGGAACGGATTGCTGGTGTTAATGTTTATTATATTACTCCCGACGAAATCTCACCTGAGCACAGCGATCATTTATTCTTTCATATCCATGGTGGGGCCTATGTTATAGGCGGAGGTGATGCCAGCGTGACTGAAGCAGTGCAATTGGCCAGTTCATCTGGTATCCGTGCGCTTTCTGTCGATTACCGTATGCCCCCCTTTTCGCCCTTTCCTGCCGCTGTCGATGACACTATCGCTGTTTACCAAGAAGTACTTAAAACACAGGAAGCAGGGGGCATTGCCATAGGAGGCACATCTGCTGGTGGGGGGCTTGCATTCGCCGCGATACATCAGATGAAGACACTTGGCCTCCCGATACCAGGAGCCATATTTGCTGGCACACCGTGGGCTGACCTGACCAAGACCAGTGATACACTCTTCACAAACGAAGGAATCGATCGAGTGCTAGTGACTTATGACGGTCTTCTGAAAGGTGCTGCAGAATTGTATGCGGATGGTCATAATATGAAGGATCCATTAATCTCACCACTGTATGGTGACTTCAGTGGTTTTCCGCCTACTATCTTAATCTCGGGTACCCGGGATTTGCTTCTCAGTGATACTGTACGCTCCCATCGAAAACTACGTGAAGCCGGGGTAGTAGCGGACCTTCATGTTTACGAAGGTATGTCCCATGCCGGTTATTTGTTTGGTCCTAACCTACCAGAATCAGCAAGTGTGTTTGCCGAAATAAACCAATTTCTGCAGCGGCATCTAGACTAACCGGCTTTGAAAGTAACTGGGTAACTAGAGTCGCCTGCAACTTAGCAACTATAGTCGCGCTAGTACCAAATTGCAGGTGTCTCTTATTTTATTTGCTTTCTTAAGTTGCTAAGTTGCAGGCGTCCACTGTTTTATGCATAAAATGTTTTTGCTTTTAATACTTCTCCTCTGCGGGTGCTCGACGTCCTCGATAGTCGACCCTCAACACCCCTCCTTGGCATTCAACAAAGCAGGCGAAGGTGAAGTAACTGTTATTTTCGAATCGGGTTTAGGCAATGGGATGAATTCATGGGATCCTGTGATCGACCCTATCTCCAGCTTTGCTACCACATTTGTTTATGATCGTCCCGGGTATGGTCGTAGCCGTAGCGTTTCAGTTCGCAGCAGGACCGGTTTAGACAGTGTGGAACGATTACGTACGCTATTGGCAAGGTCAAATCTTGAGCCTCCTTATGTTCTTGTCGGACACTCCATGGGCGGTCTCTATATGCAATTGTTTGCGCGCCTTCACCCTGATGAAGTGGTGGGAGTCGTCCTGGTGGATTCCACCTCGGTAGGTAAGAGAAGTGTGCCTACTCCGGTTGGACTCCCAGCAGTTCTGAAAAGAGAATATGATGGCATTGCAGAGACTATCAAGCAGGTAGAGGAGTCACCACCGTTTCCTGAAGTACCGTTATTTGTACTCACTGCAGGCTCAACTGATGGAAGCAGACGAGTGGCTGAACAACATATGAAAAACCAACGACGACTTGCAACACTGAGCACTTATAGTAATCATGTTGTCTCAGTAAGATCTGGGCATTTCGTACAACATGACGACCCGGAAGCAGTTATAGAAGCGGTAAGGTTTGTGGTTGATCAGGTAGAGAATAATTATTTATTAGGATCAAAATAATCACTTTAGAACAAGGAAAATGAAATGAAAAAAGACACCAGGCTAATTGTTTCTTTATTCTTTATTTATCTGGTTTCTAATGTAAATGCCGCCGATGTCTCTGAAGTCGTTACGCAAAGCGGTACGTACCAGGGTCATAGCTCAGAGCACGCCAGTGGCATTACAGTATTTAAGGGCATAGCCTATGCTTCACCACCGGTGCGAGATTTACGCTGGAAACCACCTGCTTCTCCTATTCCTTTTGCCGGGGTTCGAGACGCAAGCCGTGTCGGACCGGCCTGTTGGCAGGCTAGAAATTCCGATGCTTCCTTGTATGCTCGTGGCAACCTGGAGCGATCTGAGGACTGCCTTTATTTGAATGTATTTACCGGTGCTGATGACAGTACTGAATCACTGCCTGTAATGGTGTGGTTTCACGGCGGGGGCAACACGGCAGGGCATGGTGGCGCACTGATTTTCGACGGCTCTAACCTGGCCGCTCGTGGTGCAGTTATTGTCACAGCAAACTATAGACTGGGTACCTTAGGTTTTCTGGCGCACCCAGCTCTCACTGCTGAATCGAATAATGATTCTTCCGGAAATTATGGAATTCTTGATCAATTAGCCGTGCTTCACTGGGTGCAGGATAATATCGTTAACTTTGGCGGTGATCCTGGTAGAGTCACAATCTTTGGCCAGTCAGCAGGAGGTACAGATGTTTGCCTGTTGATGTCGTCACCGTTAGCCGAGGGCCTGATTCACGGGGTCATTGGTCAGTCCCCCGGTTGCATAAAACTGGACAGAAGCCTGACCGATGGCAACAACTCAGGCCATCAGGCTGGACTTTCTTATGCTAGTCAGCTCGGTGTTGCCGGGAAGGATAGTGCGGCATTACAGCAACTCCGAGAACTGCCCGCAGAACAACTGGTACAGGCTGGAGTTGGTGGTGGAACTATCATCGATGGCTGGGTGATCCCCGATGCGCCATACACCTTGTTAGAGACCGGGCAGAATAATCAAATACCGGTAATGGTCGGTGGTCTGGCGCATGAAAATCACGGCTTGCAGCACACAAGCCCAGAGATTTCTGAACAGCAATTAGACTCTTACTTACAAACTTCGTTTGGAGAATCTGCTGGACAGGTCAAGAGCGCCTACAGCGATATCCTTGCCAGCTCACCACTTGATGCCAGAAAACAAATTGCGACCGACAATGGATTCTTGTTGTCTTCACGTATGTGGGGCCGATTGGTTGAGCACAGGGGAAGTAATGCCTATGTGTATTTCTTTACCCGTGAGCCACCGGCGTTTCGACTGTACGTTCCTGAAATGCCAGATCTGCATTCTGAC
>SMVB01425454.1_pt1 | contig 12810 bp, 12 predicted proteins | sample 2456461 | NCBI WGS metagenome assembly SMVB01 (sample SAMN11095934, study PRJNA526329) | marine sediment metagenome | biome: Marine sediment; feature: Surficial sediment; material: Deep marine sediment; isolation source: Hadal surficial sediment | place: Pacific Ocean | collected 2014-05 | depth...
CGCCATCGGGATACCGGCCGCTGTGGCTCTAACCGGCGTGATTGCCAGTCAGCTCTTTGGCGTCACCCCGACCGACCCGGCGACGTTGGCGGCCGCCGCCGCCATGTTCGTTTTCATCGCGCTGCTAGCGTGCTCCATCCCGGCCCGTCGGGCGACGAAAGTAGACCCGATGGTGGCGCTGAGGTCTGAGTAGCACACCAACGTCGCCGTCTTATCCAATCAGCGGCCGCCCCAAGACCACTGAGGCCAGGAAGATCCGTGAGCACTCGGCAAGCAAATGCTGCCTGAGCCTATTTCCACACCTCTTGACTAAACCTCCAGGCGCCCTTCCTGTTTCTTTGGCAAATAGCGGGCAAGGGAGCCACCGTAGGTGGCGATCGGCGGGGGCGGGTGGCGGGAAATAGGAAAAACGTGGGTGGCGGGCATTCAAAAAAAGCAAGGAAGCTACCAGACCACCTCCCCTTCTGTACAGAAAGTCCAATAACCTCCCAAGTCCGATCCACCACCTCCCTCGCAGCGGGAGCGAGAAGGTAGTGGATGCAAGGCGCGCGCCGTGAGGGATACCGGAGGCGTACGTCAGTACGTCGTAGGTAGACCGATCAAGTGCAACGCCGCCGACGCTGCCTTATCGCTCTCGCCTACCTCCTACTCTTCGACCAGCGTCCTGGCCATCAGATTCTCGATCGCCGCCCGTGGATCCTTGCCCTCGTGCAAGATGGCGTTGACCTCCTCGGTAATCGGCATCTTGACCCCCATCTGGCGGCCCAGTCGAAAGGCCGCCGCGGTGGTCTCCACACCCTCGGCAACCATGTGCATGCCGTCGATGATGTCCTCGAGTCGGGTGCCACCGCCAAGCTCGACGCCAACCCGCCGATTGCGGCTCAAGGGGCCGGTACAGGTCAGCACCAGGTCACCGAGCCCCGCCAACCCCATCAGCGTCGCGGGTACCGCCCCGCGTGCTACGGCGAGCGCGCTGAGCTCCTTCAGGCCGCGGGTGATGAGCGCGGCACGGGTGTTGGTACCGAAGCCGAGGCCATCGGAGATGCCGGTGGCAATGGCGATGACGTTCTTCAGCGCGCCGCCATGTTCGACGCCGATGAGGTCACCGTTGCGGTAGGCGCGCAGGCATCCGCTGCTCAAACAGCTCTGCACGCTCGCGGCGGCGGCCAAGTCCGTACAGGCCAGCGTTACCGCTGTGGGATGACCCTGTGCCAACTCCGCAGCGAACGAAGGCCCGGAAAGCGCCAGCAGCGACGCGTACCGCCCCCCGGCGTACTCCTCCAGTACCTCGGTCATACGTAGCCCGGTCTGGTCTTCGAGGCCCTTGGTCGCCGAAACCAGGTGCGCCCCGGTGGGAAAGCCTGGGGCGATCTCGTCCCACACGCGGCGCAGATAACGCGACGGCACAACGCTCAGCACCAGGTCCGCTCCCGCCATGCAAGCGTGCGCGTCGGATCCAATCTGCAGGGATTGGGGGAGCTCGAACGCAGGCAGGTAAGCAGCGTTCTCCCGGGTACGGGACATGGCTTCGGCAGCCTCCGGTCGCCGTGCCCACAGGCTCACTTCATGGCCCGCGGCACAGGCGTGCAATGCCAGCGCCGTGCCCCACGAGCCTGCCCCGAGAACGGCGATGCGCCAGCTCTCCTGCCGCCGTTTTGCATTCACGCTCTGGCCCCTCCGATCTTTGCTTCTCTTCCCTGGGCGATACGGACGATGTTGGCACGGTGGCGCCAGACGATGACGCCCGCCGCAAGTGTCGCCGCCGCAACCGTGTATCGCACCTCCCCGAGCCACCACGCCGCCACGGGAAGCGCCAACGTGCCGAACAGAGAAGCCAAAGACACCATGCGGCTCATCGCCGCTGCCAGCAGGAGAAGCCCCGCACCAACAGCGGTCGGAGCCGGTGCAAGGACACCGAAGGCACCGATCAATGTAGCCACGCCCTTGCCGCCGCGCAGCGCCAGCCAGGGCGTGTAGCAGTGCCCCAGCACCGCGCCAAGCGCTGCGGAGGCCGCCCACGCGGTGTGGTCACCACCGAGAACAACCACCCCGATGTAGCCCGCCACGAAGACCCCTGCGGCGCCCTTGGCCGCGTCGAGCACCAGTGTAACGGCGCCGCCCTTGGTACCCAACGCGCGCGCTACGTTGGTGGCACCGATGTTACCGCTGCCGGTCTGGCGCACGTCGGTGCCGAGGGTAAGCCGGACGAGCAGGTACCCGAAGGGAACGCTGCCGAAGGCAAAGCCGATCAGCAACCCACCTACGATGGATTCCACATCGCTCATCACGTCCGCCAAGAGCTCACCCACGGGCGCCATCCTGTGCGCCAACCAGGTACTGGTACAAGAGATCGAGCGCCGCCACAGCGGCCTGCTGGCGCACCGCCACACGGTCGCCACCGAACTGCCAGGCTTCGGACAACACGCCGCCTTGGTGACTCAGGGCCCCGTGCACGTCGCCGACGCTCTCACCGGGGTCGGCGGTAGGCCCGGCCCAGCCGGTGACCGCGAGGCCGTAGGTGGCACCGGAGCGCGAGCGGATGCCGGCCGCTAACGCTGCAGTGGTGGCCGCCGACACGGTGCCCTCTCGGTCCAGAACGTCCTGGTCGACGCCGGTCAGCGCCACCTTTGCAGCGGCCGAGTACAGCACTCCCCCGCCCCACAGGAAGTCTGAGGCACCCGGGATGTCGGTGAGCACCACGGCAATGAGGCCACCGGTGCAACTCTCGGCCGTTGCCAGCGTTTCCTGACGGGCGGCCAGCGCGGCGCCCACTGCTGCAGCGGCACGACGCAGATCGTCGGCCGCCGGCCCGCTCACACGCCTTGTCCCGTCAGCGCCAGCAGGAACCCGGATTGCGTGTACGCAGCGGCGGCGAACATCAGCCGTACCGAGACCTGCGTGTAGAGCGCCGCGACGACGTCGTCTGCCATAATGCCGACGCCACCGTGCAAGGCCTCGAAGTGGCGGGCTGGAAACGGCTTGATGATGTCGAAGATACGGAACAGAAAGAACGCCCAGACCCAGCCCATCGGCCCCGGCAGGGCCACCATCGACAGCCACATGGCGGCCCACTCGTCCACCACTACCGCGGAAGGATCGTCGCCCCCCAATCCCGACGCCGCAACCTCGGCAGCAATCGTTCCGAGGAGGGTCAGGGTGACGCCGGCGGCAAGCTGCCACCCCCACGGAAGCGGCGCCAGAAACGGGATGAAGAGGGCCACACCCAACAACGAGCCCCAGGTCCCCGGTGCGGGCCACAGGAAACCTGCACCGAATCCGGTGGCTAGCAGTCGCGATGCCCGCTCGACGGGGCTGCGGCTCACGGGTTGAGCCGGCCCAGCATGCGCGGATAGGGAATGGTCTCGCGCAGGTGCGGCAAGCCGGTAATCCAGCCGACGACACGCTCCAGACCCATGCCGAAGCCGGAATGGGGGACCGAGCCGTACTTGCGGATGTCCAGGTACCAGCCGTAATGCTCTTCGCTGAGCCCATGCTCGTGGATACGCGACAACAGCAGGTCGTGATCGTCGATACGCTGGCTGCCGCCGACGATCTCGCCGTAGCCCTCGGGGGCGATCATGTCCATCGCCAGTGCCGTCTCCGGCCGCTCTGGGTCAGGCTCCATGTAGAACGCCTTGATGGCGGTCGGGAAGCGGTGGATGAGGACCGGGCGGTCGAAGGCCTCCGAGATAATGGTCTCGTGGCCGCCGCCGAAGTCCTGACCCCACTCGAAATCCTCGCCCGCCTGGGCGAGAATCTCGACGGCTTCATCGTAGTGAATACGGGGGAACGGCTTGACCACCCGTTCGAGCCTCGTGGTGTCGCGCTCCAACACCTCGAGCTCGTCTTTGCACTGCTCGAGCGCCGTCTGCACGACGTGCTCTATGAAGTCTTCCGCGAGGTCCATGGCATCGTCGAGCAAGGCGTAGGCGACTTCCGGCTCGAGCATCCAGAATTCCATCAGATGACGGCGTGTCTTCGATTTCTCGGCGCGGAATGTCGGCCCAAAGCAGTAGACTCGGCCATGCGCCATGCAGGCCGGCTCGAGGTACAGTTGCCCGCTCTGGCTCAGGAACGCGGTGTCTCCAAAGTAGTCGGTGGAGAACAGCGTTGACGTTCCTTCCACCGATGTCGGCGTCAAAATCGGGCTGTCGATGAGCACGAAGCCGCGGTCGTGGTAATAGGAGCGACAGATCTGGACTACCTTGCTGCGCACCCGCAAGGCCGCGTGCTGCCGCGATGACCGCAGCCACAAGTGCCGATGATCCATAAGAAATTCGGTGCCGTGCTCCTTGGGTGTGATGGGGTATTCCGCCGCAATCTGCACCACCTCGACGCGCTCGGCGCCAAGCTCGAACCCGGTCGGCGAACGTGGGTCGGCGCGCACCGACCCGGTGACCAAGATCGAAGACTCCTGGGTAAGCTGATCGATCAGCTGCCACGACGCAGCATCGACGTCGCCGGGCGTCACCACCGCCTGCACCACGCCGGTGCCATCGCGCACCTGCAGAAAGGCGATCTTGCCGCTCGATCGCTTGTTGTACAGCCAGCCGCGCACCGTGACGGTCTCGCCCTGGTGCGCTCCGAGGTCTTCGATGTAGGTTGATTCCGCCACGTTTCACTTCCTGGATGGGGTACGCGTCGACGGGTTGCGGCGCTGGAGGAGAGATTATAGCTGGTCGAAAACCGCCAACGCTTCGATCAGGTCGTGCCAGCCGAGGCTTGCCAAGGTAAGCCGCGCGTGGCGCCAGGTACGACGTGCGTAGCCGGCGTATTCGTGCCGCCCGGCGACGCCCACCTGGTATCCGAACGTGCCGAGCGCCTTCAGCGACCGTTGCGCCGCCGTCAGAGCGAAGCCCTGCCGAGCGCCAGGCGGCAACGATGCGGGCTGCTGCGGAACCTCGGCAAGCGGCGAGACGTCGATGGCGGCGGACGCGCTACCCCAGAACACTTCCAGCGCGGCCGCAGCCGCAGCCGTCGGAACATCGCGGTAATCGTCGCGCAGCAGCGACACGAGGTCGTAGAACACCGGCCCCGCCATGGCGTCCTGGAAGTCCACCACCATCAGTTCATCCCCGACCAGCAGGTTGCGGGAGTGATAGTCGCGGTGGCAAATGCGTCGCGGCTGCCGCTCCACGGCTGCTGCGAGGCGGTCGAATCCCTCCTCACGCGCCCTCGACGGCGCACTCTCGAGCCAGCCGTGCAGGGCATGCTGCTCGGTGAAGTCGAGCTCGTTGCGGAGACGAAACTGATCGAGACACCAGTCCGGGTTGGGGCCGCCCGCCTGCTGCCCGTGTGCCTGCAATGACAGGATGATATGCGCGGCGCCGGCGTAGTGGTCCGCCAGCTCATCGTCGCCTGGCGCGTCGGCGAGCAGACGGTCACCACCGTCTTCGACGATCAGCGCCCGCGTCGACCGGCCGTATACCCTGGGCACGCGCACGCCGGCGGCCAGGAACCAACGCGCCGTGCGCTCGTATCGCGCCACCGCTTCGGTATCGTCACGCTCGTACAAGACCAGGACCAACGACGACGGAAGACTATTTGCGCCCGCCACCGGACCGAGGCGGTAGAATCGGCGCTGCGAGGCGTGCAACCCCAGCCGAACGGCGCCGGCCACCGGCCAGGGAAACGGCAACTCCACGACCCCCGGGGTGGCGCCGAGCTCCTCCCACAGGTCCTCGCGCAACCCATCGTGCGGCGCCGCCATCATGGCGTGCGGGCAACCAACTCGGCGTTCACCACCTGGTCTGCCAAGCGAGCGCCCGCCGGCACCTCGGCGTCCTCCAGCACCAGACAGCGCTCGACCCGTGCCCCGGTGCCGATGCAAGCGCGCTCCAACAGCACGCTGTCGCGCACCGTCGCCCCGCAACCCACCTGCGCCCGAGCCCCAGCGACCACCCCCTCGACCACAGCGCCCTCCCCAACGTGCACACCTTGATCCAACAGGAACGGCGGTATCAACCCGGCACGATGCAATCCGACAAGGCCACGCAGGTAACCTCCGGGGGCGGTGCGCCGGTAGCCTTCGAAAGCAAGCGGAAAGTCCTCGCGCCGCAGCGCCTCGATCTGGCACTCGACATAGCGCTCCGGGGTGCCGAGCTCGTACCAACTGCCGGGGACAACGGTCCCGTGCAGCGGCAAGCCGTCCTCGAGCAACGCCCCGTAGATAGGGTCCACCATGCCGCAGAACACCCCCTCGGGCGCCAACTCGATCACCCCGCGCTCAACGATATGAATGCCGGTGAAACATCCCGCGGGACTATCCGCCACCTCCGCCGCCACCTCCGCTGCCACCTCCGCTGGCGTATCCGCCTCCGCCTCTGGACGCGGCCCGACACCGGGGATGTGGACCACCGCGCCGCTCTCGTCGATGTGGATACCGGGATAATCTTGCGCCCCCGACCCGGCGTGCAGCGCCATCGTCGCCAGGGCGCCGGACTCCCGATGGTGTCGCCACAGGACGCCGGTGGACAGCGTGGTGGCGACATCGCCGTTGACAATGAGAGCGCGGTCGCCAAGTCGGTCGACCACCTTGCGGGGGCCGCCCGCGGTTCCCAAGATACGATCCTCGACGCTGAAGTGTACCTGGAGGCCGAAGGTGGCCGTGTCGTCGCGGTAGAGACGGCACACCGTGTCCGGCAAATGATGCAGGTTCACCACCACCTGGCGGAAGCCGCAACGCCGCAACCAGTCGAGCGAGTAGTCGAGCAAGGGCCGGTTGAGAAACGGCACTACCGCCTTGGCGCGGGTATCGGTGAGCGGCGCCAGCCGGGTCCCATACCCGGCCGCCAAAATCATCGCCGTACAACTCTCTGCCAGCGGCGCGCTCATCCCTTGGTTGTCCCGTACTCGATCGCCATGGCGGCACGATGGTACCCCGAACCTCGTGACCGGAACTGCTGACGCGTCCCCGTCGCGCACCCGGCCAGCCAGCGCAACGCGCGTAATCGCGTGTCCCTGGACCCGCCCACCTCCCAATCAAGCGCAACGCAGTCATCGTGCGCCCTCGCGCCCCCGCGCGCGCAGCGCCAAGACTTGGAAGAACACACCCAAGTAGCGCTCGTCTTCACCACCGACCAGATCGGCCGGTGCGACCCCATCGCCGGCCCATAGGCGCACATGGTAGGCGTATCCGCTACCGTCGGTGCGCCCAGGGCCGGGCCGCAAACGCGCCACTTGGTTGGCTCGCGGCGATGCCAAGCCTTCCATGCGGGCGCCCTGCACCGAGGTGTAGACAGCAGCCGGCACCAGCACCCGCAGGGACACGTCGAGGGACTCCAGCGGCGCCTCTGAGGTGATCAAGAAATCGACCGGAACAGCGGGCTTCCCCCATACGCCTCCGGTCTCGGCGTACGCCGCCGGTGGTAGCTCGTCGGCAACCCACGCCACCAAGCCGTGGTCCATGGATGTGGGCCGATGCAGATCGGTGCGCACCACTGTGGCGTGCTGGATGAGCACCAGCGAACAGGCAACCCCGAACACCCCCGCCGCCGCCTTCCAGCCGACCTGCCGGACGCTGTCGCCCGACCGAATTGCGCGCATCGCGGTGCCGTCGATGCCGTCGATGTCGCCGAACCGCCAACCATGACGCCACAGTGCCGCAGCCAGCAGCGCCGCCGCCAACGTCCATACGCCGGTGATGATCCAATTCGGATCCTCGATGTTCACCCATTGCGGAAACAGCCTCCACCAACCCGAGCCGTAGGGTGAGTAGTTCTGCAGCAGCCGCGACGCGAGCACCGGATAGTCGTGCGGCAACAGTTGCGGCTGGGTGGCGTAGGCGAGGGTCAGCGACGCCGACAGGGCTAGCAGCGCGCCACGCAACGCCCCGTAGGCGCGGCACCCAGTGGCCAGCGCCAAAGCGACCCCGAGCGCTGGGGCGAGCACCCAGAGAATCGCCAACATCGGCCGAACCGGGGGACCCTGACCACCGAGCTGCTGGGACAGCGCGTACGGCCCAACGTACGCGGCGACGACCAACCCCAGCGAGACCAGCAGCTTGGCGCGGTGACGTGCGAACCAAGCCAGCCCCACGAACGACAGCAAAAAGTGAGGGCCGTACGCCAGCAGGCCCTCCTTCTGGTCGAGGAGGTAGCCGACGGCGGTGGCCATCGCTGCAGGCCACGCCGCAACGTACGCAGCCCAGTCGCCGCCGAGTGCCGGCGCGCCGGCCTGGTCTCCGGCGCCGAGATAGATCGCGGCGGGTGACAATGACCCGTACAGCCGCCAGGTCAACAGCGCGTGCAGGAGCAAGCCGGCGGCCAGCGGTAATCCGCAGCGCACGGCGCGCGACACGCGACGCCCCGGCAACGCCGCCCAGACCCCCACCAAGAAGATCGCGCCGGCCACCGGTATGTACTTCACCCCCATGAAAGGCAAGGCTGCGAGCGCCCATCCATGGCGACCCGCAGCGGCTTCTTCCTTGCTCAGCCCACGAAATGCCACCAGCAACAGGAGCATGGCGGGCGTCTCTGAAAACAGGAACAGCGGCGCAAACAGCAGCGGCGCCAACAGCGTGGTGGCCGCCGTGCCGTAGCGGGCGGCGCGCGTCGAACTGATCTCGCCGACAAAGCCGTACAGCACCCAGGCAAAAACGCCATAGAGCAGCAACAGCGTCGCCCGCGGCAGCGCCACCGTGGCGCCGGGACCGAACATCCTGCCCAGCGCGTAGGCGGGTGCGACGAGCACCGGAAGGCCGATACCGTGCATCGAATAGCGCGAGCCTTCCGCCAAGCCCGGCCGGTAGTGCGGCGAGATCACCGTTGGGTGGTACGGCGCATAGACGCGGTCGCGGTAGTCGTCGGAAAGGTCGAGATCACCGTCGGTTACCAGCGAGTGCGCTACGGTGAGATAGTTGGGCTCATCGCCGCTCGGCGGGCTCCAGCCGGCCAACAGCAGGACCAGCGGCAGCGCCACCGCCAACCCTGCCAGCAGCGCCCGAAACGGATCTCGCCCCCCCGCAGCCCCGCGGGGCTCGAGCCCGGCAAGGCGGCGCCCGGACAGCAGGGCACCGAGGCCCAGCCCCAGCGCCGCCAGTGGCGGAGCGCTCGACCAGAAAAACGCCGCATCTAACAGCAGCGAGGCGGCAGGCACAGCGGCCCCCCAGAGCAGCGGCGCGGTGGCGAAGCGCAGGGACCCTGGCGGCAGGCGCCAGCGTGCGTCCAGAGCGTTGCAGACCAACAACGAGAAGATACCGAGGAGCGTGCAAAACACCAGCGTCGCGCCGAGCAAACCGTGCGCGGCAAACGCTAGCGCGGACGCTCGCAGCGAGCCGAAGCCGGCTCCCGGAGGAATGCGATGCAATACGAACCAGACGGCGAGGCCGAAGCCACCCACCAGCGGTGCTACGAAATCAAGTTTCGAGCGGTTCGTCAGAAGTCCAGAATCTCGCTGTTCTTGCGCGTCGCGAGCTCGTCGAGGCGCTTGACATACTCATCGGTGAGATCTTGAACGAGCTTGTGCCCGCGGTGCTCGTCGTCCTCGCTGATCTCCTTCTCGGATTGCAATTTCTTGACCTGGTCGTTGGCATCGCGGCGGATGTTGCGAATCGCCGTCTTGCCATGCTCCGCGTGACGGCCGACGACCTTGGTAAGCTCGACGCGGCGCTCCTCGGTCAGCTCCGGGATGGGGATGCGGATGACCGCGCCGTCGTTGCTGGGGTTGAGGCCGATCTCAGCATGGTGGATGCCCTTCTCGATGGCCTCAATCGCGGTCTTGTCGTAGGGCTGGACGACGATCAGGTTGGCCTCGGGCGCCGACAGGCTGGCGAGTTGGTTGAGCGGCGTCTGCGTTCCGTAGTACTCGACGGTCACATCGTCGAGGGCCGAGATGTTGGCATGCCCGGTGCGCAGGGTGTTGAACTCGTGCATGACCACCTCGATCGACGCTTCCATGTGCTGCCTGGCGTCGCGCAAGACGTCGTCAACCATCGTCCCAATTCCTTCCTTGGCGGACCCGGATGTCCCCACCCAGCAGCGGATCGGGTACTGAGAGACTCTACTAGGCGCTGATCAGCGATCCGATCTCCTCTCCACAAATCGCTCTTATCATATTGCCCGGCTTGCGCATGTTGAAGATCAAGATCGGCAGGTTGTTGTCCATGCAGGTAGTGATCGCCGTGGCATCCATGACGCCGAGGCGCTGCTCGATAACCTTCAAGTAGTTGATGCGATCGATGCGCTCGGCTGCTGGATCGATCTCCGGATCGGCGGTGTAGATGCCGCCGACCTTGGTGCCCTTCATGAGGATCTCGGCGTGAATTTCCATGGCGCGCAACGCCGCCGCCGTGTCGGTCGAAAAATAGGGGTTCCCGGTTCCCGCCGCGAAGATGACGACACGACCTTTTTCGATGTGGCGAAGCGCACGGCGCCGGATCAACGGCTCGGCTATCTGGTGCATCTCGATGGCCGAAAGCACGCGAGTCTCCAGACCGCGCTTTTCGAGCGCATCCTGAAGGGCCAGGCTGTTGATCACCGTCGCCAACATGCCCATGTGGTCGGCGCTGACGCGGTCCATCTCCAGCGCTTCGGCACGGATGCCACGAAAGATGTTGCCGCCGCCAATGACCACCCCGAGCTCGGTGCCCATGGCGTGAACTTCCGCCACCTCATCGGCAACCGTGCGGACCACGTCGGGATCGATACCGAAGCCTTTGTCTCCCATCAGGGCCTCGCCCGACAGCTTCAGCAGTACCCGCTTGTACTTCGGCGCTTCGCTCACCCTGCTATTCGCTTGCCGCGATGTGATTGTCGGCCTCGCCGACGGCGAACCGCACGAACCTCCCGACGACGATGTTCTCGCCGAGTCGGTGTACCGCTTCGCCGACCAGATCGGCGATGGTGTTGTCTGGATCCTTGACGAACGCCTGCTCGTACAGGACGGTCTCCGACAGGTGCCGGTCGATCTTGCCGGTAACGATCTTGTCAACGATCTCCGCGGGCTTGCCTGCGGCTTCCGCCTGGGAGCGAAAAATTTCGCGCTCTTCATCGAGCGCCGCGTCGTCGACATCCTCACGCTTGATAAAGCGCGGGCTCGACGCCGCGATATGCATGGCGATGTCACGCGCCAGACCGATGAACTGGTCAGACTTGGCAACGAAATCGGTCTCGCAGTTGAGCTCGAGCAGGACGGCGATCTTGCCGCCCATGTGCACGTATGTCCCGATGCGCCCCTCCAGGGCCGCTCGCGAGGCCTTCTTGGCGACCTTCGCCTTCCCCATCTTGCGCAGGATCTTCACCGCCTCGTCGACATCGCCCGCGGACTCTTGCAGCGCCACCTTGCAGTCCATGATGCCGACGCCGGTGAGCTCGCGCAGTTCCTTTACCTGATTCGCACTGATGCTCATTAGCTGATTTCCTGCGTGGAACAACCCACCCTAGCGGCGAGGCCCTTTGCTTTTGAAACAGCGGCGGCGCGCGTCGGCGCCGCCCACTCAGTCTTCGGTCTTGTCGACCTCGGCCGCTTCGGTCTCGGGCTCGGCCGCCTCGGTCTCGGGCTCGGCCGCCTCGGCTTCGGGCTCGGTCGCTTCGGCTTCGGCCGTCTCTTCAGTCTCACCGGAGTTCGCTGCCGGCGCCTCGTCGGCAGCCGCGGCCGGAGTGCCCTCGGCGGCCTCCTCAGCTGTGGTCTCTTCGGACTCGGCCGCCTCGCCGCCGTCTTCGGCCACCTTGGCGTCCTCGGCTGCCTTGGCTTCCGCCACCGCCTTCAGCGCCGCTTCCTCGACCTCGTCGTCGCGGGCCTTCTTGCCGGCGAGGATGGCATCGGCTGCAGCGCCGAGAAAGAGCCTGATCGAACGCAACGCATCGTCGTTGCCCGGCACCACGAACTCGATGCCATCAGGGTCGCAGTTGGTGTCGACCACGCCAACGATCGGGATACCGAGGTTGGCCGCCTCCAGGACGGCGATCCGCTCGCGGCGCACATCGACGATGAACATGGCGTCGGGAATCCGATTCATGTCCTTGATGCCCTCGAGGTTGCGGAACAGCTTGTACTTGTGGCGCCGCAGCTTGATGACTTCCTTCTTCGGCAGAAGATCCATGCGGCCGTCGTCCTCCATGGCCTCCAGGTCCTTCAGCTTTGCGACACTCTTCTTGATGGTCTCGAAGTTGGTCAGCAAGCCGCCCAGCCAGCGCTGGTTGACGAAGTACATGCCGGTGCGTTCGGCGGCCTCGCGCACGGCCTCCTGCGCCTGCCGCTTGGTGCCGACGAACATCACCGTGCCGCCCTCTGCGGCAAGCTTGCCGAGAAAGTCCAGGGCTTCGCGGAATGCCACGGCCGTCTGCCGCAGGTCGACGATGTAGATGCCGTTGCGCTGCGTGAAAATGTAGGGCTTCATCTTCGGGTTCCAGCGCCGTGTCTGGTGCCCGAAGTGGACGCCCGCGTCCAACAGGTCTCTTATGTTTACGCCGACCAAGCCATAATCCTCCTCAGCGCTTGCTGAACTGGAACCGCGCGCGAGCGCCGCGTTGCCCTGGCTTCTTACGCTCTTTCTTGCGGGCATCGCGGGTCAGGAAGCCTTGTTCCTTCATCACGCCACGCAGCTCCGGGTCGAAGTCAACCAATGCCTTGGCGATACCATGACGGACCGCGCCGGCCTGCCCGCTCAAGCCACCGCCCTTGACGGTGATGTAGAAGTCGAATTGATCTGCGTTATCGACGACCTCCAGCGCTTCCTTGGCGAGCTCTCGTTGGTTAACGGTGGTGAAGTATTCATTCATCGGCCGTCTATTGACGGTCGTCTTTCCCTTGCCGGGGCGCAGGAACACTCGCGCCACCGCCGTCTTGCGTTTCCCCGTTCCGTAGTTCTGC
>SMVB01219821.1_pt1 | contig 12808 bp, 11 predicted proteins | sample 2456461 | NCBI WGS metagenome assembly SMVB01 (sample SAMN11095934, study PRJNA526329) | marine sediment metagenome | biome: Marine sediment; feature: Surficial sediment; material: Deep marine sediment; isolation source: Hadal surficial sediment | place: Pacific Ocean | collected 2014-05 | depth...
ATGGCCTACACGGCCCCTCATGGACCCCTCCACGTACCCGATGACTGGCTACGCCGTTACAAGAGCCGCTACGACGTCGGTTGGGACGCCGTACGGGAGGTGCGTTTCAGGCGGCTGAAGGAGCTCGGGCTCATCGACGAAGAGGTCGAGCGCGCCCCGAAGCTCTGGTTCATGCCGAGGTCTATTGACCTCGCGCCCGCAGCGAACTCGATGCTGGGCCGAAAGATGGAGATCTACGCCTCGATGGTGGAGTACCTCGACAGGGACATCGGGCGGCTCTTCGACTACCTGAAGGAGATCGGCGAGTACGACAACACGGTCATCATCTTCTTCTCCGACAACGGGGCCGAGGGCAACGATCTGCGAGCGATGCTCAGCGGCCAAACCGGCACCCTTGGATCGCTGCATGCGGCTCTCAATTTCGCTGAAGACAGCCCCTTCATGTGGGGACGGAAAGGCACATACGCGGAGTATGGCCCCGGTTGGGCAACTGTCGGAATGACTCCATTCCGGCTGTACAAAGGCTTCTTGTCGGAGGGCGGCATCCGCTCGCCATTGATCGTCAGCGGTCCGGGGGTCCGGGGAGCCGGCACGATCAACAAGGAGGCGGTTCTCCACGTGATGGATATCGCGCCCACGATCCTGGAGCTCGCCGGCATCCAGCATCCAGAAACCTACGAAGGTCGCGAGGTCTTGCCGATGGCAGGCGAGTCTTGGGCGAGCATGATGGCGGGCGAGACCGCGTCGGCTCGTGGGCCGGACGACTGGCTCGGTTTCGAATTCTTGGGGATGCGTGCGCTTCGCCAGGGCGAGTGGAAGCTCTTGTGGCTCCACGAGCCTGCGGGGATAGGCGACTGGCAACTTTTCAATGTTGCCGAAGACCCGGCGGAGTTGAATGACCTCTCCGATCAATACCCCGAGAAAAAAGAAGAGCTCCTCGCCTCGTGGGCTGCGTATGTCGAGCAGTTCAACATCATCCCGGCTAACCGCCATGCCTTCGAACAAATGGCGAAACAGCTACCCGCCCGCGCCGATCCGCAAACCGAGGCGTTCCCGGTGCTGGTTGGCCCGCTTGCCGAGCAGTACAGGAGGCTGGTTGAGATGTACGAGCAACAAGCTCGCAGGTACTACTCGTGGAGGTAGTCATGCCGCAGTCGTTCGGAAGACGCGGAACGGCGGTCTTCGCCTTTCTTCTCACGCTGTCGGTGGCCGGGACGGCTCTAGCTCAGGATGATGGCGCTCGCGCCTATTGGAAGGCGTTGGACGGTGCGAACGTCGTTGCCTTCCAGTTCCTGCCCTTTGACGGAAACAGCTCCGACTCGCAGGCCTTCGATCCGGCCCACTACATCTATCCGGAGGCTGATTTCCACGCGAACCTCTTCCTGTTGATGTACGCCCGTCATTTCACCCTCTTCAATCGCACCGCCATCTTTGGTGCAACTCTGCTGGGCGGAAACGTTGACGTCGAGTTTTCCGCGAGTCCGTTCGACTTCGTGCCAGGAGGAGACTTCAAGCAAGCAGCCCACGGATTCAGCGATCCCAGCGCCCAGTTGACGTTGAATCTCGTCGGTGCGCCCGCCCTTCGGAGTCTCTACGACATGTCGAAGTACGAGCCCAAAGCGGTTCTCGACATCGCCGTCATGGGCAACATCCCGATTGGGAAATACGACTCCGACAAGGTCGTCAATCTGGGTCTCAATCGCTGGTGGACCCGTATTGCGGCCCCGTTTACCTATCACATCGGTCCGTATGTCCCGGGCTACCGGACATCGGTCGAGTTCACGCCGTCAGTTTTCTTGTTCGGCGCGAACGACGATTTCCTGGGTCGCAAGCTCGACAACAATCCGCTCTATCAGGTCGAGGGCCACGTGACGCGTGACTTCGCAGCGCATTTCTTTGGCTCATTCGACTTGCTGTACCGGCACGGCGCGTCGACACAGATCGACACGGTCGAGCTTGGCGAGGCGCTTGACATCTTGTCGGCCGGATTTACATTGGACTACGCCGTGACCGACAACGTCGGCTTGCGGGTCTCCTACCACAGCATCGTCGGGGGTGACTCGGACATCGACGGTGACATGTTTCGCATCAACCTAGCCTTCGGGTGGCACCCACTCCTCGAGAACATCAAGAAGCTGGGAGGAGGGTAATGAAAGAGGAACTCGCCAATCTCGTGCAAGAAGGTCCGCCATGAGACAGACAAGCAAGACAGTACTGGCGTTAGCAGGCGGCGCGGTGGTGCTGCTCGCTGCCTGGCCGTTGCAGGCGCAGAATGCCGGCGGGCTCAAACAGCAGTTCGCTGAGGCGCAGCAACAGAACAAAGAAGCGCTCAGGTCATACACGTGGAAGGCACGCACCGAGATCCTGCTCAAGGGCGAGAGCAAGAGCGTTAAGCTCGAGCAGGTTCGCTACGACCTCGACGGCAATCTCCAGAAGACGGAGATCGGTGGAACGGGTGAGCAGCAACAACAGGAATCCGCCAGTGGGCGACGGCGACGCGGCGGGCGTGTCAAGGAACGGATCGTAAAGAAGAAGACAGCGGAGCTTACCGAGGAGATGCAGGCGCTGGGAGCGCTTGTCGCCTCGTATGGGCAGCTGTCAGCGGAAGAAATGCAGGCTTTCGCTGCGTCGGCCACTTTGGGCGAAGGCGAAGGAGACCTGGCGGGCACGGTGCGTATTGACGGCGGAGCCATCAAGCAACCCGGCGATGAGATGACGGTTTGGATCGACCCCCAAACGTTCATGATGCGTCGTTTGCAAATCCTCACCTTCTACGAGGACAACGAGGTGGTTTTGATCACCGAATTCCTCAGTGTCGTCGATGGGCCAACCTACCAGGCGCGCACAACTCTCCAGTATCCCGAACGGGAGCTCGAGTTGGTCGTTGAGAACTACGACTATGAGGCCGTCGATCGATAGTGCCGACAACCCGAACGTGTAGATCCGGAGTCGCGGTGCACAAGGGCATTCGCCCGAGAGAGTCCGAGGCAGGTCTCAGCTACCGTCGGCTCACTACCTCCTTCGCACGTTTGTCAGCCGGATCGGCTGCGAGCTCAGGCTCGTGATCGTGATGGTGTTTGCTTCATCGTCGTATCCGAGCCTCGCGGTCCCCCACATCGTCCCTTCGCCGGTGTTGTCCTCGTCGAGCTGCAGGTCGATGATGGTGAACTGGTGGCCGCGGACGCGTGGAGCTCCGCTGATGATGAAGGGTGTGAGCTGCTGATCCGCAACCAAGATGATCCGTCGCTGGTTGCCCTCGCGGACCTCCCAGGCGTACTTGAGACGATCGCTGGTCGCTCTGGCACGCCCCGGGACACGAATGAAGCCCGTCTCTTCTTGTTGCTGGAGCGCGCGGATGAGCTCGTCCGAGCCTTCATCGGCCAGTGTCCGGATCAACGATTCGCGCTGCTCGGGAGTCGTCCACCGACTGATAGTGATCTGGAAGCTTGTCTGCCCGCCCGGTCCGGTCCCGAGGTGGACCGCTAGCGCACTGAAGGTTTCGGTTTCATCTTGCGGGCCCCACGGGCTACCGGCCGCGCTCCCGACCGTCGCGCCCGCCGCGAGGATCAAGACGCTCACCAAGGCAACAAACGACGGATACCTCGTACTGTTCGCGCTGCTCGTCGATTCTCTCCTTGCTAGGGGGTCGGATCCGTCTGACCTGACCCCGATTGTTGGAAGGCTTCAGATCACGATCCAGGATGTCGCGTCCTGTCCTGCATGACAAGAACCCACCGCTGATAGACTGGAGCCCGACCGATATCAACAAGGAGAGGCCCCCATGCGCGTACGCAAGCTCTTCCCAGTCGGCCCGGTGCTCCTCGCGATCATGGCGCTGGCTACTTTGGCCGGGGGCCAGCAAAGCACCCGGCAGCTCGCCGCGAACGCCGGCGAATCGGCGGCGCCGGACCCGACCTTCACGCGTGACGTCCTGCCGATCTTGCAGGAAAACTGCCAGGTGTGTCACCGCCCCAACGGCGCCAACATGGGCGGCATGGTGGCTCCCATGTCGCTGGGAACCTACGAGGAAGTGCGTCCTTACGCGCAGAAGATCGCCACCTTCGTCGAGGCGCGCTACATGCCCCCGTGGCATGCCTCGCCGGCTCAACACGGGCTCTTCAAGGGCGAGCGCGTCCTTTCCCAGGCCGAGATCGATACGATCGTGGGCTGGGTGCGATCCGGGGTTTCCGAGGGAGATCCCGCCGACGCGCCGCCGCCGGTTTCCTTCGCGTCCGATACCTCAGGTTGGGCAATCGGTGAGCCCGACCTGATCGTACAGTTTGACCAGCCCTACCTGGTGGGGGACGACGTCGTGGACGAATACGTCGACATCGAGGTGGTGATTCCCGCGGAGATGTTGCCCGAGGACAAGTGGATCAAGGCGGTGGAATTTCGTCCGGGTAGCTCGGTCGTGCACCACATCATCGCCAATCCGCTCGGCGGCATCGCCCCCGGCTACGAGCCGCGAATCTACGACGACGGCTACAGCCGGCTGCTGCGCAGGGGAACGGTCGTCACCTTCAACATGCACTACCACAAGGAGGCTGGGGAGGGCACCGCCGTCTACGACCAGACGATGGTTGCGGTCACGTTCTACGAGCCCGGCGAGAAGATCCAGTACGTCGTCGAGTCGGACATGCTCGGCACCCTGGACTTCGTGATCCCGGCGAACGATCCCAACTACTCGGATATGGCGTTCTACTTGTTCCGGAAGGACGCCCACATCCTCTGGTTTAACCCGCACATGCACCTGCGCGGCAAGGCGGCCAGGTATGTCGTTACCTTCCCGGACGCCAGCCAGCAGTTGTTGCTCGAGGTCCCCGAGTACGATTTCAACTGGCAGGAGACCTACAGGTTCAAGGAGCCGGTATTCGTGCCCCGCGGCACCAGGATCGACCTGACCTTGTGGTGGGACAACTCGGCCGACAACCCGTCGAACCCCAATCCGAACCGGGACGTCCGTTGGGGACGCCCGACGACGGACGAGATGGGCTTCGGGTTCGTGACGTTTGTCGATGTCGAGCCGCGGCACGACATCATCGTCGGCGAAGAGCTGCCTCGAGACCTGCGGCGACGCACGCGCCGGTGACGCTAGCGCGGAGGCCGTCTCGAGTCGCCGGGAAGGAGCTTGAACATGTCTTCTCTCCCCCGCCGTAGCTTCTTTGCCTACCTCGCCGCCGCCGGCGTCTCCACACCCGCCGTCCTCTTTCCCGGTGTTCTCTGGAGCAAGCTCCAGCAGGCAGGCGTCGACGAAGTCACGCCCGAAATGATCCTGGACGCAGCGCGGGTAGCCGGTCTGGAGGTCACCTTGGAACAGGCGGAGGCCATGGTGGGAGAGGTCGAAGACAGCCTGGCCACGTACCAGGAGATCCATGCCGCTGCGCTGGGAAACGAAGTGCCCCTGCCCCTTCATTTCAATCCCCGAGTTCCCGGCATCAACATCGACGCTACCCCGACCTTGATGCGGGCAAGTACGCAGGCAACGGAGCGGCCCGCGGATCTGGAAGCGACAGCCTTCTGGCCCATCACCCACCTCGCCCATCTGATCGAAACACGCCAGGTCAGCTGCCTGGAGCTCACCGACATGTACCTGCGCCGGCTGAGGCGCCACGGGCCTACCTTGAACTGTATCGTGACGCTCACCGGGGAACGGGCGCGAGCGCAGGCAACCGCAGCGGACGAAGAGATCGCTGCCGGCCGCTATCGCGGGCCTCTCCATGGCATCCCGTACGGCGTCAAGGACATCATCGCGGTACGCGGTTATCCCACTACCTGGGGCGCCGCCCGCTTTGCGGATCGGGTGATCGACCAAGATGCCACGGTAGTTCAGCGGCTCGATGAGGCCGGTGCGGTGCTGGTAGCCAAGCTCACCACCGGCGAACTGGCGTTCGGCGATCGCTGGTTCGGCGGCAGAACCAACAGTCCCTGGAATCTGGACGTGGGCTCGAGCGGATCCTCGGCGGGATCCGGCGCCGCTACGGCGGCGGGCCTGGTCGGCTTCGCCCTTGGCACCGATACGGGAGGCTCCATACTCGGGCCGTCGGAGCGCTGCGGCGTCGTCGGTCTGCGGCCCACGTTCGGACGGGTGAGCCGGTATGGCGTTATGGCGGCCGGCACGACACTCGACAAGGTCGGCCCCATGTGCCGCTCGGCCGAAGGAGCCGCCCTGGTGCTGCACGCCATCGCCGGACCCGACGATCGGGACCTCTCGGTGGCGGATATCCCGGTGCACTGGGACGCCGGTATGGATGCAACAGAACTCCGCCTCGGCTACCTTGCTACCGCCTTCGAGGCCGAGGAGGATGCGGAGTACCGAGCCGAACACGCCCGGGTCTTAGACCTTCTACGGGAGCGGTGGGGCGAACTTCGGCAAGTGGATCTCCCGGCCAGCAATCTCAACTTCTTCGTGGAGTTCGTGGAGCGGGCCGCAGGGTTCTCCGAGTTGCTTCGCGACGGGCTGGAAACGCAGCTGGTGAGGCCGAGACACGGCATGGAGCTCCGGGCGAATCATCTGGTACCAGCCGTGGAGTACCTGCAAGCAAACCGCATGCGGCAACGGCTGATGGAAGAAACCCACCAGGCGCTGAGCGAAGTGGACGTGGTGCTCTCCCCCCACGGTCTCTGGTGGCATCCGAGCCGCAGTCTGAACCCGCTCACCAGCCTTACCGGCCACCCTGTGGTAGCCGTACCCACGGGCCTCGGGTCGAATGGCGAGCCCCTCGGTGTCACGCTCGCGGGCCACCTCTATCGGGAGGGGGAGCTTCTCGCAGTCGCCCAACGTCTCCTGGAGGCGACGGGGTTTCACCAGAAGCACCCGCCGCTGTTCTCCTGATCAAGGTTGATACCCGTCAACTATTCCCGGGTCCGCTCGTCAGAGTATTCCAGAGGGTGGAAAGAGATGGGGCGTTCGACCCCGATCAGGGAGCACGATGGAAGCGACGCTCACGGAAGCCGAGGCCAGAGGGATACAGGGCGGCAGCCCGCAGGAGGCCAGCCTCATCAGGGCCTGCCAGGAAGGGGACCAAACGGCCTTCAACCTGTTGGTCTGGAGGTGGGAGAAGCCCCTGTTCAACTTCACCTACAAATATGTAGGGGACGCTCATCTGGCCCAAGATCTGGTCCAGGAGACCTTCGTCCGCGTGCTGCGGTCGATCCACGGATACGAGCACCGCGCGGCCTTTTCGACCTGGCTGTACCGGATTGCGGTGAACCTGTGCAGGGACCACTTCAGGAAGAAGCGGATCCCGATGGTCTCGCTAGACGACTACTACACGACATCCTCGGGGGAACGGGTCTACGTGAAGGACCGCGTGGTCGCCGAGGGAGCCCAGTCCGACGAGGCCATGGCCGCAGCGCACCGGGAGGAGCTGGTACGGCGGTTAATCGCCGGGCTGCCGGAGGAGCAGCGGATCGTGATCCTGATGAAGGAGTACCAGGCCCTGACGTTCCGCGAGATCGCCGAAGTGCTCGACGTGCCCGAGGGCACGGTGAAAGCGCGGCTGTACCGCGGTCTACGGACGATGCGGGAGCAGCTTGAACACGACGGGATAACGGAGTCGGGATCAGGGGGTATGCGATGAACAGCGCCTGCAGTTACGGGGAGGAGCGGCTCGCCAGCCTGCTGTACGAAGACGGCGACGAGACGGAGAATATCGAGATGCGCGCCCACCTGGCCGCATGCGTTGAATGCCGGGCCGAGTTCGAGAGCCTCACGTCCATGAAGGACCTGCTGTCGGCCTGGCCGAACGCGGTCAATGTTCCCCGCATGGTCTACGTGAACGAGAGCTCGGGCTTGTTGGCCAGGCTGCGGCGCTGGACAGACAAGATCGGCCGGGCAGGGGTCGGGATGGCTCTGAAACCGGTTGTGGCCGCTGTGGCGGTGGTCCTGGTCTTGGCGGCCTCCGCCGCCTTGCTCGACATCAGGGTAGCTCCGGACGGAAGGGTCCAGATCGGCTTCGGGAGCGGTCTGCCGGCAGCCCAGCAGATGAGCGTTGCCGCCGGCACGGGGGAAGAAGCCGTCGCTGCGATCAGCAGGGAGGAATTCGCCGAGGGGCTCGCGCAGATCGTCTCCTACATGGACGAGCTGTTCCGGTCGCGTAACGACGAGCAGCGACAACTGCTGATGGCCGCCATCGACGGGCGCATGCAGGAACAGGGTTTGGCGATGAGCCAGCAGCTCCGCGTTGCCGTGGATGTCGCTTTCATCGACGTGCAGCGGCAGCATGAGGGTGACCTGGGGCTGGTCTTCTCGGCGATCGACGAGCTGGGTGTCATCACCGGGACCGAACTGCAACGGATGAACACGATCCTGGCCTCGCTGCTGCAGCGGGAGCCGGACGAACAGGAGTGATCGCGATGAGCAAGTCGACGAATCGGAAAGTCGCCCAGGTGGCGCCCGTGGTGATGATCGCTGCCATGATTGTGGCCCTCTCGTTGGGGGCGGCAGTGGCGCAGACCTCCGCGGAGGCTCAGGAAGCCTACCGCCTGATGTACCAAAATCTGACCCCCACCTATGTGAGCTCTGAGGTTGCCTGGAGCGCTAGAGCCGAAGGCACCCAGGTGCCGCAGGAGATCCGCATCATGCAGCGGATCGTGAGCACAGCCCTGGGGGAAGTGGAGGCCCCGGAGCTCCCCGATGCGCTGAAGCAGGACGCCGACTCGTCGGGTTCGAGCGGCGCCATCGCCTACAGCGTCGGCCGTTCCAGCGCCACGCTCTGGTCCTTGGTCGGCGCCGGCAACCGCGTCTACAGCATCGGTAGCCGTGATGTAACGGGTTTCTACATGCAGGGGTACGGGTACCTCTTCACCGTGAAGTGGCGGGTGGCGCCCCGGGGTTCTTCCTTCCTGGCTTCGTGGGATCCTGGGGCGCGGATAGCCGAGCTGAATGTGCTGACCGGCGAGGCACGGCGTGCCGCTGCGGCCGGGGAGGCTTCAGAGGCGCGCGCCGCCGGCGAGGCGGAAATGGTGCTGGAGCAGGAGCGCCAGAGGCTCGAGGAGCGGCAGTCGGCCTGGGACCTGTGGTCCGCCCAGTACCGGGACGTGCTCGCCGGAGCGCTGCGCGACGTCGTCGCTATCTACGGCAGCACGCTGAAACGCGCCACGCCGGATGAAGCCATCACCTTCATCGCGGACTTCGGCGGCGGAGAGGACGAGACCGTCACCGTGACCGCCCGCCGCGGCCAGCTCACGGGCGCGAGCCGGGATGAGAACCTGGCCGCAGTACAGCTGGCCAAAGGGGAGACGGGGGTCTCCGGCACCCTGCGTACGGAGCTGAAGATCATGGCGGAAATCATCGACAGCTCGCTGCAGGTCGAGCGTACGGATGACCTCTGGACCGCGTACTCCGGTCAGGGTGTGCGCTACGGGGGCGACTCGTCCTACCAGTACGTGCCGGGCTACGGAGTGCTCTTTCACAAGGCGGCGCGGCTCAACCTGGCGACCCAGCTCGTCCGGCAGTTGGCCCCCTCCCGCGTGGCGCCCGGTATCCCGGTTCAGTCCCTGCGCCAGAGGATCGACGAGAGCACCGAAGAACAGCTTCGGGCCTACACCGAGCACCTGGCCGACCTGAAGCAGAAGACGGCGGAGATCTTGGCCACCTACGGGCCGACGCTCACCGAGCTGAACGATGAGGGGTGGGTCGGGGTGTACTACAACGTGGGCTCCGCGGCCGGGCTTCTCGAGGGTGGCATTACCAACTTCCTGGTGCAGGCGCGGATGGAAGACATCCGGCAGGCCGGTCAACTCGAAGCCGACGGCGCCGCCTGGTTGCTGGACCGCCTGGTGACCAACGAGAAGCGGGACTGACGGCCTCGGCAGCGCGAGCGCCTGGTCTCACACGCCCTCGCGCCCGCTCGCTTCGCGACCCGTTGAGATATCCAGGTTAGCCTCACGCTCCGACGTGGCGGAAAGCCCCGCGGATCAGGGCCGTTCCGTCCCCTACAGGAAGTCGCTGAAGAAGACCAGCCAGAGTGCTGCCGACAAGGAACTCGCTGCCACGTATTGGAGGCGCAGGCTGGGCTCCGCTTTCGGGCGATCGAGCAAGCGCTCGATGCGTTCGGAGAGCATCGGCTTGATCCCCAATAACTGGGGCACATATTGCAGTGTCTCAAGCACAGGAACCGCGCCTCGGGTCGCGAACCGATAACTCTTCAACAGCATCTCGGCGTAGGTCTGGGGGTCTCCGAGCGCCACCGTCGCCATGTCGTCGCAGGCCTTTTCCTCTTCGCGATGCAGCTGCGCCGCCATCAGCGCCGCCATGGGATTCACGGCAACCATCGCTCTGACGTTTTCTGTGGAGCAAATCGTGTGCCTCCGAAGGCACAAGTGGGCTACCTCGTGAGCCATGGCTCCCTGCAGTTCCTTGTCCGTCAGGTCGTGCACCAAGCGTTCCGGAAAAACAATCGCGGGTTGCCCCGTGGTCACCACCAGAGGTGAGTGCAGCGACCGGCGGGTAACCAGGAGCTCGGGCCGCCCGGGAATCGGCGCGTACTGACAGACTCCTGTGAGCCGTGCCTCTTGGTTCTCATACGCGGTCATCACCCGGTCTAGTGCCCGAACCAGCCTCGGGGAGCTCTCTTCCGCCGGGACGGTGTCCCGGAGCGCCAGCTGGCGGGCTCGTCGCACCCGAAGCGCCCGGCCGGTCAGCAAGTTGTAGAGCAGAAACTGCTCCAAAGTGCTCATGGTTACGACCTTGTGCGTTTCCGCTGGATCAACTTCTCGAGCCGGGCGAGCTCCGCGTCGTCTACGCCGCCATCCGCTTCGATGAGATGGGCGATTGCGTGCGCGGAAGACCCGCCGTACAAACGGTCTATGAGAGCCCGTAGCATCGAGCCCGCGAGCTTTTCCTGCGCCGTCGCCGGACGGTAAAGGTAGGCGCGTCCCTCCTTGTGACGCTCCAGGATGCCTTTTTCTGCCAAGCGGGACATGACCGTCATTACGGTCGTGTAGGCCGGGGATCGGCCAGATTCGAGGGAGTTCTTCACCTCCTGTACCGTGGCCTCGCCTTTCTCCCAGACGACAGCCATTACTTCGGCTTCCAAGTCTCCCAGCCGTGCAGGTGGTTTCTTCTGTTCTCGGGTCATGACGGTACATATACTACATGCGTAGTTCTATCGTCAAGAAGTCATCACCTCCACCCGTCGCCGGGTACTGTCTGCGGGGCGCTGTGCCCATAGCCGTGCCTGCACTTTGGCGGGTGCAGTATGCTGGGGCTCACACTTTCGCCGATGCCTTCTCCGACCGGGAGACGCTGAACCCATGGCAGATCTCAAGAAAGATCAGAAGATCGACCGGCGCAGTTTCATCGGTTACGGGGCCGCCGCGGGCGCCGGCGTGATGATGTCGGGGATGGCACCGGTGCGTGCCGCCCTACGCAGCCAATCCGATGATCTCGACGTTGCGCTGATCGGCGCCGGAGGGCAGGGCCAGGTGCTGCTGGATTCCTGCGTGAAGATACCCGGCCTGCGCTTCCGGGCCGTTTGTGACATCTGGACCGAATTCAATCAGCGTCGGGCGGTGCGCCTGCTGCGCCGATACGGTCACGAGGTGACAGGGTACGAAGACTACCGGGAGATGCTCGCTCAGGAACAAGATCTGGATGCCGTGATCATCGCGACTCCTGACTTTTGGCACGCGGAACAGACGATCGGCTGCCTCAACGCCGGTATCCACGTCTACTGCGAGAAGGAGATGTCGAACTCGCTCGAGGACGCCCGGCGCATGGTCCTGGCGTCGCGCGACACCGGCAAGCTCCTGCAGATCGGGCATCAGCGCCGCAGCAACCCGAGATACATTCATTGCGCCGAGAAGCTCATCAAGGAGGCGCGCATCCTCGGTCGCATCACGGCGATCAACGGGCAGTGGAACCGTTCGGTGCAGCCTGACCTCGGCTGGCCGGAGCGGTTCACCATTCCCGCCGAGGCCCTCGACCGGTTCGGGTTCGACTCGATGCAGCAATTCCGCAACTGGCGCTGGTATCGAGATCTCGGCGGCGGGCCGATCGTCGACCTAGGATCGCACCAGATCGATATCTTCGGCTGGTTTCTGGACGCGGTGCCGCATTCGGTCATCGCCAGCGGGGGCACGGATTATTACGATCCCGCCACCCACGAGTGGCCCGACAACGTCATGGCGATCTATGAGTTCCACACCGAGGATGGTGTGGTCCGGGCGTTCTATCAGACACTCACGACCAACAGCAGCCAGGGCTATTTCGAGACCTTCATGGGAGATCAGGGGACGCTGAACATCTCCGAGTCGGCCGCTCGAGGCGCCATCTATCGCGAGCAATCGGCTCCCGAATGGAATGAATGGGTCGAGCTCGGGTATCTGGAGTCGCCGCAGGGTCCGGTCGGCGTCGACGACAACCTCGTGCTGGACGTGCGCGAGACCATGGCTCCCCCGGAGCACCGTATTCCGGTGATTTTCGACGATCCGTACCACAAGCCGCATCTGGAGAACTTCTTTAACGCCGTTCGCGGCCTGGAAGAGCTCAACTGTCCGGCGGATGTGGGTTATGAGACCGCGGTCGTCGTGCTGAAGACGAATCAAGCCATCGAATCCGACGGAACACTCGTTTTCGACCCGAATGAGTTCACCGTCTGAGGGTGCGTCCGTCGCTGAGGGAGGCGGCGAGACCCGCTTCCGAAGTAGTATCGCGCCTGCCTATGCACTGGTCTTCCTGGCGGTCATCCTGATCGCCATCGGCTTGCGGGTACCCGATCTGAGCCGGCGCCCCATGCATACGGACGAAGCGGTGCATGCCGTCAAGTTCGGCATGCTTCTCGAGGACGGGTTCTACCGCTACGAC
>SMVB01120786.1_pt1 | contig 12802 bp, 11 predicted proteins | sample 2456461 | NCBI WGS metagenome assembly SMVB01 (sample SAMN11095934, study PRJNA526329) | marine sediment metagenome | biome: Marine sediment; feature: Surficial sediment; material: Deep marine sediment; isolation source: Hadal surficial sediment | place: Pacific Ocean | collected 2014-05 | depth...
CACGAGATCCAGGACCTCGTCGATGGCGGTCGGAGCGAGATGGGCGAGATCGACGAGGATACCCAGCCCCTCCATTTCCTGGATCGTTCGGCGGCCGAGATCGGTGAGGCCGCCTTTCTCGATTCCGTGGGCGGAGCCCGCGTATGCGTTGTCGAAGAAATGGCTGAGTCCGATCATGCGATAGCCCGCATCGAAGAGCAGCTGAAGGTTCGCCGGATCCGCCTCCATGGCATGAGCGCCTTCGATCGACAGCAAGGCACCCGTGATGTCGCTCCCCTCCGCGCGAGCCGCGAGTAGGCGGTCGAGGTCGGCTCGATTTTCGATCAGACGGAGCGCCCCGTCGGAAGACTTCGCGTAGCCACGCATTTGTTTCGCACGGTAGAGCGCACGGTCCATCGGTCCTTGCCATGCCGTCGGCGAGAGCTGGGCGAATCCTGCGAGGGTGAGGGCGTCGAAACCGGGTTCGGCGTTGCTCTCGATGTTGAGCCCGAAGGGCACGACGGTCGGGAGGGAGAAGACTTGAAGACCGACCCCGCCCTCTTGGAGCCGCGGCAGGTCGACGTGGCCAAGCTCGCTGCGTTCGAGCAGATTGCGACCGAACAAGAGCGAATCCGCGTGAAGATCGGCAACGAAGCTGGTGTCGTGGATCGCCCGGGCTCGTGGTGAAATCGGCAACAGGGGCGTCGGTTCGATCTTGTTGAAAAAACTCTCGAGTTGGAGCGCGAGCACCAGCCAGAGCAGCGCGACCAGAACGGCTGCGACCGCTCCGTAGCGTGCGGCGGCCTGGCGCCAGGTCAATGCGCCGCCCGATCTTTGGCGAGGGCGAGGGCGATTGCGAACCCCGCCAATCGCAGCGCCGTCGCATGTCCGTCGTCGCGGACGGCGCAAGAGGCGATGGCCAGCCCGCCTTCGAAGTTCTTCACGTGCGGCGAACCTCCGTTAGATGATCATGCCCGCGAGGCAACCCGTCAGACAGGTGGCGAGTGTGCCGGCAAAAATCGAGCGTAGCCCAAGCTCGGCGGCATCGGGACGTCGTTCGGGCGCGATCCCTTGAATTCCGCCGAGCAAGATCGCAAGGGATCCGAAATTGGCGAAGCCGCAAAGTGCATAGGACGCGATGATCGCGCTTCGCTCGGATAGGCTTCCCGCGGCGATCGCGTCCGCCAGGGACTGATAGGCGACGAATTCGTTGACGATGGTTTTGAGTCCGATCAGGGAACCGACTTCGCGGGCTTCGGACCAGGGAATACCCATCAGCCAGGCGAGGGGAGAGAGCAAAACGCCAAGAATGGCTTGGAGAGTCAAATCGGGCGCACCGAAGAGGCCACCGAGGGCCCCCACGATCACATTGACGAGCGCGACCAGCGCGACGAAGGCGATCAACAGCGCCCCGATGTTGAGCGCCAGCCGCATTCCGATCAATCCGCCCTCCGCCGCCGCATCGATCACGTTTGTCGAGCTGGCGATTTCGAATTTGGGGGCGGTGCCCAGCGTCTCGGGGATTTCGGTTTCGGGGATCATCAACTTGGCGACGACCAGGCCCGCCGGTGCCGAGATCAGGCTGGCGACGACGAGATGGCCGGCAAAAGCGCCACCCCCGAGAATCGTGACGTACGCGATGAGCACCGATCCCGCGATCGTCGACATGCCGAGCGTCATGAAGGTGAAGAGTTCGGATCTTGTCATATTCGCCAGATAGGGGCGAATGACGACGCCCGACTCGATCAATCCCACGAAGATGTTGGCGATCGCCGCGAGGGCCTCGGCGCCCGAGAGGCGCATCGTTCGGGAGAGCAGGCGTGCCAGACCGTGCACCAGAGGCTGTATCCAGCCGAGGTAGTAGAAGATGCTGAAGAGACTCCCCATGACTACGATCACGGGCAGGACGCTCAGGGCGAAGCTATTGCCGACGCTCACCAAGGGGCCGAAGACGAATCGAACGCCGGCCTGGGTGGTTTCGATCAGGATCGCGACCGGAATTTCGACGAAGCGAAACAGGAATTTTCCCACCGGCGAAGCGAGCAGCAGGACCCCGAGTCCGATCTGGATTGCGACGCCGACGCCGACGAGACGTTTATCGATCGCGGCACGATTGTCGGAAGCGAGCCACGCGATGGCGAGCAATACGATGAAACCCAAGCCCGACATCATTCGAAGACCGATCTCACTCATCGCTTGCCCCCTTGAATCCGTCGATCAACAGGCGCGTCGCGGCGACGGGATCGTCGGCGCCCGCGACGCCCGAGATCACGGCAAAACCGCCGACGCCGACGCGACGAAGCGCTTCGAGATGACCGACCTGGATCCCACCGATCGCGATCAGGGGTCGTGGGGCCGCGAGTCGAACGGCGCTCGCGAGCGCCTCGAGGCCGCGTGCCCCGAACTCCGATTCTTTCGACGTCGTTCCGAATACGGGCCCGAACGCGACGTAGTCCACCGCCTCCTTTTGCGCGGCTTCGAGTTGTTCGAGCGTATGTGTCGAGCGGCCAATGCAAAGTCTCGCGCGTGCCGCCTCCGGGATCGCCGAAGGCGGCAAATCGGTCTGGCCGAGATGAACGCCATCGGCATCGGCGAGCAGAGCGAGGTCATAGCGGTCATTGACCACGAATCGCGCGCCCGAGTCGCGCGTCAGGCTTCGAATTTCCTTGGCCCATTCCAAAATCTGGCGGTCGGTGGCATGTTTGGCCCGCAACTGAACCACGGGCGCCCCCGCGGCACAGGCCTTTCGGGCTTGCTCGACCGGACTGCGATCCCAGCGTGGATCGTCGTCGGCCAGGACGTGAAGCCCAAGATAGTCGAGCCCGCGATCGCGAATGGCGAACTCCTCTAGCCTCGGTTGGGGAGCTCGATGCCGAGCTCGGTGATCTTCTTGCGCAGCGTGTTTCGATTGATGCCGAGCAGAGCGGCGGCCCGAATCTGATTTCCCTGGGTGCGATCGAGTACGACCTCGAGCAGCGGTCGCTCGACGCGAAGCTGAATTCGTGGGTAGATGTCGGTCGTCTCTCCCGGCGCATCGAAGAGCCGTTCGACCTCGCGCATGACGAGTTCTTCGAGGCTCGTTTCGTTTCTCGAGGGGGTGCTCTGTGGCGTGAGGAAATCGAATTCCTCGGGCGCGAGCACGTCGTTCGTCGACAATACGAGGGCGCGCTTGATCGCGTTCTCGAGCTCGCGAACGTTGCCGGGCCAGTCGTGATCTTCGAGCCTTTCGAGGGTCCGGTCCGGCAGACTGACCGGTCCCTCCGCGAGTTCGCTCGCATAGCGGTCGACGAAATGGATCGCGAGCGTTCGGACGTCTTCGATCCGGTCGCGCAAGGCTGGCAGCGCAATCGGCACGACACGCAGCCGATACAGGAGATCTTCTCGGAAGCTTCCGTCCCGCACGCCCGCGTCGAGGTCCCGGTGGGTTGCGGCGATGATCCGGACATCGACGGTCTCCCCGCCTCGGCCCCCGACGGTCGTGATTTCGCCCGATTGCAGCACACGCAGCAGCTTGGCTTGCAGATCGACCGCCATGTCGCCGATTTCATCGAGGAAGAGGGTGCCTCCGGAGGCCTCCCGGAAGCGTCCGGCCCGGGACGAGGTCGCTCCTGTGAACGCGCCCCGTTCGTGTCCGAAGAGTTCGCTTTCGAGGAGTTCGCGAGGGATCGCCGCGGCGTTCACGACCACGAAAGGACGTTCGGCCCGTTGACTCGCGGCGTGGATCGCATGGGCAACGAGCTCCTTTCCGGTTCCACTCTCCCCCGTCAAGAGAACCGCGACGTTGCGCGGCGCGACCTTGCCGACCGTCTTGTAGATTTCGAGCATGGCGCTGCTCGACCCGACCAGGCGATCCCCGCCGGGCGTGACGGATCGATTGACCGCGCGTCGCAGCGTGCGGACTTCTTTTTGCAGCGCTCGGGTCGAGAGCGCCTTCGTCGCCAGGGCCTCGACCTCTGCCAGGGCGAAGGGCTTGACGAGATAGTCGAGCGCACCGGCCTTCATCGACTCGACGGCGTTCTCGAGCAGATTTTGAGCCGTGATGATGACGACTGCGACGTCACAACCACTGGCGCGGCATTGCTGAAGGACTTCGATGCCGGTTCGACCGGGCATGCGGATGTCGAGAAAGGCCAGATCAAAGCGTCCCGCGGTGAGTTCACCTAACGCCGTATCGCCATCTTCGACGGCGACGACCCGGTGGCCGAGGGCCTCGAGTACCTCGGTCAAGACGAAGCGAATCGAGGGCTCGTCATCGGCAATCAGGATCTGCATGCCCGGGTTGGCGTCAGTCATTCGAGGTGCTCCCAGAGGTATTGATGTCTTTTTCGTGTCGTCGCCGTTGTGACTCGTCGTGCTGAGACGCGGTCTGAATCGGGAGATAGACATCGACCCGAGTACCTTCTCCGGGTGCCGAGCTGAATCGGAGTCGCCCGTCATGGCGCCGGATCCAATGCCGAGCGACGGAGAGTCCCAGCCCGGTTCCTTTCGGTTTCGTCGTGAAGAAGGGCGTCGACAGCCGGTGGTGCAGATCGGCGGGAATACCGGGACCGTTGTCTTCGAAGCTGACTTCGAGGGTCGGCAAGGGTTGTCCTTCCGAACTGACGATTCGATGTTCCAGAGTCATGCGGGTCGAGAGCACGAGGGTTCCGCCGGTCTCCTCCATCGCCTGCATCGCATTGCGGGCGAGATTGAGAAAGATCTGCTGCAGGCGAGCGGAATCCCCCTGGATCTCGGGCAGCGAGGGGTCGTAGAGGCGTTGGACCTCGATCTTTTCGTAGCCGCGTTCGAGTTCGAGCAGATCCAGCATCGAATCCAGTGGGCGATGAATATTGACGCTTTCGACTTCGAGCCGATCCCCCCGCGCGAAGACCATCAGCTCGTCGACCAGGCTCGAGATGCGGTCGACTTCGCCGACGATCAACTTCGAGATCTTGCGACCGCGTTCGTCCGTCGCGTTCATCCCGATCAATTCGGCGGCACCGCGAATCCCACCGAGCGGGTTCTTGACTTCGTGGGCGATCCCGGCGGCGATGTGACCGTAGGATTCCTGACGTTCGCGCTCGCTGACTTCCTCGCGAAGGGAGCGCGCCGTGCTCCGATCTCGCAGGGCGATCGCGATTCCCGAAGCCGCCGAGCCGTCCTCGCCGAGAATCGAGACGGCGACGTCGACCGGGATGGGGGCTGCGAGTCGGCGCGGGAAGTCGACTTCGTCGTGGATCGAGGCTCGCCCCGTGCGCAGCACCCGATCCACGATCTCACAGATCGGGTGGTCCGCGCCGACGCTCGAGGCCAGCATCCGGCCCGGGCGGACCTCGCTCGGCGCGTCGAGCAGGCGAGCGGCCTCGGCATTCAGGAGGTCGATCCGGCCCGATTCGTCGAGCACGACCACGCCTTCCAGAAGGGAGTCGAAGATGCCCTGTAGATCATGTTTCATTGGCTTTGGGTTGTGCTCGGGGCGGTCGGCGATGGGGTCTCGGGGGATCCGGCCGTAGGGGGTGCCTGATTTTTGTGCACTCTAGCGAGGTGTTCATCTCATGGAAAGGTTCCGGGCCCTTCCTGGGATTCCCGCGGGCAGACTCGTCTGCCCAGTCTGGGGTCCCCTTGGAAGCGCCAAGCGGGTACCGTAGGGCGCGATGCGTGAGGGGCTGACAGTCGACGAAGCGGTGAGCGAAATTCTCGCGGCCACGGTGACGCTCGGAGCGGAGACGATTGCGGTTTCCGACGCCGCCGGGCGTGTTCTGGCCGAGCCCATCCTTTCGACGCGCCGCCATCCGCCGGCGGATTGTTCGGCGATGGACGGCTACGCGGTTCGTCGAGCGGACCTGAAAGCGGCGTCCGCCGAGAATCCCATTTCGCTGCCCGTCGTCTACGAGATCCCGGCTGGAGGTCACGCGGAACGTTCGCTGGAAGCGGGTGAGGCGGCGCGGATTTTTACCGGTGCCCCGCTTCCACCCGGTGCGGATGCCGTCGTGCGACAGGAGGATACCCGCGCGGGCACGGGCCGGGTCGAGATTCTGGTCGAACCCGATCCACGCGAACACGTCCGCAGTGGGGGCGAAGATTTCGAGATCGGCGATCAATTGATCGATCGGGGTGCCGTGTTGGGTTCGGCGCATATCGGTGTATTGGCCTCGATCGGGCGTACGGTCGTCGCCGTCCATCAGCGTCCGACCGTCGCGATCCTTTCGAGTGGAGACGAACTCGTCGAGCCGGATCGGCCGGCGGATTCGGGCCAGATCGTTTCTTCGAATTCCTACACCCTGGCCGCCGCTTGTCGCGAGATCGGGGCGCGGCCGAACTATCTCGGGATCGCCGGAGATCGACCGGACGAGATCGAAGAGCGGTTGCGTGCCGGATTGCGCGCCGAGGTGATCGTGAGTTCCGCGGGCGTTTCGGTGGGCGACCACGATCACATGCGGAGCGTGCTCGAGAAAATTGGCTGCCGGTTGCGCTTCTGGGGTGTCCTCATAAAGCCCGGGTATCCGCTTGCATTCGGTGTGATCGAGCCGACGGGTACGCTCGTTTTCGGATTGCCGGGCAATCCGGTCTCTGCGGCGGTGACCTTCGAAGAGTTCGTCAGACCCGCGCTGCGGAAAATGATGGGCCATCGCGCGCTCTATCGACCCACGATCGTCGCACGACTCACCCAGAAATTGACGAAGAGGGCCGGCCGGCTCCATTTCGTGCGGGTTTCCCTCGAATTGCGAAACGGCGAATACAGCGCAACCCCCATCTCCAATCAGAGTTCGGGCGTGCTGACGTCGATGATCCGGGGGGACGGATTGGCGGTTTTTCCGGCCGAGTCCGAATCCTTGGCAGCCGGAAGTGAGGTCGACGTGCAGATTCTCAATTCGAGCTTCTTCGATCAGACCGAGCGAGGTTACTGATCGGATGACGTCGAGTCTGCTTGGCAACGTCACGGGTGCACTCCTGCTAGGCGGCGAGTCGCGTCGCATGGGCCGTGACAAGGCCCATCTCGAATGGCGGGGCGAGAAGTTTTCGACGCGGGCGGCACGTCTGCTGGCCGGCCTCTTCTGCGAGACGCTTCTCGTTGGGGGGGAGCCAGAACCGGCAGCGCCCGGGCGTCGCGTCTCGGACCCAAAGGGTCCCGGCTGTGCGCTGCGGGGCCTGGTCGGCGCACTCGAAGCCGCCACGGCTCCGCGAGTCTTGATCATCGCAACGGACCTTCCCCTGCTGCATGAGGATCTGTTGCTGGCGTTGACGGCGTGGCCCGAGAGCGACATCGTCGTTCCCTCGGATGAGGCGGGCGTCCACCCCCTTTGTGCGATCTATCGCCGTGACGTCTGTCTGCCGATCGCGCTCGCTCGTCTCGAGTCCGACGAACTCTCGATTCGAGGCTTGCTCGACGTTGTCGAATGCGATCGGGTGTCGCTCGAGGATCTGGGTCTAGTCGATCTCGGGTCTTCTCTGCTCACGAACATCAATACGCCAGAGGAGTTGGCACAGTTGGAGGTGAGTTGATCCCATGCTCGATCTCGCGCGCCTCGACCGTCTAAAGCTGGTTCGCCGACCCTTCTCGCAGCGATTTTTTGGTCGCGTGCTCGGCGCCAACTACCGCTGGTTTCCGGGAATCGAGCTCGAGTTCGAGGATTCCGATCGGGTTCCGGATCAGCCGGTCATCTACGCGATGAACCATACGGACCGATACAACTATTGGCCGTTTCAATATGCGCTGTGGAAGAAGCTCGATCGCTTCACGGCGACCTGGGTCAAGGGGAAATACTACGAAGGCGTGTTCATGGCGCGCTTCATGGAGAGCATGCTTCAGCTTCCCACGGTCTCCCGAGGCTATTTGATCACCCGCGACTTTCTCGGCGTGATGAAACGAAACCCGACCGACCGAGAATACGGACTGCTTCGCGCCGCCGTCGACGCCCGCGCCGTCGGGGAGGCAGGGGTGATTCCTGAACCGCCCGATATTCCAGATATGTTGCTGCGCAAAGCGCGCAACCCCTTCGGCGTCGCTTACGATCCCGGCGAATCGGACTACGCCGACTATATCTGTGCGCTCTTCCATGCGATGATGGCGCGCTTCGTTCGACTGAATCGGAAGGCCATGGAAATCGGACTCGATCTCCTGGTGTTTCCCCAGGGCACGCGTTCAAAACGGCTTCTTCCGGGCCATATCGGCATCGCCCAGATCGCGCTTCATCTTCGCGTGCCGATCGTGCCGGTCGGATGTAACGGCTCCGACGGCGTCTATCCCGGCGCTTCGCCCTTTGGGCGACGGGGTCGGATCGTCTACCGCTTCGGCGAAGCGATTCCCTACGAAGAGTTGTCCGCTTTCCATGTCGCGGAAGAGTATGCGCCCTTTTCGGCGACCGCCGAACGGGATTTCGTGGAAGAGTTCAACGGCGTCGCGAGTCTCGTCACGGATCGAATCGAGCTCTTGCTCGATCCCGAGTACCGCCGTATCGAGAACGACGATGGCGCCGCCGAAAAGGGCACGGACCGATTCATCTGAGCTCCGCCTAACGTTTTCGCCGTGCCGAAGTCCGTCGAATCGTATCGATCAGGTCGGAGCTTCGTAGTCCGGGAACGATTCGCAGTCGAACGACTCGCCCGCCCCGACTCTCGACTTCTCGCCGCCCGACGATCGAATCGAGAGCCCAGTCTCCACCCTTGGCGAGGATGTCGGGTTGCAGCTCGCGAATCAGTCGAATCGGCGTATCCGCACGAAATCCAACCACCCAATCGACACATTCGAGAGCGGCGACGAGTTCCATTCGCATAGCCGCAGGCAGAACAGGCCGGCCGGGCCCTTTTGCCCGACGAACGCTCGCATCGAGATTGATCGCCACGATCAAGAGATCGCCGAGGCCACGGGCCTGCTCGAGGCTTCGGACGTGTCCCACATGGAGCAAGTCGAAGCAGCCGTTCGTAAAAACGATGCACTCGCCGACCCGCTTCGCGCGCTCGACTCGCTTGGCCAGGACCGGGAGAGTCGTGATTTTGCGTCGCGCCGAGAGGCTCGTCATTTGTCCCTCTCGGTTAGGCCGAATAGGAATTGCATCACCTTGAAGGGCGCCTTGATCGCGCTGGGCACGCTCGACATCAAGGTCTGTAGGGGCAGCGCCTCCACCTCTGGCGCGTTCACGGGACCCTCGACTTCGAAGTAGGCGCCGATGAGCCCCCGTTCCGACCCGGGGAGGAAGCTTCGGACCAGGGGCAGATTGTCGAGAAGCTCGCCACTCGTGCGAAACAGGAAGATCCCGACCACCGCGCGGATCTCAGCAGGGCGAGAATTGGTATCCAGCCGCGCGTTCGCGAAGACGCGCAGGGGCCCCTCGATCTCGAAGTCCTCGATCGTGAGCAGACCGTGGGTGAGGTCGATCGTGCCCGTCATCGATTCATATCGGAGTCGGTCCGCCTTCGAAAAGGGATTGTATCCCTCGCTCGCCTTTCCGAGTCGAAGCAATAGGGGTAAATCCGTTTTGATGGCCCCGTCCTTGGCCTCGATTCGGACCCGCCCGTCGAGTTCGGCGATGAATGAGGTATCGGGACGAACCCGGCCAGCCAGCGAACCCGTGGCACGGACGTCACCTCGGACGAGCCCAGGCGGGAGAACGACGAATTCGCTCATCCCGTCGAAGGAGGCCCCGGTGATGGCGAAGGAGATGTCCAGCCCGACCGAATCCGGATCGGCGAGATCGAGGGTCGTTCGCAGCGCCGCTTGGCCCTTGGGCTCGAGTTCGATTTCGATTTCGTTTCCCAGCAGGTTTGTGTCTTCCAGGCGGAAATAGCCCACCGCGGTCCGAAAGGGCAGATACGGTCGAGGGCGGAACTCCAACTCGAATCGGCCCGATCCCCAACGATCGCCGTCCAGCTCGTCGCCCCGAGAATCGGCCACCGGGTTTTCGCTTCGGCTGCCCGCGTCGTCGTCGGAGTCTGCTTCGGGCGGTGGGCCGAGTACGAGCCGTGCCTGAATTCTCGGTCTTTCCGGGTCGTTGAACCAGCTGACTTCGCCTCGGACGGCCGCGCCTCCCCATGTGCCGTCCCGGACGGTGAGCTGCATGCCTCGTCGGAACGGTTCGATCAGCAGGCGTACGTTGCGAAGTGGCCAACGCAGCAGCGGGTGATCCAGGCGATCGATCGCGAGCGCGATGGCTTTGACCGGCGGCAGTTCGTCGGGGTGTCGTGGTCTGAAGATCCGGAGCAAGGGCGATACGCCTGGGATCGCGGGAGGGTCGCGCGTGATGGCTCGGGCCGAACTCGAGGTCCGGATCAAATGAGATATGCCAACGATCACAGTGTTCATTTCCGGCAGTCGATTGCCTCGGTAGATCGCATTCATGTTGCGAAGTGTGATCTGGTCTTCGACCCATTCGAACTCGCCCTCGAGATTTTCGATTGCGTCCGTAGAACCCGTTCCGATCGTGATGGCTTCGACGGCCGCGCCGATCAGGAACCCGTCGGGAAGAATCCGGGTTCTTCCGTTCGCGAGGTCCTGCCAATGTCCAAACCTCGCCGTTCCCGAGGCTTCGATGTAGCGGATGCGGCCGGATTCGATCGGTCTGGTGAATCGTGAAATCGCCAGGGCCATTTCCGATTGTTCCGAGAATTTCGTAGCGAGATCGCGGATTCCATGGATGCGTGCGCCGACCATGCGCAATTCGATCTGCACACGCGAATCGAAGTCGAGCGGACGTTCGATGGCGGAATTGAAATCCACCCCGAGACGCAGGCCGTTCAAATGTCCGTGGGTGATCTTCAGCTGCCGCTCGCCGAGGGTGAATTCGGCGCGCAATTCGACGCGTTCTTGCGCGATGATCGTTTTGGACCGACGCAGTGAAAGGGTGGCCCCTTCGACGATGCCCTCGAACGTCAGTCGCGACTCCCCTGCGTCGGTGGTCGTAAGTCGAAGTTTGGCATTCAAGGTGCCCGCCAGCGCTTCGATCGGTTCGATCAACGAGAGTGGGGTCCTGGCCGCCTCCAGGGGAATCTGGGACAGGTTCGCAGTCCATTCCAGGTGGGAGCCTCCCCGACCGCGGACCTCGAGTTCGATGGGGAAGGGGGCGTGCTCGCCGTCGACGAAAACCGCTCGCGCCGTCAAGGCGACCTCGCCCGAGAGCCAATTGCGCTCGGCGATTCCAGAAACGAGTTCGAGACGACGCTCCTGTGGCACCCCGGGTTCGGTGTGTCGACCCCGGTCGATCCAGATCAGGGTGCCGTTCTGGATCTCGATCCGATCGGCCGCGCGAAAACCTTCGATGAAGGCCGATGCGGCGGGATTGAGCGATTCCAGCCGAACAGCGAATCTTTCGGCGGAGGAAAGAGCGGGTTTGTGGTTCGCAGGGGCGATCGCCCCTTTGAAGGGAAGTGCGGGGAAGGATCCGTCGGCCTGCTGCACGACGCGCAGATGGGGTCCGTCGAGAATCAGCGTGCTGAGTTCCAGGCGGCCGACGAGCAAGGCGAGAAGATCGATCCACGCGACCACGCGACTGGCGCGCAGCGCAGGCGGGACGTTTGGATCCGGACTCGGATAGGCCTCAAGGCCGTGCGCCTCGACGCGAAGGCCGCCGGCAAAGCGGACATCGACCTCGTCGATCGAGACCGGGCCCGCCAGCAGCCGACCGAGTTGGATCTCGATTTCCCGGTGCAAAAGGCGTTCGCCCAGCCCCGAGAAGACGAGATAGGCGACGCCCGCGCCGCCCAGGACGACGCCCGCCAAGAACAGGCGTAGCCAGCTTCGCTGCACCCGACCCCCCACTGAGAGCCGATCCCAATACCCCTTCGGTCGCGATGCACGCGCCTTCGGCCCGATCTCGGCGTTGCGAAATCTTGGCGTAGCAGGCTGCGCCAGCGACTTCACGCCTTGATCTCGAACCGAATTCACGCACCTCACTCGGTCAGGGATTTTGGGACAGGCTCTAAAGCCGCTCAGGCTAGCAGAGCAGCGAGCCGGGGCGGTTCTTGGCCTGCGCGATTTCCCCCCGGAGTTGCCGGTGCACGAACCCTCCTTTCACGATAAAGAGGGCTCTCGAATGTGCGGGTGAGGGACCCATGTCGCCGGTTCCTCGCGACTCCTCTGCCTACGCGCCCGATACGCGCGGCGAACCTCAAAAATCTCCCAACCGGATGAATTGCCTCAAGAATTCGTTGTGGCAAGTCGAATCCATTTTCGATTCTGACGACGTACTTCGGGAGCGATTCCCGGAGCTTCGGATCGATTGGGGGATGAGACTTTGATGGGAATGATCGAAACGGAAGAGCCGCGTGTGCCGAACCGTGTACGCGAGCTCCGCGAGGACAAGCTGATGACGCAAGCACAGCTGGCTCGCAAGGCCAAGGTTGCGCTGCGAACGATTCACAGCGTCGAGAAGGGCATGAATTGCCGTATGGATACGAAGCGAAAGATCCTTCTCGCGCTCGGTCTCTCCTTCGAGGACAAGGATCAGGTCTTTCCGCCGAAACGTCGGCCGATGCCCTTTCCGCTCTCGCATTAGAGACCCGAAACCAGACCTGGGGTTGGCGCGGCCCGCGAGGCGACGCCACCCTTGTACGACGAAACGCCTGGGCCCGCCCCGGGCGTTTCCAGTTGCTACCCTCGGCGACCGATCAGCCGGCGAATCCGCCGGTTCGGAGGTGGCCCATTCCGGATCGCGTTTCACTCCTTGCCGATGTCGCGGAGATCGTGTCTCGTTCACACGATCTGGAGGAGACGCTCGCGAATGTGACGGCTCTGGTGTCGAAGCGACTCGACGCAGACGCCTGCTCGATCTACTCCGCGGATCCCGAACGACAGAAGTTCCGATTGGCCTCGACGATCGGCCTCGACGCCGATGCGGTCGGTCGGGTCGAG
>SMVB01108008.1_pt1 | contig 12797 bp, 11 predicted proteins | sample 2456461 | NCBI WGS metagenome assembly SMVB01 (sample SAMN11095934, study PRJNA526329) | marine sediment metagenome | biome: Marine sediment; feature: Surficial sediment; material: Deep marine sediment; isolation source: Hadal surficial sediment | place: Pacific Ocean | collected 2014-05 | depth...
CCCACCTAAGTCCGGAGCCGCCGGATGCACACACTCCGCGAGTTGCCGATCGTTCGGCTACGGCAGAAAGCCGCGTTGCGGGAGTGCGGGCCGGCCGCGGAGCCTTCCCGGGAAAGCTCCACGAATCCTGGGCGCCGGGTTGTGGGGCGATGACTACTTTCTGAGGCCGAGCCGGCCGAGGATGCCCTGATACCGCGCGAAGTCTTGGCGTTTCAGATAGTCCAGCAAGCGGCGACGCTTGCTGACCATCTTCAACAAACCCTGGCGGGAGTGGTGGTCCTTGGCGTGTGTCTTGAAATGCTCGGTGAGATGCTCGATGCGGCGTGTCAAGATCGCGATCTGGACGTCCGGGGAACCGGTATCGGACTCGTGCGTGCGGAAATCCGCGATCAGACCCGTCTTCAACTCTTTGGTGATGGACACCGTGGCCTCCTCCATTCCCGCCGGCAGATGCGCGCGGGCCAGAGAGAAATCGCCCTAAACTAAGGGTTTCTTTACTCTTCCTTCTCTTGCAACGGCGTACCGTAACACAAGGGTTCGGGCCTCGGCAAGGCGGGCTCAGACCGAAGGATCGACCAGGACGACTCGGGGGATCAGGAGCCCTTCGGCGACCTGCCCAACACCGAGGAGCCGGTCGTCGGGATCCGCCACCCGGACCCACCCGTCGGTGTTTCCGGCGGCGGGAATCTGGCCGCCATGAGCAAAACGCTCGATCTCGTCCGGCTCGATCCGCCGGGTCGGAAACGCCAGCGGAGCTAGATCCAGAGGGATCGCCGCGGCCGGGGCCCATGGGGACCGACTCGAGTCTGTCCCCGGGTTCGGCGGGTCCACGGCGGCAGCCAGACTGAATGGCCCAATCGCCGTGCGGCGCAACTCGGCAAGCGCACCGCCACAGCCGAGGCGCTGCCCGAGATCGCGGGCCAGCGATCGGATGTAAGTGCCCTTCGAGACCTCGGCGCGGAAGGGGATCCGGCCGTCCTCCGTGCCCGGGAGAAGCTCGAAACGGAAGACCTCGATCTCCGTGGCGGGCGCGTCGACGGATCGACCCTGACGGGCCAGCTTGTACATCCGTTCGCCGCCGATCTTTCGTGCCGAGAAGGCGGGCGGGACCTGGAGCTGTTTACCGACGAACTCGGTAGCCGCGGCGCGGACCGCCTCGAACCCCGGGAGCGGTCCCCGGGCACGCGCGACGACATTCCCGGCCAGGTCGTCGGTCTCTGTCGTCAGCCCCAGCACAAGGGTTCCCTCGTAAACTTTCGGAGCGTCAGGCAGGAACCGGATCAAGCGCGTCGCGCGGCCGAGCGCGAGTACGAGCAGACCCGACGCGGGCGGATCCAGGGTGCCGGTATGCCCGACGCGGCGCTGGCCCGTCGCGCGACGCACCCACGACACGATGTCATGGCTGGTCGGACCGGCCGGTTTGTCGATCAGGAGCAAACCCTCGAGCGAGGCTGTCAAACGTCACCATCGTCGGTGCGAGCGCGGTCGTCCGCGATCTCGTCCAGCAGGTCCTCGATACGCCGCGCGCCGCGGATCGAGCGGTCCTCGAGGAACCGCAACGTGGGGGTGTACTTCAAGCCGGCGGTGCGCCCGAGTTCGCGTTTGAGGAACGGTGTGGCGTGTTCCAGCGCGTGGAGCGTTTCCTCCAGCCCGTCACCCAGCACTGAAACGAAGATCTTGGCGTGGCGCAGATCCCTTGAGACTTCGACGCCGGTCAGCGTAACGAATCCCACCCGCGGGTCGCGGAGGCTCTCGCGGATCAACCGGGCCAGTTCGGTCTGAACCCGTTCGCCGATCCGCTCGGCGCGAGTACCGCTTACTCCCATGCCTCGCCCCAACCCCCGGCACCGCCGTCGGCGCCGTCGAGGTACTCGATCCCGCCTTCGATCAACTGCCCCGGAACGTGACTTTGCGCCTCACGGTAGACCGCTTCGAACAGACGCTCCAGCGGTTCGCGTCGATCGGCCACCGAAACGACCATCAGAGCCGCACGTTGCCATAATTCCTGATACTCGCCGGTTTCCGCGACGGCGACGTTGTGATGCGCGCGCAGCCGGTCCTTGAGCCTCCGTAGCACCTGGCGCTTGTCTTTCAGCGACCGCGCCGCGGGTAGGTGGAGTTCGAACGAGTAAATGCCGACGGTCATCGTCGCCCCACATGGCTGTGTCTGCCCGGCTACAGGCTCTTCGCGGCAACCGAGACCATTTCAAAGAATTCGATGACGTCGTTTTCCTTGATGTCGTTGTAGCCGACGATCCCGATACCGCACTCGTAGCCTTGTTTGACTTCCGCGGCGTCGTCCTTGAAACGACGCAGCGAACCGACCTTGCCGGTATGAATCACGACGTTGTCGCGCAGCAGGCGCACTTCCGCGCTGCGCGAGGCCTTCCCGTCGGTGACGTAACAACCGGCGATGATGCCCAGCTTGGGCACCTTGAACAACTCGCGGACTTCCGCCTGTCCCAGGACGTTCTCTTTGAACGTCGGCTCGAGCAGCCCGACCATCGCCTGCTTGATGTCGTCGAGCATGTCGTAGATGACGGTGTAGGAGCGGATCTCGACGCCTTCGTCCCGCGCCAAATTCCTGACCCCTTTATCAGGTCGGATGTTGAACCCGATGATGATCGCGTTGGACGTTGCGGCGAAGATCACGTCCGCCTGTGAAATTGAACCGATCGCGGCGCGCTGGACCCGAACCTTGACCTTGTCGCTGGGCAAATCGGCGAGTGATTTGACCAACGCCTCGATGGAACCCTGCACGTCGGCTCGGAGGACCACCGTGAGTTCCTTGACCGCGCCCGAGGCGATGTCCGACGAGATGCTTTCCAGGGTTCGACGCGCCGTCTGCTTTTGCCTTTCCGCGCGCAGCTTGTCCTGGCGGAACGAAGCGATCTGGCGCGCCTTGGCCTCGTTATCGACGGCCTGGAACGCGTCACCGGCCCTGGGCTCGTCGGCAAAACCCATCACCTCGACCGGCATCGACGGTGGGGCTTCTTTGACACGGTTGCCGTACTCGTCGACCATCGCGCGGACCTTGCCGTGGACCGCGCCCGCGATGAACGGGTCCCCGGCCCTCAGCGTCCCGTTCTTCACCAGCACCGTCGCGACCACACCGCGGGCGCGGTCGCGACGAGCCTCGAGCACAACGCCCGTCGCGGCCCTGTTCGGATTGGCGTTGAATTCGTGGACCTCTGCCGTCAGAAGGATCATCTCGAGCAACTCGTCGAGCCCCGTATGCTGCTTGGCCGAAACCTCGCAACAGACGATGTCCCCGCCGTACTCCTCGATCATTATTTCCTTTTCGGCGAGTTGCTGTTTGACGCGTTCCGGTTGAGCGTTGGCCTTGTCGATCTTGTTGATCGCGACGACCATCGGCACCTTGGCGGCGCGCGCATGGTCGATGGCTTCTTCCGTTTGCGGTTTGATGCCGTCGTCGGCGGCCACGACCAGCACGACGATGTCGGTCGATTGCGCACCGCGAGCGCGCATCATCGTGAACGCTTCGTGGCCCGGCGTGTCCAGGAATGTGATCTTGCGGCCCTTGATCTCGACCTGGTACGCGCCGATGTGTTGGGTAATGCCGCCGGCCTCGTGTTCGGCGACGTTGGTCTTGCGGTAAGCGTCGAGCAACGACGTCTTGCCGTGATCGACGTGGCCCATCACGGTCACGATCGGGGGCCGCGTCTTCAGGTCCTCTGCGCTGTCCGCCGCCGCGTCGATCAGCGCATCCTCAGGTGCCGGGGGCGACGTCTGCGAACTCCGCTGCGCTTCTTCCTCGAACGTCAGCACCGTGGCGGTCGAACCGAATTCCTTGGCGATGTCAATCGCAACCTCCGGCTCGAGCGGATGGTTGATCGTAGCCAGAATCCCTCGCGGGATCAGCTTGGCGATCACGTCCTTGGATTTGCGATTCAGTTTTTCGGCCAGTTCCTTGACCGTCACGCCCTCGGACAGCTGGATCGTTTCCGGGACCGGCGGAAGGTTCTTCGGTTTTGCCAGGACAGGAGCGATTTGCTGCCGAGCCGCCTTCCCTTTTTTTTTGCGATGCTTGGGTCGTCCGCGTCCGGGTAGCGCAGGACCGGGGCGACTGAAACCGGGCCGGGCCGGGGGGGCGGGCAAACCGCCGGGGCTGGGGATCCCGGGAGGCGTGCCGGGTAAGTTTCCCGGACGGGGCCGCGTGAACATCGACGGTGGGGGGATGCGACGTGCGGGAAAGACCCGTGGTTGGCGTCCGCCCGGGGTGGCCGGCCGGCCCGGCATGTCCTTGGTCGGATGAGCCACGGGCGTTTCCGGCTTCGCCGCCAGCGGGGCAGCCGGCGTTTCCTCCACCACGGGTGTTTCGGATTCGTCGGATTTGTCTGCGGCGGCGGGTGCCTCGGTAGGTTCCGACTCAGGGTCTTCCGCCTGCTCGGCAACGGGAGGCGCTTCTCTTGGTTTCGCCGCTAGTTCCTTGGCGATTCGGTCTTTTTCCACGTTGAGCGCCTGGGTGATCTGCGTGCGCACCTGTTCGGTGACATCCTGCTCGAGGGTGCTCAGGTCGGATCGAACCTCCTGGCCCATCCGGTCCAACAGTTCGAGGATCAGGGCACTCTGGACCTGAAGCTCCTTGGCAAGCTGGTAAATGCGCATCTTCGCCATCGAGGCTTTACTCCGCCGGCGTTCCGGGCTTGTCCGCGTCGGCGTCTTCTGGGACCGCCGTTTCTTGGGTCGTTTCGCTCGCAGCGTCCTCGACGTCTTCGACTGTCTCGCTTTCAGCTGCCTCGGCCTCCACGGCGGAATCGGCACCCTCCTCGACTTCGTTCTCAGCCGCCGCTGCTGCTGCTGCGGCTTCCTCTTTCCGTTGCTTAAGCAAAGTTTCCGCTGCGTCGTGGAGGTTGATCGCCGTATCCTCGTCAATGCCTTCGATTGCGGTCAGATCCTCGAGGGACGCAAGCACGACCTCTTCGACCACTCTGAATCCCGCGTCGAGCAGCAGTGTGCTGATGGTGGGATCGATGCCCGGTAGGCTGGCCAATTCCCGGCTGGCCACGGCCATTCGCTCCATCTCGGCCTCGACCTCGGCCTTCTTTTCAGCCTCGCTCTTGATGTCGAGGTTCCAACCGACGAGCTTGCCCGCCAGGCGGACATTTTGCCCGCGCTTGCCGATGGCCAGCGAGAGCTGGTCTTCCGCCACGATGACTTCCATGTCGCGCGTCTCGTATTCGCGAATCCCGACGCGGTTGATTTGTGCCGGGTTGAGCGCGTTACGAACGTAGTTCGAGGGATCCTCATCGTACTGCACGATGTCGATCTTCTCCCCGCGGAGTTCGCGGATCACCGCCTGGACGCGGGAGCCCTTCATCCCGACGCAGGCGCCGACGGGATCGACGTCGCGGTCCCTGGAAGCCACGGCGACTTTACTCCGTTCGCCGGCGTCGCGGCTGACGTTGACGATCTCGACCGTGCTGTCGTAGATCTCGGGGACTTCCATCTCGAACATTTTCTTAACGAGGATCGGGTCCGCACGGGACAGGATCAACTGCGGTCCCTTGCCCTGGCGCTCGACGTTGATCAGCACGCAGCGAATACGGTCGCCCGGGTTGTAGTGCTCGGCCCGCGATTGCTCACGGCGCGGGACGACGCCCTCGGTCCTTCCCAGGTCGACGATCATGTCGCCGCGGTCGAAGCGTTTGACCTGACCGGTGAGCAATTCACCGACACGCTCGTGATACTCGTGCCAGATCAACTCCCGCTCGGCCTCCTTGACCTTCTGGTAGATGACTTGCTTGGCCGCCTGCGCGGCGATACGCGTGAGCGGCGCCTCGGCATTGGTGTGCGGCGTTTCGAGGATGTCCCCGACCTCGATGTCGGCCTTCCTCTCGCGAGCCTCCTCGAGCGTGACTTCGGTCTGGGGATCGACGATCTCGTCTTCGTCTTCGACGACGACGTGCTTTGCGAACACCGAAAAGGCGCCCGTTTCGGTGTCGAACCGCGCACCGAAGTCTTTCTTGCTCTGGTAGTACTTGCGCGTTGCCGCCGCGTAGGCTTCCTCGATCGCCTCGATGACGACGTCCGTTTCGAGCCCTTTTTCGCGCCCGATCATCTCGATTGTCTGAAATAGCTCGCTGCTCATAGCGCCGTGTCCTCAAGAACCCGAATTGTGTCGCTACCCTGTCAACAAGAGGCTTCCTGGCGGGCCGTCTGGATGCGATCCCGTGGAATCTTCAGAGTCTTCTCATCGTCGATCCGTAACTCCAGCCAATCCGCCTCACCACGTACCAGCACACCGGCGAACACCTTGCGGCCCTCGATGGGCTCGATCATTTCGATCTGGACTCGGCGCCCGGCATTTCTTCGAATGTCGTCGTCGGTCCGGATCGGCCGGTCGATCCCCGGGGAAGAGACCTCCAGTACGTAGCTGTTCTGGATCAGGCCTATTTCCTCGAGCGCCGCACCGAGGCGTCCGCTCACGAGCTGGCAATCCTCCAACCCGATTCCAGCGGGGCCGGCGCGGTCGATATCCAGGCGCAACACGCGTTTCTTGCTCGAGCCGCGCAAGGTCAGTTCCACGAGCTCCAAGCCCACGTCCCCGACCACTTTTGCGACCAGACGCTCAAGCTCTTCGAGCAGGATTACGTGCCGGCTCTGGTTCACCCGCGGTCCTCCCAACCGGATTCCAGGCAATAAAAAAGGTGAGCCCTGGCTCACCTACCAAAACCAGCGGTACTGTAGCGGAAACGGGTTGGGGAATCAAGCCGACGCGACGCGACGCCGTTGTAAGTTATTGAAACTTCAACGCTTACCGGAGGAGTTCAACTTTCGGGTGACTTGGTCCGCATCGGCGGCCCCGGGGGCCAATTCGAGGTACCTGGCCCAGTGTTCGAGCGCCTCTTCTTCTTTCCCGAGTTCTTCCAACGTTGCGGCCAAACTGCGCTCCGCCCGGGCGTGGGTCGGGTCGATCTCCACCACTTCGGTGAACGCGCCCCTGGCGTCGCCGAACCGCCCGGCCTTGAACAGGCGCGCCCCGACACTGTAGTAGTGGCGTGCCGAGCGGTGGCCGGCCTCGGACCCTCGGTGCAGAGCCAACAGCGCGGCATCGAGGTTGCTCGCGTCGAGGTGAATCGTGATCAGGTCGGCCCAGGCCTGAAGTCGCGAGGGATCGAGGTCCAGTGCGGACTCGAGTTCGACCGCGGCCTCGGACCATTGACGTTGTTGCTGGTACAGCATCGAACGATTCATGTGCGCCAGAAGTCGCACCTTTGGTTCCGTAGAGTGCTCCAGTTCTTTGCCGAAGGCTTCGATCGCTCCGGCCTTGTCGCCGCTCGATGCCAGTGCGGTCCCGAGTTGGAAGTGCACGCGCGGCCGCTCCGGTGCGATCCCCGCCACCTTCTGCAAGATCGGGACGGCCTCGTCGATGCGGTTCAGGGCGACGAGCAATTCTCCGCGTAACGCCAGCAGCCGTTCGTCGTCGGGGAACTCGGGCTGCAAGCCCGCCAGGATGGCTTCGGCACCCGCATATTCTTGTGCTTTGACCTTCTCGTAGGCTTCCGAAAGGTCGGGTCCGAGCGGTTCCGGAGGCGGGGCCTGCTCCACGACCTCACCCGTCAACGGGTCGATTTTTTGCGCGTCGGCCGGTGCGGCGGCGAGTAAAACCAGTGCGAGGGCGATCAAGAAGAGCGTGATTCGCATACCCTTTATTCTAGCACCGCGCCGCGGGCGGGAATCCCTGGCCGCAGCGGCCGGTTATTCTGGTTTCATGAGGGAGATGCCCGTGCGATCGATCGTTGCGGTGACGGCTGTGATCCTGGCGCCCGCACTGATGGCGTCGGCGGAGACGCCCGGTGACAGTGAAGAAAACCACCCGGACATCCTCTTGTTCTTTCAGGCGGCTTCGTCCGACGCGAAGGTCGCCAAGGCCGCGCTGAAGGAGATCGAGACGCACTGGAGGGACGGGTATACCCCGATGTTTATCGACCTCGCGCGGCTGCTGCGTCCGTCGGCCAGGACCGGTGTTCCCGGGGTCGGGGTCGAGCCGGTCATCAGCCCCGTGAAACACATCGATGTCCAGGCAAACCTTCAATCCGCTCGAACACCGGTCGAGGGGCTCCGGGATCCCGGTTCTCCGATCCGCCGTAGGTTGCTGCAGTTCCTGAAAAAGAGGACCGGACAGAAGTTCGGCGACGATCTCGACGGCTGGCGGCGTTGGATGTGGTCACTCCCTTACGAACCGCACCCGGAGTACGCGTTCTTCAAAGCGGGCGTCTATCGCAATATCGACCCGCGTATGGCGGAGTTTCTCTACCCCGACCGTCCGGCGGAAATCCGACTGGACGAGATCGACTGGGGGGGGGTGCGGGTCAACGGGGTCCCACCGCTGGATCATCCGACCACGATCCCGGCGACCGACGCGGGGTGGCTCGACGACGACCACGTCGTTTTCGGGATCGAGATCAACGGCCAGTCGCGGGCCTACCCGAAACGGATCGTGAGCTGGCACGAGATCGTCCGGGATACGGTCGGGGGCGTCGACATCGTACTGGTGTATTGCACGCTGTGCGGTTCGGTGATCCCGTACGAGTCGCATCTCGGCGACGAACAGCTCACCTTCGGCACGAGCGGGTTGGTCTACCGTTCCAACAAACTGATGTTCGACGAGGAGACGATGACGCTGTGGTCGTCGCTGTACGGCAAGCCCGTGGTCGGCCCGCGCGTGGGAAGCGGCCGGCGGCTGAAGCGGTTCCCGGTCGTCACCACGACGTGGGGCGAGTGGAAGGACATGCACCCACGGACGGCCGTGACGTCGATCGATACCGGTTTCGACAAGGACTACGCGGAAGGCGCCGCCTACAGCGATTACACGGGTACCGACCGGATCTGGTTCGAGGTGCCCGTGATCGACAAGCGCTTGAAGAACAAGGACGAAGTCGTGACGTTGGAACTCGGTGGCAAGGCGCTCGCCGTGTCACGTAAGTTCCTTCGACGACACGGGGTCTACCACCACACACTTGACGGCGAGCAGCTCGTCTACCTGACCAGCCACGAAGGAACGACCCGCGTCTACGCCGCGGGAACCCTACGCTTTGAGGGTTGGGGTCCTGGGATGGTGGTCTACGACCGGGACGGCGCCTGGTGGCGTGTCGAGGAGGACGCGTTGGTCGCCGAAGACGGGACGCGATTCCCGCGCGTGGCCACGAGCCCGTCGTACTGGTTCGGCTGGTACGCGCAATACCCCGAGACCGAACTGGTCCGATAACGCGTTCCGGCTAGCGCGTCCCGCCGACCGCTTCCGTCACGCGCTCCTGCTCGATCACGCGAATCGGGATCGAGTTCGTCTGCGCCCGTCCGGTCCGGTCGTTGGCTACCGTGACCAGCAACGTGTACTGACCCGCCGCCAGGCCGTGCGGGTGGAAGCGGCCGATCAACACTTCTTGACCGCCGGTCGCGGTTTCATTGGTCGTCCGCTCGAGTAGCCGCAGTTTCGGTTGGTCGTGGGTCGCGCCGAGCAGGTCGATCACCTCGGTGTAGATCGACACCGGCCCGTCTCCCAGGTCGTAGACCACGAGGTAGACCTCGACCTCGCTGTGCGACGGGATCGTCGGAAGTGCTGCCGGCAGGTACGGCTCGTTACGCTGCATGAACGGGTAGGGGCGGTCGGACTGCGGGTCGCCGTGGGTGCTCTCTCGCACCATCAGCCACTTTCCGCGCGGCTCCGGAAACATCGGCGGGAGGACGGTCGGCTGGTTGGCGGAGAACGACGGGACCCGCAATGTCGTGGCCCGCGTGCCGTACAGATCGAAACGCCCCTCCCTCACGAGCAGCCGCAGCGAGTATTCTCCGGGCGGGAGGTTCAGATCGCCGAACATCTTTAGGCCGCTCTCCGCCAGCTTTCCGCCGAACGTGGCGAGGTCCAGGTTGAGCCGCTGGGTAAAGAAATCCGCGATCGATCCATCCTTCGCGATGGCGTACAAGAAGATATCGAACTGCATCTCTCCATCGGGGACGTTGTTCGGCAAACTCGCCCCGTCGATCTCGATCAGGACGGGCACGTACGCATTCTCGCCGTCACGGAACGGTGAGGCGAGGATCGACGCCGCCAGCGTCCCACCACCGTCGCGGCCTTCCATGATGCGGCCCGCGGCCTGCATTCGAAGCTGTTCGGCCGTCAGCCTCTCGCCGAGTTTCGGTTCGTAGTAGCCCGGGCGGTGGGTCACCTTGGCCTTCTTCGGCGCACCGACCAGCTTGACCTTCAACTTGTGAAACTTGCCCCTGTGTTTGAGGTTTTCCGGCCGGAAAGCTAGCAGGTAGGTGACGCTCGTTTTTTGGAGCAAGTCGGACATCACCTCTTCGAGGTTGTTGAAGTCGCGGTACAACTCACCCCCGGTTTCGTTGGCCATGATGAACAGACTGTCCGAGCGCGACGACGAGAGGGATTCGCGTCCGTTGGCGGCTCCGATCTGGATCGCCTGGATCGTGCAATCGGCGCGGCGCAGTTCGTCGATCATCCTGCTGATCCCGTTTTGTGTCGATGAGTCGCCGAACATGTCCTCGGACTTGATGCTATTGATCGCGCCGACACCGCCGGTTTGAAATTGATCGGCGCGGCGCACGACCGACTCGCGATCGGTCCTGGCATAGGCCAGCGAGGCGTCGAATCCCTGGGATAGGAAGATCACGTGCTTGCGTCCGCGAACCGCGCGCACGCGCTTCGCCAAACCGGCGATCGAACGCGTCAAGGCGAGGATCTGTTGCCGCTGGCCCTGTCGTTGGACGGGTTCGATGACCGAGTAGTACATCGCGCGCATGGCGGCGATCGCGCTGCCTTCCTGGTTGGAGAAATTGCTCTGCGTCCCGCCCTTGTCCCGGACGCCGGGGTCCTCGGCGTCCAGCGGGCTCACGTTCGGCAACGCTACGCCGATCTCGAGCGCCAGTGGATCGATCCCGCGGTCCACGTACTGCGGCAGCCCGAGCGACTCGATGGCCAGTCCCAACTGCTCCCGGTCGGAGGTGAAGTTGAGCAGCAAATCGGCCCCGGTTCTTGCGCTGTACACGCCCACGCCGACCAGGTCCCACGGGTGCAGTTGGGTCTTGACCCAATCGCGCATTCTCAGCTGCGCGCGACGAATCGCTACCGCGTCGGAGAACGAAAGGTCGAACAGCAGGAGGAAGTGCCGGCGGGCCGCCAAGGAGACCTCGTATTGCGGCGTCGGCATCTCGCCGGGAGCCGTCAGCGAAAGGTCGAGTACGCTGAACCCGGTAATTTCCTGGCGCCTTCCGGCGTCGTAGATCTCGAAGTTGTCCACCGTCAGACCGCGTACCGGCGTGGCTCCGAGACTGACGTGCACGGGCACTTCGACGAGAATCGACTCGCTGCGTTCGACGAGTGCGTTGTCTTTCGGATCGTTACCGGACGCCGGCAATGAAAGGAAGTGCAAGAGCACCGCGATTGCAGCGCCGGCGATCGGGCGGGGCAGCCTGGAGCGCAAATCCGCACCTCCTTTGGAGTATCTATACTGTAATTGTACGCATATCGCGCACCCCAGGCTATCGTTGACTTGAACGGGCCCAGGACGGATGTCGTTTAGGTGGGACAGTTGAAAAGAGTAGCTGCCGCTCGCCGGGGTTTCTGGATCGTCAGCGCGTTCTGCCTCTGCGCCATGCCGGCCGGGATCCGGGCGGAGAAAACGTTTTCGAGCGAGTCCCCCGCGACCCGTTTTCAGCAGCTGCGCAGCGGCGTCGCCCACCTCGGCCAGGCCGGGTTCGCCGGAGACCCGGGGGCGATCCAGTGGCTGGGCACGGCGTTCCTGGTCGATGATCGATGCACCGTCGTGACGGCCAAGCACGCGGTCGAGGGTGTTCCCGACGGTCGTCTTATCCTGCGCTTCGTCGCTGGGGATGGCCGCATGTTCACCCATCAGGCCCGCGTGATCCACACCGCAGACGTCGATCTGGTGTTCCTCAAATTCGGGCCGGAGATCAACCAGAAGCGATTCTGTGCCGGCCTTTTGGCACGACCGCTCGCGATCCATGCCCGTGAGGAACGCTCGCGTCTGACCGGCAGACCGGTCTGGGTGCTCGGATACCCGGCGCTCGAGGGCGTCCCGCCGCGCGACGTCCTGATCGTACGCCGCGGGATCGTGGCCTCCGCCGAACTGGACTGGCGGGGCACCCCGATGCTGTTGCTTGACCTGACCGGGCTGCCCGGTTTTTCCGGCGGACCGGTGATCCTGGAGGACACCGGGGAAGCCATCGGGGTGGTCTACGGTCCGGGGCGGACCGAGCGCATTTTCGATCTCGAGTGGGCCACCCCGCTGTCGAGCGGAGACTACCGCGTCGCGATCGAGTCCACTCGCTAGATGAACATGTTTCGTGGGCTGCCTCTTTCCTTGATCGTTGCGTTCGTTGCGTGTGAGGGCGAACCGCCACGCGCGCTGTTTTCGGAAGTCGCGGAATCGAGCGGTCTCGTCTTTCGGCACGTCAATGGAGCCTCCGGCGAGTTTCACCTCCCCGAGATCATGGGTGCCGGCGTTGCGTTGTTCGACTACGACAATGACGGCGATCTCGATGTTTATCTCGTGCAGGGCGGCCGGCTCGGTGGGGGCGACGACGCCGTGACCAACCGCCTGTTCCGCAACGATACCGAGGCGACCGGCGGCCAGAACCCGCCGCTGCGTTTTGTCGACGTCACCGCGGCCAGCGGGCTGGGCGATCACGGCTACGGGATGGGCGTGGCGACCGGGGACTACGACAACGACGGCCTTGTCGACGTGTACCTGACCAATTTTGGTCCGAACAAGCTCTACCACAACGAAGGCGGCGGC
>SMVB01223590.1_pt1 | contig 12797 bp, 13 predicted proteins | sample 2456461 | NCBI WGS metagenome assembly SMVB01 (sample SAMN11095934, study PRJNA526329) | marine sediment metagenome | biome: Marine sediment; feature: Surficial sediment; material: Deep marine sediment; isolation source: Hadal surficial sediment | place: Pacific Ocean | collected 2014-05 | depth...
ACACGATTGCGTGACATGGGGATCGAACCCTTCTTATTATCGTCGTCATTGATTGGCGTCCTCGCGCAAAGACTGGTGCGCGTACTTGATGATGAAACCAAGATTCCCTATGCCGCACGTGACTACGAATGCCAGTCGCTCCGGGTGGACCCGGAGTCGCCACCAACACTTTATCGTGCCGATGACGATTCCGGCGGCAATGGTTATCGCGGACGCACCGGCATATACGAATTGATCGCTGTTGACGACCATATGCGCACGATGATTCACGACGGCGTCAGTGAGCAGGACTTCGAGCGGTATGCCAGGACGAAAGGACCCGGTATTCGTGCCGATGGCCGCCGCCGCGTGCTCGCCGGCGATACGACTCTTGAAGAAGTCCTGCGTGTCACACGGTCCGATTAATGGGTGCCTTTGAATATGTAGCACTGGACAAGGCCGGCAAAGAGTCGAAAGGTCTGCTTGAAGGTGACACGGCGAAACACGTTCGACAGTTGTTACGCGAAAAACAACTGTTACCTGTCAAAGTTACAGAAATAGCGCAAAAAGAATCAAAACGTCAGTCGTCGTTCTCGGTTAGACGCGGCATGACTCCGTCAGAACTCGCGTTACTCACGCGGCAGCTGGCTACCCTCTCGCAGGCCGGATTGCCTTTGGAAGAAGCGTTGCTCGCAGTCAGCCAGCAAAGCGAAAATCCGCGAACGCAAAGTATATTGCTGGGTGTTCGCTCGAAAGTAATGGAGGGCCATACGCTCGCCGACGGCTTGGCCGATTTTCCGCAGGCCTTCCCTGAACTGTATCGGGCCACGGTATCTGCCGGCGAACAGTCAGGACATCTTGATGCCGTTCTTGATCGGCTTGCAGACTTCACAGAATCCCGTCAGATATTGCAGCAGCAGGTCAAAAACGCGTTAATTTACCCAATCGCGCTGGTCATAACCGCCATATCGATCATCAGCTTCATGTTGGCCTATGTTGTCCCGAAAGTTGTCAGTATTTTTGAGAACTTCGGCCAGGAACTGCCGCTACTGACCCGCATAATGATCGCATCCAGTGACTTTATCCGGGGTTATTGGTACGCAATTATTCTGGGTACGGTCTTCCTGATCTGGGGCATACGTCGTCTGCTGAAAAAAGAGGGCCCGAAGCGACGATTCCACCGGATACTGCTTAAGCTACCCGTTATCGGTACCGTGACGCGAGGTATCAATACGGCACGATTTACGCAAACGCTTAGCATTCTGGCAGGCAGCAGCGTTCCGATTCTTGAAGCACTGCGCATCGCGGCGCAAGTCGTCGTAAACGTCCCAATGCGCGAGGCCGTCGAAGAAGCCACTCTGCGTATTCGCGAGGGCGGCATGATCAGCAAATCACTGGCCGCCAGCAAACTGTTTCCACCGATGACCACGCATCTAATCGCCAGTGGCGAAGCCAGCGGCAAATTGGAAGAAATGCTTGTTCGTGCAGCTGAGGTACAGGAACGCGAAGTCGATGGACTCATTTCAACATTGCTCGGCATCATGCAACCACTGCTGGTCATCTTCATGGCCGGCATTGTATTGATTATCGTGCTTGCCATCCTTCTACCGATCTTCGAAATCAACAATCTTATCAAGTGATTTCCCGTCGCAACTTATTGATTTCGAGCCTTTTTTCGAGTCTTGTCCTAAACTGTCGATAACTTCGTTGCATGTAGCTTTTTTTCGCGGTATACAGCTATCAGGTCCACATTAATCATGGGCTCATTTGTTTTACTGATCCTGGAGTGAGGATAGTCGTGATGCAAAGTGATTCGAAAAATCCGGATTCGGCAGTCGACGCCGACGTAATCGATGAAGAAGAGGCCATTGAAACGGTCGAAACGGTTGTTTTGACTGAAACAGCATTTACCGACAATGTCGGGGATGTTTCTGTTGAAATCAATGTCGAAGAACTCGTTGCCAAAGTTGAGGCAGAACACGACGATGATGCAGCTCGAAAAAAGGCGATTCGGCAACGCCTGGAAGAAATCGCTGAAGATCAGTCCTTTGAAGAAACCTACGCGATTGAGTTCGACAAAGACTGACCCTTGGGCCCGATAACGACGAGACCACGACCAAGCTCGACATTCGCAGAGTTAGCCATTCCAGTATACTGACCGGGTATTCGACGGCCCGCTGGAAAATAACATGCAAAACCCCAAGTCGCCAATTGCGGCTGTTGCCGTTGGCGCCCTCTCCCTGTGCCTCTCCCCCATTGCGAATGGAGGAGTGCTGGTTCTCAAAAACGGCGACCGGATTACCGGAGAGATCTCCGCTATCTGGGATCACGAAATAACGATCGAACCGACTTATTCTGATGAATTCAAAGTCGACTCTGAAGTCGTCGCCTATATCGAGTCGAACAGGAAGTTCGACATTGAATTAGCCGATGGCCGTGAATTCTCTGCCACATTGAAAGGTGCTAATGAGGAAGGCGAGCAAATTTTTGTCGTTGACGGCAATCAGATTGCGGCACCATTCATGCAACTTTATGAACTCGACGAAATTGACGACCCTGTGGATTGGGATACCTACATTGACTTGTCTTCAGCCCTCAATCGCGGCAACACCGTTAGCTCAAATAATAAGCTGGCTGCCGATTCGACGCTGGTTATCGGCGATCATCGGCACATTGGCGATTTGTCAATTATTCGTGAGGATCACGATGGCATAGCGGCGAAGGAACAGGACTTGATCAGGTATAACTACAACTGGTTGTTCAGAGATCCCTGGTTTTTTAGTGCCGCAGTGAGCCTGGAACGTGATCCGATCAGGGATCTTGATCGAAGAGCCGTAGTCACGGCGGGTATGGGTCGGGACATATGGAACAATCCGCGGCAATTACTGAATTTTCAGTTGGGCGTTGGTGTCATCACCGAAGAAATAGAGAGCTCGAGTGAACTAAAGTACTGTTGTGCAATGGAGCTTAAGATACCGGCAGGACTTGTTCAATGAAGATCTCGAGATTTATCACAATGACTCGATCACGTATTACGTTGATGGCCGGGATAACACCATATTCAAGAGCACAACAGGCCTTCGATACGAGATCACCGATTTGTTGTATGCCAATTTTTCCATTGACTACGATTATGAAACAGATCCGGCTGCCACAGCGACCAACGAAGACCTGGCGATGCTGTTTGGCGTCGGTGTCGAGTTTTAGAGGGGGAGTGCCTTGGCCAAGTTCGTCGTGTCGTTGACATTGACCAGCTGCCTCATGGCAGCATCGTTGATCTTTGCAGATGAAATCGAGGTCGATGTAGATGATGATAGAGAGAAATGTATCAATGTTCGGATATTGAAGCGTACCGAAGTAGTGGATGATCAGCATGTCTTGTTTTACTTGTCTGGTAAGACGGTATACCTCAATAAACTACACAATCTCTGTTCAGGATTGTCTCGTGAGCGACGATTTTCATACACCACATTCAGCAATCGTCTTTGCCGCCTGGATTCGATCCGGATTCTCTCCGACGTCGGTGGCGCTATTCATCAGGGCAGGTCTTGCCGTCTCGGATATTTCTACGTGACCAGCAAAGAAGAAATTGAGGCCGCACAGGAGAGAATGCAGGAACCGCCGCCGATCAAACAGCCTGAAGGAGCCGATGTAGAAGAAATCGAATAGCCGCGTATTTATCGGAAATTGCGTTGGCGGACCTGCAACTCGCCCAGCAAGGCGCTGTGATCATGCAGCTTTCTTGCAATGACGTGCACAACCTTTCCTTCTATTTGCAACTCTCCATCGACACCCATCAAACGTGCGTTTAGCAACGCATCGCGTTGTTCATCTGCCGTTTTCTTCCACACAATCAGGTTGATGAAGCCTGATTCATCTTCAAGCGTCACAAAGGTTACGCCACTGGCAGTGCCGGGACGTTGTTTGGTAATAACCAACCCTGCCACATGCACATGACGGCCTGTTGGTATCTTTTTCAGGTCAGCGGCCTGCACGTAACCATAACCATCCAGATATTCACGCAGCAACGCGAGTGGGTGCCGCTCCAGTGTGAGGCCCAAGCTTTTGTAATCGGCGACAATATTCTGCCCTTCCGTCGGGCACCTTAGCATCGGTGTCACTTCAACAGAGTCCATGGACGTGAAGAGCGGCGTTGGCTCTTCAACACCTGCAACAGCCCAGCGCGCTTTGTGTCGATGCCCGGCAATGGTCTTCAGGGCGCCTGCGGCGGCCAATGCATTCATCTCCCGCCGGTTAATTCCGCTGCGTTCCAGTAATTGCTGAATGCTTCGAAACGATCCCGCAAGGCGCTCATCCGCAATACGTCGACCCGCATTTTCTGACAGGCCTTTGATTTGCCGCAAGCCGAGTCGAAGCACTGCTTGATTATTGTCTGATTTTTCCAGGCTGCTGTCCCAGCTACTGTGATTGACCGTAGCTGCCCGCACTTCGACGCCATGCCGCCGAAGATCCTGCGTCAGTTGTGATGCAGAATAAAACCCCATGGGCTGACTGTTCAATAAAGCGCAAGTAAACGCGGCCGGCGTATGGCACTTTAACCAGCAGGACACGTAGACCAATAACGCGAAGCTGGCCGAATGCGACTCCGGAAAACCGTATTCACCAAAACCAAGAATTTGTTTGAATATTTGCTTTGCAAAACTCTCGTCATAACCGCGCTCGCGCATGCCTGAGATAAGCTTTTCTTCAAAGGGTTCCAGACCACCACGCCGTTTCCAGGCGGCCATGGCACGACGTAACTGATCAGCCTCACCGGGCGTAAAGCCGGCCGCAACCACTGCAATCTGCATCACCTGTTCCTGGAAAATCGGTACGCCGAGCGTACGTTGCAACACTTCGCGGATCTCCTCACTCGGATACACAACCGCCTCTTCGCCATTGCGGCGACGTAAATAGGGATGCACCATGTCGCCCTGAATTGGCCCTGGCCGAATTATCGCCACCTCGATCACCAGGTCGTAGTAGCAACGTGGCTTGAGACGCGGCAGCATGGCCATCTGCGCACGTGATTCGATCTGAAACACGCCCATGGTGTCGCCATCGCAAATCATGTCGTAGGTTTGCGGGTCTTCAGCAGGAACACTGGCAAGCGTGAAATCACGGCCGTCAAAGTCTTTGATCAGATCGAAGCTACGGCGGATAGCCGTGAGCATGCCAAGACCGAGCACATCGACTTTGAGCAGCCCCAAGTCCTGCAGATCATTCTTTTCCCACTGGATAACCGTGCGATCTTTCATGGTGGCGTTTTCAACCGGCACCAGATCCGACAACGGCCCGTTGGAGATGACGAAACCGCCAACGTGTTGCGATAAATGCCGCGGAAAGCCCATGAGCTGACGCACCAGGTACAAAAGCCTTCGAATAACCGGGCTTTGTGGGTCCAGACCGGCTTCAATGACTCGACTGTCGTCAACTTCCTTGCCATCCCACCACTGCATCGAGCGCGCCAGCTTGTCTATCTGCAGACCGCTTAAAGACAGTGCCTTGCCCACATCGCGCAGCGCACTGCGCGGTCGATAGGTCACCACCGTTGCCGCTAACGCCGCACGCTCCCTGCCGTATTTTTTGTAAATATATTGAATGACTTCCTCGCGTCGCTCATGTTCGAAATCAACATCGATATCCGGTGGTTCGTTGCGTTCTTTGGAGATAAATCGCTCAACCAGTGTTGCCATGCGTGCAGGGTCAACCTCGGTGATGCCGAGACAAAAGCAAACCGCAGAGTTGGCAGCAGAGCCCCTGCCCTGACAAAGAATGTGTTGACTGCGCGCAAACGCGACAATGTCGTGAACTGTCAGGAAAAAGAATTCGTATTCAAGCTCTCGGATGAGTTTGAGTTCGTGTTCGACCAGGGCAAGGACTTTTTCGGAGACACCCTCCGGCCAGCGACGCCGCATGCCGATCTCGGTCAAATACCGCAGGTAACTCGTCGGTGTTTCTCCATCGGGCACCAGCTCATGCGGGTATTCATAACGAATTTCGTCCAGTGAAAAATCGATCCGGCTGGCAATGGCCCGGGACTCGTGCAAAAGGTCGGCGGCATACACTGTTTGCAATGTCGCCAGGCTGCGCAGGTAACGCTCACCATTCGGATACAGCGCAAAGCCCGCCTGATCGAGCGTAACGCCCTCGCGTATCGCCGTGACGGTGTCCTGAATGGCGCGCCGCTCCCTGCAATGCATGTGCACATCACCGCTGGCAACCAATGGCAGATCCAGCGTGTCACCAAGCACCCGCAAACGCTCCAGTCGCTGGCGTTGCAGGCCATCGGCGAGCAATTCGACCGCAATCCACAAGCGTTTGTGAAACCTCTCCAGTATCCAGACATCCTCTGGCAGCAATGTCAGCTGACGTCCAGGAATCCACAACAGCAGGCAACCCGGCAGGCCGTCCGCAAAGTCATCGGCTGTGAGTTTGTAACTGCCCTTCTCCGCCGCCCGCCGACCGCGCGTTATCACGCCACACAGCGCTGCATAACCTGCACGACTCTGCGCCAGTGCTACCAGCTTAAGGCCGCTGTCGAGTCGAAACTCCGAGCCGATGATGAGTTTTTGAAGACCGCAGTCCTTTGCGGTGACGTGTGCCCTGACAATACCGGACAAGGAACATTCATCCGTTATCGCCAGTGCCTCGTAACCAAGCTTCGCTGCCGTTTCAACCAGTTCTTCCGGGTGCGATGCACCGCGCAGGAAAGTGAAGTTGCTGAGTGCATGCAGTTCAGCAAAACCCGCCACTAGTGGTCCAACAAGGTTGTATTGATGGACCACTAGCCAAACATTCCGTGCAAATACCAATCCCTGTCTTTGCTGCGGTTTCGATAGATCCAGAAACGTGCGCCTTTTGGGTTCGCAGCAACAAAATAATCTCTGGCAATGCCGTCTTCGTCCCACCAACCGGTTTCCAGTCGCTCCGGGCCGTCTTCCAGTACCAGAACACCTTGATAGAACGGTTTGCCATCACGTACGGCAAGCGGTTGCGGCTTGCTCAGCAGCCATAACGGCCTGCGTACTTTTGCAAAATCTGCAGACAACGCCTCGCACTGTGGCAGACGGTCCAGCATCAACTCGGGGCGCCAGGCATAGTGTGGCCGGTGCTCTGCAACAGTCGATACACCGTGCACCGATTCAATGCCAATCCGTGCGCCCAAGCGCTCGATAAGATGCGCGATCGACAGATTTCGACGCTGCCTGTCCTTTTTCGTGAACTGCAAAACATCTGTTGCGGCCGACATCGGCTGTCCCTGGTCGGCTCGCAAACGGATTGCGATCGCCGCTGCGGGAAGTGGCAGACGCTCAAAGTGAATGCGCAATAAGTCGAGCCAGTGATCAACCGCCCGGTCCGCCTGCACGCAACCCAGTGGCAAAGAGGTTGCCGGATGTTGCAGATGAAAAAAACTGAACTGGATGCGTTGCACCGCAAGTTGCCGGGTCAATAAAAAATGTTCCAGTTTTTGCAGCAGCAGCTGGCAAACGTTCAGTATCAAATCGCTGTTACTGAGTTCTTCATCCAGCTCGTGATCGGCGACAAAATATTCCGGTGTGCGATAACTGTCACGAGGATCGGGCAAACGCCCCAGCGCACGGTCAAGCTGCAGTAAACGACTTACACCAAAACGTTTTGCAAAACCTTGCCGTGGCAATCGCAAACAATCACCCACACGTGAGATGCCCATGCCGTATAACGATTCGCAAACCGGTAACGGCCAGTCCAGGCACGTCAATGGCAACGCACTTAATGCACTGGTCAGGTTTGCTGTATCCTGAATGCAGATCCGGCGCCCTGCTTTTGTCAGCCATGTTGCAGCAAGCGGTGTTGGCGCAATCGCGAGCGATGCCGAAAAACCCTGCTCGCCAAGCCCCCTGGAGACCGCCTGGCGAAGTTTTTGCAAGCCGTCAAACAAACGCACGCTGCCCGCCAGCTCCAGCAACAAGATATCGGGCACTTCGATCACGACAAACGACGTAAATTGTTCTGCCCAGCCAGCGAGACTTAACAAGGTGCGTCGCTCGCATTGTGAATCGCGTTGTTCAAGCTCCAATGCCGGCAACAATGCCAATGCCGCATTCACCGAAAAGCCCGGGCGGATGCCTGCCGCAATCGCTGCATCGCTTGCCAGTAATACCTTGGGAATACCGTCCTGATCGTCGAAGACCGCCCGGGCGATATCCCCGCTATCCCGATGCAGCGCTTCGAGTGGCAATGCGGGCAAATGAATACAAAGCCATAAACGTGTAACCGGCGTTGCCCCGCTCGCTATCGTTGCGGGGGCTGTTTTAACAACCGGCAATTCCAGTGAAAGTGACTGTTGCCCTTTTACAGGGGGAGTTGGGCTTCCCCCTGCGGTAGCGGGCGGTTTATTGGCGGGCAGCATGACTTAAACAGGATATTGATCTGGTGGTCCAACAAGTGCGGCCGCATAGTCGTGTATTACCGCAGGCCGGCCACCACGGTTTTTCAAAATGCCTAAATCAGTGCCATTGATGCCCACCGTCACTTTGATGCGCAACGCCGCCGCGGAGGCTTCAGACAATGCCCTTAACGACCGAAATGCGATTGCCCAGCTTTGCCCTTTTTCTGCTGCCAGTTGCAGACGTCGGCTGGCTCCGTCGTCGAGTGTTTCTGACCACAACAAAACAGCTGCACAATTGCCCGATGTCAGGGCCTGCTCCGCTGCCCACAAGGACTCGCTGGCTTTTTTGGGTCGCACAATCAACACACGTGAAAGATTCATGCCCCATTGCAACAGTGCCGGCGGATACGGAATAAAGGGGGGCGCGATCCAGGCTATCCAGCCTGCCGCCGAGTCTGTATGACTGTCATCAACCTTGCTCAGGCGCGCCAGCGCCGGCATCAATAATTTCAACTCGCCGCTGCCGTAATGTTCCAACAGGATTTCTGTCAGTGCTTGTTGCGGCCAGCCGCCACCCGGAAGGTGGCGGTCCAGCCTCGGGTAGCCGCTGGCAAGACCTTGCCAGTCGGAGGATTCGGCCTGCTCCGTGCCGCGCCACACGTGCCGGTTTTTCAATAATTGATGAAGCGCGTCATTCACGATTAACCTGTATAGGTGCGGCCCGCAGCCTGCTAGTGCAGCGCGATGCCATCGCGGATGACACCAACAACAACGCCTTCGATAACCATTGTCTGTTCTTTCAGATCAACCCGGATGGGTTCGAAGTCTTCATTCTCCGGCATTAACCAGACGATGGAGCCCTCCTGCCGATAACGCTTCACCGTGACTTCGTCTTCAACCCGGGCAACCACAATCTGCCGGCTGCGAACTTCTGGTGTGCGATGCACGGCCACCAGGTCGCCATCGAGGATGCCGGCATTTTTCATGCTCATGCCCTCGACCCGCAGTAAATAATGCGGCTTCGGATTGAACAGCGCTGGATCCAGCTTGTAATGTGTTTCGATATGTTCTTCGGCAAGAATCGGGCTGCCGGCTGCAACCCGGCCCACCAGCGGCAAACCCAGCTGATCACGCAGGGAGTCTTTGAGCTGGATGCCACGGGATGCACCCGGTATCAGGTCCAGTACGCCCTTGCGCTGCAATGCCCGCAAATGGTCTTCTGCGGCATTAGCCGACTTGAAACCGAGCTCTCTGGCGATCTCCGCGCGTGTGGGGGGCATGCCGGATTCGGCGATAAAGTCTTGAACCATTTGAAGAATTTGGGATTGTCTTGGGGTCAGCTGGGCCATGATAGGAACCTGTATAAATAAACAGTAGTGGAATTATATACAGTAGCTGGCCGCATTCGTCAAGGCATTCGAATAATGTGGGACAGACAGGTTTCGTTAGCCAGGCAAGAGCAGCACTTTGCCCTGCCCGAATGCACAAAGATCATTTGCATATTCACCCTGACTGTCGCGAATCGCAGACAATCATGAATAAAATCAAGGTTTTCATTGAAGATGTAAGCGTATTAGGAAATAATGCGCCTGCTATTTATATCCCAACAGAGGAAGATTGGATAATGATTAAGAACTTACTGAAAGTGAGTGCAATTGTGCTCGTTCTCGGCGTAGCCTCTGGTTGCGCCAGCCAGTCAGCAGTTGATGCTGCTACGGCCACCGCAAACAGTGCAGCTACTGACGCAGCCGCCGCTAAATCTGCAGCAGAGGCCGCACGTGCTTCAGCAGACGCAGCAGCTCAGGCAGCAGCCAGCGCACAGAGCACAGCTGATCAGGCTTTGTCAGCAGCAACCGAAGCGCAAGCTTGCTGTGATGCAAACCGCGATCGTATGGAAAAGATGTTCCAGAAGAGTATGTCTAAGTAAGACGACTTAACAGAGCATTAATTAGACGCCGCGCTTGTCGCGGCGTTTTTTATGGCGCGTCCGACGGGTGCCGGAATGCCGTTTGCTGCATCGAGCAAACTTTCTGCAATTTCCCAGTCAAGTTCACCTGAGCGTGTAGCAGTTACAGCAATGTATTGTTCGGTCAGGTAGGTCATTCGATCGCGCGGCGCTTCCGACACGATTCCTTCAACATCAACGGACTCATTATTGGCAACCCGGGTATCAGAATCTGCCGCAGGATCTGCATCCGGTTCGGGCGGCGCTGTCACATCCAGCACACGGTGTGCTTCCATCACCAGCATGTCCCCATCCCAGCCTAGCTTGACGGGTTCATTGATAATCCTTACCGGCATGTTGATCGCAACCCGTTCAAACAGAAACGCAATATCCTCCGGAAACATGCGCACACAGCCATGTGTAACACGCATGCCAACACCGGCAGGACGATTCGTGCCGTGAATCAGATAACCTGGCAAACCTAAGCGCATGGCGTGTTTGCCAAGCGGGTTATTCGGTCCGGCCGGCACGATGCGAGGCAATGGATTGCCGTCAGCCGCGTGTTCCGCGCGAATCGATGCCGGTGGATACCAGGCCGGGTTTGTTACCTTTTGAATAATGGTCGTTTTGCCGAGCGGCGTTTCCCAGTCCATACGCCCGATACTTATCGGGTAGGTCATGACCACACCGCGGTCACCGTTTTCTGGCTCCGGGAAATAATAAAGCCGGTATTCCGCGAGGTTCAAAATAATGCCGCGACGCAAGCCCGGTGGCAAAACATAGCGTGTCGGCAAGACCACTTCGGTGCCCTCGCCCGGCAACCAGGTATCGACGTCAGGATTTGCGCGCACGATGTCTTCGTAGCCCAAGCCATGGCGACGTGCGATATCGAGCAGCGTGTCCTCCGCGCGAGCGGGGACGATCGTAATCGCGCCAATGACATCATTGCCCGGTAGCGGCAAATCATAAACTTCTGCATTAACGGCAAAGGTGACAAACAACGTCAAAAAAGTTGCCGCGCATTTTTCTGCTATCTGTTTCATTATCCTGCTTCGTCTACCTCAAGCACTTCTGTTTCGGACTCTGCTGCCAGCAACCAGCGTTGCAAGGCCTCACTTTTTAACAAGCGATCATGATAAGCGATCGCTGCCTGCGGCAAATTAATTCCATAGGTCCGAAATCGTAAAACCACTGGCGCAAACATGGCGTCGGCAACGCTAAAATCGCCAAACAGCCAGCCTTCGTCCGATGCAAATCGTTCGCTGCATTCCAGCCAAATCTCGAAAATTCGATCTATTTCGACCGTCAACGCTGCTGGTAATTCAATTTTGCGCCCCATTGCCCTGCAATTCATAGGCATTGTGTCACGCAAGACGGGAAATCCGGAGTGCATTTCCGCGCAAATGCTGCGTGCAAATGCACGTGCATCGTCTTTTTCGGGCCACAGGCCTTTTTCGGGCCAGCGTTCGGCAACGGTTTCGGCTATTGCCAGCGAGTCCCAGACCGGATGGCCATCAAGAATCAACACCGGAACCCGCTTGGCGCGACTGTATTTGGCGATTTCGGAGGCGAAGTCCGGCGTATCGAGCGACAGCCGGATTTCCTCAAAATCAATGCCCGCCTCCGCCAGCAGCAGCCAGGCCCTTAGGGACCAGGACGAGTAATTCTTGTTGCCGATGATGAGCGTCGGGCGCATACCGCTGTTACCTGATTTAAGTCCTTGCAAGCGCTCCATTATTTCACATTCAACCGCAACCCGAACCCCCCAACTGCATGATAATTCTCGACGCGGTGATTGACCGGGTCCCTGCTGGTCGGTAGCCTTTCACCGCATGAGTATGCGTTTCTCCATTGAGTTAACCGACAGAGACCTGCAGTTTTTCCGCGAGGCCCTCAAGAAGTCGCGTGAAGCGGTGAAAGACGCGGACGATGCCGAGATTCTCGAAGCCATCAGCGACGTCCTGGTCGAAATCAAGAGCGCGGAGCCGCTGCCGGATTTCGTCGCCAAGCGAATCCCGCAGCTCGAGTCCATGATTCGTATGCTGCAGGACGACGAATGGAGGCTTCCGGAAGAAGATCGTGAAAAACTACTGGCGACGTTTGTCTATTTTGCCGATCCGGAGGACATTCTCCCCGATCATATTCCCGTCATTGGCTATCTCGACGATGTGATCATGATCGAACTGGTTGTACGCGAATTGCTTCACGTACGCGATGCTTATGAAGACTTTTGTGATTTCCGCGACGACTACGACAAAAAGTTTGGATCAGGACATGACTCTGCAGTACGCCGGGATCGAGTTGATCGAAAGAGACAGCAACTTCACCAAAGAATGAAGCGCCGCACAAAAAGCCACGCAAAAGCCCGCGGCAACCGAACGATCTTATGATCCAAAAAGGGGTCGGATCCAATAAAAAAGGGTCGGAATAAATCCGGGGACAGTTTACTTATATGGAAAAAGGGGACAAATTTGTCCCCTTTTTCCATATAAGTAAACTGTC